>RRZT010103393.1_pt1 | contig 10948 bp, 9 predicted proteins | sample 2165551 | NCBI WGS metagenome assembly RRZT01 (sample SAMN10456910, study PRJNA506462) | wastewater metagenome | biome: wastewater; feature: sludge; material: wastewater sludge; isolation source: wastewater sludge with Escherichia coli K12::gfp cells carrying plasmid... | place: USA: Moscow, Idaho ...
GCGTGACGCGATCGCCATGGCTCATCCACACCGGATAGCGCTTTCCGACCTCCCACAACCCCCCGAACAGCGGCGCCAGGATGTTGGCAATCCCCTGCCCGACCAGTTCCTGGTTGGAATTGTGCCGGGTCCCGGCCATGCCATCGGCCACCACCGCCGAAAGCAGGGACTCGATCGCACCGAGCAGGGCAATCGTGAACGCCGGGCCGACCAGGGTCACCACGTCGGTAAAGGTGATGGCCAACGGGGTAAAGCTGGGCAAGGTTTGCGGAATCCCTCCGAAGGCCGAGCCGATTGTCGCCACCCCCTCGAAGTGACCTAAGGCCTGGACCAGCGTCGCCCCGACCAGCGCGATCAGTGGCGCGGGAATTTTTGGCAGCACGCGTGGCGAGGCGATGAGCAGCGCCAGCGCGAACAGGGCCAGCGCCGTCGTCGCCAGATGAACCTCAGGGAGCGCCTGCAACAGTGCCGCCAGCTTGTGGTGAAAATGCTCGCTCTCGGGCCGCACCTGCAGGCCGAAGAAATCCTTCCATTGCCCGACCCAGATGATCACCGCGATCCCGGTCGTAAACCCGACGATGACCGGATCGGGAATGTATTTGATGACCGCCCCCAGGCGCGCCAGCCCCATCGCCAGCAGCATCACCCCGGCCATCAGGGTGGCTATCTGCAAACCCACGATGCCGTATTTGGCGGTTATGCCGGAGAGGATGACGATGAAAGCACCGGTCGGCCCCGAAATCTGCAAGCGGCTCCCCCCCAACACCGAGGTAAAGAAGCCGGCCACGATGGCCGTGTACAGCCCCTGCTCCGGCTTGGCACCGGAGGCAATGGCAAACGCCATGGCCAAGGGCAGGGCAACCACGCCGACCACGAGGCCGGCAGCAATGTTATTCGACCAATGTCCGCGCCGGAACAATCCGGCCTTGGCGGCTTCCCGAAGGGCAATCATGGCAATGAAAAACGACAGAAGGGATGAGGTGCAAGACAGGAGGGGGAAGAACGCCGCGCGCAACACCCATCCGCTGCGACGATTGCATTTTACAGCGCACAGAGTTGAAATTCAAATCAACTCTGATTAACATATGATTAACATAGACCGGAAAAACACCATGGAAAGCCGCACCGCACGCCTGACCATCCTGATCGACCCCCGCAAGAAAACCCTGTTCGAGCAGATTTGCGCCAAGCAGGATCTCACCCCCTCGCAGGTCGTACGCCAGTTGATCCGCCAGCACATCATTCAGCACACCAGCGCCGAAGAGCGCCCCGACTGGCTCGCCGCCAAGCGCCCACAAACCGACGACCAATAGAGACGGGCAAGCCCCCCTGGAGTCGGCGGGCGCCCCCGTCATTCTCAGCCGCGCCTGCCGTCGCAGCCATGCGGAGACAAAACACTTTGGCCGTGCAAGTGCTTTACCCCACACCGACGGCAACACCGGCGCAGCGGCACCGAATGGCAAGTGGCATCGACTTATGCGCTTGATCCAGTCGCCGGATCGAGCAACGAACAGTGCCTCGACCCGATCGCAATCGGGCAGCGCTATAATTCCAAATCCTTGGCAGCGTAGCGAAAGCGCAGGCGCTGACCGGAACCACATTTTCATAGGCTTGGTATGTTGGAGAGTGTCGCAATCCGATAACACAGCCCCGAAACCCGGGCTGTCTGTTATCGCCATGCAAAAAGAGTAGCGATCACCCCTGGGGGTGCTTCGCTGTCCTGCATTTGATTGCTTACAGACTCTCCATAATGAACATTTCAAAGCCTGAGCAGAGGACCTTGCACGTCCTCGCCAAAGGCGGCCGCATCGTGCACCGGCGCGATGATAAGGGCCGCATCGCCACCATCGACTGCTACAACCGCGAAGGTTTTCTTCTGGCGGACTGCACCCTGTTCGTCTTTCAGAAGCTGCGCGGCAAACGTCTCATCAGCTCAAAAAACGGGCAGCCCTATCAGATCAACGCGACCGGCCTGCGCGCGGTCCGGGCGCAACTCGACAATCAATAACCGTACGGGCACGGCCACCGGGTGGCCGTCCGCCCACAAGACACGGGATATCGACATGACCATCACCATCAAACACACCCAGCCAGCCGCCAGTAACACGACCTTCCGTGATGAGAGCAAGACGTTGGCAGTAGACATCAGGCCAGAGAGCGAAGCCGACCACCTCCCCGTCGAAGCACTCACCCGCGAAGCGTTCTGGAACCTCTACCGGCCGGGGTGCGATGAGCACTACACCGCACACCGCCTGCGTGACCACGAAGACTTTCTGCCGCAACTCACGTCTGTCGCCGAGGTCGATGGCGAGATCGTTGGCAGCATCATGTACACCCGGTCCTGGGTGATCAATGACCGGGGCGAGACTGTAGACACGGCTACCTTCGGCCCTTTGTGCGTTCATCCTGCCTGGCAACGGCGTGGCGTCGGAACGGCGCTGATCGAGCACACACGGAATCTGGCGGCTCAGCAGGGGTATCCAGCCATTCTCATTCTTGGCGACCCGCACAACTACTGCAAGCACGGCTTTAAAACGGGGAAGGATATGGGCGTCAGTACGCTCGACGGCAAGTATCCGCTGGGGCTGCTGGTGCTGGAATTGCGCCGTGGGTTTTTCGCCGCCAGCCCACACTGGAAACTGAAGACCAGCACGGCATATGAGTTTGATGCCGCCGAGGTCGACGCCTATGACGCGCGGTTCCCGCCCAAGGAAAAGAAGCACCATTACTCCCAGGATCTGTTTTCCATGCTGGTACGCGCGGTGGTGGATTAGAAGCGGTCCTGGTCTGTTTTCGGCAGCGGGCACAATGAAGTGACACCCGATTACACAACGTTACCCAATTAACATGTGTGCACTACAGACGCCCAAGTTGGAACGCCGTATTCTGAGACCGTTGCTTCAGCGTCCCCCGCTGACAATGCATGACCCTCCCTGACCCATCTGCAACAGATGGGATTTGCACCGCGCCGCTTGGCGCGGTTTTTTTTGGCCTGGACGCGGCTTAGAGAAACAAGCGAGTTTTGCCAGATTTCCGATTGACGATGGCTTGCAGTTTTCTATACTTTGTCCTTCCCCACACATCGTCCCTCTTTTCGCCATGCAACGCGATTCCTTCTTGTCGGACAATTGCCCACCGATGGGCATCTACGAGACCCTCTATGCCTTCCGGGACAGCTTCGGCAAGTTCATGGGCTCTGAAGGGACCCATCCCTGGTCACAAGGTTTCCCGCTGACGACACAGCTCCCCGGAGGGCCGCCGTTGCCGTCGAGCGTGGAGGTGACATGGGAGGATCGCTTCTATCCAAAGGCCTGGGGGCATCCGCTGCTGCGCGAGGCAATTGCCAACTACTACAACAGTTTCTACGGCTCACGCATCGCGCCGGAGAACGTGATGGTGTTCGCCGGTGGCCGGCCCGGCATCTACGCGGCACTCCAGTTCTTGAAGAAGCACGTCGAGGTCCGCATCGGCAACGTCGAGTGGCCAGCCTACCTTGACATCATGACCCAGACGAACGCCAGCTGGCGCGTCGTGCCGTTTACCGAAGCGAACGGTTTCCGCCCATCCAACGCGGAGTATTTCGACCGCACTGGCCTCAACGCCAAGACGCACCTGATGCCTGTCATCTCCAACCCGGGCAACCCGACCGGTCACACGCGCGCTGGCGCGGAGTTGGAAGAGCTGATCGCGATGGCCGAACAGCCCAAGAACGGTATCCTGCTGGACGAAGCCTACGAGATGTTCCATCCGTCAAAGGGCGTGAGCGGTATCCGCTACGTCAAGGATCTCGACAACAGCAACATTTTCCTGGCAGGCGCCTGCACCAAGGGGCTCCAGTGTCCGGGCATCCGCGTTGGCTGGATCATCGCCAGCAAGAAGAACATCGAGACCCTCTCCAATTTCTCGAGCTTTGGCATGGGCGGGGTGAGCCATCCGTCGCAGCTCTATGCGGTCAAGTTGCTTGAACCCGGGCGGGTCACGATGGCGCGCGAGGCGGTGGACAAGCACTACAGCATGCAGCGCGCACGCTACGGCGAGGCCTTCGCAAAGTTGGGGCTCGGCGTCTACACAGGCGAGGGCGGGTTCTATCACTGGCTTCGCCTGCCAGAAGGCTTGGAAGCCGGTGAACTGAATCGTCGGCTTTTCAAGCACGGTGCGGCTATCCTCCGGGGCGTCGATTGCGACATGGCCCGCCCGCACGCCAAAGACCCGGACTACGTGTCGCCCTACCAGGGCTGGTTCCGATTCTCCTTCGGCCCGCTGTTGCCCGAGTCGTTCGAATCGGACGTGCTGATTTTCAGGACGGTGCTGGAAGAGTACCGGGCCGACGTGGCCGCAGGGAAGCGCGGCTGACGCCTCGCCACCCCGAACGCTTACCAGTTCGTTTCGCGCTCCGGCGAGGCGGAAATTCGGTGAATGCTCAAATCGGCCCCGTTGAATTCTTCCTCGCGCGACAAGCGCAGGCCCAACGTCGCGCGCAACAGGCCATACACCGCGAAACTCCCCGCCAGGGCAATCACGATAACCAGCCCGGTCATCAAGAGTTGTGGCATGAAAGCCACCCCGCCGGCGCCCCCCAGCGCCGTCTGGCCAAACAGGCCCGCGGCGATGCCGCCCCAGGCCCCGCAGAGGCCATGCAGCGGCCATACGCCGAGCACGTCGTCGATCTTCCAGCGGTTCTGGGTCAGGGTAAACATGTAGACGAAAAGCGCCCCAGCCACCCCACCCACGACCAAGGCCCCCAGTGGGTGCATGATGTCCGATCCGGCGCACACGGCAACCAGTCCGGCAAGCGGCCCGTTATGCACGAAGCCCGGGTCGTTCTTGCCCAGAACAAGCGCCGCGAGCGTGCCGCCAACCATGGCCATCAGCGAGTTGAGGGCGACGAGGCCGGAGACTTTGTCCAGCGTCTGGGCGCTCATCACGTTAAACCCGAACCAGCCTACGATGAGTATCCAAGCGCCGAGAGCCAGGAACGGGATCGATGAGGGCGGATGCGCGGCAATGCCGCCGCTCTTGCTGTAACGCCCACTGCGCGCCCCAAGCAGCAGAACCGCTGGCAGTGCCAGCCAGCCGCCCATGGCATGGACCACGACAGATCCGGCAAAATCGTGAAATTCTTCGCCAAACGTCGCCTTGAGCCAGGCCTGTACGCCAAAAGCCTGGTTCCAGGCGATGCCTTCATAAAACGGGTAGATGAAACCGACGATCACGAAGGTGGCGATCAGCTGCGGGTTGAAGCGCGCCCGCTCGGCGATGCCGCCTGAAATGATCGCCGGGATGGCGGCAGCAAAGGTCAGCAGGAAAAAGAAGCGGGTCAGTTCAAACCCGTTCTGCTGCATCAGGGTCTCGGCGCCAACAAAGAAATTGACGCCGTAGGCCACGGTAAAGCCGATAAAAAAATAGGCAATGGTCGATACCGAGAAGTCGACGAGGATTTTGACCAAGGCATTGACCTGGTTTTTCTTGCGCACCGTGCCAAGCTCAAGAAAGGCAAAGCCGGAATGCATGGCCAGCACCATGATGCCGCCGAGCAGAATGAACAGTACATCGTGACCGGTCTTGAGTGTTTCCATGCGTCCTCCGAGAATAATCTGGAATTCGCCAGCAAACTTCGTACCAATCAGCCGTAACTCAATGAATCAATCACTTAAGCTCTAGCCACACCAGGCAGCGCACCAGGAACGTGCATTCCGCCTGCCCGGCTCACCATTTTGGCGCCTGCCCCGGGAGTCCCCCGGGGAGGCGTTCACTTCGGCGCCGCCCCGGGCGGCAAAAGCACCCACATCTGGCCTGGTTGCTTCATTCGCCCGGCCTGTGCACCGGCTTCGGCGCCAAAGCCCCAGAAGAAATCGGCACGGACCACGCCACGGATGGCGCCCCCGGTATCCTGGGCCAGCATCAGGCGGCGCAAGGCCACATCGCTGTTGGGCTGGGTAGTGGCGAGGTAAACCGGGGCGCCGAGCGGCACATGGCGTGGATCGATGGCGATGCTGCGCCCCGGCGTGAGCGGCACGCCAAGCGCCCCGAGCGGGCCATCGCCCTCTTTACCGGCGGGCGGCAGTTCACGGAAGAAAACGTAGCTCGGGTTACTGTTTAGCAATTCGTCGAGCCGCGCCGGATTGGCCCGCGCCCAGGCCTGGATGCCTTGCATCGAGGCTTCTTCGGGCTTCAAGTCGCCGCGTTCGATCAGCACTTTGCCGATGGAGCGATACGGGTGGCCGTTCTGGTCGGCATAACCGATACGCACCATTTTGCCATCCGGCAACTGCACCCGACCCGAGCCCTGAATCTGCAGGAAGAAGAGCTCGACCGGGTCATCTACCCACAGCAGCACTTTGCCAACCGGGTTCGACTCGCGGCCAACAATCTCGGAGCGCGAGTAATACGGGACGACCTTATTACCCTGCAAACGTCCGCGCAGGCGCATGTTCTTGAGATCGGGCAGCACGTCGGAGAGGTCGATGGTCAGGAGATCGGGCGGCACTCCCAGGACGGGCTCGCCGTATTTGGTGCTGCGCGTCCGCGCCCCGCGCAGCAAGGGCTCGTAGTAACCGGTAACGAGGCCCTGCGGCGTGGCATCGGGGTTAGTCAGCCGATACGGGGCAAACTGCGCTTCAAAAAAGCGGCGCAAGCGGGCCGCCGTGGCACCGCTCAAGGTTTTTGCTTCCTCGCAGGCGGCGCGCCAGAGCGGCCACTGGGGCCGACTGGCAAGCGCACGACACGATTGCAGCAGCGGAGGCAAGGCGGCCTTGAGATCATCGTCGCGCCAACCAGGCAGATCGCTCCACTGTGCCGCCTGCAGAGGCGGCGCGGCGGGTTTGGCCGCATCGGGCGTGGCCGTCGGCGTGCTCGGCGTCGGGCAGGTCGGACAGGCGGGACACAGCCCACTCAGGGGCTCCTTGACGGTACTGCAGGCGGCAAGAAAAAGCGTGGCAAGACTCAGTGCGAGCAGGGGGCGCCTACCGGGCCGGCGGCGAGTTTGGCTTTTGAACATCGTTTGGATAGAGTGTATGGTTTTCCGAATACGCCGAGTATACCGTCGGCTCCCCTTGCGATGAACCCCGACCAAGCCACCCTGGAACGCTTCCTTGCCCGCGCAGAGCACCTGCTCGAACGTCTCGAACCCCTGCTCCCGCCAGCCACCCCTCACCCGGACTGGTCGGCTTCCAGCGCCTTCCGCTGGCGCAAGCGTGGTGGCGCGGGGTACCTGCAGGCGATCCCGCGTCCGGCTTCAATCCGTCTTGCCGACCTGCAGGACATCGATGAGCAGAAGGCGCGCATCGTCGCCAATACCCGCCAGTTTCTCAAGAAAAAGCCGGCCAACAACGTGCTGCTCACCGGTGCGCGCGGATCGGGCAAATCCTCGCTGATCAAGGCGCTACTCTGTGAATTCGCCGATGCCGGGCTACGCGTCATCGAAGTCGACAAGAACGACCTTGTCGACCTGCCGGACATCGTCGAACTCGTCGCCGGGCGGCGCGAACGATTCATCGTTTTCTGCGACGACCTGTCCTTCGATACCGGCGACGCGACTTTCAAGGCGCTCAAGGTCGTACTCGACGGTTCGCTGGCCGCCGCCCCGGAAAACGTGCTGATCTACGCTACCTCGAACCGCCGCCACCTGATGCCTGAGTACCACGCCGAAAACCTCGAAGGGCACAAGGTCGGCGACGAGATTCACCCGGGTGAGGCCGTCGAGGAAAAAATCTCGCTCTCCGAACGCTTCGGCCTCTGGCTCTCGTTCTACCCTTTCGACCAAGACGCTTACCTCACCATTGCCGCGCACTGGCTGCGGACGTTCGGCCTCAGCGACGAAGACATTACCCAGGCCGAGCGCGAAGCCCTCAACTGGGCGCTCATGCGCGGCTCGCGCAGCGGTCGCGTGGCCTGGCAGTTCGCCAAAGACTGGGCAGCACAGCACGGCAAACGCCCCGCCGGACGACGCGCATGACCGAGAAAAAACTCACCGAAGTAGCCGCCGCCATCTTGCTGCGCGAAGACAAGGGCGAAAGCGAGTACCTGCTCGCATGCCGCCCGGAAGGAAAGGTCTACGCCGGTTACTGGGAATTTCCCGGCGGCAAGGTCGAGCCGGGCGAAACCTATGCCGCCGCCTTGGCACGTGAGTTGGAGGAAGAACTGGGTATCGTGGTCGATACGGCATGGCCGTGGCTCACCCGCCGCTACGTCTATCCGCACGCCCATGTGCGGCTCAAATTTTTCCGCGTCCCGGCCTGGCATGGCCAGGTAGCGCCACTCGAACACAGCGGGTTTTCCTGGGTGCCGCTCGGTGGCGAGCCGACGGTTGATCCGGTGCTGCCAGCCAACGGCCCAATCCTCGACGCCCTCGCCTTGCCGAACACCTATGCCATCACCTGTGCCGAGGAAAATGGCGTCGACGCCGAATTGATCCGCCTGGAAGCCGCCCTCGAAAACGGCCTGCGGCTCGTCCAGATTCGCGACAAACAACTGCCGCCAGAGATCCGGAAACGTTTTGCTGCAAGCGTTGTAGCGCGAGTACGCGCTCACCCCGGCGCACGCGTACTGATCAATGCAGACGGCCCCAGCAGTGAGACTCTCGCCGACCGGATCGGTGCCGACGGCGTTCACTACACGTCCACCGGCCTGATGGCCCTCAGCGCACGGCCCGATCTACCCCTCGTTGCTGCGTCCTGCCACAGCGATGCAGAACTCGCTCACGCCGCAGCGCTCGGTCTTGATTTCGTGGTCTTTGGCCCGGTGCAGGCCACGCTCACCCACCCCGAAACCCCGCCGCTCGGCTGGGAGCAATTCGCCCGCAGGATCGACGATCTGCCGCTGCCGGTTTATGCGCTGGGCGGCCTGGCGCCGGATTCCCTCGCCACCGCCCGCGCCCATGGTGCACACGGCATCGCGCTGATGCGCGGCTGGCGGTAAAGCATAGGGAGGCGCTGCAGCAATCGGCGAAGGGGGTGAAGCGCAAGGCGCCCGGCGCGCAGCGACCAAGGCATTTCAAGACGCCAGGCGCAAGAGCAAGCACCGGACAACGCAGCAATTTTCCGCGCAGCCTTGATTCAACGCTTCCTTAGTTGGGCGCTGGCCTTGCTGGCGTTCCCTCGCTCGCCGAGAGCGGGTCCTCATCCTGTACCGGCACGCGGTATTCTTCAGAGGCCCAGGCACCCAGGTCAATCAGCTTGCAGCGCTCTGAACAAAACGGGCGCCAGCGATTCTCGGGCGACCAAAACGACTCGCCGCCACACTGCGGGCAGCGTATTTTCCTTGCTGGAGAAGACATCAGGGAATAGAGGCAGGGGCTACAGGTTGCAGAAAATCATCTCGAATTCGACACTGTTTTCGGCATGACGTGGCCGATGGTCGTAGTCGGGACAGGTAAAGCGGATGTTGAGCGCGTACTTGTTGGCGCTGATCTCCGGAACGAAGGCAAGGCCCTCCTTGAGCGAGACGCGCACCATCTGCGCATTGCTGCCTCCAAGCATCATCTGGAAGGCCCCGTTTTCGGCCGCCTTTCGCTCCGGGCGACCGCTGGCCCGCAAAAGACGCAACACGATGTCGAGACCACCACGCAACGGCAGCAGCGGCTTAAGCCACCCCTCCAGCGCCGCACTACGCGCTTCTGTCGATTGGTGCAGCCAGTAATGGTAGGTGGGTTGATCGAACTCGCAAACCCCGCCGGGAATCACCGCGCGACTCTTGATTCCCATGAGCCATTCGTTGTCGCGCAGATGCTGGCCAATCTTCCCGTTCATGCCGAGCAGCGCGGCGGAAGACTGTTCGATTTCGTAGAGCGCCCCGGACAGGGCTTCTTCCGAAATCGCCGGGTTGTTACGATAGGAGAGCAGAGCCTGACGTTGGCGCTCAAGCTCCTGGATGAGATCCATCTTGAGGTCAGCCCGCCCGGCGACATCCAGGATTTCAAACAGCGAGAGCAAGGCGACATGATGCTCGCGTGGGCCATCCTGCTGCGCGAAATGATGCACCTTCTCGAAAAGATCTTCGAGTCGCAGCAGCGTTCGGATGCGCTCATTGAACGGGTATTCGTAGGTAATCACGCCGCAATCACATCGAAGATGAATAATTCCTTGCATTCTGAGTCATTTGTAACAAAATCTCAACGACTCACTTGAACTTTTTGCCCGATTTTTCCTGCGCCAACGCACAGTATTCGGCGTGCAGGCGCGCCACGGGAAGCTGCAGGGCGGCGGTACCCCCCGCGTTGTCCAGAACGTCGCTGGCCGCGGCCAATCGGCGGGCCCGTGTTGACTGCGTCGACATGATGCGCCGCACTTCATCGGCAGGCAGACCGCTCCGTGCCACGACGCGTGCAACTTGCGTTTCCTCTGGACAGTCGACGACCAACAGACGGTCAATGCGTTTGGCGTAGGCACCGGACTCGACAAGCAAAGGAACCACGAGCATCACGTAAGGGGCGTCCACTGCCTCGCCGATGGCCGCCTCGCACGCGTCCCGGATCATTGGGTGAAGGATGGCTTCAAGGCGCTCTTTGTCGTGGAGCACGGTGAGCAGGGGGGCGTCATACTCGTCGATGAGGATGACAACCTTGCTGCCGGTCTTGGCGTAGATGTTTTTCACCAAGGCTGTCATCCTCGTCGTGATGTTGCCCTCTCCGACGGGGACTCCATTTTCCTTCTCTGCCCAGTCCAATTGGAAATTGATATTGGTGTCCAAGTCCTCTATCGTTCCTTTTTTTACCGAGGCGAGACTGAAGTGGAGCACGGGATAGTGTTTCCATTCCGTTTCCAGTTGCTCTACTTCCAGTCCTTTGAAGAGTTCTTTCTGTCCGCTGAAGTAAGCCTTGAAAGTGCTGACAAGAAGCGACTTGCCAAACCGTCGGGGACGAGAGAGGAAGACAAAGTTGTTTTGCGCGGCCTCGTACATCAGCCGTGTCTTGTCCACATAGAGGAAGCCGCCGGTGCGCAGCTTCTCAAAA
>RRZT011169216.1_pt1 | contig 10947 bp, 7 predicted proteins | sample 2165551 | NCBI WGS metagenome assembly RRZT01 (sample SAMN10456910, study PRJNA506462) | wastewater metagenome | biome: wastewater; feature: sludge; material: wastewater sludge; isolation source: wastewater sludge with Escherichia coli K12::gfp cells carrying plasmid... | place: USA: Moscow, Idaho ...
CCGACCAACCACCTCGACCTGACGACGCGCGAGGCGCTGTCGATGGCGCTCAACGAGTTCGAAGGCACGGTGATGCTGGTCAGCCACGACCGGGCGCTTCTGCGCGCGGTGTGCGACGAGTTCTGGCTGGTTGCGCGCGGCCGCGTCGAACCCTTCGACGGCGACCTCGACGATTATCAACGCTACCTGCTCGACGAAGCCAAGCGGGTGCGCGAGAGCGTGCGCGAAGCCGTCCGCGAGACGCGCGCCGGTGAGTCCGCTGTCGTGCAGTCGCAGGCGGTCGCCCAGCAGACGAAGAGGAACGCGACCCGGGCCAAGACCTTGCGGCGCGAACAAGGCAAGATCGAAGCACAGATGCTTGAGGTGCAGGCCGCGAAACATGCGCTCGAAGCGCGCCTTAGCGAACCATTGGCGCCGCAGGAGATCGGGGCGTTGGGGCTGGAGATCGAAGCCCATGCCGGTCAGCTCGAAACGCTGGAAGCGCAGTGGCTGACGCTCGGCGAAGAGATCGAAGCGCTTGAGGGCGGCGTTTAAGGCCGTGGGTTGAGCGCTGGCGGCTGACCGCGGCCGACAGGCGAAAAAAACGGGGTGCCGGAAAACCGGCACCCCGTTTTGTTTGGAACGATCCGGGCTTAGAAGCCGAAGATCGCCAGGATGACACCACCGGCCACGACCGAGCCGATCTGGCCGGCCACGTTGGCGCCGAGGGCGTGCATCAGCAGGAAGTTGTGCGGATCGGCTTCCAGACCGAGCTTGTTCGACACACGGGCGGCCATCGGGAAGGCCGACACGCCAGCCGAACCGATCAGCGGGTTGATCGGGTTCTTCGGCCAGATGATGTTCATGATCTTGGCGAAGATCACGCCACCGGCGGTACCGAGCGAGAACGCGACCATACCCAGGAGCAGGATGCCCAGCGTTTCGAGGTTGAGGAACTTGCCACCGGTCATCTGCATGCCGACGCCCAGACCCAGGAGGATGGTCGCCAGGTTCATCAGTTCGTTCTGCATCGTCTTGGTCAGACGCTCGATGCAACCCGATTCCTTGACGAAGTTGCCGAAGGCGAAGCAGCCCATCAGCGGCAGGGCCGCCGGCAGGATCAGCGCGCACAGGGCGGTGATGAACAGCGGGAAGAGGACCTTCTCCATCTTGTGCACCGGACGGACCTGGTGCATGCGGATCTTACGCTCGGCTTCCGTGGTCAGCGCGCGCATGATCGGCGGCTGGATCAGCGGAACGAGGGCCATGTACGAGTACGCGGCAACAGCGATCGAACCCATCAGGTGCGGCGCGAAGAGCGACGACACGTAGATCGAGGTCGGGCCGTCAGCGCCACCGATAATGGCGATCGCGCAGGCTTCCATCAGGTTGTAATCGAAGCCGGGCAGCAGGTTCAGCGCCATGACGCCGAGCAGCGTGCCGAACACGCCGAACTGGGCCGCCGCGCCGAGAATGGCCATGCGCGGGTTAGCCAGCAGCGGGCCGAAGTCGGAGAGCGAACCGATGCCGATGAAGATCAGCAGCGGCAGCAACTCGTTGTTCAGACCGTACTCGAAGATCATGTAGAGCAGACCGTGCGGCGGCTCGCCCATGCCGGCGAACGGAACGTTCACCAGCAGGGTGCCGAAGCCGATCGGCACCAGCAGCATCGGCTCGAAGTCCTTGGCGACGCCAAGGTAGAGCAGCACGCAGCCGACGAGGATCATGATCAGGTTCTTCCAGCCACCTTCTTGCATGAAGCCGTAGATACCGGTGCGTTCGGCGATGCTCTTGATGCCGCTGCCGACCGAGATTTCATGCTTCTGCACGGCACGCTTGGTTTCCGCCTTGGCCGGCGCGGCAGCCGCGTCAGCGGCCGTCGGCGCGGCCGTGGCCGCCGAAGCCAGCACCATCGGTGCTGCGGTGGTCTCGGTGGCGTTGGCGTCGCTGGAGATGCCGGCGCCGACGGTCAAAGCGAGACCGCAGGCGAGGCCCATCAGTAGTTTCTTGAGAGTCTTTTGCATGGCGAAAAACCTCAGGAAACGACGGCGATGACTTGGCCAGCGGAAACCGAGGCGCCCGTGTCGGCCTTGTAGGTGATGGTGCCGGCGACCTTGCTCTTGACTTCGAGCTCCATCTTCATCGATTCGAGGATCAGCACCGGCTCGTCCTGCTCGACGTGATCGCCGTTCGAACGGACGTAACGCAGGACGGTGCCGGCGACCGGCGCTTCGACCGGGGTTTCGGCGCCCGACGAGGCGGCCGGAGCGGCTGCAGCGGCGGCGTCGGCAGCGCTGGCTTCGCGCAGGTCGACCTTGTAGTCCTTGCCGTTGACCTTGACGTTGCCGTCAGCGACGGTGACGTTGTAGTTCTTGCTGTCGACGGTGATGACGTAGTTCTGCGTGCCGCTGGCCTTGGCCGGAGCGGCGGCAGCACCAGAGGCAGCCTTCGGCGCTTCGAACGAAACCGGGCCGTTGGCGCGGGTGGCGAAGAACTTGAGCGCGACTTGCGGGAACATGGCATAGGTCAGCACGTCGTCGATGTCGACGCTCGAAACGCCCAGCTTTTCCTTGAGTTCGGCTTCGATCTTCGGCAACTCGTTCGGGATCGTGTCGGCCGGACGCTCGGTGACCGGCTTGTCCATGTTGAGGCCCTTGAGCGCCTGCTTGACGAGCTCGGGATCGGCGGCGGCCGGGGTCTTGCCGTAGTTGCCGACCAGCAGGTTCATCGATTCGGCGGTCAGGTTCTTGTAACGGCCCATCAGAACGTTCAGGACGGCTTGCGTGCCGACGATCTGCGAGGTCGGGGTGACGAGGGGGGGGTAGCCGAAGTCCTTGCAGACGCGGGCGTTTTCCTTGAGCACTTCGTCCAGCTTGTCGAAGGCGTTCTGCTGACGCAGCTGGCTTTCCAGGTTGGAGAGCATGCCGCCGGGGATTTGCGCGTCGAGGATGCGGGCATCGGCGCCGACGAAGGAGCTTTCGAACTGGGCGTACTTCGGACGCACGACGTCACGGAAGTAGGCCGAGATGTCGAGCAGCAGGTGCATGTCGAGCCCGGTGTCGAACTCGGTGCCCTTGAAGATTTCGACCATCGCTTCGGTCGGCGAGTGGCCGGGGCCCATCGACATCGACGAGATCGAGGTGTCGATGATCTCGGCGCCGGCTTCGGCGGCCTTGACCAGCGTCGCGACCGACATGCCGGTGGTGGCGTGCGAGTGGACGTGGATCGGCAGGTCGGTGACCTTCTTGATCGCCTTGATCAGGTCGTAGGCGACGTAGGGGCTGAGCAGCGAGGCCATGTCCTTGATGCACAGGCTGTCGGCGCCCATTTCGGCGAGTTCCTTGGCCAGCTTGACGTAGCTCTCGATGGTGTGCACCGGCGAGATGGTGTAGCTGATCGCGGCTTGGGCGTGCTTGCCGGCCTTCTTGACGGCCTTCAGCGGCACCAGGAAGTTACGCGGGTCGTTCAGTGCGTCGAAGACACGGAAGACGTCGACGCCGTTGACGGCCATGCGCTCGACGCACTTCTCGACGACGTCGTCGGCGTAGTGGCGATAGCCGAGGATGGACTGGCCGCGCAGCAGCATCTGGTGCGGGGTGTTCGGCATCGCCTTCTTGAGCTGGCGCATGCGCTCCCACGGGTCCTCGTTCAGGAAGCGGATGCAGGAGTCGAACGTGGCGCCGCCCCAGGATTCGAGCGACCAGAAGCCGGCCTTGTCGAGCTTCTCGGCGATCGGGAGCATGTCGGCGGTGACCATGCGGGTGGCGTGGAGCGACTGATGGGCGTCGCGCAGGACGTTTTCACTGATTCTGATTTTAGCCATGGCTATTGTTTCCCCTTGAAAATCTGGCTTGCTACTTCTTATCGGAAGAATACTGACGCAGAGCGGCCGCAATGGCGGCGACGACGGCCCCGTCGTTCTGGGCGGGCGCGGCCTTCACAGGAGCAGGCGCCGGCTCTTCCGGGGCATATTTGGCGAGCAGGCGGGCTGATACCTGAATCAGCACGACCAGCGAGGCCACGAACAAGAACACAAGACCCATGCCGAGCGACATGATCACTGTGGCTTGCGTGAAATTGTCCATCCACGTCATACAGTTTCTCCTGATGTATCTCCCCCGGCGTGCGCAACCGCGGGCGACGGATAATGTCCGGACGGCGTCAGTCGTCTCACGACGAAGGCAACACCACACGCTGTCCGGAGAGTTGCAAACAGCATTAATTGGGGTATCCTGAGTTCTTGAAGCGCGTCGCCCTGGCGAACGCACCCCGCTGGAAAAGCCGATCGGCACCGCGCGGGGCGCGCTGCTGCGCTTCCCGTTCGGTGCGATCCTCCGCCCACGCACGACGGCGCTTCCCATGCCGGCAGGCTTGGTTCGGTGTGTCCACAGCGAAACAGTCTTCCTGTCCCTCAAATACCGCAATCCGTAATTATCCCTGTCCTTGGGAGGGAGATGGATTGAATTGTCGTATGGTGAGCATTGACGCAGGCCGGGGTTTTTTATATATTTACTGACCAGTCAGTCAGTTTATGGTGCGCCATGTCTCCAAATTCGCCTTCCGCGACTTCCGGTCGCGATGCATCTGCGGCGTCCGAACCCCGGCGTCGACGCAAAGAAGCACGGCCGTCGGAGTTGACCGCCGCGGCGCTCGCGCTCTTCGTCGAAAAGGGCTATGCGGCGACGCGGCTGGACGATGTCGCCGCCCGCGCCGGCGTCTCCAAGGGGACGCTGTACCTGTATTTCAACAGCAAGGAAGCCCTGTTCAAGGCGGTGGTCGAGGAGAGCATCGTCCCGACCTTGAGCGCGGCGGAAGCGCAGGTGGCGTCCTATCAGGGACCGATCACCGAATTGCTGCGTGAATTGCTGTTCGGCTGGTGGGCGATGTACGACCAGCGGGGCTTGACCGGGGTGGTGAAGCTGATCCACGCCGAAGCCAACAACTTCCCCGAAGTTGCCCGCTATTACCACGACACCGTGATTGTCCGCGCCCGCAGTCTGGTGCGCTCGATTCTAGAGTGCGGCATCGCGCGCGGCGAATTCGTGGCGGTCGATATCGAATCGGCAGTCGACGTGGCGTTCGCGCCGATGCTGATGCTGATGATCTGGCGCCATTCCTTGCGCCTGCACGGGCGTGAGATCGATCCCCAAGCCTATTTACGTACGCATTACGAATTTCTCTTGCGCGCTCTGCGGGTACGGTAATCATGAACTCATCTCCTGTTGTCGCTCGAGGCGCCGCGGCATTGCTGCTGTGCGCCCTGCCTTGGTTGTCCGCGTGCAATTCGGCGTCGCCACCGCAGGATCCGCCCCGTCCGGTGCTGACCGAGCGCGTCGGGGCGGGCGATGCCGAAAGCGACGTGCCTTACGCGGGCGAGGTCCGCTCGCGGTATGAAACCCAGCTCGGTTTCCGCGTTCCGGGCAAGATCAGCACTCGCCTCGTCGATGCCGGAAGCGTGGTCAAGGCTGGGCAGGCGCTGGCGACGCTCGACCCGAGCGACCTAGCCCTGAACGCGGCGGCGGCGACGGCGCAGCTCGAACTGGCCGAGGCCGACGTGCGCCGCTTCCGCGAACTTCGGTCCCGCCAATTCGTCAGCCAAGCGGCGCTTGATGCCAAGGAAACCGCCTACCGCGCGGCTCGGGCGCAGGCTGATCTGGCGCGCAATCAGACGGCTTATGCGACCCTGCGCGCCGATCACGACGGGGTCGTGGCCCAGGTTCTGGCCGAGGTCGGGCAGGTGGTCAGCGCCGGGCAGGGGGTATTGCGCCTGGCGCGCGCCGACGCGCCCGAGGTGGCGATCGCCGTGCCCGAGTCGCGGGTGCGCGAACTGCGTCCGGGCATGGCGGCGGAAGTGAGCCTGTGGGCCGAGGAAGGAGCCCGTTATGCCGGCGAACTGCGCGAACTGGCGACGGTGGCCGACGCCCAGACCCGGACCTACGCGGCACGGGTGAAGATCAAGGCGCCCGATGCGCGCGTCCTGCTGGGGATGACCGCCAGCGTACGCTTTGCCACCGCCGATGCGCCGTCGCAAAGCCTCAGCGTGCCGCTGGGGGCGGTGTTCCAGAAGGATGGAAAGCCGGCGTTGTGGATCGTCGATGCGGAGCAGGCGTTGGTGCTGCGTCCGGTCGAGGTGCTGCGGTTCGGGGAACGCGCGGCCGTGCTGGCGCCCGGCGAACGCGGCGGAGTGCGGGTGGGCGAACGCATCGTGGTGGCCGGGGTGCATAAGCTGCGGGCCGGAGAAAAGATCAAAGCGGTTGAACGCCAGCCGGCGACCGAGCGATGACCCACCTCAACCTTTCCGAATGGGCGCTGCGCCACCGTTCGATGGTGGCCTACCTGATCGTCGTGCTGATGCTCGGCGGTGTTTTCTCCTACCTCAAGCTGGGGCGGGCGGAAGATCCCGACTTCACCTTCAAGGTCATGGTCGTGCGTACGCTCTGGCCCGGCGCGACAGCGGGCGAGGTCGAGCTGCAGCTCACCGAGCGGATCGAGAAGAAGCTGCAGGACGTGCCCTGGGTCGATGTCGTGCGCTCGAACTCCAAGGCGGGCGAGTCGCTGGTGTTCATCTTGCTGAAGGACTACACGCCCAAGAAAGAAGTGCCCGAAGCCTGGTACCAGGTGCGCAAGAAGCTCGGCGACATCCGCCACACCTTGCCTGCGGGCGTGCAGGGGCCGTTCTTCAACGATGAGTTTGGCGATACCTTCACCAATATTTTCGCCCTGACCGGCGATGGTTTCGACCTCGCCGAACTGCGGCGCGAGGCTGATCGGATCGCGCGCGAGCTGCGTGCCGTGCCGGACGTGAAGAAGATCGAGCTGATCGGGGTGCAGGATGAAAAGATCTACGTCGAACTGGCGCAAGCCAAGCTGGCGGCGTTGGGCGTCGATCCGGCGCTGATCTTCGATGCCTTGCAGAAGCAGAACGCAATGGCGCCGAGCGGTTTCTTCGAGACGGCAAGCGATCGCGTACGCCTCCGGGTGACCGGTGAATTCGATGGTGTGGAGAGCGTGCGCGCCTTGAGCGTCCAGGTTGGCGGGCGGGCCTTCCGCCTGGGCGACCTGGCCGAAGTGCGGCGTGGCTTCGTCGACCCGCCTGCACCGCGCATGCGCGTGGGTGGCGAGCCGGCAGTTGGCATCGCGGTGACGATGAGCAAGGGTGGCGATGTGATTCATCTGGGCGAGCGCTTGCGTACGGAAATTGGGCGCTTGCAGCAAACCCTGCCGACCGGCATCGATTTGCATACGGTGGCCGATCAGCCCGAGGTGGTGCGCGAATCGATCAGCCTGTTCGTGGCCTCGCTCAGCGAAGCAGTGGTCATCGTCCTGGTGGTGTCCTTCCTCAGTCTCGGTTTGCGTACCGGGACGGTGGTGGCGTTGTCGATCCCGCTGGTGCTGGCGATCACCTTCGTGTGCATGGAGATCTTCGGCATCGACCTGCAGCGCGTTTCGCTCGGCGCGCTGATCATCGCCCTTGGCCTGCTTGTCGATGACGCAATCATCGCGGTGGAGATGATGGTGGTGAAAATGGAGCAGGGCTGGGACCGTTTCCGCGCCGCGACTTTCGCCTACACCTCGACCGCCTTTCCGATGCTCACCGGGACTTTGATTACCGCCGCCGGCTTCATGCCGGTGGGGTTCGCGCGCTCAGCGGCCGGCGAATACACGTTCTCGATTTTCGCCGTGGTGACGATCGCCTTGCTTGTCTCGTGGGTCGTCGCCGTGGTGTTCACCCCTTTTCTCGGCTACAAGCTGCTCGATCCGGCCAAGCTCCACGCCAAGGCGCAGCAGCATGGCGAGGACATCTACGCCACGCCCTTCTATCGTCGGGTGCAGACGGCCGTGGCGTGGTGCGTGCGTCGCCGCTGGACGGTGATCGGCGCCACGGTGCTGGCTTTTGCGCTGTCCATGGTCGCCTTCAGCATCGGCGTGCAGAAGCAGTTTTTCCCACCGGCCAGCCGGCCCGAACTCATGATCGATGTCTGGCTGCCGCAAGGCGCTTCGCTCAAGGCGACCGAGGCGCAAGTGATGCAGATCGAGCGACTGCTGCGCGAAACGCCGGAAATGAAGCGCTCGGTCAAGGATTTCGTCAGCTACGTCGGCAATGGCAGTCCGCGTTTCTATTTGCCGCTCGATCAGCAGCTGTTCAACGACAATTTCGCCCAGTTCGTCGTGGTGACGCACGATACGGCGGCGCGCGAGGATCTCAAACGTCGGCTGGAGGCGCATTTTGCCAGCGAAAATGCTGAATGGCAGGCCGGCCTAGCCAACGCCCGGACCCGGGTGCTGCGCCTGGAAAATGGGCCGCCGGTCGGATATCCGATCCAGTTCCGGGTTTCGGGCGAAGACCTCGGCGCGCTGCGCCGGGGGGCTGAGGCGGTGGCGGAGGTGGTGCGGGGCAATCCGCACGTCAAGGACGTGCATTTCGACTGGAACGAGATGAGCAAGACGGTGCGTCTCGACGTCGATCAGGATCGTGCGCGTGCGCTCGGGATCAGCTCGCAGGAGTTGTCGAATTCGATCAACCTGCTGCTTTCGGGCTTGGCGGTGACCCAGTTCCGTGAGGGTGATCAGCTGATCGACGTGGTGGTGCGGGCGCGTGGCGAAGAGCGCGCGCAACTGGCTGAGCTGTCCGGGATCAACGTGCGGACCGCCAGTGGACGCTACGTGCCGCTGGCGCAGGTGGCGAAATTGAAGCCGGTACTCGAAGACGGCCTGATCGTGCGGCGCAACCGCTTGCCGACCATCACCGTCCGCGCCGACTTGCGCGACCACGTGCAGGCGCCGGTGGTCGCCGCGCAGATCGATCGTCTGCTCACGCCGGTGCGCGAGACCTTGCCGGCCGGGTTCAAGATCGAGGTTGGCGGTGCGACCGAGGAATCGGCCAAAGGCGAGGACTCGATCAAAGCGGTGATGCCATGGATGCTGATGACCGTCGTCACCCTGCTGATGATCCAACTGCAAAACATCGGGCGCACGCTGATGGTCCTGCTCACCGCCCCGCTCGGGCTCATTGGCGTTGCCATAGCTTTGCTGGTGTTCAATGTGCCTTTCGGCTTTGTCGCCAACCTCGGCGTCATTGCGCTTTCGGGAATGATCATGCGCAATTCGGTGATTCTCGTCGACCAGATCGAGCAGGACGAAAAGGCAGGGAAGTCACCGTTCGAAGCCATCGTCGGCTCGACCGTGCGGCGTTTCCGGCCGATCATGCTGACCGCCGCGGCGGCCATCCTGGCGATGATTCCGCTCACCCGCAGCGTATTCTGGGGGCCGATGGCGGTGGCCATCATGGGCGGACTGATCGTGGCCACCGTATTGACCGTGTTTTTCCTGCCCGCGCTCTACGCGGCGTGGTATCGGGTGAAGGTATAATTCCTCGATAACTGGACCCTCGACTTTTGGTGATCGGAACGACTATGGCCGCAACGACAATGAATACCGAGCAGGCGCGTTTCAACATGATCGAGCAGCAGATTCGTCCGTGGGAGGTGCTCGATCCGAGCGTCCTCTCCCTGCTCTCCGTGGTACGCCGCGAGGCGTACGTCCCCGAGGCGCAACGCGATCTCGCCTTTGCCGACGTCGAACTGCCGCTGGGCTATGGCCAGAGCATGCTGGCGCCGCGCGTCGAAGCGCGCATCCTGCAGGAACTGGCGATCAAGAACACCGACAAGGTGCTTGAGATCGGGACCGGCAGCGGCTACATGGCGGCGCTGCTCGCGGCCAAGGCCGAGTTCGTCTATAGCGTCGAGATCGTGCCCGAACTCGTCGAATTCGCCCGCGCCAACCTGAAGCGCGCCGGGGTCGCCAACGTCAGCGTCGATCTCGGCGACGGCGCTCACGGCTGGCCGCTCTATGCGCCTTACGACGTCATCGTCTTGTCGGGGTCGACGCCGGTTCTGCCCGAGGCGATCCAGCAGCAGCTGCGCATCGGCGGCCGCCTGGTGGCCATCGTCGGCGAGGCGCCGGCGATGCAGGTCAAGTTGGTGACCCGCACCGGCGAGGACGCCTACACCGCCATCACCGTTTTCGAGACGGTCGCCGCGCCGCTGGTCAATGCCCAGGCGCGTTCGGCCTTCGTCTTCTAGTCGCACCGAGGTCGCTTTCATGCGCATGCCCGCCCGTCTTCGTTATTCGTCCTTGCTGTTGGCGACCGTGTTCGCCGCACCGCTGCAGGCCGCCGACATCGTCCAGGTCTATCGCGACGCGCTGGCCAACGACGCCCAGTACATGGCGGCCCGGGCGACGGCCGAGGCCGGACGCGAAAAGCTGCCGCAAGGGCTGGCCGGGCTGCTGCCGACGCTCGGCGCCAGCGCCAACACGCTGTGGAACGAAAACAAGTACGAAGCCAGCAACCGCACGGACGTCATCCGCAAGGACTACAACACGCATGCGTACAACGTCAGCCTGACCCAGCCGCTCTTCCGCTGGCAGAACATCGTCCAGTACGGGCAGGCCAAGCTGCAGGTGGTGCAGGCCGAGGCGAATTTCGCCCAGGCGTCGCAGGATCTGATTCTGCGCGTGGCGCAGGCGTATTTCGACGTCCTCTACGCCGAGGAAAACCTGCGCGCAGTGCGTGCCAACAAGCAGGCGATCGCGCAGCAGCTCGAACAGGCGAAAAAGAATTTCGAGGTCGGGACGGCGACGATCACCGACTCGCAAGAAGCGCAGTCGCGTTACGACCTGGCGAGCGCGCAGGAGATCGCGGCCGAGAACGAGCGCGAGGTCAAGCGCTACGCCCTGCGGGTGATCGTCGGCAAGGATTATCCGTCGCTCAATCGTCTGCGTGCCGACGCCGAACTCGCGCCGCCGCAGCCGGCGAGCATGGACCCGTGGGTCGCTTCGGCCGAGACGGACAGCTTTACCGTTCAGGCTCAGCAGGCCGCTGCCGCAGTGGCCGAAAAGGAAGTCGACCGGATGCGTGCCGGGCATTACCCGACCGTCGACGTGGTCGCCAACTACGGCAAGAACAAC
>RRZT011527014.1_pt1 | contig 10945 bp, 7 predicted proteins | sample 2165551 | NCBI WGS metagenome assembly RRZT01 (sample SAMN10456910, study PRJNA506462) | wastewater metagenome | biome: wastewater; feature: sludge; material: wastewater sludge; isolation source: wastewater sludge with Escherichia coli K12::gfp cells carrying plasmid... | place: USA: Moscow, Idaho ...
AGAAAAAATAATGAAATTATTTATTGAAGAAGAGTTTATGTTGTTTTTCTTAAAAGAATTGGGAAATAAAATAATAAAATTATCTCAAACAATTGATTATCTTTCTGATAATTCGATAGAATTAAGGTTGCTTAAGTATCTGAAGTTGCAATATGTTCAACAAAATACTAAAATAATAACACTAAATATGAGTAAAGCTAGAATTGCTAAAGAAATTGGAACAGTAAGAGAAGTTGTTTCAAGAACTTTTAAAAAATTAGAAAATAAAGGAATCATAAGAAATCTTTCTAATAACAAAATTGAAATCTTAATAAAAGAATATTTTTAGAGCAACGTGACCTAAGTCACGTTGTTTTTTTTTAACTACTAGTATAATAAGCTTATCATAGCATCAAGGAGGTAAAAAATGACTAAAAAACTTGCACTCTTTATAATTTTTATAAAAATTATGGTAGCTTCATCTGAAACAGTGACTTTAGAACAACTATTAAAAAGTGGTTTAGAAAACAATAATTTAATAATTTTAAAAGAAAAATCATTAAACTCTCAAATTAAAGATATAGAAATATTAAAATCTACAGTGAAGCCTAAAATTTCTTTAGACCTTTCATATGATATTTATAAAAATGAAAATGTCATAGGGAATCCATGGATAAAGAATTATGTTTTAAGTGAGGATAAAGTAGGAATTTATCTTATTTTGAAACAAAATATTTATGATGGTGGTATTTATAATAGTAAAAATAAGATGTCTATTATAGATAAGAATACAGAATTTTATAATTTAGAAAATGAAAAACAAGAGTTTTACAGTAAAGTTTATATTCTTTATTATGATATTTTAAAAGAAGAAGAACTGTTAAAATTGAAAAAAGAAATGCTTAAGAAATTGGAATTGGATAAATTTAATGCAGAACTATATTTAAAGAATGAAAAAATTATTTATACAGATTTATTAAAAATTGGAGTTGAAATATTAAATATAGAACAAGAAATTTTATCAATTAATAATAATATAGCTATTCTAAAAAATGAAATGAAAAAAAATATAGGATTTTCAATAGATGATAGAGAATTAATTATTCCAAAGGAATTAGATGAAAAAAAATTAGAAGGTATAAAGTCTCTAATAGAGAAAGCTTATAAAAATGAAATAGAGTTAAAAAAATTAGAAAATAATTTAGAGAAGATTAAATATGAAAATGAAATATTGCGAAGTACTAAAAAACCGAATATAAGTTTACAAGGACTTTATGGAATAGATATTGGTCAAGGGGAAGAATTTGATAATTGGAAGTTATCTATAAATATTAGTCAAAATATTTATGAGGGAGGTAAAAGTAAAAAGACTGAAGAAAAATTGCAAATTGAAAAAGAAAAAATTAATATTTCAAAATTAGAGATAAAAGAAAATATAAAAAATAACTTGGAAAAAAGTTTAAAAAAATTAAGTAGTTTATCTTTAATTAAAGAAAAAAATATAAAAAATCTAAGATTTAATGAAGAAATTCTTAAGGTCGAAGAATTAAAATACAATAATGAAACAATTGATATTAACGATTTAATAAGTGCAAGACTAAACCTAATGACTGCTAATCAAAATTATATAAGAAGCAATTATGAATATGAACAGGAAAAAGTAAGGATTTATAGGTTAATTGGAGAAATTTATAATTCAGGAGGGGAAAATGAAAAACAATAAAATTTTAATTCTTATACCAATCATAATAATAGCTATTGTTTCTTTTGTAAATCAGAAAAATAAAAAAAATGAGTTGCAAGTAGAAGAAAATTTAGGCGTTCCTGTAATAATTGCTAAAGTTTTGGAAGAAAATATGAAAGATACGATTTTTTATACTGGAATTGTAAATCTGGATAAAGAATTAACAGTTTTTTCACAGACTAATGGAATAATAGAAAATATGAATCTTGAAATTGGAGAGAGGATAAATAAAAATGATATTATTGCTCTTATTGATAAAGAACAATTGAATATTAAAAAAAATAAGATGGAAGAAAAAAGCGAAATAAATGATAGTAAAATCGAAAAAAGCGTTTTAGATAAAAAAATCTTAAAAGAAAAAATTAATTTACTAAGCATTAATATTAAAGAAGTGGAAAAGAACATCGAAGAAATAGAATCAAAAATTAAATCAGGAAGTATAAATTTAAGTGTTTTAAAAAATCAGTATCAAAGAGATTTAGATTTATTTAAAAATAATGCATTACCTAAATCAAAATTTGAAATAAGTGAAGCTAATTATTTAGCTTCAATTGAAAATTTAGAACAATTGAATATTTTATTGGATAAAGCAAAGATTAATAAAGAAAAAATAATTAATGAACAAAAACAATTAAATTTAAACGTCATGCAAATAGATACATCTTTAAAACAAATAAAAGCAGAAAAGGCTATTGATTATGAAGACATTAAAGATATAAATTTACAATTATCATATACAGAAATAAGAAGTAATGTAAATGGAATAATACTTGAAAAATACAAAGAAGGGGGGGAACTATTAGGAGTAGGTCAAGCCATTATAAAAATAGGTGATGATAGCAGAATAAATCTTTTGATAAATATACCTGAAGAACTTGCAAATAAACTAAATATTGGGTTGAGCGCTAATATTAAATTTAATGGAATAGAAAATATATATACAGGTATTTTGACTAAAAAGTATCCTGAGATAAATAAAAAAACTGGTTTACTATCTTTAGAATTTCAAGTTAATAATGAAGAAAACTTGTTAAAAAAAGGTATGACAGGGAAATTAGAATTAGTTCTTGAAGAAAAAAATAATGTGTTAAAAATACCAAAAGAAGCAATAATAGAAAAAAATGGGAAAAGTTATGTATTTGTTGTTGTAAATAATTATGCAGAAGAGAGAGAAGTTTTGTTAGGAATAACAGATGATTCTAATGTAGAAGTTTTAAAGGGATTAAAAATGCAAGATAAAATAGTTATAGATGGTAATAAAAATTTAAAAGGGAATGATAAAGTATATATTTGGAAAGAAGGTGAATAAAATGACTTTAGCAGAATTTTCCATAAAAAAATATTACACAACATTGTCTTTTACTATACTTATAATAATTTTAGGAATTGCTTCATATTTTTCAATGCCTGTTCAGCTTAATCCAGATATTGATCCTGTAATAATAACTGTTGTTACTAATTATAATGGGGTTGGAGCTACAGAGGTGAGTGCATCTATCAATGAAATAATAGAAGAAGAAATAGGCTCTGTTGAAGGAGTAAAAAAAATTAGTTCTACAGCAATGGAAGGAACATCAATAGTTACTGTTGAATTTGGATATGACAAAGATGTTGATATTGCAGGAGTAGAAGTTCAAAATATTATTAGTAAAATAAGAAATAAATTACCAGACAATATTGAAGAACCTGAAATAAGAAAATTTAGTTCCAGCGATAAACCAATTATTACTTTATCCATAAGTGGAGATTATGACTTAACTTTTTTGAGGACCCTAGCAGATAATGAGCTAAAAAATAATTTTCAATTGATTAAAGGAGTAGCTTCAGTTAATGCAATAGGAGGTAAAAAACGGGAAATCTATGTTAGTGTTTCTCAAGATAAATTAGAAACTCATAACATACCATTGTCATTTGTATTGACTAGAATAAACGGGCAAAATATAAATATTCCTGGTGGGAAAATAAGTGAAAACAGTGAAGATTTATTAATTCGGTCTATTGGAAAATTTGAAAATATATCTGATATAAATAATGTAGTTCTTTATAGTGATAATAATGAAAAAATTTATTTAAGAGATGTTGCCACAGTGTATGATTCCTATGATGATATAAAAAGTAAATTTAAGGTAAAGGGTATAGAAGGCGTTGGAATAAATATAATAAAACAACAAGATGCCAATACTTTAGAAACTGCTAAGCTTGTAAAAAAAGAAATAGAAACACTAAAAGAAAAATATCCAAATATAAAATTTGAAATTGTAGATGACCAATCTAATTTGGTAAAAATAGTTGTAAATAATTTAGGTTCAAGTTTACAACAAGGAATTATACTTACTATAATTTTAATCTTTTTATTTTTAAATAATTTTAGAAATACTTTAGCTATAGTTGTTTCGATTCCTACTACTTTTGTTATGACATTAATGCTTATGAAAATTTTTGGTCTTTCATTAAATTCAACAACAATGAGTGCTCTAATTTTATCTATAGGAATGCTTGTAGATAACTCCATAGTGGTTATAGAAAATATTACTAGGCATTTTCAAGAGCTAAAAAAAGATTCTATAAGAGCATCTATTGATGGAACAAATGAAATAAGCTTATCAGTAATTGCAGGGACAACAACGTCAATGGTTGTTTTATTTCCTGTTATGTTCATAGGAGGATTTATTGAACAAGCATTTAAACCCTTAGCCATTACTTTATTATTTTCTTGGATAGGTTCTGTAGTCAGCTCTTTAACGATTATTCCTATGATAACTTCCTATATATTGAAAAGAGATGAAGAAATTAAAAGAAATAAAATTGTAGAATTTTTTCATAAAAAAATTCTTTTATTTGGAAAAGCTTTGGAATATTCTAAGACAGTTTATATAAAATTATTAAAATTAGCTTTGAATTATAGAAAATCTGTTATATTTACAGGACTTATTTTATTAGGATTAAGTATTTTTTCAATTAGATTTATTGGAGCCGAAATGATTCCTGTAATGGATGGTGGAAGTTCATATATATCTATAGAAGCTGATTCTGGTTCTAGCTTAGAAAAAACAGAAAATATAGTTAATAATGTAGAGGAGATACTTTTAAGAGTTCCAGAAATAGAAATTTTTTCTAGCCAGATAGGTGCAGAGCCTGGTTCTGGTATGATGAGTTCAACAGGAGCAAGTGGAGTAGGGCAAGCAAATATTTCTATAACCTTTTCCCCGAGAAATGAAAGGAAAAAGGATATTTGGACTTTACAAGAAGAAATAAGAAGAGAAATAGCTAAAATTCCAGGGATACGATCATTTGTAGTAAAAGAATTAGGTTCTACAGCAATAGCAACAACAAAAGCTCCTTTAGTAGTCAGAATAAGTGGAGAAAATTCAGAACTGCTTGAAAAAATATCTAATGAATTATTACCCCAAATAAATGAAATAGATGGGGTTACAAACCTAACTAGTTCTTGGGTAGTAGCGAATCCTGAGTATCAATTTGAATTTGATAGGAATAAATTGGAACAATTAGATTTAACAATTTCGGACGTAAGTACTCAAATTGCTATGGCAATTAATGGAGTCGAGTCAAAAGAAAAATTCAGTATAAAAAACAATAAAGATATTACAATAGAGATTAAATATGATAAAGAAATAAGAAAAAATGAAAAAGATATAGGGAATATAAATATATATAATAAGTATAATCAGAAAGTACCTTTAAGGTACTTAGCAAATATAAGAAATGTTAAAAATCAAAATATAGTTACGAGAGAGAACTTATCAAATAGTCTTGATATTTTAGGATATGTAAAAGATAGACCTTTAAGTAGTGTAACTAAAGATGTTGAAAAACTACTAAAAAATCAAGTTTTTCCAGAGAATTATAAAGTATTTGTCACTGGAGAAAAAGATGATATGGACGAATCTATAAAAAAACTAGCTGTTAGCTTAGTGTTAGCCGTTATATTTGTATATTTTTTATTAGTATCACAATTTAAATCTTTTTTACATCCTATTACAATTATGATTGCAATACCTTTAGAAATAATCGGAGTAGTTTTTGCACTTCTTCTTACAGGAAAATACCTTTCAATGCCAGCGATAATGGGAATCATTCTACTTACAGGAATTGCGGTAAATGACTCAATACATCTAATAGATTTTGCAATAGAAGCTAAAAAAGAAGGCTTAAGTCCTAAAGATGCAATGATTGAGGCTGGAAAAACTAGATTTAGACCAATTTTGATGACAACTTTCTCTACAACGGTTGGAATGTTACCATTGGCCTTGGAATTGGCTATTGGAGCTGAAAAGTATTCTCCATTAGCAACAGTTGTTATTGGAGGATTAACGAGCTCTACCTTATTATTACTTTTTATAGTACCTGTTGTATATACAAGTTTTGAAGAATTAAAAAATAGGAGGACTAAAATATGATAGAAAAAATATTTAATATTACAAGTTCAAAGGAAACTAAAGTAGAAAAATTAATAATGGATGAAAATATTCATTATATAAATATGATATTTGAAAAAAATAATGGACTACCAGAACATTTTGCAAATTCAACAGTTTATATGACTGTAAATGAAGGGGTTTTATCTATTAAATTAGATAATCAAGAAGTAAAAAAATATACAAAGGGGACAGTTTTAAAAATTCCATATAACACAAAGATGAATGTAAGAAATGAAGACGAAGAAATTTTAAATTTGATAGTAATTAAAGCACCTGCACCAGGAAAGTGAATAAATCATTTAAAAGAACAAAATAGAATAGAACTTAGGTGACCTAAATAATAGAATAATATTAGGTTTAAGTCGGAATGTTATAATTTCAAAAGAGCTTCATTCATGATAACGTAATCTACAAACAATAGATATAGTAATCTTTCTTAATATAAGCACTTTTATTGAAGGATAAATTTTAATATTAATATTTTTAGTATCTACTCAGGCATAACTGATAAATAAATTTAAATCTTTTGTTTTTATGGGGTTTGGTGCAAAGCTCCTAATTCGCCATCCAAGCAATTACTATTTTTATTAAGAAAATAAATTCTAATCTAAGTAACTAATAATTTTTTAGTAAATTTGGCGAAAATCACTTAATATTTTTAATATGTAGTAACATATGTTACGAGTAACAAGTGAACATCTATAATAAACTACAGAGAATGAAAAATTTGCTACTTGGGGGATTATATGAATTTAAATATTAGAAAAAAATTGATGGCTTTATTATTGTTTCCTTTAATATTCTTATTATTACTTATCTTTATTCAGCTGAGAACTTTATATAAAGATTATGTACAAGCTTCTAAGATTAGTAAATTAGTTTATGTTATTAATGATATTAGTAATCTTGTACATGAGACACAAGTTGAAAGAGGTATGTCTTCAGGATTCTTAGGAAGTGGAGGAATCTTATATAAAGATGAGCTTAAACTACAAAGAACAAAAAGTGATAAAGCTTATATGATATTTAAAAATAGGATTCTTGACTTGAAACTAGAAAATTATAATTTATCTTTAAAAGAAGAAAGTAATGAAGTTCTTAAAGAATTTGATGAATTAAATAATATTCGTTCAAAAGTGGATACTTTAATAGTTTCAGCTCCTGAAATTGTAGGATTTTATAATGAAATTAATGATAAAACTCTTAGACTTATAGAACCAATTTCTTTTTTAGCACCAAATAGTGATATTTTTAATTCCACAAAAGCATACCTCTTGTTTTTACTATCGAAAGAAAGAACAGGAATAGAAAGAGCAACTTTAAATAACGCCTTTTCTGCAAATAAATTTAATCCTGGGATGTTTTTAATATTCAGTTCTTTAATCACAGAACAAGAGTTATTTATGAAAGAGTTCAATTATTACTCTTCTGAAGATAAGATAAATTACATTAGCTCAAAAATGAAAGAAAGCTCTATTGGTGAAGTTAATAAAATGAGAGCAATTGCAATAGAGAAGTATGATATAGGCAATTTTAATATTGACCCCCAATATTGGTTTAATACAATAACAAAGAAGATAAACATAATGAAAGAAATTGAGGATTATTTAATATCTGATTTAATTGAAAGAGTAGAAAAACATAAAAAATACTCAATTCAAGTATTTGTAGTTGAGTTCTCTATTTTTTTAATAGTTTCTTTAATTACATTAATATTAGGATTAATTATAGTATCAAAAATCGTTCATAGCATTAGAGAAGTTTCGGATAAATCAGAGAATTTGTCTGTTGGTGATTTAACAGTTGTATTAAATACAAGAAGTAATGATGAATTAGGAAAAATGAACGAAAAATTAAATGTTTTTATTACAAGTCTAAAAACTATGATAGACGAAATTAAAAGGAAAACCTTTGATATAGCATCTAATTCTAAAGAAGTTTCAGAACAAATGTCTATAATTTCACTTGGATCTATAGAACAAATGAAGATAAAAAATAAATTAGAACATGGTATGCATTTTATAAAAGATAAAACTCAGGATGTCTTAGATAACGTTAGAGAACAAGTTGCCAGTACGGAGGAAATAGCTAGCTCAATTGTAGAAGTTTCTCAAACTATTACAAGTATCTTTAAAAATACAGAAACAACTTTAAAATTATCAACGACTGCAAGCACCTATGCTGAAGAAGGCTATATTTTTACAGAAAAAACTTTATTTGAAATGAATAAATTAGAGAATGACGTAAAAATGATTGATGAAAAATTAAAGGTTTTACAGCAAATAGCAGAACAAACAAATTTACTTGCCTTAAATGCTTCAATAGAGGCCGCTAGAGCAGGAGATGCAGGAAGAGGATTTACAGTTGTAGCAGATGAAGTTAAAAAACTTTCAATTACATCTAAAGCATTTACAGAAGATATTTTAGAATTGAATGAAGATTTGAAAAGAAATTTGAAATCCAGTTCACAGGTATCAATTCTTACAAAGGAAAAAATGAAAGAATTGAAAGAAAAAGTATTGGAATCAAACAAAGAAGTTATTGATATATCTAAATCAATAGGAGAACTCGAAAGCTCTATTAATGAAATCGAAATAGGAACTCAACACCTAGCTACAGCTAGTTCTGAAATAGAAGGAAGAACTATTGAGCAATCTGATGTAATTGATGAACTGGACAAAAATTTACAACAATTAGCTATAATAGTTGATGCCAATAATCATTCAACTGAAGATACAAAGCAAGTTTCTTATGAATTAACAAAGATATCAGATGATTTAAAAAAACTAGTAGACGTATTCATAACAAAAAGTTAATAATTTTTATTTGAAGTTTGTAATTTTCAAATATCTTAAAAAGATGCCATATTTTTTAAATTTTCCCCTCTATTTGGTTTTGTAACTTCTGATATAATATAGACATCAACTTTAGAAATGATGTCCATATGAAGAGAGTAGGGAAAGCGGATTACTCCGCAGGAGGATAACGAAAAAACTATACATTTTTAGGTTCATATTTATTTTTAAGACGTTAAACTCTCTGAAGTAGAAGTTATTTATGACAAGATAAAATATTTGCTTAAAAAATATTACTGAATTAGTGAACAATAAAGCCCAAAGTAAATAAATGTTGTGACAAAAAATGTTTAAAAAAATCGAAGAGGTGAAAAATGAGTAACATAGCTTTATATTTAATAACAGTGTATTTACTTTTTTATTCTTATAAAAAAGATAAAAATAAGACTAAAATTGCTTTAAAAAAAGGATTAAAATCATTTGAAAACATAATGCCACAATTTTTAGGAATTATTGTTTTGATTGGTATACTTCTTTCTGTATTTAATTCGGATACTATATCAAAAATTATAGGAAAAGAATCAGGATTTATTGGAGTAATTTTAGCTTCCCTGATAGGTTCTATTACTTTGATTCCTGGATTTGTAGCATTTCCAACAGCAGCAATGTTATTAAAAAGCGGAGCAGGTTATATTCAGATAGCTGCATTTATTTCTACTCTTATGATGGTTGGGATTGTAACGTTTCCTGTAGAAATAAAATATTTTGGTAAAAAGCTTACGATTTTAAGAAATTTGACTGCTTTTGTATTCTCTTTCATCGTTGCTTTGATAATTGGAAAGGTGATGGGATAGAATGAATTTGATAAAAAGATATAGTTTTTTTCTTGTAACAATTTTTGCTATTAGTACATTGTATATCGTTAATAAGGAAATAGGATTAAAAGCTGCTACCATTACTTTAAGCTCTTTTAAAGAGATGATAATGGTAATTCCACCTATTTTTATTCTTTTAGGGCTTTTGGATATTTGGGTTTCAAAAGAAATTATGGTAAAATATATGGGAGAAGGTTCGGGAATTAAAGGTGTGTTGATTGCCATATTAATAGGCTCTGCTGCTGCCGGTCCTCTATACGGAGCTTTCCCAGTTGCTGCCGTATTTATGAAAAAAAATGTTAGTTTTAAAAATGTTGTTATATTTATGGGAGCTTGGTCTACAACAAAGATTCCTATGTTTTTATTTGAAGTATCATCTTTAGGACTTAAATTTGCATTAACAAGACTAATTGTAGACATCTTTGGTATAATTATTATTGCTCATGTTTTATCGAATTTAGTATCAAAAGAAGAGCTTAAAAAACTGTATATAAACGTAGAGAAATTTTAAGTAGTGATTCGTGGTATCTAGTAATTGATTATTCAGCATATCCAGGCCATGAAAGTAGAAAATCATTAGAAATATACTCAAAACTATCAATAACGGATGCTCAAAATGAATATAACTCAGTTATTAAAAATTTCCCAATTTGACAATTTGTCCAGATGCCCCTGGTTACAGCTACCGTCTAATTAGGCCTAATTGAAAAACTTTTTTATTTTTTAAAAAAGAACAAAAAATTTAATGTGAAAATGTAGTTAATGCCAGACTTGAGAAAAATTCAAGTCTGGCATTTTTTTACTTATTTTTTAGGTTTCACTTAAATATAAACTATTTTCTTAACCTCATCATGGATCGAGTAGGTAGGGCGGATTACTCCGCCTTTCCCCTCTAAGAACCGTACTTGAATCTTTCGATTCATACGGCTCAAGCTATTTAAAACCAATTCTTAGTTGGCAACAGTATCAGAGTCTTCGCTTCTCTACCCATTTATCATATTGCTTTTGAGATTCTCTATCAGTATAGTATTCTTTCCATTCTGGAAGGTATGGATTTGCTTCAATCTGTATAAGTCTATGTCTTTTTATTTTGATTTTTGAAGCAAATTTTAA
>RRZT012644971.1_pt1 | contig 10945 bp, 12 predicted proteins | sample 2165551 | NCBI WGS metagenome assembly RRZT01 (sample SAMN10456910, study PRJNA506462) | wastewater metagenome | biome: wastewater; feature: sludge; material: wastewater sludge; isolation source: wastewater sludge with Escherichia coli K12::gfp cells carrying plasmid... | place: USA: Moscow, Idaho...
CCATCATCCGCATCTGCCGGTTATCAATGCCCACTTCCCTGATCTCGTTAATGATAATCGCACATTTTTTATCAGACGCTGACAGCATTTCTATGGTTTTAAGCAGCATGGTTGTTTTACCCGAGCCCAGAAAACCAGTGAACAGGATAACTGGTGGCCGATCGCTTAATAATTCGCGGTTTTTTTTACACATTAAAATACCCCGCTTTATTTCCCAGCAATTGATTGACAATTTCAATTGCTCCGAAAACATCTTTGCCATAGCCATTTGCACCAATTTCATCAACATAATCCTGGGTGACCGGGCCACCACCAACGACAATTTTAACCCGATCCCGGATCTCTTCGTTGATCATTGCTTGGATCACATGTTTCAACTCGCCAATGGTTGTGGTTAACAATGCTGACATTGCCAGAATATCCGGTTTATAGCGCTGGATAGCTGATATGAATGATGTGGCTGGCACATCGATACCCAGGTCAATGACCTCATAGCCATCACCCTGAAGGGTCATGGATACCATATTCTTGCCAATATCATGCAGATCTCCGGCAACGGTACCAATAACGATCAGCCCTTTTTTTCGTTTGAGGTTAGACTCAATAATCAACGGCTTTAACACATATAAACTAGCATGCATCGCCCGTGAGGACATCAGTACATCGGGAATAAAGATATTCCCATTTCTAAATTCTTTGCCGATTTGTTCCATTATCGGAATGAGGGCAGTGGTAATAACCACATCGGCCGAAATTCCCATCTTCAGGGCCTGCTCTGTTGCGTTTTTAACTACTTCGGCATCACCATCATTTAATCCGTCTTGAATTTCTTTTATATAACCATCCATCTTGATTCTCCTTTTAGAGATTTTGCCTGAATTGCGTTGGGGTCATTCCCTCATTGCGACGAAAGACCTTGGAGAAATAAGAGCCGTCGCTGTAGCCCAGAGATATGGCAATTTCTTCAATCTTATAACGGGGATTACTGAGCATTTTTTTTGCCTCATCCAGTTTGACCCTGGTAACATAATCCATCACCGTCATATTTTGACTTTCTTTGAAAATCCTACTGACGTAAAACGGACTCAGATAAACCGAATCGGCAATCTCTTCCAGAGAACTGTTCTTCGTATAATTATTTCTGATAAAGCCTTTGATACCTTCCACTGCTGCCCGATTTTTTGATTTGCTGTGATGGTGAATTTCATCTAAATAGCGTTCCAGCAGCGAGTAGGCTACAATATTAATCTCCCGGATGCTATAACAGTTTAGGTATTTTTCTGTATGGCGTGTTTGATATTCAAAGAAATAGGCACAATATAAAAAAAAGTGTAAAAATTAAACCAAATTTGGTTTAATTTTTACACTAATGGAGCAATTTGTTATAATAATTCTTGACCTGGTTTAAACTTCTGTAAATGAGCTTTTATCAACACCACATTCTGGACATACCCAATCTTCCGGAATATCCGCAAAAGCAGTTCCTGCTGCTACCCCGTTGTCTGGATCCCCTAATTCCGGGTCATATACATAACCACAGATATCACATTCATATTTTTGCATTGCACTCTCCTTTTTTTAGTATGACTTATTTCTATTATAATCATTCTAACTATTATTTCAATGTTTTTTTTAATTATTCAATCATTTCATGTTAATTATTCAATCATTTCATGCTTTTCATCTCCGAAAAAAGGCTAAATTAAATGAAATGGCAAAGATTGGCTGCACCAATCATACCTGCCTCATTTCTAAAAGAGGCCAGAACAATTTCGGGTATGGCATAATCAGGATAAGTTAAATGGCTTTTCGTTTCGGTTTTGATCCGTTCCAGCAAAAATTCTCCGGCACCCGACAAACCGCCGCCAATGGTGAAAATTTCGGGATCAATCAGGTCACTGATATTGGCAATGGCCCAGCCCAGATATCGGGCCAGCCGATTAACTGCCGCCAAAGCCAGTGAATCGCCGGCTTTGGCAGCCTCAAAAATACGTCTGGCATCAAAATTTTCAGCTGCTTTCAAATCTGATTCGACACCCTCTGCAAGCTGTTTTTGACAGTAGCGGATCAGTGCTGTTGCTGAAGCAAAGGTCTCCAGACAACCGTTTTTTCCGCAATTGCAGTTATAAAAATTTTCAGCCATAATCATGTGGCCAACTTCTGAGGCCACCCCATGGGCACCAGAAATAACCCGATCATTGATGATCACGCCACCGCCCACCCCGGTACCAAGGGTTAACATCACCGAGCTGCTCCGGCTACGGGTGCTGCCGAAAGCGGCTTCGGCAATACAGGCAGCTGTGGCATCATTAACCAACAGTACCTCAAGTGACAGCGCCCTTTCAAGATCCTGTTTTAATGGTATATTCTTCCAATAAAGGTTAGGACAGGAAACAACAGTTGTGCCATCTCCAGAGATAATACCAGGAATACCAATGCCCACTACTTTTTCTGCAGGCGATAATTGCTGTAGCTCTTTAATTAACAAAACCAGATCGTTTAGCACCTGACCATAACCCAATTGGCTTTGGGTTTTTAACAGCCGTTCTTCCTGGATGACACCCAGATGATCAACGATACCGCCTTTGATGGCAGTGCCACCTATATCAATGCCAATTCCCATCCTTGTCCTCCTATTTCTTAACTGATCGCCGTGGTGGATAAACCAGCCATGGAATTGAGGCTGATCAATGATACCCCCAGGCTGAGTCCAGCTGCCACCACTTCCAGTCCAATCACCGGAATTGCGGTTTTTTTGTAGCTGACACCATAGACAATGGCTAACCCAATAATCGTCAGAACAAGCTGCCAGATGTTGAAGATACTGAAGATTCCCCCCAGAAAGGCTACCCAATCCATTTCATAAACCTTGGTCATATCGATGGGCTTTTGAAAGAAAATATTGAGAATGTTCTGGAAGATTTTAGGGAAATAGCTAAGCCCCACCACGTATACGGCGGTTTTAAATGTTCCCGCGCCACCCATTTTCTTTAACACCAGGTTAAAGATGGCGGCCTTCACCACCATGGCAACAGCCACACTGATGATTCCGGAGATAATCCCGGTGACGATACTGATGGTTTTAACCATACCCATCTGGTCAGCGGGAAGATCCATGCTGCCCACCACATTCCCGGCAATGACACCGGTTAAGCAGCCAATAATGGCAATAATCAAAATCGGGATTAGCAGCGATACTTTTTCTTTTTCGGCAACCTGCTTAAAAAATTTAACAGGATTAATTAATAGGTATAAATAGTTCATCCTTACTCCTTCGCGTTTTAATTTTTTTACCGTTTCGGCAACTGATCATTCACACACTTAAAATCGCCTCCACGGTTATTGTTTTTCTCATTTGATTTTTTAATAACCGGTTTGTCACGCCGTTTCATTATTCACTGCGGATCGCATCCAATGAGCTTAGATTGGCAGCTTTGATGGCCGGACGAACCCCGGATAAAAGCCCCACCAAAGCCGAAAACACCAGTGCAAAAATTACCAACCCCGGGGTAATAAAGGAAATCGTCACACCACCTTCGCCACCGATAAAAAAGCCGGCAATCAGGTTGATCAGTACCGAAAGCACCAGGCTGATGACAATCCCCACCAGACCGCCGATCAATCCAATCATCGTGGATTCGGCAATAAACATGTTGCGGATATCCGCAATGGACGCGCCAATGACCTTCATGATCCCAATTTCCTTGGTACGCTCATATATAGACATGGTCATCGTATTGACAATGCCAATACAGGCAACCAACAGGGCTACCCCACCGATACCGCCCAACAGAATCTGCAGCATCTGGAACACCGAACCCATCGAATCAAGGATCTGCTGCATCGAAAAGACGGTAAACTCGAGTGCTTCAACTTCGGTGGTAACAGCATTAACCACCGAGGAGTCCTCGACAGTCACCAATGCCTGGGTATAGCCCTGCTTCTTGACATTGGCTTTCCTACCGGTCTGCCATTCGTTAAGCTCGGTCACCAGATTATAGTCGGCGATGATTGAATAATCCTCATTGCCGCCAGTAGCTTCCAGCACCCCGGTCACCTTTAGCTTCTGAGTCTTGATCTCTTCTTCGCCATTGGCATTGGTCCGTTTGATGGTCATGGTTATGTTCTGGCCAATCAGATCTTCGGGTTTAACTTCACTCGCTTCAAGCTGGGTCGACGCGCCGGTAAAGGTTACGCTGGTTAAAACATCCTTGCCAAGGATGACGCTGTTTTCATCATTGGCTCCAGGCTTTTTACCGCTAGTCGTTACATAGCGCATGTCTTCCAACACGGCATAGTCGACCCCCATCAGGGACACCCCATACTGCTCGCGATCAACCTCAATTTCGCCACCATTGAGATTAACTACCGGGGTGACCGCCACAACGCCATCAATTTTTTTCATATCTTTGATGGCATCGTCGTTAAGGATCGCTTTATCATCGGTTTTTCCACCACCCATGGCGGTCATCCCCATCGATGAGAGATCCTGATAAACCTGCAGGGTAGTCACTGAACCAATCCCGGAAAGTTCATCCGTGATACTTTTCTGAGCACCGTTTCCGATCGAAACCATCACGATGATCGACGAGGTTCCAATGACTACACCAATAATGGTGAGAATGGTTCTGAATTTCATGCGCCAGAGATTCTCCCATGATAATCGCAGGAGTTCTTGCTTATTCACATTCTCACCCCGCTAAGCGCCAATGCCAAAGACTATTCTGAGAAATTTCTGAAAAAAGTTCTCTTCTCCGGATTCGGCTGTCGGGGTGGTGGCTTCCTCTGAAACAATGGTAATGGCTTTTTCAATCGCTCGTTCGTTATTGAAACTATCCATATATTTTACGGTTATTTTCCCCGGAAAATCTCCGGTTTCTGCTGTGGTAACATCAGCCGAAAAATTATCATTATCGTCTTTCTCAAAGGTCCCATAATACTGATAGTCTTTTGAGAAATCAACACTTTCGGCTGACACGCTGACCTGAACCCCGCGCACCGGATTGGAACCAAAATTGGCAATTTCAAACTCGATCGGTGTCACACCTTTGTCATTTTCGGTTAAGACGAAACGATCCGGTGCAATAATTGACAACGATTCACTTTCATTAATCACAATACCAACAGTTTCAGTGAAATTATAAACGCTGCCGCCACTGCTTTCACAATTAAGCTGCAGGTTCAAGTTATAGTTTTTCGCTTCAGCATTGGGAGAGGTCACCATCGGAATTTCAATGGTGGTACTTTCAGCTGAAAGAATCTCTTCCCGATAAAAATGGCTACCACTACCGACCATCGAAAATACCCCCAGATCGGTAGCACCAGACTGGGATAATACATCCAGGGTCACGTTATGGGCATCGTAGTCGCCGTGATTGGTCAGAGTAACTACCAGCTTGAATTCTTTACCGGGTGACACCGTTGTTGGGTTGAAGGTGACCGAACTGATCTGTAGCAACGGTTGTTCTGGTGCTGCCAGAGCTGTTGGCGTAAGACATAATGATAGCAGGGTAACCACCAACAGGACTGAAAGCAGAGATTTAGTCTTAGTTTCGGTTTTTGTTCTTTCTTTCATGATTTCTCCATTTCTATAAGTTTTGATTTTGCCCCATGTTTATTGACTGACCTCAGATTCAATCAGACCATCACGCATATGAATAACCTTGGTGCAGTATTTGGTGGTATCCGGATCGTGGGTGACAATAACAAAGGTTTGATTCTCTTCGCGGTTGAGGCGATAGATCATTTCCATAATATCGGCACTGGTTTTCGAATCCAGATTTCCGGTGGGCTCATCGGCTAAAATAATCTCGGGATGGTTCACCAGTGCTCTGGCAATACTCACCCGTTGTTGCTGTCCCCCTGACAGTTCGCTGGGCTTATGCTCCATCCGGTCCACCAACCCGACCACTTCCAGGGCTTCGATGGCTCGTTCCTTACGGATTTCTTTTTTGACGCCAGCAAAGGTTAAGGCCAGGGCGACATTTTCCATAGCGGTCATGGTTGATATCAAATTGTAGGACTGGAAAATAAAACCAAGGTGCTCTCGGCGGAACAGACAAAGTTCATTCTCGGACATTTCACTGATTCGATAATCTCGAATCATGATATCACCGGAGGTGGGTGGAACCAATCCCCCCAGTACGTTCAAAAAAGTGGACTTGCCTGATCCCGAAGGACCAAGCAGGGCCACCATTTCCCCTTGTTCGATATCCAGATTGATTCCCTTGAGGATATTGATGTCTTCTTTCCCCAACTTGAAATCTTTGTGTAAATCTCTGACTTGAATAAAAATTAAGATCGACCCTCTTTCTTTTTTGTTCTTTTTTTCAACCATTCAATTGCTGATTATTATAACATAAATCAACGTAAATTATTCAAGATTTAAACGTTTTTTCATAATGATAAGAGTCCCGTAATAGAAACCAATCCCCATTACCACATTAAGCATCGTTGTCCCATTAAGCAACCAGTGAACAGCCGTTATGGCATCACTACCATTTAAAATAGTATTTTCCAGATTTCCAACCGCAAATACAGCCATAAAAATTGACACGATAATCTGAATTGCAATGGTTATGACAATATAAGCGCCAAAGGCTGCAATGATCCGGTGCTGATTGAATAGCTGGCCAATTGCAACAGAGACATAAATCATCAGAATCGAAGCAACGGTTTCAGCCAGGGTAAAAATGATTAATTCAAAAATAAAAAGATTAAGTTCCATTCCTGTCTGCAGATAAAACATCGAATAGGCCGAGCGGATTGACTGCAATAGCTCCATCATTGAAAAATATCCGAGCGAAAAAATAAAAAAGGTCAAGACAATCATAATTGTGCATACTGCCGACCAAATCATCCCCACCAGCAGCTTGGATAAAACCAGTTCCCAGGTTTTAACCGGCAGACTGAACATCAGATAACCCTCATCGGTAAAGAGATTTTTATAAAAGCGCTGAATAATCATCACCAACGTCATCACACTAATACCGACAATCAGGATAAAATAGAGGGTAAAGCTGATTCCTAAAATAATTTCGGCTACTTTGTTACTGGACGCCATCTCAGAAAAGAAATCCGGTGCGCCAATCGCCATGACCAGTTTTGTAAAAATCGTTAAAATTAACAGAGCACCATATAAGGGTAGAAAAATGCGGCTGGTCGCTCTGGTTTCATGTTTGATCAGTTTTCCTAACATTTGAATACCTCCCTGAATAATCCATCCACCGACTTGTTATGGGTCTCCCGTATTTCATCAACACTGGAGCTCAACACCAGTTCACCCTGGTTAATAAAAATAATCTCATCGAGAATCTGTTCAATATCAGCAATCAGGTGGGTGGAAATGATCACCGATGCGTCTTCTGTGTAATTAGTGACGATGGTATTTAAAATATAATCCCGGGCCGCTGGATCGACCCCGCCAATCGGCTCATCAAGCAGGTATAGCTGGGCCTGACGGCTCATCACTAAAATCAACTGTACCTTTTCTTTGGTTCCCTTGGACATAGTTTTCAACCGATCATCAGGATTGATATTTAGATCCTTTAACATATTTTCGGCTTTGATACGATTGAAATCGGTGTAAAAATCTTCAAAAAAGGCCATGATCTCGCTGACTCGCATCCAGTCATTGAGATAGGTGCGCTCGGACAGATAGGAAACCTTCGCTTTGGTATTAACCCCCGGGGCATCACCGTCGATGGTAATTTCACCGGCTGTTGGTACCAACAAACCAGCGGCCAGCTTGATAAAGGTACTTTTGCCACTGCCGTTGGGACCCAGCAAGCCAATGATCCGGCCCCGCGGTATTTCCATATTGATTTGGGATAAAGCTGTTTTTTTACCATAGCTTTTAGTCAGATTTTTAGTGCTTAATATGGTCATCGTCTTTTTCCCCTTCCTCAATCTTTTCCATCAATGCCAATATTTCATTGCGGCCCATTCCTAACTTTTTCATTTTTTCAAGAAATGCACCAATTTCCTGGACTGCCAAGTTTTTTTTCGCTTCTTCTATCACTTTCAAATCCTCCGTAATAAATCTGCCGCTGGTTCTTTGGGCAAAAACGAGTTCCATTCTTTCCAGTTCTGCCAATGCTTTTTGCATGGTATTAGGGTTCACTCCAGCATCCATTGCCATTTCTCTCACTGATTCTAGTTTATCGCCTGGTGCATACACACCGGAGATGATTCTGAGCTCTATCTGTTCCACCAACTGTTTATAGATGGGGCGATCGGAATCGATGTACCATTTCATTGCGGTCCTCCTTTGTATTATTGTATTACTTGATTAATACAATAATACTATTATGGCTGATTGTCAAGCATTATTAATTGAAATCACAAAAAAAACCCCGAAGGGGTTCCGTTTGTCATTATCTACTGGTATTGTCTAAAGTATTCTGAGATTACACCGCTTTAATCTCAAAGGTACCAACCATTTGTTTAAGCAACTGCGCCTATCCAGAAAGTTCTTCGCTGGCTGCGGCACTTTGTTCCGCTGTGGCTGAATTAGTTTGAACCACCATTGAGACTTGATCGATACCCTGATTAATCTGCACAATTTCTCGGGCCTGGTCACCTGAAGCCAGGGCGATATTTCTGACTAAGTCAGCAACTTTTTCAATCTCACTTAATATTTCTTTAAGACTGACTGCCGTTTCATCAGCGATCCGGGTGCCAATTTCCACCTTTTTTATAGATCCTTCGATGAGACTGGTAGTTTTATTGGCGGCCTCACTGCTACGAACCGCCAGATTTCGTACTTCCTGGGCAACCACTGCAAACCCCTTGCCATGCTGTCCAGCTCTAGCCGCTTCTACCGCAGCATTGAGGGCTAAAATATTAGTTTGGAAAGCAATATCATCAATCACCTTGATTATTTGCGAAATATTTTTAGAGGATGTGTTAATTTCTGCCATTGCTGCCACCATTTTACTCATTTGACGATTGCCAACTGCCGCATTCTCGCGCACGGCCATCGCCCGTTGATTGGCTTCATTGGCCCGGACCGCATTGGCTTTGGTTTCATCTGCCACTTCTTCAATGGATGCTGTCAGTTCCTGGATTGAGCTGGCTTGTTCGGTGGTTCCCTGAGCGAGTGCCTGGCCACTGTCAGAAATTTGAATGGCCCCCGCTTCTACCTGTGCAGATACCCCATCGATATCGGAAAGGGTTGTGCTAAGCTGCACATTGATGTCATTCAATGAGTTTTTAATAGCTGCGAAATCACCTCTAAATTCTGTGGAAATTTCCTGATTGAGATTTCCCCGCCCCATTTCTTCAAGGGTCTTAGTAATTTCGCTCACATAGGCTTCCAGTGAAACAATGCTCTGGTTAAGATCTTCTTTGATTTTGGCGTGATCGCCTTTGTATTCACCCATGACCTTGGTATGAAGATTACCCTGAGCCAAGTCCTGAAGTACCTTTGAAGCTTCCCTGATCGGTTCAATGACAGCATCCAGGGTTTGATTAAAACCGTCAACAACCGTAGCATATTCACCACTGAATTTGCTGCTGTCCCCACGATGACTTAAATCCCCCTCCACCGCGATCTGAGCCATGGTTTCAGTTTCAGCGACCAATAGATAAATATTTTCCATCATTGCCACCAGGGTTGGTATGAGACGATCATTTTTACTGCGTTGACCCTCCTGTTGCAGGTCCGGCAAATCACTGAGATTGCCCTGACTGATATTTCCGGCAATCCTTGTAATCGTCAGGAGCAGTCTGCGAATACCATTAATGGATTCGGCAATTTCTGCATAAATACCCAGATAATCACCTTGAATCGACTGGCTGAAATCATTCAGATTCATCAGTCCCAATACATCATTTCCTTCTTTCAACGCTGCCAGACCATCAATACAGGCATTAATACTGTTTTTAAAGGTTTCAAAATCACCATAGTAGGTATCTTCGATTTTTTCCGGGATAATCCCGCAGCCGATCTGACTGACACACTCAGCAGCCACGTTCATGGGAACGACCAAAGCATCCAGGGTATGATTAAAGCCAACCAGAATTTTTCTAAATCCGCCTTTGAAATCATCGGCGTTACTGCGAATCTCCAGACGACCTTCAACTGCGGCTTGAGACAACAAAACGGATTCGGCAATCAGTCCGCGAATGGTTTCAATGGTCTGTTTTAACGCCGGCATTATTTCATCCTGATCATCCTTGGGTTCAATGTCTGCCGACACATTCCCGGCTGAAATCTGATGCATGGTTTCAATGACCACATGCTGCAGATCATCGGCAAAATGATCCATTGCCACCGCCATTTCGCCAACTTCATCCTGGTAATCCATGTTCAATCGCATCCCCAGATGACCCAAACTCATTTCTTTAATCATCTTATTGATTCTGGCAATGGGTTTGGTGATGGTTGAGGCAATCAAAATACCCAGCAATAGTGACAGTATCACTCCAGCGACCAGCAATATTATTGTCATTAGGGTTGATGATTCCGCAATTGCGACATTGCTTTTGGCGGTATCCTTGACAATCGCCAGTTTCAGTTCCATCATCTTCTGGTAATTGGTTTCTATTTGACTATGAACCGTTTCGAACTCACTGCTTTTTTCCAAAGCTGCCACTTCATCCGGTTTTCCCGCCCGTGCCAGATTGATCATTTCGGTGACCATTGCATCCAATTTATCTTTTAGTAAATAGGTTTCATCGGCAATCTGAATGGCTTCCGGTGACATTAGGGTCGTTTGAAAGGTCTTTAAATTGGCATCAAATTTTGAATTTTTTTTGAGAATTTCACTTTCTATCGCATCAATTTCTTCTGGACTGGTTACCTGAATCAAATCGTCAACATTTCCCAAAATGCCCTGGAACGAATCGACAATATAAACCAGCTCGCCTAGCGGCTTGGCCATTTTCTCATATAGATAAACATCCTGCTCACTGATTTTGTAAATCCCCCATAGTCCCATGG
>RRZT012880121.1_pt1 | contig 10945 bp, 9 predicted proteins | sample 2165551 | NCBI WGS metagenome assembly RRZT01 (sample SAMN10456910, study PRJNA506462) | wastewater metagenome | biome: wastewater; feature: sludge; material: wastewater sludge; isolation source: wastewater sludge with Escherichia coli K12::gfp cells carrying plasmid... | place: USA: Moscow, Idaho ...
AATAGCATTAGAGGAAAAGCTCCGAAATCAAATTATTAATATTTTCACTATAGTTTTTGAAATTATATTTTTCTGCCCAATCAAAATAATCTTTTTTATTCTTATGTTGAGGGACATCCAGAACATTGCGCATGCACTTTTCTAGATCTTCAGCTGAGTAAGGATCAAATCGAAGGCTATTCGGCGGGCTCACTTCATCTAACGAAGAACCTAATGCTGTAACAACAGGTGTTCCAACACTTAACGCCTCAATAATCGGAAGACCAAAACCTTCAGCATAGGATGGTTGCCACAGGCAGTCCGCTCTCGAATACACATAGCGAAGCTGGCCTTCTGTTACACCTGATATCCACCGTATGTTAGGAACATTAGCGTATTGTGGAAAATCCGTAACATCGCCCACCAAAACTAAATCAGGCACTCGCTTTTCATTTTTTAATTTTAGCCAAGTGGCTATAAAAAAATGTATATTTTTTCTAGGCTCGCGAGTGCCAACCAATAACCAATATTGTAAAGGTAGTTGATCAACCACTTCAGGGCTTTGTACAAAGCCTGAAACTAAGTTAGGTAACACCTTAACTTTATTGATAGCATGCGGAAATTTATTTTTTGTCTGATTCGCAGTAAATACTGATGGACACCAAATCTGATCCGCAACACGCACAGACCATGCAATTGAAATACTATCTAAAATCCGATAAATATATGCTTTAAGACGAGATGTGTGATGATTATGTTCTGTTAACTGGAATAAATCATGTAATAACAACACCTGTTTTCTATTCTTACTTCTTAGCGCAATGGGTAAACCCATATTTGCAGTAGCTATATATAAATCAACATTGCGTTCTTTAAGCACTCGAGGTAAAAAGCCTGCTTCAAAACGCCAGCGTTTATGCGGCTGCTGTAAGCCTGTTAAAGGAGTATTCCAGTCAGGACAAACCAGTTTCGCTCTTAATGGATGGTTTTCAGGAACTACAGCAAATAACGATACCTGTGTATCCTCACGCTGATTTAAAGCGGCTTCTAGCCCTTGCACCTGTCGTCCAATACCAGAGTATGGAGCAACACTGGCAGGCCTGTAATCAATGCCTACATGCATGATCAAACTTCCTTGCAGCGCTGATAAACGGATATTAATTGCTCAGCTGCAATTGACCAATCATGATTTAGCTGAACATAGCTTCGGCCTGCACATGATAGGCTGTGTGCGATTGATCTATCTTTAAGCACACGGCAAACCTGTGTCGCTAGCTGCTGCGCACTCTCTCCTTGTAAATATGCTTTTTCATGCTTGACAGATAAACCAGAAACACCTTGCGCAGTTGAGACTAAAGGCAAGCCTGCAGCGAGGGCTTCCAAGACCTTTAATTTGGAGCCTCCACCATGGCGTAACGGCGCCAAGAACACACTGCATGTTGATTGCAACTCAGTCAGATCTTCCACAAAACCTTTCCAAACAATGCGCTTATCCAGCCAGCGTGTGGGCCAATCTTCAGGTAAGGCAAAGCCCGCAACTATAAAGCGTGCATTAGGACAGTCACGCCAAACCAACGGCATAATGTCATTCAAAGCCCAGTTTATAGCGTCAACATTCGGAGGGTATTCATAATTGCCCACAAACAACACAGCATTAGCTTCAAAGTCAGGCTGAACTACTACAAAAGTTGTTGTATCAACACCGTTCACGACGACATCAACAGGCGTTTTAGTTAAGTTTTGCATGTTCTGTGCATCAGCATCAGTAACCGCAATCACTCGCTGCGCTCGATCAAAAACATGCCTTTCCCAAGCGCGCGCACGCCACTGATCAAAAACAATGAAAGGTCGAAGCACCCCTGGAAAACGTCCATAAGTAGCGCCGCCTAGCGATGATTCAAGGTTATGTTCAGTCAAAACAAAAGACTGCTTGGTCGTTTCAAGCAGTTTGTCATACGGTTGAAAGCTATAACTATGCTCAACTTGAATAATATCCCACTCCTCTAGTAACAAGGCTGAGAAGACTCTCTCTAACGGTGTAGAGAAACCATTGATGCACGTTAAAATGGGCAATTTACCGAATATAATGCGCAGCAGTGTTGCTGGATGTTTAGGTGACCGTCGAGGCAAAACGATCAGTCTCTCCAAATAAGGATCGAGTGCAGCTTGCGTGGCAGCATCGAGTGTCTGTTTGCTTTGCACCAGTAAGGTAATTTTAAAGCCGAGTGAGCCCAAGGCCCGCAATAAATGCAATTGGCGTGTTTTCCCGCCACTCGTAGCGGGCCACGGCAAGTACGGTAAGATCCATAAAACACGCATTGGCTCTACCATAATAAGATCTGCAAACTCGGCTTGGCTTTCAGCTTAACTTTCTGCTGAGAAACTGTTAAATCACGCGACGAACCAGTGAGCGGATCAATTAAAACTGCACTTTCAATTGCTCCAAGGCTTACCTCTTCAGCGCTAGCACTCCAGAACATCCACAAGTTTTTACCATCTTCACGTTGCCAGCTGACACTGTAAATATCATTGGGTGCTTTAATTATTAACGGCCTGCGCCCAGGTTTTAATCGATCACCGGTGGTTTTTAGAAAGTTCTTTAAAGCATAGTAAACCGGTTTAGGCTGGCCTCTGACATCAAGCAAACCATAGTATTGATCGCGCTCACTCGCACGACTATCTAAGTCACTTAAGGCAAACAAGAAAACCTTATCGTAGTCCAGTACTGTCATTAATGCTAAACGGCGCAGTACATAATCTGCTTGTCCGTTAGCACCAATAATTGCCTGATGCTCCTTAGGCCCTTTATAACTTGACCAACCCCATTCTGTAGCCCAAATGGGCATATTGGCGCGGCCAATCAGGTTATTTAACTGAGTACTGTGCACAAGAAAATCTGGTTTATTGGGCTCATTACCTTCAGGATAATGCGTATACGGATGGTAAGCTGCTGTGATTTTTAATTGTGCAACACCTAAATTACCGAGCTCCTCAAGCATAAGGCCGCCCTTCACTGGCATTTGGCTATAATAAGCCATCCCCCCCATGACTAAATTCGTTTCTGGAGCAACTTTGCGTACATGCTGCACTGTTGCCAGCAACAGCTTCCCATAAGCTTCTGGGTCTTCGTGCGGGCGCCAGAAAGTAGGTAGATTTGGTTCATTCCACACTTGCCAAGCGTTTATATGAGGGTAGCGCTTTACCATTTTACCCATCATATCTGCATATAAGCGTGGATCTGTCGGCGGGTATTGGTCTGGCGTAGATGAGTTTTTAGGGGCACTTGTCGCATGTGTGGCAGAACCCACAATATACATTAGTGTTTTAAGTTTCTGTTGCTTAAGGTCAAACGCTAACTGATCAAGTTCAGCGAGTCGGTATTTCCCCTGACTTAACTCATGACGATCCCAATGAATATCAACTCGAGTCCACTCAAGACCTAAATCTTTTAGACGTGTCATCTGTTGCTGGTACTGCGCAGGAGTAAACCATAAAAAATGTGCATTAACGCCTAAAAAATCGCGCCAAATAATATCTTTTTCGCCCTGCAAATGAGCAGGCTGAGCGAACGAATAAAAAGGAATCAATAATGCCGTCAAGAACAGCTTAGATACTTTTGTAAAATCCATATTAAACCCTACTAAATACATTGCTGATAAATTGCTCGGCAATGCTTGTCCAAGCACGCTCAACACCTAGCTGATATGCAGCGGTGTGCCAACTTCTAATTTTTTGTGGGTCATCAACAATATCAATAATATGCTGAGCAAGCTCGGCAATGTTGCCTTGTCTATAAATCAAACCGTTTCCATACGAAACTTCTTCAGAAAAAGAACGCGCATCTGAAGTAATCACGCCACGTCCACAAGCATTAGCCCATGATAAAACACCGCTCGTGCCTCGCATCTGTCCTAAAAGAGCCAACTTACGCGATTCTTGATACGGCAATACTAAAACATGATGAGCCTGCATTAGTTTCACAATAGACTCTTTTGGAAGATTCAACTGCCAATCGACCACTTCAGCTAAGTTCAGCGCGTTAACCTTGCGCAGCAATTGTTCATAATAATTGTCCTTAGAATTAAACACTGTATCTGGCGCGGTACCTCCTGCCAAAGTGAGCTTAATGTCACATTTAAGCTCCGGTTTTTTGGCAAATACCAGAGCTAATGCATCCAGCAAATCTTCAATCCCTTTACCTCTATAAATAAAACCGAAATACAACAGACGCACAGGTTTTAGCTCAGGAAGAGCAGCATGGTCAACTTTTTGATTACCATGGGCAATAACATGAATCTTGCTCTCATCAATCCGCATTTTATGCTGTAAACATTTAGCACCTGTATGCGTTAAGGTAATTAGCATATCCATCTTATGAGCCAAGTTGCGCTCTGTCTGTAACGTCCATGGATCAACCAGTACGGCCGCTAGCTTCGCTGTGATTGTTGTAGCTGTGCACCAAGATAGTAGTTTTGGCAACTGCGCTAAGCGCCAGATTAAGCGCTCTGGATCATGCACAGTAGCAGTTAACTTAGGCCGCATAGATAAATTAGACAGCCATTGCATTGCCGAAAATTCAATGATCCGTCCACCGCCAAATTCCGCATGAACCACATCAAAAGCAGTCCAATCAATCAGCTTTAGTGCGCTAGGCAGTTGCTCAAGACTGATGCCAGCCAAAGGACAAACCACGTCAACACCTGCCTCTTGCAAATGCTGCATAAATATAGATGCATAATCAGCTATACCAGTTTGCTCTGGCGGCAATGGCGACAATAAAGCAATACGCATTTTTACGCTCTCTGCCAACGTGCTAAGAAAGTTAATACTCTACGTGGCACCTCGAATCGACGACGAGTTAAGATAACTCCATCGGTTTTTCCAAAAGCTGTGTTCAAAATAGCAAGAGCATTGCTTAACATTGGAACCGTTGTACGGCAAGCCTCGGCTATCAGAACAAGACGGTCTGCCCGACGCATCGTTAACAACGCTGATTTATTCTCAAGCAATGCCCCCGCGTCTAGCAATACAACTTGTCCTGCTTCAATAGATTCAGGCACATCGAAAAGAACGGTATAGCCCTCTTCTTCTATTAGCTTATGCAAATGCTGGATAAACAGTGACAAACCTGCGCCCTTATGCGTAGAAGCAAACGCCACAATCAATCCATTCTTGATAATACCCTCAGACATCAAGCTAAATATTCTATATAAACTCGCATCAAAGCTAGGTGTGGTGTGTTGAGCATCATTCAAGTTAGGTAAAACACCCCATAACGTTGTTCCAAACCTTTCCTCAATGCTATCTCCATCATGAATCCTCTGATCCATTAAATAACTTATATAGATCATTAAAAGCCCAACGACCAAGCTAATTGGCAATGATAAAATCAACATCAATAACGTTTTTGGAAAAACACGGCTTAATTTCGATCTTGCTGATTCGACAACTGCGATATTACTAATTAAGTTGTCATCAAGAGCTTTATCTATTCGCGCCTTCTCAAGGTTATCAGAGTATAATTCATAACTTTTCTGGGCAGTGTTTAATTGCATTAATAGCCTAGTAATATCTGGTTCACTAGCAAGAACTTTGCTACGCTGATAAATTAATTGAGTTATTTTTTTATTAATATCTAAAACTTCATAGCTAAGAGCTTGCAAACGCAGGCGATCATTAACAATATTATTTTTCAGATTAAATATAATTGGATTTTGAACACGATTCTGTGATCTTTCTATTTTTGTTTGCTCTTTATCGATCAGCTTCTTAATATCAACAATACTCTGCTCAATTTGTTTAACTTGAGGTGCTTTTGGTAAAAAAACTCTTAAAGCTCGAGAATGCTCATCCTGTAAGACATTTAGCTTTAATTTCAAATCAAGCTGCGTTGGGTTAAGTGATATTTCACGCTCAGATAAAACTTCTAAAGGCTGCGCTTTAAGCTGTTGTTGAGCACTATTGATGCTGGCTTGAAGCCCTGCAACAGCATTGCTTTTTTCAGTTTTCAAATCATTTAATCGATTAATCTGATCAGTAATATTTTCCAAACTCTCTTTCGCACCTATAGAGTTTATTTCTTTATAGTAGCCTTGCAGTTTTTCTTTAAGATCAGAAATATTTTTATCTGCAATAAGCATTTCACTTTCATAAAAGCTCTGCAAACTATTACGACTTAAACTGCGCGTTCGCTCCGCCAAATAAAAATTTATCCATTGATTGAGTATCTCCTCTGCCAAGACTGGGTCACCCCAAGTAAAAGTAATTTCCATCACCGCAGAGCCAGAAGCATGAGTAACTTTAAAATTCTTTTCTAAGCGCTCTGCTAATCGATCAACTACTGGCTTCTCTTCTAATACATGTATAAAAACTAGTACGTCACGTAAACTCTCTTTTACAGCTGCTGCACTATTTTTTAAACTATATTTAAAGCTTTCCCAGCCACCTTCAGGTTGACGTTCATTACTCATCATCAGGTAGTGTTCAGCAACCTTATTGATTATTAACTGACCTGTTAGTAACTTTTCTTCATCAACTACTGGATCGCGTTGAGTGCTAGGTGAAAACAACGCTTGTCGATTTGAAACTTCAATAGGAAGAGTTGAGTTTTCTCGCCCTGGTTTAACAAGTAAACGCGCATTAGATTCATATTTTGAAGGCAACAAAAAAGCACCTAAAATTATTACCAACAAGGTAACAACTGATGCAATCTTAAACTCTCTTTTAAAAATAAAAAAAAGTCTAAGAAAATCTCGAAACGAGCGTATTTCTATCATTTTAATCTCCAGTAAAAAAACATAGTAAAATAAAGAAATACTTAATTATTAAGCTCGTAATTAAATCCAACACCAAACCCTTTCTGCACTGGAAAAAGCTTTGTGAAGTACATATCAATCGCTTCAACAGTGCTTCCAATAGCAGACTGCGGAACAAAAATCATATCGCCACGCTGTAAATTAACAATAGGCCGACTATGATCTGTTAATAGGTTAGCGTAACTAAAAAAATATACATCATATTTCCCATTGGGATTAACTCTTAACAGCGCTATATTATCACTATCGGCCGATGGTAAAACACCACCCGTTGAAAGGAGAGCTTGCTCTATGGTTGCTGCGCCAGTTAAATCAAAGAAGTTAGGATTTGGCACAGCTCCACCAACATAAACCTTATTACTTGGAGCTATAGCGATATTAACCGTTACTTCAGGTTGTCGATAAATATCACTGTATTTTTCTGTTACTAGTTTAGAAACTTGCTCTGGAGTTTTCCCCGCAACGCTCAAGCTCCCAACAAAAGGCATTGAAATATAGCCATCAGGACGCACAACAAACAAACTCATATCATCACTTTCTGCAGGTTCTTTTGCATCACGAATAATACGTAAAGTATCTCCGCTCTGTATAATTACTCTACTTATTGGCAAGTCTGCTAAACTATTAATCTTGATATGTTTTTCTGATAGTACTTTGGCTTTGGGTAAATGCACTCGTGCCGGAGTACTGCAAGCTGTAATACATATAGAAAAAAATAATACAAAGATTTTTTTTAAGTTAATTTTATTCATCTTATTCCCAATACTTAGAAAACATACTTATTCTTTTTTTAATTTTAATCGGAATATAAACTTCTTGCTGCCCTAGTTTATATCCGAATAATTTTAAACCACTGCGAATTAAAACCTCTAAAATCCGATACCACTGACCAGCTTGCAACAGTGCTCTAATTTCAGATTTCACAAAGCGCAAACCTTCTCCCCCTGCATGCCCAAAAGCTTCAGCAATCCATTTTTCACGACCATAGAAAACACCTATATCAAAATAGCGTCTAAACTCTTCCATAAAGCTATAGTCATGCGAGTGCTGCACTAAAGCATCTGCGACATAATGAACACTCCAGTCTTTTAAAAGCACCTTAGCTGCTACAAAGGCATCTTCACTGCCAATAACATCTTGCGGAAATCCACCGACGCTTTCTAAAGCTTCTACACGATAAGCAGCGCAAGAATCAGAGCTAAAACACGTTTTAATGCCCAGCTCAAATTTGTCATTGATTGTTTTTATACGCCCAACATCAGGGTAATTAAATAAGCGTGCATGCTTTTCCAACACTCCAGCATTGCTTCGGGGTAACTGTCTGGCGTAAGCAATTGCAGCTTTAGAGTTTTGAAATGCACTACACAGCTTCTCAAAACAATCTGGATGTGGGATAGCGTCTTGCGTCATATAAATTAATATATCTGCTTGAACCTGTTCTGACGCCCATCGTCGTGTTCCGCCATGATTAAAATCGTTAGCCGAAATAACGCGCACGCACGCTCCAGCAGCTTCTAGCCTCATAACAGTCTGATCATTTGACTCACTATCAACTACTAACCATTCATCGGGCTGTTTACTTTGCAACTGTAACGCAGGCACTAATAAATCCAGCCAAGCTTCAGCATTTCTTGTAGGAATAATTAAGGCAGCACGCATTAAGTAATATCAACCTCTCTAACGCGCCCATAAACATCTTCATAACGAATAATGTCATCTTCGCCTAAGTATTCTCCACATTGAACTTCAATAATAACAAGATCAACAATACCCGGGTTACTTAGCCGATGCTTTTCACCAACCGAGATATAAGCTGATTCATTAGTATGTAAAAGAAACTTTTCATTTTCTTTTACAATTTCAGCAGTTCCACTCACCACGACCCAATGCTCACTGCGATGGTGATGTGCTTGTAATGATAATGATGCTTTTGGTTTAACTAAAATACTTTTTATTTTGTAACGACCTGCCGTCGATAATACTGTGTACATCCCCCAAGGTCGCACTGTTGTTCTGTGTCCTAAATAGGCAGGATGTTGCTGTTTTTTTAGTTGCTCTGAAATAATTTTAACATCTTGAGTACGTTTTTTATTCGTGATCAGTAGCGCATCAGGGGTATCAATTACGATTAAATCTTGCACACCAATTGCTGCAACTAAGCGTGAGGGTGTATCAATATAACAACCTTGCACGTCATGTAATATTGTTTCACCAATAAGACGATTATCATTTATATCAGGACTGGTAAGTTCCGCTACTGATTGCCATGAGCCGATATCACCCCAGCCCAGCTCACAAGGTACGACAGCAACCTTATCTGATCTTTCCATTAATGAAACGTCAATGGATAGATTTGGAACATCTTTAAAATCTTCTGCATTTATTTCAAGTTGCGAAACCTGCTTGTCTTTCAGTGTACGTGCTTGCGACCAACTTTTATAAACCAGTTCAAATAACTCAGGCGTATGATACTTAGCTTCCGAAAGTAAAGTGGAAGCTTGCATACAGAACATACCTGAGTTCCATAGGTATTTATCACTGGATAAGTATGTTTCTGCTGTCTCTAAATTGGGTTTTTCGACAAAACGCTGAACTCGATAGCCGCTTTCCCCCAACGTCTCACCCTGCTCTATATAACCATACCCAGTTTCCGGATAAGTGGGCTGTAAACCAAATGTAACTAGAAACCCTTGGTCTGCAAGCTCACGCGCTTGCTTTACCGCTTGAATAAAAGCGTCCTCTTTCTCAATCAAATGATCAGCTGGTAAAACTAAAATTTGTGCAGCATCACCCCAGCGCGACTGCACCTGCAAAGCAGCAAGAGTAATTGCCGCTGCTGTATTACGACCAAAAGGCTCTAGAATTAACTCAAGCCCGATGTTACTCGTATTAACAGCGTTATATTCATCGTGTAATCTGAATAATAGCTCACGATTTATGATTGTTAATATCGTTGTTTGGCTACTTAACGCCGCAACACGCAGGAAAGTCTTTTGTAAAAGACTTTGACCATCAGCTAAACGCATGAAAGGTTTTGGCATTGTTTCTCGAGACACTGGCCACAACCGCGAGCCTGAACCGCCAGCAATAATGCATGGCACTAAGATTGTACTCAACTCAATACGCCTCTTTACTAAAAACTATTGATTGTATAGTTTTTAAAATTATGTAAATATCAAATAAAATAGACCACTTTTCTATATATTCAAGATCGTACTCGACTCTTTTCTCAATTTTATAAAGTGTATCTGTTTCCCCTCGAAAACCATTAACCTGTGCCCAACCAGTAATACCAGGTTTAACTCTATGTCTTGCACTGTAGTTTTTTACCGCTTCTTCAAATAGAACACCTGCAGCTTTTGTCGATTTTGCGTGCGGACGTGGTCCAACCATTGACATACGTCCTGAGAAAACATTAAACAACTGCGGCAGCTCATCCAAACTTGTGCGTCTTAGAATTTTTCCAAATCTCGTTACGCGAGTATCATTTTTCACGGTCTGGTTACTTGCATCCATATCGCGCATTTCATGATACATAGTTCTAAACTTATAAACTTTTATAAGCTTATTATTATAACCATATCGATTTTGCTTAAACAGCACAGGGCCTTTAGTTTCTAATTTAATAATTATTGCAATCAAAATAAAAATAGGTGTAGTTAACAAAATCAGAGTAAAGGACACAACAATATCTTCTATTCGTTTGACGAGGGGTGACCAGCCTTTTAACGGAAAATCAGAGGCATTTAGCATTGGAATTCCACCTACCTCTGAAACTCGTCTATGTGCTAATTTAAATGCTTGCATGTCCGGGGCGATCAGCACAGAAACAGGGGACATCCTTAATTTATTCGTAATTGCCTCAAGCCTAGAAGCCGCATGCCAAGGCAAAGCTATTAACACCTGATCGACTTTACCTGCTTGAATTAACTCAACAAGCTTATTCATATTTCCGATGACACCCTGTGTGTCAACCTAAGCATGAGCCAGCTGATTTTGAGATAACATACAAATCAGGGTGTTTAGGAGAGCGTAATGCCAAAGCCAATGACTACTGTTGAACCCAAAGTTATGCCAGATCCCAAGCTGGAAAAACGTACTCGCAGGATCTTTACAGTTGAGTACAAGCTATCAATTCTACAGCAAGCGGA
>RRZT010656532.1_pt1 | contig 10942 bp, 8 predicted proteins | sample 2165551 | NCBI WGS metagenome assembly RRZT01 (sample SAMN10456910, study PRJNA506462) | wastewater metagenome | biome: wastewater; feature: sludge; material: wastewater sludge; isolation source: wastewater sludge with Escherichia coli K12::gfp cells carrying plasmid... | place: USA: Moscow, Idaho ...
AGACTCCAGCTCATCCATTGTTTCGCCTGAGCAAGAACATCAACTGGGACGTGCTTGGCTGAGTATTTTACGCGGCCAAGTGCGCCAACTTGAGGATCCGTTACTTAAAGAGTATGTTGAACGCAGCGTGTATCACTTAGCACAAACCAGTCAACTCAATGATCGTCGTCTCGAGTTTATCCTACTGGCCAGCCCACAACTGAACGCCTTTGCTGCTCCCGGCGGCATTATTGGTATCAACGGCGGCCTGTTCTTACACGCACAAACTGAAGCGGAGTATGCCTCGGTGCTGGCGCATGAATTAGCGCACCTATCACAACGCCACTTTGCCCGTGGTTTAGAAGCACAAAAACGCATGCAAATTCCGTTAATGGCAGCAATGCTGGCTGGGGTAATTGCCGCTGCGGCCGGTGGCGGTGATATCGGCATGGCGGCAATTGCTTCAACACAGGCCGCTGCCATTCAAGAACAACGACGTTTTTCTCGCCAGAATGAGCAAGAAGCTGACCGTATCGGCTTAGTCAATTTATCCAAAGCGGGCTTTGATCCGCGCGCCATGCCGAGCATGTTTGAGCGCCTGATGCGTCAATACCGTTACGACCGTATGCCTCCCGAGTTTTTACTGACGCACCCTGTTTCTGAGTCTCGGATTGCCGATACGCGCAACCGCGCTGAACAATACAGCGACGGCCAAGGTGTGGTCGACAGTTTGTACTACCAACTCATCCGTGCACGCTTACAGCTGACCTTTGAAGACACGCCTGGTTTAGCCTTGAAACGTTTTCGCAGCCAGCTTGCCGATGATTCACAATCGGAGCCGGCACGCTATGGATTAGTTTTGGCGCTGATTCGCGCCAATCAGCTGGAAGAAGCACGCAGTCAACTCGACGTACTGCTGAAGAAAACGCCAAAGAGTATTATTTATAACCTAGCGGCGATTGACTTAGATATCAGCAGCAACCAGTTAGCTCACGCCAGCCGCCGCGTAGAGGGTTTATTGCAAAACTACCCGAATAATTTCCCTCTGCTGAACGCCAAATATGAAATCCAACTCAAACAAAACGATATTGCTGGTGCAGAAAAAACTATTAATCTCTTATTAAAACAGCGTCCCAATGATCCTGATATTTGGTTTGAAGTCGCGGAAGTGCGCGGCCTCTCCAATAACATTATTGGTTTGCATGAAGCGCGTGCGGAGTTTTTTTCACGAGTGGGTGATTACACCCAAGCCATTGAACAACTGGATTACGCAAAGCGCCGCGCCAGCAACAACTACCCTCTAGCAGCGCGCATTGATGCCCGCCAACAAGCGCTGATTCAGGAAGAAGCCGCTATTAAGCAAATGCTTCAATAAGTATTTAGAGACGGTGGGGCGTGAGCGCCGCTAAGGATGGCGTAGCGCAGGAGTTGAATCTAGGATGGGTCATCATCTAGGCCAAAGCACCTTATGCACATGACAAGGCAATCCGTCATGGCGGGCGCGCCACCCGCGCGCCCAAGCAAGCCTCTGCAAACCTCTAGCGCTTACCGGTCAAGGAGCCAAGAAGACCACGAACAATCTGTCGACTGATCTGATTGACGGCCTGACGCAAGGTGCTTTTATAGACTTGCCCTGCGATACCACCCAAAACATCAGCCACGCCGCCATTGGCGCTGTTAGCCGCTGTTTTTTTCGACTGAACCACTGGCACCTCTGGTGCATTTTGCCCTTGTTTTGTAGCGCGCTCGGCGAGCATCTCATACGCCGAAATACGGTCAAATGCCTTTTCGTAATAACCAAGTAAAGGCGAGCGACTGACTAGGTTGGCACGCTCAGTATCATCTAAAGGCCCGACCCGTGATTGCGGTGGTGCTATCGCGACCCGCTGCACCATTGCCGGGGTACCTTTCGCCTCTAGACCACCATACAAGGCCTCACCAATGCCTAATTCAGTTAACACCTTCAAGGTATCAAGCCCTGGATTAGGCCGAAAACCATCCGCCACAGCCCTTAATGCCTTTTGCTCTTTAGCCGTAAAAGCGCGCAAACCATGCTGAATACGCAAGCCTAACTGCGCCAGCACAGCATCGGGCAAGTCAGCTGGTGACTGAGTGACGAAAAACACCCCCACGCCTTTCGAACGAATCAAGCGCACCACCTGTTCCAAGCGGTCGCGCAAGGCTTGCGGCGTACCTTTAAACAGTAAGTGCGCCTCATCAAAAAACAACGCCAAAACAGGTTTGTCAGCATCACCACGCTCAGGTAACTGCTCAAACAGCTCAGCCAGCAACCAAAGTAGAAAGGTTGCATACACGCGTGGTGCTTGATGCACTAAACGACTGGCATCGAGCATATGAATACGCCCACGACCATCACGGTCAACGCGTAAAATATCATCCAGTTGTAGCGCTGGCTCGCCAAACAGCATCTCACCGCCCTGCTGCTCAAGCATCGATAATTTGCGCTGCAAAGCGTTAGCCGATTGCACTGTATATAAAGAGCGATCATCACCAAGCGCATCGGGTTGATCGCGCAAATAGTTGAGCATGGCTTTTAAGTCTTTTAAATCCAGCAACAGTAAGCCTTCACGATCCGCCACTTGAAACGCCAGATATAAAATAGCTTGTTGACTATCAGTCAGCTCCAATAAGTTGCCGAGCAATAAAGGCCCCATATCACTAATTGTGGTGCGCAGTGGATGCCCTGTTTCGCCGTACACATCCCACATCGAGACGGGGTAAGCTTGCGGCGTATGCGCAAGCCAAGGCATCGAGGCAATGCGCTCGGCAATTTTTCCTTTGGGCTCGCCTGCCGCAGCAATACCGCAGAAATCACCTTTAATATCGGCAGCAAACACAGGTACACCCGCATCACTAAATGCTTCAGCCAAACGCTGCATGGTGACCGTTTTACCGGTACCGGTGGCACCAGCAATCAAACCGTGGCGGTTAGCAAAACGTAAGAGATGGCCAATCGGCAAACCTTGCTCATCCGCTCCTAGCAATAGTTGGTCAGTTTGCGTCATCTGATGGTTCTCCAGTTAGGCATAAGAGCGGCGCCACCGGCGCTGCACGTTATTAAAAAGTAATGATTTATGGTTTAACTGGCTGAGGGTTATGCTCAGCCAGCAGTTGCAGACGAAACGCTTTGGCAGCCGAAAAATCAGCGCCCTGCTGCTCATTTAAAGCCTCTGGATCAAATCGACTCAAGCACCCCTCACCCACCCGGGCTAAGGGCTGCACAGTGGCTTTAAGAATGGGTTGCTGCTCATCATCTTCGCTACTCATGCCCGCTAAACCCTCTGTTATGCTCAGTGACAACTCAAAATGCAGCACCCCTTATATACAGGCTTTAGAGTGCAGGCTGATTAATCGAAGACCACGGTTTTATTATTATGAATCAACACACGATCTTCTAAGTGATAACGCAAGCCACGCGCCAGCGCTATTTTTTCTACATCTTTACCATTACGCACCATGTCTTCAATACTGTCGCGATGACTGACGCGCACCACGTCCTGCTCAATGATCGGCCCTGCATCTAAATCCTGAGTAACATAATGGCAGGTTGCACCAATCAGCTTAACCCCGCGTAATGCCGCCTGATGATAAGGTTTAGCACCGATAAAAGAAGGTAAGAAACTGTGATGAATATTAATGACCCGACCGTGGTACTTCTCACATAAATCAGGCGGCAAAATCTGCATATAACGGGCAAGCACCACACAATCGGCGGCGTGCTCATCAATCAAACGGCTGACTTCAGTAAAAGCGGGCTCTTTATTTTGCGGGTCAACTGGCACATGATAAAAAGGAATGCCATGCCATTCGACCATACTGCGCAAGTCATCATGATTAGCAATCACGCAGGGGATCTCGCAATCCAGCTCATTGCGATGCCAGCGGTGCAATAAATCTGCCAAACAGTGCGATTCGCGACTGGCCATTAACACTACACGCTTTTTGACATCCGAATCAGTCACCTGCCAGGTCATCGAAAATTCATTGGCGATAGGTGCGAAAGCCTGTTTAAAACCGTCCAGATCAAATGGTAGCGATTCGGCCCGAATTTCATGACGCATGAAAAACCAACCGCTTTGCTCATCCGAGTGATGGCTCGCCTGATGAATCCAGCCATTATAGGTCGCCAAGAAATTACTGACTTTAGCAACGATACCCACACGGTCGGGACAAGCAATAATAAGGCGAAACGTGCGCATGCAAAACTCCACAAAACCCAAAAAATTAATAAAAACAATATTTAGTATTCTACCCCGCTCTGACATCCACGTCAGCAAACGAATACTCTCCCCCAGCTCAGTACGCCCTAGGCAGTACATACAGCTCATTTATTACTAAACATTACAATAATTCTAAGCCTCTAACGCTTTGTGCCAAAGAAACGCTTCCCATGATCAACTATTAGTTTCCCCTATCGCAAATATTGAATATTTAAATAGTTGAACTATAGATCTACACTTTTACTCTCGAATATTAATAAACCAACTATAGATTCTTAACTAATATTCTTTACATAAGCATTAGATACGCCTATCATTCAACACATATTAAGGTATCTCAAATGAGCACATTGCTATTATTGAGAAACTTGGAGTTTTATAGAGTTTCACTGGATCACTGGTGACTTACGGACACGCTCGACAATCCTTAATCTGCATATCAATATTTACTAGAGGATTCTTCCATGTCATTGATTAATGAGTTTCGCGAAACCAAAGAACGTATTAAAGAACTTGAAGAGCGCCTAGCTAGCCTGTCACAAGACAGTAAGTTAAAGAAAGAACTCGAATTCGAAGAAAAACTACGCGCCCTAATGAGCGAATACAGCAAATCACTTCGCGATATCACTTTGATTCTTGACCCACAAGCAGCACGTGGCGTAACTAAGACAACGAGCACACGTACACGCAGCCCACGCAAAATGAAGCAATACAACAACCCACACACCGGCGAAGTCATCGAAACTAAAGGCGGCAACCACAAAGTTCTAAAAGAGTGGAAAGCCAAGTGGGGCAGCGACACTGTTGAGTCTTGGGTAACTTTGCTCGACTAAAATCTTGTTAAGCTCAAATAGAGTACGATCCTGCTTTTATAATAGGATAAATAAAAAGCCCTACACACTTTGTTTGTAGGGCTTTTTAAATGAAGGCAACAACTGTCTTTCAATAAACCAATTATGGCAACTGATAGCGTTGCTGCAATACCTGCACATGACTGCGCCATGCCTGTACAGCAGGATGTGCTTGCTCTGCTGCGCTCAGCTGTGCGTACGCTGCCAAATAGTCACTGATTGTTAGCGGCGCCCCCAACTGCTCTCCACTTAAACGCGCGCGACAAAAAGCTGTCCATTGTTGCTGTTCAGCGCCGCTCAGAGAATCTGGGTAATGACGCGCACGGTATCTAAACAGTAATTCAAGCAAACGGGCATCATCAAATGGCCAGCGCTCAGGCTGTAACTGCTCGGGCTCGGCTAAACGCAGCTTATTGCTCAACTGGCGGTCGCGCGGGCTTAAAAATCCACTGTACAGTTGCTGCTCAACATCTTGCTCGGCAAACTCGCGTGTCTCTTGATAGACCTCGTCAAGTTTATATTGCCAGTTCGCACGGCTATCACGGAGCAACTGATAATGCCGCTGCAGTAAGTCATGATCAAAGGCCAAACGCTGAGTATCTTCATCGCGCAAGACACTTAACGGTGCGATCACTGGGCTTTTATTGATGTGAATAAGTTTTAGCCCCACCGGTACTTCACCCTCAGCCAAATCGCTATGACGGGTATACAGGCGTGACTTCAAAGTTTGCGCATCACACTCCAACAAAGGCGTTATATCCGCATGCAAATCGTAAACGATTAAAGCATTGCGGTTGGTTGGGTGCCATGCCAAAGGTAAGACGGGCGCTAAACAATGACGCTCCACGGAAAACTTACTTGAGACATGCAGCATTGGCTGCATTAAACGAATACGCGCCTGTACTGCATCTTTACGCCGCAGCCCATATAAATAGTCAAACAGCTTAGGCTGACGGTCACGTAACAAACGTGCCACAGCAATGGTAGCACGCACATCCGCTAAAGCATCGTGGGCTTGGCCGTGTTCAATGTGATTGGCTTGGGTAAAATGTTCAAGCTTAAAGCTGACCCGTCCCTCATGTTCAGGCCAGTTAATACCTTGCGGACGTAACGCCCAAGTGCAACGCAACACATCAAGCAAATCCCAGCGACTGTTGCCGCCCTGCCATTCGCGCGCATAGGGATCATAAAAGTTGCGATATAAAGTGGCGCGGGTCATTTCATCGTCAAAGCGTAGGTTATTAAATCCCGCGGTACAGGTTTGCGGCACAATTAACTGCTCATGCAAACGCTCAATGAACTCAATCTCAGTTAAACCCTGTTCTTGCAAAGTCTGCGGCATAATGCCGGTGACTAAACTGGATATCGGATGCGGCAAAATATCGTCCGACAATTTGCAATACAGATTGAGCGGCTCACCGATTTCCTCAAGCTGCTCATTTGTGCGTATTCCAGCCACCTGAATGGCACGATCAATATGTGCTTGAATACCGGTGGTTTCAAAGTCATACCAAAAAATACTGGCAGTCACTGATTAAGCCTCTTTGCTTGTGCAATATGTTTTAAAAATATCTATATACCCCACACTTCTTCAGCTTCACCCTTGCAGGCCAATCATTGAATGGGTAGTGTTCCAGCCTTCAGCCGCTAAAGGTTCCGCTGCAGCTGTTTATTTAGGTGTACAGCATTAATGCTTGTTTGTTAGCGACCACTATAGCCATTAAACAAGATAACGTCGCTTGAGTTTGCTATTTCTGTGCTAGCGTTTTGTACTATGATCGTTTTTTATTTTTTCTAACTGGCCTATTTTGAACCTAAACCTAACCAGCACGCCTGAAGCAAACGATGCTCTTTTAGACACGCAAATCTATTTAGAGACGCCTGAAGGCATTGACCTCACCCTACGTCCCGCTGGATTACCGGTGCGTTTTTTGGCGTTTGCCATTGATGCTTTAATTCGTAGTGTGATTCTTATTTTAACCGGCATCGCTTGGCTGTATATGGGTAAGCTGGGCGCTGGGCTGGCATCCATTAGCATTTTTTTATTGCTGTGGTGGTACATGGTGTTTTTTGAGGTGCTTAATCAAGGTCGCTCGCCAGGCAAACAACTGCTGGGTTTGCAGGTTATTCACAGTGACGGCACAGCGGTTGGCTGGCCCGCCTCGCTGACCCGTAACCTGCTGCGTTTCGTCGACTTATTACCGTTCGCCTATTGCTTAGGCATCCTCAGCATGCTCAACAGCTCGCGCTTCCAACGTTTAGGCGATTTAGCTGCTGGCACTTTAGTGGTTTATCAAGCACAAGCACCGCAACGCGGCGCACTCCCAGACGTACCCGCCCGCCCTGCATCAGTGCTATTAAGCCTCAATGAGCAACGCGCGCTACTCGACTTCACTGAGCGCCATCAGAAACTTTCTAGCCAGCGTCAAGAAGAACTGGCCACAATCATTGCACCCGCTTTACATATTGAGCCAAGCCAAGCAGTGCCCGGTGTGCACGCGATAGCGCGGTCAATTTTGGGACACATATGAAGCAAACGGATTTTGAACAACTGCACCAAAGCAAATGGCAAGCCTTTGCTAAGAACGTGCAAGCATTGCGTGAGGGTCAGCGGCAGCCACAAGCGATAGAGCATTTCGCCCAAGACTATCGCGGCATTTGTCAGCATTTAGCCCTAGCCAAGCAGCGCGGTTACAGTTACCCGCTGATTGAAGAACTGCAGCAACTGGCACTGCAAGGGCATCAACAGTTTTATCGCCACAAAAGCCCAGCACTGCAACAATTAATCGGCTTTGTGCTAGTTGGTTTTCCCGCAACAGTGCGTGCGCAATGGCGCAGTGTGGCAGTGGCTGGCACATTATTTTTTGGCAGTTTGACCTTGATGGCGTTGCTGACGCTATGGTTTCCAGATTTGATTTACAGCCTGATAAGTGCCAATCAGGTCGCCAGCATGGAAAGTATGTATGACCCAGCCAATCGCATCATTGGCCCAATGAGCGCACGGGATCATCAAGATGACTGGATGATGTTCGGCTTTTATATTATGAATAATATCGGCATTGCCTTTCAAACCTTTGCCAGTGGTCTATTGTTTGGCTTGGGCAGTTTATTTTTCTTGTTATTTAATGGCTTACATATTGGTGCGGTAGCTGGGCATTTAACTCGTATTGGTTACCACGAAACATTTTGGCCTTTTGTCATAGGTCATGGCGCCTTTGAACTGACCGCCATTGTGCTGGCCGGCGCGGCGGGTTTAAAACTGGGCTCAGCGCTGATTGCGCCTGGGCGCTTAACGCGCGCGCATGCTTTACGCCATGCCGCACGTATCAGTATTCGCCTGCTCGGCGGCGCTATTATTTTTTTATTGATCGCCGCTTTTATTGAAGCCTACTGGTCATCCAGCAACAGTTTATCAGTGACCACTAAAGTCACTGTCGGTGCTGCACTCTGGGCGCTGGTGCTGCTGTATTTAGGTTACTCAGGACGAGGTCGCCATGCACCTCAGTAAAGTGCAAGCAGTGCTGCGCCCGCGTACGACTTGGGAAGCAATGGATCTTGGCATCCTCTTAGCGCGGCGCCACGCCGGATTACTGATGGGTACTTGGGCCCTGGTCACCCTGCCTGTATTTGCCCTGCTCAGCCTGCTGTTCTGGCAACACCCAAGTGCAGTGGCACTGATGATGTGGTGGTTAAAGCCTGCCTTTGAACGTTTACCCTTGCATATTTTATCGCGTGCGCTGTTTGCGGATACGCCAACTATTGTAGAAAGTTTAAAAGCTTTTCCCAAACTACTGAAGCCACAGTTACTGGCCAGTTTGACATGGCGACGATTGAGCTTAATTCGCAGTTTCAACATGCCTGTACAGCAATTAGAAGGTCTGGCTGGCAGTGCCCGCCAACAGCGCATACTCACGCTTGGCAAGCAATACACCAGTGCGCCCACTTGGCTTACGGTGATTGGTTTGCACATTGAAATGGCACTTTGGCTCGGCATGCTGGCACTGCTCTATCTATTGATCCCTGCACAATTACAGACCGATTGGAGCTGGCACAAACTACTAGAAAGCACTCAGCATGATTGGCTCTGGGCTGAGCATTTAAGCAATACACTGTATGTGCTCGCACTGATGATTTGGGAGCCGATTTATGTGGCCTGCGGTTTTACCCTGTACCTTAATCGTCGCACTGAATTGGAAGCTTGGGATATTGAACTGGTCTTTCGTAACCTTGCACAACGTTTGCAGCGCGGCGCGGTTATCTTATTCGTACTCGGCTGCTTCCTACTGCCGATAACAGAACCCGCCTGGGCTCAGCCCATTGCAGCCCATCCAACCGAGCTCAACACTGATGAATTAGGGCCAACAGATCCTCGACTGCTAAAACAATTGCTCAACAGTGAGCAAGCACAGCAGAGTATTCGCCAACTCTTAGAACAACCGCCCTTCCATAATCACAAGATTATCCAAAGCTGGCGCTTTGGTGAGCCAAGCGAAGTGCAGGCTAAAAAAGAGCCTGCGTTTAAGCTGCCTGCTTGGTTAAAACGCCTACTGGAAAGCGCCTCTTTTATTGTGCAAATTTTGCTCTGGAGCGGTTTTATTTTAATCAGCGCTTATCTGCTCTGGCGCTACCGCGAATGGCTGCGCACTTTTAGTCAGAAACTGCTGCCCAATAAACAGCGCCAGCAAGCGCCATTACAAACCCTATTTGGCCTTGAGGTCAGTAGCGACAGCCTCGCTAAGGATTGGTTGACGCAAGCAGAAAAGCTCTGGGCCAGCGACCCGCGCGGGGCGTTAAGTTTACTCTATCGCGGCTTACTCAATCACTTGTTAGATGTGCATCACTTACCTTTAACGGATGCACATACTGAAGGTGAGGTCTTGCTAATGGCACAACAGCTTGCCCAGCCGTTACAGCTTTACAGCATGCAACTGACCACGCTTTGGCAAGATCTGGCGTGGGGTCATCGCTTGCCTGCACAGGCACAGTTTATTGCTCTATGTCAGCAATGGCAGCAATTGCAAACCTTGGAAAAAGTAGATGATTAAACCTATTGTGCAGCGCCATCTACTGGTCATTATCACCGCTGTCGTGCTGATTGCGCTGGGCATTTGGCTCAGTCAAAAAATCACGTTTTACGAAGAGCGTATTGATCTTGGCCCAAGCCCAGAAGCGCGCAGCAATCCTTATTTAGCCTTGCAGTTTTTTTTGCGTGAGCAAGGCATTACTGTCTCCAGCGCCGATAGTTTAGTCACGGTTATCAATGCACCAGCCGAGCAACGCACGCTCATTATTCTAAGTAATGATGCCCGCCTCATTGACAGTCAACAAACAGCTATATTGAACTGGGTTGCGCAAGGAGGACACTTAGTCATCAGTGCTCAACATGAGCCAGTCGAACACGATGCTGAGTCGTTGCTTAGAACCTTAGGTATTGAAAAACACCTCAGCAGTGAGTTTGATCAACAAGCAATGGCTGATGAATTAATTAACAAAGATAACGATCGTCTGGTCACGCTCAAACAAGAGCACAACAGCAGCACAACCCGTACCTGCAAACCACCCTGCTCACTCACCCGTTTGTATCTGGAAAACGAACAGTCACCGGCTTACTTTGAATTGGACAACCGTTATCATTTATACGACAGCGATAATCGCGCCCATGCATGGGCCAACAGCGAAGCAGCCACCCACTTACTGCAACTGACCCATGGCCAAGGCCTCGTGACAGTATTGACAGATTTACGTTTGTGGCAGCAAAAAAACATTGCCGCTTACGATCATGCTTGGCTGCTCTGGTATTTGAGCCAAGACAGTGAAGTGGCGCTATTTAACCCGCCTAAGCAGCAAGGTTTATTCAGCCTATTGTGGCAA
>RRZT011104542.1_pt1 | contig 10941 bp, 9 predicted proteins | sample 2165551 | NCBI WGS metagenome assembly RRZT01 (sample SAMN10456910, study PRJNA506462) | wastewater metagenome | biome: wastewater; feature: sludge; material: wastewater sludge; isolation source: wastewater sludge with Escherichia coli K12::gfp cells carrying plasmid... | place: USA: Moscow, Idaho ...
CCTGACCGGTCAGCAGCACAACAACCTCGAGATCTTCACGACGTTCTACTGCCCCATCGGCAAGAAGGGCCCGAACGACCCCGGGCTCTCGCGCAAGCACATCTTCGACGGCATCCACGGCTCGCTCCGCCGCCTACAGGTCGACTACGTCGACCTGTACCAGGCGCACCGCTACGACTACGAGACCCCGCTCGAAGAGACGATGCAGGCCTTCGCCGACATCGTGCGCCAGGGCAAGGCCCTCTACATCGGCGTCTCGGAGTGGACGGCCGAACAGCTGCGTGACGGGCACGCGCTCGCCACCCAGCTCGGCTTCCAGCTGGTCTCGAACCAGCCGCAGTACTCGGCGCTGTGGCGTGTGATCGAAGAGAAGGTCATCCCGACCAGCGAAGAGCTCGGCATGTCGCAGATCGTCTGGTCGCCGATGGCGCAGGGCGTGCTCACCGGCAAGTACCTGCCCGGCCAGCCCGTGCCCGAGGGTTCGCGGGCCACCGACGAGAAGAGCGGCGCGAACTTCATCAAGCGGTTCCTGCGCGATGAGGTGCTCGAGGCCGTGCAGAAGCTGAAGCCCATCGCCGACGAGGCCGGCATCACCGTGCCGCAGCTGTCGCTCGCGTGGGTGCTGCACAACCCGAACGTCTCCGCCGCTCTCGTCGGCGCGTCGCGCCCCGAGCAGCTCGAAGACACCGTCAAGGCATCCGACATCCGCCTTGAGCAGGCGACGTACGACGCGGTCAACGACGCGCTCCGCCCCGTCGCGGTCATCGACGGCGAAGAGACCTACAGCGTCTCGCCCGCGAGCCGCGTCGGCTGAGCCTCAGGCGCCGCGTCGCGCGCCGCGCGTGTCACCCTCTTGTGACGCGCGCGGGGCGGGCGCAGACTGTGCGCGGCGAAAGGGGTCACCATGGCGCACGGCGACATCACCCACATCGACATCCCGGTCTCCGACCTCGGCGCGGCCGGCGCGTTCTACCGCGACCTGTTCGGCTGGCAGATCTCCGCGTCGCCCGGGTTCGAGGGCTACCCGATGTGGCACGCACCGAACGGGGTGTCGGGTGGCGGGCTCGCGCCGCGCAGTGACGGGTTCACGCAGCCGCGGTCGTACGTCGAGGTCGACTCGATCGACGACGCGATCGCGATCGCCGAGGCATCCGGCGGCAGCGTCGCCCAACCCAAACAGCCCATCACGGCCACCAGTTGGTGGGCGGTGATCGTCGACCCCGACGGCAATCACATCGGCCTCACCGAAGGCACGACCGAGATCTGACCCGAGGTCGGGCGCGCTGGCCGCGGGCCGGCGGCGGTTGGCGCTTCTTTGGGAGCGCCGGGCGTGCGGAAAGCAGGGTAAAACGGTGCGGCGAGCCCGTTCAGCGCCCTCTGGGGTCGATCGGCCCTGCTTTCGGCACACCGAGCACTGGATGACCCGGGCACTCGGCCCGCGCGGGCCGGGCGCGCGGGCCACGGGCGCGCGGGCCACGGGCGCGGGCCGCGGGCGCGCGGCGGGTCAGCGCTTCTTGGCGGGCGCCGACGAGACGTCGAGCACGGGCTGCAGGCCGCCGAGGCTCGACCACGCCGACGCGGTGCCCTTGGCGGCGTGCTCGGCGCCGCGCACGGCGCGTTCGTCGGCCCACTCGTTGAGCACGTGGCCGCGGTGCCCGCGCACGTGCTCGAGCACCACGTCGGGCAGTCCGCGCTCGCGGCGGGCGTCGCGCGCGACGATGAGCTGTTCGAGCAGGTCGCGGTTCTTCGTCGGGGCGCCGGTCGAGGTCTTCCAGCCGCGGCGGCGGTGGGCGTCCATCCACGACGAGTAGGTGTCGATGGCGTACTTCGAGTCGGCCTGCACGACCAGGTGCGCGACGTCGGCGTGGTCTTCGATCGCCTTGAGCAACCCCATCAACTCGCCGATGTTGTTCGTGCCCACGGGGATCGCGCCCGCCGCCCACTGCCCGTCTTCGCCGACCCACGCCCACCCGGTCGGCCCCGGGTTGCCCTTGCAGGCGCCGTCGGTGGCCACGGTGTAGGTCGTCTCGCTCACCCCTCGACGGTAGTCGATGCCCACCGCATCGCCGTCCGTCGCATCACCGTCCGCCTACCCCGTGATCCGGCTGCCGCGGCGTGCGCGGGAGCACACGTCGACGTTCAGGGGCGCAGGTCGCGCTGACGCATCGCGCCGAGGGCTGCGCCGATCGTGACCACCACGCCGAGAGTGAGGGGCAGGATGCCTCCGGCGTCCACTCCTCCTGATGTCGGTGCCGGGGCGGCCGCGAAGGGTGAAGCGTCGATGATCGTCGAGCTCATGCCGAACAGCGGTCCGAACAGGGCGACGACGGCCGCGAGGGCGACGAGCATCCATGCGGTCGGCACGGCGAGCCGCGGAGCCACGACTACCAGCAGGGCCGTCAACGCCGCGAACAGGGCCGCCGGCAGGAGCTGCCCGGCCGCCGCGATCGCCGCGTCGTGAACCAGGTCTGCGCCACCGTCTGCCGCCGTGCCGCTGCCCGCACCACCGACCGCGGCGCCGACAAGAGCGCCCACGACACCGCCGGCGAGGGTCACCGACGCGGCGGCGAGCGCGATGATGAGGTGATCGCGAAGCCAGCCCAGACGCGAGACGCCAGACGAGAGCAGCAACTCGGCCGTGCCGCGTGTCTCGTCTTGTCGCGCGCGAAGCACCGTCTGCGTCGCGGCGCAGGCGGCGAACACGCCGAGCATCACGAAGAAGATCACGACCAGCCCGCGCGCGAGGTCGGCGTCGCTGCCGCTCAGCGTCTCGAGCACTGCGGCCACCGACGGATTGTCCTCGCCGATGCGGTGCGCGACGGTGCCGAGCGAGGTCGAGAGGGCGCCGACCAGCACCCCCGCGACCGCCCACCCGATGACGGCGGGGGTGCTCTGCCGGGCGACGAGGGCGAGGTGCGACGACAGAGCGCGCCCCGCCTGCGAACGGCCGCGCCGTTCCGGGAAGAGCGCAGACCCGACATCGCGCCTTGCGTTCATGGCCGCAGCGGCGCCGATCAACACCGCCGCCGCTCCGGCGCCGAGCGCGAGCGGCCAGGGGTCGTCGGCGTCGAACGGCCGCACGTTCTCGGCCCAGCCGAACGGCGAGGCCCACGCGAGGGCCGAGCTCGTCAGGCGCGTGAGGTCTGCGCTCGGCGTGCCCAGAGCGTTGCCGATGCCCGCGACGACGAAGCTCGCGAGCAGCACCCACACGCTCAGCGTGCGTGCGGCGCGAGCAGTGGGCAGAAGCTCCGACGCGATGAGTCCCACGCCCACGAAGACGAGTGTCGTCGTGAAGCATGCCGCACCGACGAGCGCGGACCCGAGGGCAGGGGCGCCGCCGGCGACGAGAACGGCGGCGGCGACGGCGCCCAGGACCGCCGCAGCGCCGGCTCCGTGGATCACGGTCGCTACTAGTGGAAGGGATCGCCCGGCCGGCGTCGCCGCCACGAGCTCGAGGCGTCCGTCCTCTTCGTCGCCGCGTGCGTGCCGCACCGCCAGGAACGCACCCATCAAAGCGCCGAGCAGCAGGAGCCACGGCAGCAGCAGGAACGAGACCATCTGGGCTTCGTCAGCGCCCGAAGGCAGACCGCGAAAGAGCAGGATGACGGGGTTGGCCATGACGGTCGCGAGCAGCCCCGCGCGTTCCTGCTCGTCGCCGTACGATCCGCGGATGCCGGGGTATCCGGCCGCGGCGAGCGCGGCGGTTCCCCCGACCCACACCGTCACCTGCAGAGCGTCACGCCGCGCGCGCTGACGGACGAAGGTGCGGAGTGTCGTCATCGCGACGCCTCGGTGGGTGCCGGGTTGTAGTGGCGGAGGAAGAGCTCTTCGAGCGACGGCGGAGCGATGCGAAGCCCCTCGACGCCGAGCTCGCCCAGCCGAGGCAGCGCCGCGGGGACGGCGTCGCTCGCGAGTGTCAGAGAGATGCGTCCCGAGGTCGTCGTGACGTCTTCGGCCCCGGGCACCGTGCGCGCGGTCTCGAGCGTCACTCGGGCTGTTGCGGCGAAAGACACCTCGGTGCGCGTGAGATGCCGCATGTCGGCCAGTGTTCCGGTGTCGACGATGCGCCCGTCGCGGATGATCGAGACGCGGTCGCACAGCAGCTCGACCTCGGAGAGCACGTGGCTCGACAGCAGTACGGTCGCACCGGCGGCGCGCACTCGGGCGATCTCGTCGCGGAACACCACTTCCATCAGCGGGTCGAGGCCGCTCGTCGGTTCGTCGAGGATGTAGAGCTCGGCGGGCACGGCGAAGGCCGCGATCAGCGCCACCTTCTGGCGGTTGCCCTTCGAATAGGCGCGCCCCTTCTTGCCCGGGTCGAACTGGAACGCCTCAGACAGTCGCGTTCGCTCGGCCAGGTACGCGCCGCCGCGACCGCCGCCGCGCAAACGGCTGAGCAGGTCGATCGCCTCGCCGCCCGAGAGGTTCGGCCAGAGGCTCACGTCACCGGGAACGTAGGCGAGGCGGCGGTGCAGAGCCTGGGCATCCCGCCAGGGGTTCGTGCCGAACACCCGGGCCTCGCCGCCCGTCGGGCGGGCGAGGCCCAGCAGCACCCGGATCGTCGTCGATTTTCCGGCACCGTTCGGCCCGAGGAATCCATGCACTTCGCCGTCGCCGACGGTGAGGTCGAGCCCGTCGAGCGCGTGGGTGCGTCGATAGTGCTTGTGCAGCTCTCGGGTCTCGATGACAGCGCTCATGGCGCCCACAGTACGCCCGATCGACGACCCGGTGGATGCCACGGGACCGGACAACGGCACGGGGCGGGTGTCGCAGACTCTGCACCACCCGCCCCGCAACCTGCGGCATCCGATATCTCAGATCTGAGAGCGCGGCCCCGGCTCGACGATCTTGTTGAACCCGGTGACGGGCTGGTTCTCGTCGAACGACACGATCGGCCGGCGGAAGCCGCGCGTGAGCACGATGAGATAGAGCAGACCGAGCCCCGTCCAGATGAGACCCACGACGAGCGCGTGGTCGTCGAGGTTCACCCACAGCAGGCCCGTGAGCGCCATGCCGATCGCCGGCATGACGATGTAGTTGAAGATGTCTCGCGGGGTGTGCCGGCGCCCGCCGCGCACGGCGAACCAGGCGATCACCGACACGTTGACGAAGGTGAACGCGATCAGGGCGCCGTAGTTGATGTAGTCGACGATCTGATCGAGGGTGAACGCGATCGCGGCGAGGTTGATGATGCCCACGAGCACGATCGTGAACGCCGGCGTGTGCGTGCGCGGGCTGATGTAGCCGAAGATCTTGCGCGGCAGCACGCCGTTCCGGCCCATCACGAGGAGCATGCGGGCGACCGAGGCGTGCGAGGCGAGCAGCGACGCGAGCGTCGCGGCGAACCCGGCCGCCGTCAGCACGGCCTGCAGCGTCAGACCGCCGACCTGGAACCCGATCGCGGGCAGGGTCGAGTCGGCGATCGCCTCGGGCGGGAACTCCTCGTGTGAGGGGAAGCGCAACTGGGTGAAGTACGCCGCGACGAGGAAGATCGCCCCACCCACGAGCACCGTGAGCAAGATGGCGCGCGGCATGGTCTTCGGGGTCTTGGCCTCTTCGGCGTACATCGTCACGGCGTCGAAGCCGATGAACGAGAAGCAGACGATGGTCGCTCCGGCCAGCACCGCGCCGAACTCGACGCCGGGGTGGAAGAACGGCTGCACCGAGGCGATCGTGCCGGCCCCGGCCCCCTGCATGAGCTGCACGGCGACCATGACGACGAACACCGCCATCACCACGATCGAGAAGATCAGCAGGATCATGTTCACGTTCGAGGTGCCGCGCATCGTGAGGTAGATGATCCCGGTGACGCCGGCGGTGAAGAGCACGACCCACATCCAGCCGGGAACGTCGGGGAACAGCGCCTCCATGTAGCTGCGCAGGATCAGCACGTTCACCATCGGCAGCAGCAGGTAGTCGATCAGCGACGTCCAGCCGACGAGGAAGCCGAGACTCGGGTGCATCGACTCGCGCACGTAGGTGTACGCCGAGCCGGCGCTCGGGATGACGCCGACCATCTTGCCGTAGCTGATGGCGGTGAAGCCCATGACGACGAGCGCGACCGCGTAGGCGGCCGGAACGACGTTGTTCGTCTCGACGGCGACGTTGCCGAAGGTGTCGAACACGACGGTCGGTGTCATGTAGCCGAGGCCGAGGCCGACGATGGCCCAGAGCCCCAGAGAGCGCGAAAGTGTGGCGGTGCGACGTGAGGATGCCGCCGTGGCGGCCAATGACTCGTTCGTGATTCCTCCTGCTGACGAGGCGTTTCGGGTGCTCGAAATATTAGGGTCGGCGTGTTTCGTTTGTGTAGCCTCGCGGTCTCGTCCGATGACCCGGGGGACGCAGGTCCGGACGATCCGACCGGGCGCGCCGATAAGACGGACGAAGGGTGCGGGCTCAGACGCCGCGCAGACCGTCGGCGCGCTCGAAGATGAGGCTCGTGTTGGTCGCCGCGACGATCGAATGCGTCGACAGGTGATCGGTCACGAAGGTGCGGAGGTCTGCGCTGTCGCGCCCGCGGAAGTGGATGACGAAGTCTTCGGCCCCGGCGACGTAGAAGTACTGCGCGACGTCGGGGTGGGAGCGCAGCTCTTCGGCGAAGCGGGTGAGCTGCGCGCGGGCGCCCGGCCGGATGCGCACCGAGACGAGCGCCTCGGTGCGGTAACCCAGGGCGACGGGGTCGACCTCGATCGTGAAGCGTCGGATCGCGCCGCGCGTGACGAGGCGCGCGATGCGCGCGTGACCGGTGGATGCCGCGAGCCCGAGCGTGCTCGCCAGGCGGCTGAGCGGCTGGCGGGCGTCGGCCCGCAACTCGTCGATCAGTCGGAGGTCAGCGGCATCCATCGATTCTGAAGCGGACATCTGTGCCATGCGCCGATCCTAGTTCGGTGAATAGCGCGAATTCCACGGATTCTTCGCGAGATCTTGTCGCATCGCCGACGGGCTGACATCGTGAGCGCGCTGCACCCATCGCCCTGCCCCGTCCTGCTCCACCTCTCGACCCGCACGAAGGAGTTCTGCCCATGATCATCGGTGTTCCCGCAGAGATCAAAGACAGCGAGCGCCGCGTCGGCATGACGCCCACCGGCGTCGACGAACTCGCCGCGCGCGGCCACCGCGTGATCATCCAGAGCGGCGCGGGGGAGGGCTCGGGCTTCTCCGACGACGCCTACCGCGCGGCGGGAGCCGAGATCGCGGGCGACGCCGCAGACGTGTGGGCGGCGGCCGATCTGCTCGTCAAGGTGAAAGAGCCGATCGCTCCCGAATACGGTTTTCTGCGCGACGATCTCACCCTCTTCACGTATCTGCACCTGGCCGCCGCGCCGGCGTTGACGCAGGCGCTCGTGGATGCCGGAACGACGGCGATCGCGTACGAAACCGTGCAGCTGCCCGACCGCTCGCTGCCCCTGCTCGCGCCGATGAGCGAGATCGCGGGGCGCCTGTCGGTGCAGGTCGGCGCGCAGCAGCTGCTGGGCCCGGCCGGAGGCCGTGGCATTCTGCTCGGCGGCGTGCCCGGCACGCCGCGCGGCCGCGTCGTCGTCGTCGGCGGCGGGGTGGCGGGCACCCACGCCGCGCAGATGGCCGTCGGGCTCGGCGCGCACGTCACGATCGTCGACGTGTCGATCCCGCGCCTGCGCGTGCTCGACGAGCAGTTCGGCGGGCGGGTCGACACCCGGGTGTCGTCGCGGAGCGTGATCTCCGACCTCGTGGCCGACGCCGACCTGGTCGTCGGCTCGGTGCTCGTGCCCGGCGCCGCGGCGCCGAAGCTCGTGACGCTCGACATGGTCGCGCGCATGCGGCCCGGATCGGTGCTCGTCGACATCGCGGTCGATCAGGGCGGCTGCTTCGAGGGCACCCACGCGACGACGCACACCGACCCGACCTACCCGGTGCACGACGCGACCTACTACGCCGTCGCGAACATGCCCGGAGCGGTGCCGCTGACCTCGACGCTGGCCCTCACGAACGCGACGCTGCGCTACACGCTCGCCCTCGCCGACCTCGGCGTCGACGCCGCGCTCGAGGCCGACGCATCGCTGCGCGCGGGGCTGTCGATCCGCGGCGGCGAGGTCATCGACACGCGCATCCTCGCCTGACGCGCGCCCCGCGGGGCTTCTCGCGCCGCGCCCGTCACGAACTCCGCAGAAACACACGAACCCCGCATCCGATCAATCGATCGGATGCGGGGTTCGTCGCATTCTGCGGAGTTGCTGCGCGCTCAGAGGCGGTTCCACGCCTCGGTCAGCACGCTGCGCAGGATCTGCTCGATCTCGTCGAACTCGGCCGGGCCGATCGTGAGCGGCGGGGCGAGCTGGATGACGGGGTCGCCGCGGTCGTCGGCGCGGCAGTAGAGCCCCGCGTCGAAGAGCGCCTTGGAGAGGAAGCCGCGGAGCAGCCGCTCGGACTCGTCATCGTCGAAGGTCTCTTTCGTGACCTTGTCTTTGACCAGCTCGATGCCGAAGAAGTAGCCGTCGCCGCGCACGTCGCCGACGATCGGCAGATCGAGGAGTTTTTCGAGCGTCGCGCGGAAGATGGGGGAGTTCTCGCGCACGCGCTCGAGCAGCTTCTCCTCTTCGAACACATCGAGGTTCTCGAGCGCGACGGCCGCCGACACGGGGTGACCGCCGAAGGTGTAGCCGTGCGGGAACGACATGTCGCCGTGGGCGAAAGGCTCGTAGACGCGGTCGCTGACGATCGTTCCGCCGAGCGGCGCGTAGCCGCTCGTGACGGCCTTGGCGAACGTGATCATGTCGGGCTGGTAGTTGTAGGCCTGGGCGCCGAAGTAGTGCCCGAGACGCCCGAAGGCGCAGATGACCTCGTCGGAGACGAGCAGCACGTCGTAGCGGTCGCAGATCTCGCGGACGCGCTGAAAATAGCCGGCGGGGGCCGGGAAGCAGCCGCCCGCGTTCTGCACCGGCTCGAGGAAGACGGCGGCGACCGTCTCGGGGCCTTCGAACTGGATCATCTGCTCGATGCGGTCGGCCGCCCACAGCCCGAACTCCTCGGGCGTGCCGCCCCCGAACCCCGACTCTTCGGCGCGGTAGTAGTTCGTGTTCGGCACGCGGAATCCGCCCGGCGTGACCGGCTCGAACATGTGCTTCATGACGGGCAGGCCCGTGATCGCGAGGGCGCCCTGCGTCGTGCCGTGGTAGGCGATCGCGCGCGAGATGACCTTGTGCTTGGTGGGCTTGCCCTGCAGCTTCCAGTAGTGCTTGGCGAGCTTGAACGCCGTCTCGACGGCCTCGCCGCCGCCGGACGAGAAGAACACGTGGTTCAGGTCGCCGGGGGCGAGGTTCGCGATGCGGTCGGCGGCCTCGATTCCGGAGGGGTGGGCGTACGACCACAGCGGGAAGAAGGCGAGCTCTTCGGCCTGCTTCGCGGCCGCCTGCGCGATGCGGCGGCGGCCGTGCCCCGCGTTCACGACGAACAGGCCCGCGAGCCCGTCGATATAGCGCTTGCCGCGCGAGTCCCAGATGTGGTGGCCCTCGCCCTTGACGATGATCGGCACGCCCGGCCCCTCGGTCATGACCGACTGGCGCGCGAAGTGCATCCAGAGGTGGTCGCGGGCCTTGGCCTGCAGGTCGGCGTTGTCGATGGTCATCGTGTCCCCCAGTTGTAGAGCTGACGGTGGAGTTTGAGGTAGACGAAGGTCTCGGTCGAGACCACCTCGGGAAGGGCGCGGATCTGCTCGCTGAGCAGGTCCATGAGGTCGTCGTCGTTCTCGCAGACGACCTCGACGAGCAGATCGAACGATCCCGCCGTCGACACCACGTAGCTGATCCCCGGCAGGGTCGACAACTGCGCGGCGATGCCGCGGGTGTCGCCGGCGATGCGGATGCCGATCATCGCCTGCCGGGCGAAGCCGAGCTGGAGCGGGTCGGTGACGGCGACGATCTGCATGACGCCCTGGTCGACGAGCTTCTGCACGCGCTGGCGGGTGGCGGCCTCGCTGAGCCCGACCGCTTTGGCGATCTCCGCGTAGGGGCGACGGCCGTCGCTCTGCAACTGCTCGATGATCGCTTTCGAGACGTCGTCGAGCCGTTGAGGGCGGGATACCACGGTTTCTGTCGTCTTCGGCATGATCTGCGACGCTATCAGTTGCGTCTATCGCAGATCAAGACTGATTCAGAAGATCCGGGTCAGTCCAGGCTCGCCATGACATGCTTGATGCGCGTGTAGTCCTCGAACCCGTAGACCGAGAGGTCTTTGCCGTAGCCGGAGTGCTTGAAGCCGCCGTGCGGCATATCGGAGACGAACGGGATGTGCGCGTTGATCCACACGCAGCCGAAGTCGAGGTCGCGCGAGAAGCGCAGCGCCCGCGCGTGGTCACGCGTCCACACCGAGGCCGCGAGGGCGTACGGCACGCCGTTCGCGAGTGCCAGTGCCTCTTCTTCGGAGCCGAACGGCTGCACCGTCAGCACGGGGCCGAAGATCTCCTGCTGCACGACCTCGTCGTCTTGATGGATGCCCGTGACGATCGTCGCCTCGAAGAAGCAGCCGGTCTCGCCCAGGCGCCGCCCGCCCGTCGCGATCGTCGCGTGCGCGGGCAGCCGGTCGATGAAGCCCTGCACGCGAGCAAGCTGGTCGGGGTTGTTCACGGGGCCGAAGAACGCGTCGGGGTCATCGGGCGCACCCGTCTTGGCGTGGCTCTGCGTGTGCGCGACGAGCTTCTCGACGAGGGCGTCGTGCACCGCGGCATCCACCAGCACACGCGTCGCCGCCGTGCAGTCCTGCCCGGCGTTGAAGAACGCGGCCTCGACGATGCCGCGCGCCGCGCGGTCGAGGTCGGCGTCGGCGAACACGAGGGCGGGGGCTTTGCCGCCGAGTTCCAGGTGCACGCGTTTGAGGTCTGCGGCCGCCGAGGTCGCCACCTGCATGCCGGCGCGCACCGAGCCGGTGATCGCGACGAGCTGCGGCGTCGGGTGCTCCACGAGCAGCCGC
>RRZT011923480.1_pt1 | contig 10941 bp, 9 predicted proteins | sample 2165551 | NCBI WGS metagenome assembly RRZT01 (sample SAMN10456910, study PRJNA506462) | wastewater metagenome | biome: wastewater; feature: sludge; material: wastewater sludge; isolation source: wastewater sludge with Escherichia coli K12::gfp cells carrying plasmid... | place: USA: Moscow, Idaho ...
CCATCTGGTCGGCCTTGCGCGGGTCGACCGCGAGCTTGAGGGCGACCTCGACGGTGGAGTCGGTGTTCTTCGAACCGGTCTCCTTCGCGAGGTTCACCGCCTCGGTGGACGTGTAGAACTTGTCGCGGTCGATCTTCGCCGCGGCTGCTTCGTAAACCTTGGACTTAGCCATGTCTGTGTTCCCCTCAGCCCTCGACCGTGATGCCCATGGAACGGGCGGTGCCGGCGATGATCAGCGAGGCGGCCTCGATGTCGTTCGCGTTCAGGTCGGGCATCTTCGTCTCGGCGATCTGACGAACCTGGTCCTTGGTGAGCTTCGCGACCTTGGTCGTGTGGGGCGTGGGCGAACCCTTGGCCACACCGGCCGCCTTCTTGATGAGCTCCGCCGCGGGCGGGGTCTTCAGGATGAACGTGAAGCTGCGGTCTTCGTAGACCGTGATCTCCACGGGGATGACGTTGCCGCGCTGCGACTCGGTCGCGGCGTTGTACGCCTTGCAGAACTCCATGATGTTGACGCCGTGCTGACCGAGCGCGGGCCCGATCGGGGGCGCCGGGTTGGCGGCGCCGGCGTTGATCTGGAGCTTGATCAGGCCGGTCACCTTCTTCTTGGGTGCCATTGCTTCTCTCCTTTTCGAGCGCCGCGAGCGGCGCGCTGCCACGCCTCAGGCCGTTCCTGAGGGTGGTGGGGGTAGTGCGCGACGAGCGCGCAACCTCATCATTCTACCGGATGCCGGGGCGCCCGGCATCTCTCAGTTCTGCTTGGTGACCTGGTCGAACGAGAGCTCGACCGGGGTCTCGCGCTCGAAGAGCGAGACGAGCACGGTGAGCTTGCCGCTTTCGGGCTTGATCTCGCTGATCGAGCCGGGCAGGCCCGCGAACGAGCCCTCCTTGATCGTGATGGTCTCGCCGATCTCGAAGTCGACCTCGGTGACGACCGAACGCGCCTGCGTGGCCGAGCCCTTGGCCGCGCCCTTGGCGGGTGCCGTCTCGGCGACCTGCACGAGCGAACGCAGCATGTTGAACGCCTCTTCGAAGCGCAGCGGGGTCGGGTTGTGGGCGTTGCCGACGAAGCCGGTGACGCCGGGCGTGTGGCGCACGACCGACCAGGTGTCTTCGTTGAGCTCCATGCGCACGAGCACGTAGCCGGGGATCCGGACGCGCGTGACCATCTTGCGCTGACCGTTCTTGATCTCGACGACGTCCTCCATGGGGACCTCGACCTGGTAGATGTCTTCTTCGACCTCGAGCGTGTTCTTGCGCTGCTCGATGTTGGCCTTCACCTTGCGCTCGAAACCGGCGTAGGAGTGGATGACGTACCACTTGCCCGGCAGCGACCGCAGCTCGGCGCGGAACGCCTCGTAGGGGTCTTCGGGCTCGGCAGGCTCGGTCTCGGCGTCGATCTCGGCCGCCTCGACGATGTCGGCTGCGGCGGCGACCTCGGCGACGGCGTCTTCGTCGAGCACGGGCGCGTCGGGCTCACCGTTGATGTCGGGGCCGTCGTAGGGCGTCACGTCGTCGGCGGCCGCCGCAGCGGCTTCGGCCTCTTCTTCGGCGAGCGCGTCGCTGAGCACCTCGGCGGCGGCTTCGGCCTCGGCGGCCTCGTCGATCTCGAGTGCGTCGTTCACGATGGCGTCTGCCTCCGGGTCGTCGATGTCGATGTCTTCGTCGTCGGCACTGTCGTCGTCTTCGTCATCGACGACGTGCACCGCGAGGTGCTCGGCGGGAGCCGAAGAACGCTCTTCGGCGGCGAGGACGTTGCCCTCTTGGGCCTCGTCGTCTTCGCTGGACTGCTCTGCGGCGGTGGCCCAGTCGGCGTCGTCGACATACTTTTCAGACACGTGTGTTCACTTCCATCGGGGGCGGGCTGGCGGTCTCGCGCCCGCGTCAGGCGGGGACGCCGAAGACGACGTTGACCACCCAGGTGAAGAGCAAATCGAGGCTGTACACGATCGCCATCATCACGACGACGAAGCCGAGGACGACGAGCGTGTACTTGACGAGTTCCTGCCGGGTCGGTGTGACGACCTTGCGAAGCTCGCCGAACACCTGACGGATGAAGAGGGCGATCCGCTGGAAGAAGTTCAGCTTCTTGTCGCGGGGCGCGCCGCCTGCTGCGACGACCTCGCCGTGCGCCTCTTCCTGGACCATGTACCCACCCGTGTGAATTGCTCGGACTTGCATTCCGTGCCGGCATCCACCGACACGCCTTCTGTGTCAACTGAAGCGCTGACGCGCAGGGCGGACAGGAATCGAACCTGCAACCTGCGGTTTTGGAGACCGCTGCTCTGCCAATTGAGCTACCGCCCTAGAGACCGTTCCGGCCTCGGGTGAGTCTGCCATCTTCCTGGCCGTGCCCGGCAGGCACAGCGAAAGAATGCAGACTTCGACTGCACTGTCCAGTGTACGTCATGGCCCCCGCACGCGCGAACGCGGGGCGGCGCTCAGTACTGCTGAACCCCGTAGCGATCGGGTTCGTCGCCGCGGCGGACGTCGCGCCCCGACAGCGAAGTCGGCACGATGCGCACGTAGTTGTACTTCAGTGTCGGCACCCAGGGTTTGAGGGCCAACCGGTCGGCCGCGGCGACCTCTTCGGTCGTCTCGAGACGGTGCGCGTGGCCGCGGACGACGATGCTCCAGGCATCCGTGTCGGTGTATTCGTCGACCTCGAACAGCACGTCGTCGTTGATCGTCACCTCGGTGAGCTTCGACCCCTCGCCGGTGCGGAAGACGAGGCTCTCACCGTCGACGATGTAGTTCACCGGAAAGATGTCGAGCACGTCGCCGACGCGCGTGACCAACCGGCCCAGCTGCTGCTCGGCGAGGCGATCCCAGCACTCGCGGTCACTGAGGAAGACGACGACATCCGACTCGTTGCTCATGCTCCCATCCTGCCCGGCGCGCGCCCCGGAGGGAAGGCTCGTGCACCGGGAGAATAGCGGCGACGGATGCCCGGGCTCAGGCGACGCGGATGAGCTTCTTGTTGACGAACTCTTCTGCCGCCAGCAGCCCCATCTCGCGCCCCGTGCCGCTGCGCTTGACGCCGCCGAAGGGCAGCTCGGGCGAGTCGGCGAGCACGACGTTGACGTAGACCATGCCCGCGTCGATGCGGTCGGCGACGCGCTCGGCCTGCGCGGGGTCGGTCGTGAACACGTACGAACCGAGGCCGAACGGGGTCGCGTTGGCGATCGCGACCGCCTCGTCTTCGTCACCGGCGCGGTAGACGACACCCACGGGGCCGAAGAACTCTTCGCGGTAGGCGTCCATCTCGGGCGTCACTCCGGTCAGCACCGTGCCCGGGTAGAACGCGCCGTCGCGCACCCCCCCGGTGACCACGGTCGCGCCCTGCGCGACCGCACGGTCGACCTGCTCGGCGAGCCGCTCCGCGGCAGCGAGCGACGAGAGCGGGCCGAGCACGGTGTCGCCGTCGAAGGGGTCGCCGACCGTGGCATCCGCCATCGCCGCGCTGAACTTGTCGACGAACGCGTCGTAGAGATCGGATGCCACGACGAAGCGCTTCGCGCCGTTGCACGACTGCCCGTTGTTGTCGAGGCGCGCCTCGACCGCCGAACCCACCGCCGCGTCGAGGTCGTCGGTCGACAGCAGCAGGAAGGGGTCGGAGCCGCCGAGTTCGAGCACGACCTTCTTGAGGTTCCGACCGGCGATCTCGGCGACCGCGGCACCCGCGCGCTCCGAACCGGTCACCGACACGCCCTGCACGCGGCGGTCGGCGATGACCGTGGCGGCCTGATCGTTCGTGAGCCGCACGTCGACGTACGCGCCGGCGGGGAACCCCGCATCGGTGTACATCTGCGCGATCGCCGCGGCCGACTCGGGGCACTGCGGAGCGTGCTTGAGCAGGATCGTGTTGCCGACCGCGAGGTTCGGCGCCGCGAACCGGGCCACCTGGTAGTACGGGAAGTTCCACGGCATGATGCCGAGGAGCGCCCCGAGCGGCGCGCGCCGGATGACCGCCGTACCCTCGCCGAGGATGTCGATCGGCGTGTCGCCGGTGATCTTGTCGATGTTGTCGGCGTAGTACTCGGTGATGTCGGCGGCGAAATCGACCTCGCCTTCGGCCGCGGCGAGCGGCTTGCCCATCTCGCGCACGATGATCGCGGCGAGCTCATCGCGACGCTCACGGTGCAGCTCGGCGACCCGCCGCAGCAGGGCGGCCCGGTCGGCGGGCGCCGACGTGCGCCCCCACGAACGGTAGGCCTCGTCGGCGGCGGCGAGCGCCGCCTCGACCTCGGCATCGGTCGCGGTGGGGTAGGTCGCGAGGACCTCTCCGGTGGCGGGGTTGGTGACGGCGTAGTCGGTCATGGGGTGCTCGTTTCGCGTCGGTGCAGGTCGGAAGGCGTCGTCAGGATGCCGGGATCAGCGTGTACTTCGTCGACAGGTATTCGTGGATGCCCTCGAGCCCGCCCTCGCGGCCGACGCCCGACTGCTTGACCCCGCCGAAGGGCGCCGCAGCGTTCGAGACGACCCCGACGTTCAGGCCCATCATGCCGGTCTCGAGCCGGTCGATCATGCGCATGCCCCGCTGCAGGTCTTCGGTGAACACGTACGACACGAGGCCGTACTCGGTGTCGTTGGCCAGGCGCACGGCCTCGTCTTCGTCGGCGAAGGTCGCGATCGCGAGCACCGGGCCGAAGATCTCCTCACGCAGGATGTCGCTGCCGGCGGCCACCTCGGTGATGACGGTCGGCTCGAAGAAGGTGCCCGGCCCGTCGATCGCCGAGCCGCCGGCGCGTACCGTGGCGCCCCGCTCGACGGCGTCTTTCACGAGCGCCGCGGTGCCTTCGACCGCCTTCCGGTCGATGAGCGGGCCGATCTGCACACCGTCCTCGGTGCCGCGGCCGATCTTCATCGCCCGCACGCGCTCGCTGACCCGGTCGGCGAACTGCTCGGCGACGGCTTCGTGCACGATGAACCGGTTCGCCGCCGTGCAGGCCTGGCCGATGTTGCGGAACTTCGCGGCCATCGCGCCGTCGACCGCCTTGTCGAGGTCGGCGTCGTCGAACACGACGAACGGGGCGTTGCCGCCGAGCTCCATCGACACCCGCAGCACGCCCTCGGCGGCCTGCGCGATGAGCTTCTTGCCGACCGGCGTGGACCCCGTGAACGAGAGCTTGCGCAGCCGCGGGTCGGCGATGATCGGGCCCGACACACCGCTCGAGCGGGTCGTGGTGACGACGTTGACGACACCGGCGGGAAGGCCCGCCTCGACGAGCAGCTGCACGAACGCGAGCGTCGTGAGCGGGGTCAGCTCCGGCGGCTTCACGACGACGGTGCAGCCGGCGGCGAGCGCGGGCGCGATCTTGCGCGTCGCCATCGCGAGGGGGAAATTCCACGGCGTGATGAAGAAGCACGGGCCGACGGGGCGCTGGCTGACCACCATGCGCCCGGTTCCCTCGGGGTTCGACCCGAAGCGGCCGGCGATGCGCACCGCCTCCTCGCTGAACCAGCGCAGGAACTCTCCGCCGTAGGTGACCTCGCCGCGCGCCTCGGCGAGCGGCTTGCCCATTTCGAGCGTCATCAGCAGCGCGAACTCGTCGGCGCGCTCGGTCAGCAGGTCGAACGCGCGCCGCAGGATGTCGGAGCGGGTGCGCGGGGCGGTGGCGGCCCAGGCATCCTGCGCGGCCACAGCGGCGTCGAGGGCACGCAGTCCGTCTTCGGGCGACGCGTCGGCGATCTCGACCAGCACGTCGCCGGTGGCCGGGTCGTGCACGGCGAACGTGCCGGCCGAACCGTCGACCCATTCACCGCCGATGAACAGGCCTCGGGGCAGCTTTTCGAGCAGGGCGGTTTCGGTGATCAACGTGCGGCCTCCTTCAGGCGACGGGTGCTGACGGGTGCGTCCATTCCCAGCGTCTCACCCTTGAAGAAGGCGGGGCGCTTGATGGACTGCCAGACCATGAGGACGATGCCGATCACGATGATCAGCATGCCGAGGATGAAGACGATCCCGATGCCGCCGACCTGAGCTCCCGAGCCGTAGGCCGGGTCCATCGAGTCGATGAGCGTCGTGAAGAACAGGATCGCGAGGATGACCCCGCCCACGAGCGGGAAGAGGAACGTGAAGAAGACGTTCCGCACCGAGTCGAACCACTGGTGGCGGAAGTACCACACGCACGCGAACGCGGTGATGCCGTAGTAGAAGCAGATCATCATGCCGAGGGTGAGGATCGTGTCCCACAGGGTGTTCTCGCTGACGATGCGCATGACCGCGTAGAAGGCCGAGGCGACGATCGCCGAGGCGATCGTGGCGTAGCCCGGAGTGAAGAAGCGCGGGCTGACCTTCGCGAACGCCGGCGGCAGTGCGCCGTAGTGCCCCATCGACAGGAGCGTGCGGGCCGGGCCGACGAACGTCGACTGCAGCGACGACGCCGAGCTCGTGAGCACCGCGAGCGAGACGAGGAAGGCGAGGGGGCCGAGGATCGGGCCGGAGAGGTGGAAGAACACGTTCTCTTGGATGTCTTCGTTGCCGAGCCCCAGCTCGCCCGTGCCGACGCCCGCGAACATGATCATCGCGACGGCGAGCAGCAGGTAGAGCGAGACGATCGTGATGACCGTGAGGGTCGCGGCGCGCCCCGGCGTCTTCTCGGGGTCTTTCGTCTCTTCGTTCATCGTGAGGGTGACATCCCACCCCCAGAAGATGAAGATCGACAGCGACAGGCCGGCCGCGAACGCCGAGAACGAGCTCACCGCGAACGGGTTGAACCACCCGAGGTCGAACGGCCGGTAGTCGAAGCCCTGACCGTTCACCGCCTCGACGATCGCAGCGACGGCGAAGAACACCAGCACGAGCACCTGGAAGCTCACCAGCACGTACTGCAGCTTCTGCGTGGTCTGCATGTCGCGGTACGAGATGTAGGTCGCGCCGAGCATGAACAGCAGGCACACGCCGATGTTGATGACGGTGTTCGACGCCAGGTCGGCGATGCCCTCGTTGCCGCTGATCTGCGAGATCAGCAGGAACAAGAAGTCGACGGCGACCCCGGCGAGGTTCGACAGCACGAGGATCGTCGCGACGACGAGCCCCCAGCCCGCCATCCAGCCGACCCACGGGCCGAACGCGCGGCTCGCCCACGTGAACGAGGTGCCCGCGTCGGGCATCCGATTGTTCAGCTCGCGGTAGCCGAAGGCGACCAGCAGCATCGGGATGAAGCCGACGAGGATGATCGCGGGGATCTGCTGACCGACGACGGATGCCGTGGGGCCTACCGCCGCCGTGAACGTGTACGCCGGGGCGATGCACGAGATGCCGATCACGACGGCGCCGATGAGGCCGATCGTTCCGGCGCTCAGGCCCTTGCTCGACAGCCCCCCGGTCTGCGCGCCGGCGGCCGGCGCCTGCGGCGCGGCGGGGTCGGATGAGGTCACTTCGTCGTCTCCTCGGTGCGGGTCGTGCGCGGTACGACGATCACGGGCACCGTGATCTCTTTGAGCATCTTGGCGGCCGTCGATCCGAGGAACAGGCGCCGCGGCTGCGCCAGACGGCTCGAGCCGACCAGCACGATCTCACCGCCCTGCCAGTCGAGGTGCGAGACGGCGTCTTCGATGCTCTCGCCCGAGGCGACGACGACCTCGGCGGCCAGCCCCTCGGGCAGTTCGGCCTTCGCGGCGGCGAGCACCTGGTCGGTCTCGGTCGAGCCCGCCACGCGGATCGCCGCGGTGTCGGCGGTCGCCGGCAGGTCGACCGGCAGCAGCGACAGCAGTCGCACCGGCACGTGCGCGGCCTGCGCGAGCGTGGCGGTCGCCTCGAGCAGCGCGTCGGCGCCGGGACGGGTGCCGACCGCGACCGTCAGACGGGTGATGCCCGTCTCGGGCGCGACCTTGCGCGCCCCGCGGGGCACGAGCGCGACGGGCACGTCGGAGGAGTGCAGCAGCTCGGTCGTGGTCGTGCCGAGGCGGTGCCGCCCGCGCGTGGCGCCGTCGGCAGCGCCCACCACGATGCACACCGCACCCAGGTCGTCGGCGATCTGCACGAGGCCCGCCGCGAACGACTCGGCGGCCCGGATCTGCGCGTGGGCCACGACGTCGTCGGGGATGCGGTCGATGGCCTCGGCGATCCACTGCTGGGCCTGCTCCTTCAGCACCCGGCTGTAGCCGTCCGCCGGCGGGGTGATGACACTGCGGTCGGCGCTCGGCAGCACGATCGACACGTCGAGCACCGCCCCGGTGGCGCGGGCGAGGCGCGCGGCGAACGCCACGGCATCCCGCCCCGTCTTGGTCGCCGTGTAACCGACGACGACGTGGCGGCTCACGCACGCACCTCGTCGATGACCTGGGAGGCGACCAGGCGACCCATGCGGATCGCACCGTCGACGTGCTGGTAGCCCGCGCCGGCGAGGTCGCTGCAGGCGAAGTGGAGGGGGCCGACGTTCTCGCGCAGGTACTTGCCGTAGCGCGAGAGGCCGCCGAGGTCGAAGCTCGCGGCGTACGCCCCGCGCGTCCATTCCTCGCTCCCCCAGTCGCTCTCGAAGTAGACGACGGGGTTCATCGCCTCGGGGCCGTAGTAGTGCGACAGCGACGTGAGGATGCGCTCCTTGCGCTCCTCGGCCGACAGCTCGAACACGCCGTCGGCGTGCAGGTCGCTCACGAAGCCGACGAGCGTGCCGCGCTCGTCGCCGTGGTTCGTGTTGTCGTAGGCCTCGTGCGAGAGCTCGTAGGGGCTGAATGCGGTGCCCGACAGGCCCTTCTCGCGCCAGAACGGCGTCTCGTAGACGGCGTGCACCTTGATGACGAAGCCCATCGACAGGTGCTGGTGCATCTGGTGCTGCAGGCGCGGCAGGGCCGGCACGAATGAGATGCGGTCGTAGAGCACGGGCGCGAGGGCGAGGATCGCCTGCCGCGCGCGCACTGTGAGGCCCGCGCCGCCGCCTGCGATCGCGGTGCCCGTGACGCCGGTCGTGGGCGTCGAGGTGACGGTGACCCCGGCATCCGACCACTCGATCGTCCGCACGGCCTGGCTGACGAAGACGTCTCCGTCGAGGCGTTCGGCGAGGAGCAACGGCACCTGCTGCAGGCCGCCGACGACGCGCTTGTCGAGGATGAAGTCGGCGTCGACGAGGTTCGAGTAGCTGCCGGCCGAGGCTGCCATGAGGAGCGATTCGAGCAGCGAGATCGCGTGGGTGGGCTTGGTGAGCATGGCCGAACCGGTCGCGAACGCGAGGTTTCGCACCGCCTCGTCGTCGTCGGTCTGGCTGCGCAGCCACGCATCCCACGACACGCTGTCCCACTCGGCCGCCTTCTCGTGCGCCCACGGTCGGTCGGGGTCGATGCCCGCGACCATCTCGTCGAGCCGCTCGGTGATCTCGGCGATCACGGCTTCGGTCTCGGGGGCGACGGGGAACATCTCGCCGGTGAAGCGGTGCGCGACCCCGTCGGGGCCGACGTACACGCTGTCACCCTCGCGGTAGCGGCTGAACGTGTCGAGCCCGAGCTCGGCCACCGTCTCTTGCAGCGCCGTCTGGTCGGGCGAGATCCACTGGCCGCCGATCTCGAGCATGGCGCCCTCGATCGTGTCGGTCCAGAGCCTGCCGCCGACGCGGTCGCGCGCCTCGAGCACGGCGACCGACAGACCCGCCTTCTTCAGTTCGTTGGCGGCGGTGAGGCCGGCGGCCCCCGCCCCGATGATGACGACGTCGCGAGTGATCTCGGTCATGTGGTGCTTCTCCTTCGAAGTGGGGGCGGCGGGCGCGGGGTCAGTGGGCGGCGAGAGCGGCGGCGACGACGTCGAGGCCTTCGCCGAGCAGGTCGTCGTCGATCGAGAGCGGCGGCAAGAAGCGGATGACGTTGCCGTATGTGCCGCAGGTGAGCACGATCACGCCCTCGGCGATCGCGGCCTTCGCGACGGCCGAGGTCAGCGCCGCGTCGGGCGCCTTCGTGACCGGGTCGACGAACTCGGCGGCGATCATCGCGCCGTGGCCGCGCACGTCGCCGATGCGCGGGTCGCTCTCCTGCAGCGCGCCGAGGCGCGCGCGCAGGATGGCGCCGATCTCGCGCGCACGCTCGACGAGGCCGTCGTTCTCGAACGCGTCGATGGATGCCACGGCCGCCGCGCACGCGACGGGGTTGCCGCCGTAGGTGCCGCCGAGGCCGCCGGCGTGCGTGGCATCCATGATCTCGGCGCGCCCCGTGACGGCCGCGAGCGGCATGCCGCCGGCGATGCCCTTGGCGGTCGTGATCAGGTCGGGGACGATGCCGAACAGCTCGCTCGCGAACATCGCGCCGGTGCGGGCGAAGCCGGTCTGCACCTCGTCGGCGATGAAGACGACGCCGTTCGCGCGGCACCAGTCGACGACGGCGGGGAGGAATCCGTCGGCGGGCACGATGAAGCCGCCCTCGCCCTGGATGGGCTCGATGATGACGGCGGCGAGGTTGTCGGCGCCGATCTGCTTCTCGATCAGCGAGATCGCCTTAGCCGCGGCCTCGGCGCCGGAGAGGCCGTCGCGGAACGGGTAGGAGGCGGGAGCGCGGTAGACCTCGGAGGCGAACGGGCCGAAGCCGCTCTTGTACGGCATCGACTTCGCGGTGAGGGCCATCGTGAGGTTCGTGCGGCCGTGGTAGGCGTGGTCGAACGCGACGACCGCCTGCCGGCCGGTGAACCTGCGCGCGATCTTGACGGCGTTCTCGACCGCCTCGGCGCCCGAGTTGAACAGCGCCGACTTCTTGGCGTGGTCGCCGGGGGTGAGCCGGTTGAGGCGCTCGGCGACGGCGACGTACGACTCGTACGGCGAGATCATGAAGCAGGTGTGGGTCATCTGGGCGACGGCGTTCTGCACGGCCGCGACGACGGCGGGGTGCGCGTTGCCGACGCTCGTGACGGCGATGCCCGAGCCGAGGTCGATGAGCGAGTTGCCGTCGGCGTCGACGACGACACCGCCACCGGCGGCGACGGCCGCGATCGGCACGGTGTGTCCGACGCCGGCCGCGACG
>RRZT011583410.1_pt1 | contig 10940 bp, 6 predicted proteins | sample 2165551 | NCBI WGS metagenome assembly RRZT01 (sample SAMN10456910, study PRJNA506462) | wastewater metagenome | biome: wastewater; feature: sludge; material: wastewater sludge; isolation source: wastewater sludge with Escherichia coli K12::gfp cells carrying plasmid... | place: USA: Moscow, Idaho ...
TACGGCATCAGCTCATAGATTCCACGATTCTTGTTGTCGCGCACGGACAGCCAAAGGTAATTGTTATCATCGTCCACATCCTGGCAGACCGGTACCTCCTTGCGGTTCGAACCGGCTCCGTAGGGGCTCCAGATTCCCGCGTCCGCAAAGCCGTTCCACTCTTCCTGATTGCCGTCCCAATTTAACGTCGTCAGGTACATTTCTCCGCTGTAGAAGCCGCTGCGGAACGTTCCGATCACATTCTGGATGTAGCGCTCCTTTTTGGCAGCCTTGCTCATATCCAGCTCGTAATGCTCCTGTCCTTCACCGTCCGGCAGATCGTTTTTCCATTCTCCGGCATACATATGCTCGCGGTACGCGCGGTCCGACGTGGTGTCATCGTCATAATAAACGTAAAAGCGCACCCACTTGCCGTTGCCTTCGCGTTTGCCATTCGACCACTCGCCGTAGTAATAGGCGTTATCCGCATAGCAGGCGATTCCGGTTCCGTCCGGCTGTCCTGCGCTGCTGCGCTCGCCATAATAATAAAAGCTGTTTGCATCCGAAATATCCGACGACATCCTCATATACCAGGGCAGCATCGCCAGATCCTCCACCGCGTCCATATTATCCTGTTCCCAGTAACCGGACATCTCCAGAAGCATCTCTTCGTTTGTCTTGTTCGCACTCTCCGCGCCGGATAACGGATCGTTTCCACTCACCGTCCGGAGGTTGCCCTCCTGCTTGGCACCCTGACTTTCCTTCCCTTTGCCTGCGGGAAGTTTGCTGTCCGGATGCTCTGTCAGCGTCTCATCCTCCTGCTGTCCCCTTTCCGCCGTCTGCTTTTTCCCCGCCGTTGTTTCTTCCGTCTGATCCGCTGCGTCCTTCGTCTCTGATTCTGCAGACTCTGCCTGTTCCTCGCTGTACCATATCTGCGTGCTTTCCGTTTCTGCGATCTCTGCCCGTGTCTCCCTGCGCTGATGCAGCCGTACTGCGCACAGCGCGATGATAATTACCAGAAAAAGAGCAATCGCCGCCACCGGGATCAGATCCCTTTTTTTATCGTCCATGTCCGCATTTCCTCCAGTTGGTTTATTGTAACATAGGCTTTCTTTTTTTCCTATTTAAACTTTATTAAGAAAAACGAAAGCTTTTTCTGTTTCTTATATATATGCGTTTTCCTCCCTTGACATCCCTCAAAGTCCTGACTATTATGGAACAGAAAACGAATTTACCTTACACGAAAAGAGGAGTTTTATGAAAAAATGGATTGTCTGGCTGAAAAAAAGCAGTCCCTGGATTTTTCTGCTGATCGGCCCTGTTCTGAATTTTTATCTGCTGGAATGGTACACGCATAATCCGTTCCAGACCATGAAACCGTATATACAGGGGATGAATCTGGCGCTGTTTGAATTTGCAGCACTGTTTTTATTTGCACTGACCGGCAGGATCAGCCGCGCACTCGGCATCGAAACCGCCTTCTGCGCCATTTACGGTCTTGCAAACTATTTCGTCCTGGAATTTCGCGGCGCGCCCATCCAGCCGTGGGACATTCTTTCGATCTCGACCGCTGCCAGCGTCGCGGACAACTACGAATACAAATTGAACCGCACCGCAGTAATCGTGCTGATCTGTTTTGTCCTGCTTCTGGTTCTGGAATTTTTCCTGAAAAAAGGCTTTCCGAAAAAAAATAAAAAAGCCCGGATTGCCCGCGTCTGCCTCGCGCTTTCCTGCGGTCTTTTATGCTTTGGCTACACGAAAATGCTGCACAGTGAGGACATCGTCGAGCAGAAGCTTCACCTTTACAACAAGCTTTTCACTCCGACGACGATTCAATTTAAAAATGGTACTGTAACTGCGTTTTTAATGGAGCTTCAGTACATTTCTGTCGATAAGCCCTCCGGTTACAGCGCAGAAAACGCCAAGGAGCTGCTGGCATCCTATGATACCGGCTCTCAGGAAGCCGCTGGAACATCCTCGGACAATGCACAAAAGCCGAACATTATCGTCATCATGAACGAGGCGTTTTCCGATCCGTCCGTGCTCGGCGATTTTACAACGAACGAGGATTATATGCCCTTCGTGCACAGCCTGCTCGACGGCGCGGATAACACGATTTCCGGTCACTTAAATGTCTCCGTCAAGGGCGGCAATACTGCCAACACAGAATTTGAATACCTGACCGGCGCTTCAATGGCGTTTCTTCCTTATGGAAGTATCCCGTATCAGCAGTATGTGAAAAAAGAGACGCCTTCGATGGCCTCCTATCTTTCCTCCCTCGGCTACTACACGATTGCGATGCACCCGTACCGCGCCGCCGGCTGGGACAGAAATCTCGTTTATCCCAAGCTCGGCTTCGACGAGATGCACTTTCAGGAGTTTTTCACAGATTCTCCGCTTGTGCGCAAATATGTCAGTGACGAGGGCAACTATGAAAAGATCATAAAGCTCTACGAGGAAAAAGATGCGGACACGCCGCTGTTTTTATTCAACGTGACGATGCAGAACCATTCCTCCTACAGTGACTGGGCGGATTACGACAACTTTTCCCCCGATATCACGGTAGAAGGCTCGGATTCCAAGCTGCTTCCGGCGTACCTGTCCTTGATCAGGCTGTCTGACAGCGCCATCCAGAACCTGGTTTCTTACTTTGAAGCACAGGAGGAACCTACCATGATCGTCTTTTTCGGAGATCATCAGCCTGCCGATTCCGTCGTACGTCCGGTCTGGAAGCTAAACGGCAAAGATGACGCGGACTTAACCGACGAGGAAGAGGCGCTGCGCTACAAGGTTCCGTTCTTTATCTGGGCAAACTTCGATATCGAAGCGGAAAGCGACCTGGAAATCAGCGCAAACTATCTTGCGGCAAAGACGCTGGACGCCGCCGGGCTTCCAAAATCCGCTTACGATAACTTCCTGTCGCAGCTGCACACGGAAGTACCCGTCATTTCAGCCAACCATGTAACGCTGTCCGACGGAACCTTTACCACTGCATCCAAGCAAAAAGATCTGCTTTATGATTATCAGACCCTGCAGTATTACCTGCTTTTTGACTAAACCGCGGAGGATTTCCTTTTTTATGAAAAAAAAGATCTGTTTCTTTTCCTTCCTGCTGCCGTTTCTTTCCATGATGGCGATTTTTATCGGCAACGGCATTTATCCCTTCGGAGATCAGAGCTTCATGCACTCCGACATGTACCATCAGTACGTCCCCTTTCTGGAAGAATTTGTCCGGAAAGTGCGCGACGGCGAACCGCTCTACTACTCCTGGCGCATCGGTATGGGCTCCAATTACCTGTCTCTTTACGGCTACTACAGCGCAAGCCCGTTCAACTGGCTGATGCTCCTTTTGCCCGAAAAATATTTAATCGAATTTATGAGCTACATGGTCGTTTTCAAAATCGGTCTGTGCGGCTTCACCTTTTCCTGGCTTTTGACAGAAAAATTCCACACAAACGACCTTTCTGTCCTGTTCTTTTCCACATTTTATGCGATGTCCGGCTTCGTTGCCGCATATAACTGGAACGTCATGTGGATGGATACCCTCGTCCTCGCTCCGCTGATCGTTCTCGGTCTGGAAAAGCTGGTCTTCGAAAAAAAATACAGCCTCTACTGCATCACCCTCGGGCTGTGCATTTTATCGAACTATTACCTTTCCATCATGGTCTGCATCTTCCTGTGCCTGTACTTTCTCGTGCTCGTACCGAACCTGTTTGGCTCTGATGGCTGGAAAGCGTTCCGCGCAAGGCTGCTTGGCGCAATCGGACGTTTTGCTTTATTTTCCCTGTTGGCTGGCGGTCTCGCCTCCGTGCTGCTGATTCCGGAAATCGCTGCCCTGCATGCGACTGACTTTTCCGAATTCAACTTTCCGGAAAAGATCAACTGGTACTTTTCCTTCTTCGACGTAATCGCGCGGCATGCGACCGGTGTATCCCGGGAAACCGGTCTGGATCACTGGCCGAATATTTTCTGCTCCAGCGCAGTCTTTTTCCTGATTCCGCTCTATATCGTCAACCGAAAAATCCCTCTGAAGGAAAAGCTCGGCAGACTGGTATTATGCGCCTTTTTCATCGTCAGCTTCTCGGTCAATACCCTGAATTTCATCTGGCACGGTTTCAACTACCCGGATTCGCTTCCGGCACGTCAGTCCTTTTTGTACATCCTGCTCGTGCTGCTGATGTGCTATGAGGCGTTTTCAAAGCTCGACGGCTTTACCATGCGCGAGCTGTTTGTCTCCCTCGCCTGCGGGCTCGGTTATCTTTTGCTGGCAGGAAAGCTCGTGGAGGACGACGCCTTTACCCAGGGCACCTTTGTGCTGAGCGCCTGCCTGCTTGCTGCCTACGCGCTGCTGCTCTATGCCTGGAAAAAAGGGAAAGAAAAACAGCCTGCAGACAGCCTCCCGTATCAGCGCGCGATTGCAATCGCCGTGCTGGCGCTGGTCGCTTTTGAATCCACCTACAACATGGCGCTGACGAGCGTTTCCACCACCAGCCGCAGCAGCTATCTGGAAAGCATTCCCGCCTACCGGGAGTTAGTTGCTCGTAATGAAGAAAAAGATTCCGATTTTTACCGCTACGAAAAGCTCAGCCGCGTCACCAAAAATGACGGTGCGCTGGCAGGCTATCCGACAGCGTCGCTGTTTTCTTCCACCTCCAACGCGGCGGTTCAGGACTGGTACGACCGCATGGGCATGAGCGAAAGCAAGGTATTTTACTGCTTTGACGGTCAGACGCCGCTTTCCGCAGCGCTTTTAAATGTCCGCTACCTGTTTTCCCGCTCCGATGCAGAGGATTCCAGCCTCTACACGCTGATCGACGAGCAAGACGGCGTTTACCTGTACCAAAACAACTATACGCTGCCTGCGGGATTTATCCTGCAGGATGGACAAGATCTTTCTTCCTCTGATTTTTCTGAAGAGACCTCCGACCCGTTCGAGGTACAGAATCAGATGGCGGCTTCTGTTTCAACCTCCGATCCGCTCTTTGTTCCCATCGAATCAGAGGAATCCGGCAATCAGGCTTTCTTTGATGTATACACGGAGGGGCATTACTACGCTTACTGTAAAAGCTCCAAAATCGATACCGTTTCGATCTCTTCCGCCAGCGTCAACAAAACGTATAAAAAAGTCAAATATGACTATATTCTCGATCTCGGCCGTCACGAAACCGGCGACCATGTAACACTGACCAACGACGAAGATAGCGTGCTGAATGCCGTTGTTGTGCGCCTGGATGAAGCAGTTTTGTCCCGCACACTGCAGACGCTCTCTGAGCAGCCCTTTACGGTAGATTCTTATGATTCCAGCCATGTGACCGGACATGTCGACGTCACCAAAGCCGGTCGGCTGATTTTATCCATCGCAAACGAACCCGGCTGGACGATGAAGGTGGACGGAGAAGCCGCAGACTACGACGTGTATGATGGTGTATTTCTATCCGTTCCGCTGACGGAGGGCAGCCACACGATTGAGCTTTCCTACCGCCCTGCAGGTCTGACCACCGGTCTGATCGTCAGCCTGATCTGCCTGCTTATGTTTATTGGAATCGGAGTTGCTCAGAAGCGTTTGGGAAAAAAATCCTGACACCCGGCTGATTTTATGCTATAATTTTTAACTGGTGCAGCGTTTCGTACCTGCACGATAAGACGTTTGATTCCTGATTTCCTGAGCTTTTGTCAGAAGTCAACGTCCTCTACACTTTTTTACAGCTTCCTAAGATTATTGAAATATGCCGCCCTGCGGCAGAAAAGAGGTAATATGGAACACTTAATCATCCCGGAGAATTATTCCTCCGCCCTGAACCTGCACGATACCCAGATCGGTATTAAGACGGTGAAAGACTTTTTCCAGAGTCTTCTGGTCCGTCATTTAAACCTTCTGCGTGTCTCTGCTCCGTTATTCGTCGATCCCGCTTCCGGCATGAACGATAACTTAAACGGTTATGAGCGCCCGGTTTCCTTCGGCATTCTCGAGCAGAACGATTACCGCGCAGAGGTTGTACAGTCCCTTGCAAAATGGAAACGCTACGCCCTCAAGGAATACGGATTTTCTCTCGGCGAAGGTCTTTACACGGATATGAACGCCATCCGCCGCGACGAAACGACTGACAACATCCATTCCATTTTCGTCGATCAGTGGGACTGGGAAAAGGTCATCGATAAAAAGGACCGCAACCTGGAAACCTTAAAAGCAACCGTCCGCGACGTTTACAAGGCGCTGCGCAAAACGGAAATGTACATGGCGATCCAGTATGATTACATCGAAGAGATTCTGCCCCGTGAGATTTTCTTCATCACCACCCAGGAGCTTGCAGACATGTTCCCGGACAACACGCCCAAGGAGCGTGAATATTTCATCACCAAAGCAAAGGGCGCTGTCTGTATCATGCAGATCGGCGATAAGCTCGAAAACGGCGAGCCCCACGACGGTCGTGCACCCGACTACGATGACTGGGCATTAAACGCCGACATCCTTGTTTACTATCCTGTTCTGGACATCGCCCTGGAGCTGTCCTCTATGGGTATCCGCGTAGACAAAGAGGCTCTGCTGTCCCAGCTGGAAAAAGCCGGCTGCCCCGAACGCGCAGAACTTCCGTTCCAGAAAGCAATCCTCAACGAAGAGCTGCCTTACACCATCGGCGGCGGTATCGGTCAGTCCCGTATCTGTATGTTCTTCCTGCGCAAGGCGCACATCGGAGAAGTACAGTGCTCCATCTGGCCAGAGGAAATCCGCAAAGAAGCGGAAGCCCACGGAATCCAGCTGCTGTAAACAATAGAATGCACGCTTTGCGAGCATTCTATTGTCATGAACAATAGAATGTACGCTCTGCGAGCGTTCTATTGTCATGAATAAGGATAAGCGGCTGCGCGTTGTCCTGTTATAGAATGCACGCTCCGTGAACCTTCCATTGTCATAAAAGAGCGAGAAAGCTGTATCGTACAGCTTCCTCGCTCTTTTTGGTCAGCACATCACACAAAGGATCTTCTTCTCGTCGCAATGCAGGCGCTGTCACCAGCTAATCTTAACTTCTTCTCTGCTCATCCTTTTTGCCGCAATGCCGTCTTTCCCTGCAGCATCCACAATAAAAACAGGCTTCCTGCTGACAGCACCAAAAACAGCACACAGGACGGAACGCTTAAAAATACGCCGCCAAAGGGCAACAGCTCTAACATCACATACACAAACAGGTTCGCAACGCTGTGGAACAGCATCGGCGCTGCAATCGTTCCATACCATTCATACACCAGCGCCAGCAGGCAGCCGATTACGGTCGCATAGACCGCCTGAACAAGATTTCCATGGAACAGACCGAACGCCAGTCCGGAAAGCACCACCGCATACGGCACCTTCAACACCTTGCGCAGCTGTCCATAGACCACGCCGCGGAAAACGATCTCTTCGCCCAGCGGCGCAAGAATGCCGTAGGAAATGATTCCCAGCCACACCGGCGTATCGAACTGCATCTCCGAAACCCTCTGAAAGGTCGGAGAGAACCGATACAATTCTGTCAATGTCAGAACGCCGTTCATGCCGATTGCAATTGCCGCCGCCAAAATCACCATCGGAACGATGGACAGTTTATCGATTTCTTTTGTCGAATGGAACCGGATCTTTTTGTGCCAGATTCCGTAACAGATTATAAATGCACCGAACGTCGAGAGTGCGCTAGCCACATTCAGCCAGAAATTGTAGGAAGAGCCCTCCAGCTCCTGCAGCCCGATGGCATACACTACCGATACCGCCGTCAAAATTGCGCTGCTGATTAGGAGACTGATTACATAATAGGCAAACATCGCCAGTGCGCTGGTTCCAACTGCACTCCAGAACTGCCCGGATTTGGTCTTCGTTTTGGCAGCGCTGCCGCGGTAGCGCTCTGAAAGGGTATTCGAGCCAGTCGCCGTGCTGTTTCCTGCCTGCGCGCTGTTTCCTGCCTGCGTGCCACTTCCTGCCTGCGCGCTGTTTCCTGCCTGCGTGCCGCCCAGCAGTACGCTTCGCAGTCCTTCCACATCCCGGACAATGATCTCCGCACCGGCATTTTCCAGCTCTCCCGGCTGTGCATACCCATACGACACCGCAATGCAGTGTGCACCGATCGCTTTCGCACCCTCCACATCGAAGCTGCGGTCGCCGATCATCACCATCTTATCCGGATCGCTTTCGCCCCGCGCTGCAAGCTGGGACAGCACCTCTGCAACCACTTCTTCTTTGTGCACTCTTCTTCCGTCCAGCTCGCTTCCGACCACGATGTCGAAATATTCCCGGATTCCGAAATGCACCAGAATATCCTCCACATAAACGGTCGGTTTGCTCGATGCAATCGCCAGCGTCGCACCGGATGCCTTCAGATCATGCAAAAGCGCTCCCATTCCGGGATACAGCACATTTTCGTATTTGCCGGTTACAGAAAACCGCTCCCGGTACTTCTCAACTGCCTCCTGCGCCTGCTCCGCCGTAAAGTTATAATATTTCATAAAGCTCTCTGCAAGCGGCGGTCCGATAAACGGCTCCAGCCGATCCAGCTCCGGTTCTTCAATTCCAAAGCTTCTGAGCGCATACTGCACACAGCCGCAAATTCCCTGTTTCGGATCGCTGATCGTTCCGTCCAGGTCAAATAAAATACAGGAAAACATAACAGTCTCCTTTCATTTCTCTTCTGTTCTGCAGCCAAACGCCTGCAGCCTGTCTTTATAGTGTACCAGAAAGCACACGAAAAGGTTATGAAATTTTTGTGAAATAGAGATTTTCCGTTTCCTGCGTTCATAAGTTGTAACAAAAATCCGGCAGGAGCCTTCATGATCCGAGATTTCGTTCATCTGATTCAAAATAAACTGCGCCACTATGCCGTTTTTCCCTCTCTGCACAGTCTCTCCCGCTCGTCTGCATTCCAAACTGCCCTGTTTTTGCTCGGCGTCCTCGCCTTTGCCCGCGCGTGCATTTTTCTCGCCCCTCCGTCTGTAACAACACTGGCGTCTGCCTCTGTAAACGGCACATTTATGCCTATTTGCCGTGTCGAAACCGACCAGAAAAAAGTCGCGCTGACCTTCAACTGTACCTACAGTGCACAAGACCTGAACCAGCTTTTGGAAATTCTGAAAGAAAAAAATGTGCACGCCACCTTTTTCGTTTCCGACGCCTGGGCAAAAAACTATCCGGAGCTGCTCTGTACGATTCACAACGCCGGACACGATATCGGCGGTCTGTGGACAACGCAGGCATCTCTTTCCATCCGGGAACAGACGCTCACACTGGAAAATCTCACACAGCGAATTGATCGCCTTACCGATTCTGAAACGACGTTGTTTCGTTTTGAAGATGGAAACTATGACAACTCTGCTATCCGGCTCATCCAGGAATCCGGCGGTTATCCGGTGCAGTGGAACATCAATTCCATGGACTGGAAAGACTACGGGGCACAGGACATCCTCCATCGGATTTTAAACAGTCGCCAACTCCAAAACGGCTCTATCCTCCTGTTCCATGCCGGAACTGTTTATACCGCACAGGCGCTTCCCGACCTGATCGACAATCTGGAGGATCAGGGCTATCAGCCAGTTCCCATCTCCGAGCTGATCTGGAAGCACTCCTATTATATGGATGCAGACGGCGTACAGATTCCGAAGACGGAACCGTAAAATGGAATCCTGCGATACAAAGACCGGGAAGAACGCATCCACTGCATTCTTCCCGGTCTTTGTATACACAAGCTCTGCTGCACGGTTTTATCGCAGAGCGTGCATTCTATTGTTTCTTTTCTTCTTTTTTATCTTCTTTTTTCACTTCCAGCATAGACGTACAGTACGGACAGCGGGTTGCCTCTGCCGCAACCTTGCTTCTGCAATAAGGGCACATTTTCACAGCAGGTTTTTCCGGCTCCTTCTTTTTGCCAAGACCAGCCAGCGCATTCATCCCTTTTACCATCAGGAAAATAATCACTGCCATAATAATGAAATTGATCACTGCGGTCAAAAATGCACCATAGCGGATTTCCACATCCCCGACCATCACAGACAAATACGTCAGATCCGTATTGGCAAACAGGCCGATCAGCGGTGAAATCACATCGTTTACCAGCGAATTGATGATCGCCTGAAACGCAGCACCAATGATAACGCCGACTGCCAGATCCATGACATTTCCTCTCAGCGCAAATTCCTTAAATTCCTGCAACAGTTTTTTCATAGTGGTATCCTTTCTTTTGTTATGTTATACTTTGGGACATGAAACGAAGAAATTTATCCCATTTAAAACTTACAATCTTTTTGATCCTGCTCGCTGTCCTGATTTTTGCAGCGGCAGCCCTGATCCTGAAAATCGTAAAAAACGCTTCCACTCAGGTGCTCTCCTGGTCGGAAGCTGTTGAAGCCGTTTCCTCAGAACCTGTCAAAAATGTGCAGCCATCCTTAAGTGTCCCCACGCAGATTACCAAAATCGGTGACGATTATTTTCTGGTGGACTGCTATCACAATCAGATTCTGACCTCGAAAACACCGGATGCTCTACTTACCGACTGGTATGTAATGACCGATCAGATCAACCGCGGGCACACTATTGCAGGAGACGGCACCGTTTATCTTGCAGATGACACCGAAAACAACCGCGTCCTCATCTTTGAAAAACAGGACGGACAGTTTTACCTTACCCAGCTTTTCAACGAAATCGGCACTCGCCCGCATTACGTCGTCTATGATGAAACGGAAAAACGTTTTTATGTGCTCAGCTCCATGACCGGACAATTGTACGTCTTTTACCGTCCCGATCCGGACAGTCCCTCTGTTGCCCTCGAAAAAATTCTCTCTGTGCCAGAGCTGGATCAGATTTATGTCCGCTCCTTTACCATCGACGGCAACGACCTGTATTTTGTTTCCGGCAATCAGTCGATTCTGCGCACCCGCAAAAGAGACCTGAAGATCCTGGAACGGTTCCCGGTTCCTGCCGAAATCTCCGGCATGATCCAGCTGACACA
>RRZT010012468.1_pt1 | contig 10939 bp, 4 predicted proteins | sample 2165551 | NCBI WGS metagenome assembly RRZT01 (sample SAMN10456910, study PRJNA506462) | wastewater metagenome | biome: wastewater; feature: sludge; material: wastewater sludge; isolation source: wastewater sludge with Escherichia coli K12::gfp cells carrying plasmid... | place: USA: Moscow, Idaho ...
CGTCGACCAGGAAGGTGTCCTCGACCCGCTCGCCCAGCGTGCTGATCTTGGCCAGCTGCAGGTTGATCTGGTGGCGCGCCAGCACCCGGGCGATGCTGTAGAGCAGGCCGGAGCGGTCGCTGGCCGAGACCGACAGCACCCAGCGCTGCGCCCGTTCGTCCGGGCGCAGCTGCACCCGAGGCGAGATCGGGAAGGACTTGACCCGGCGCGACAGCCGGCCCCGGCTGGGCTCGGGCAGCGGGCCTTCCTCGGTCAGGGTGGCCATCAGCTGGTGCTCGACCAGCGCGATCAGGTCGCGGTAGGCCTGATCGAAGAAGGGCGTGATGACCTGGAAGGTGTCGAGCGCGTAGCCGGCGCGGGTGGTGTGCACCCGGGCGTCGAGAATGCTGAACTGCGCCGCGTCGAAGTAGCCGCAGATGCGCGCGAACAGGTCCTGGCGGTCGGGGGCGTAGACCAGCACCTGCAGCCCTTCGCCGACCGGCGAGAGCCGTGCGCTGACCAGCGGCTGCGGCGTGTCGGCGCGGCGGTTCAGCGCCCTCGCGTGCCAGGCGATCTCGTTGCTGTCGTGGCGGGCGAAGTAGTTGAGGTCGAGCGTCTTCCACAGCGCCTCCTCGGCGCCGGGCAGCATCGAGTGCAGCGCCAGCAGCTGGCGGGATTCCTGCTTGCGCAGCTCGATCTCGGCGTCCATCTGCGGCTTGGCGCCGCCCAGCGCGCGCAGCGTGGCGCGGAACAGGTCCTCGAGCAGCTTGCCCTTCCAGGCGTTCCAGACCTTCGGGCTGGTGCCGCGGATGTCGGCCACCGTCAGCAGGTAGAGCGCCGTGAGACGACGCGGATCCTTGACATGGCTGGCGAAGGCGTCGATCACGTCCGGGTCCGACAGATCCTCCTTCTGCGCGACCCGCGACATCGTCAGATGCTCCTTGACCAGGAACTCGATCAGCCGGGCGTCGTCCCGGGCGATGCGGTGGTCGCGGCAGAAGCGCCGCACCTCGACCGCGCCGAGGTCGGAGTGGTCGCCGCCGCGGCCCTTGGCCACGTCATGGAAGAGCGCGGCCACATACAGCAGCCAGGGCTTGTCCCAGTGCGCGGCCAGCTGCGAGCAGAACGGGTACTCGTGGGTGTGCTCGGCGATGAAGAAGCGGCGCACATTGCGCAGCACCATCATGATGTGCTGGTCCACGGTGTAGACGTGGAACAGGTCGTGCTGCATCTGGCCGACGATCTTGCGGAACACCCAGAGGTAGCGCCCGAGCACCGAGGTGTCGTTCATCAGCCGGAAGACATGGGTCTGGCCCTGCGGCTGCTGCAGGATCTCCATGAAGGTGGCGCGGTTGACCGGATCGGCGCGGAACTTCGCGTCCATCAGCTCGCGGGCGTTGTAGAGCGCTCGCAGCGTGCGCGCCGACAGGCCCTTGCAGCCATGGCTGCGCTGGAAGACCAGGAAGGTCTGCAGGATGGCGTGCGGGTCGCGCTGGTAGAGATCGTCGCTGGCCACCTCGATCAGGCCGCCGCGGTCGAAGAAGCGGGCGTCGATCGGCCGCATCGGCGCGTCGCGCGAGCCCGACACATGCTCCTCGATGCCCAGCATCAGGATCTGGTTGAGCTGCACCACCGCCTTGGCCGCCCAGTAGTAGCGCCGCATCAGCGCCTCGCTGGCGCGCCGCTCCGGGGTGGAGGCGTAGCCGAAGCTCTCGGCCACTGCGGTCTGCAGATCGAAGACCAGACGGTCCTCGCGCCGGCCGGCGATGGTGTGCAGCCGCGCGCGGATCAGGCGCAGCAGGCCCTCGTTGCGCTGCAGCTGCGTGGCCTCGAAGCGGGTGATCAGGCCCTTCTTCACCAGCTCGGCCCAGGAGCGGCCCAGACCGGCGCCCTGTGCCACCCAGCGCACCACCTGCAGGTCGCGCAGGCCGCCCGGGCTTTCCTTGCAGTTGGGCTCGAGCGAATATGGGGTGTTCTCGTACTTCACATGGCGCTGCTGCATCTCGAGCGTCTTGGCGCGCAGGAAGGCGGCCGGGTCGAGCACGTCGGCGGTCCAGCGCCGGAACTGGTCGAAGAGCTTGCGGGTGCCGCAGAGAAAGCGCGCCTCCAGCATCGCGGTCTGCACCGTCACGTCGGCCTGCGCCTCGGCGACGCATTCGTCGACGGTGCGCACGCTCGAGCCGATCTCCAGGCCGATGTCCCAGCAGGCGGTGATGAAGGCCTCGATGCCGGCGCGGCGCGGGTCGGGCGTGGCATCGGGGTCGAGCGCCTGGCCGTGCGGCTCGGCCATGTCGTCGGGCAGCAGCACCAGCACGTCGACATCCGAGTAGGGATAGAGCTCGCCGCGGCCGTAGCCGCCGACGGCCACCAGCGCCGCGCCGCGCGGCAGATCGCCCTGCTGCCACAGCTGGGTGATCACGCCGTCGACATGCTGGCTGATCTGGCGCACCAGCTGCGAGGCCGCCGGCACGGTGGCCGGGCCGTCGCGGAACTGGCGGATCAGGGTCTGCTTGCCTTCGCGCATCAGCCGGCGCAGCTCGGCCACCGGCAGCACGTCGGAGACGTCGCTGCGACGTTCGGACAGACGCATCCCCACGCCTCAGCAGCGGGTGGTGGTGACGAAGTCGGGCAGCGGCGGGCTGCCGTCCGACAGCGTCAGCACCTCGTAGCCGGTCTCGGTGACGACGACGGTGTGCTCCCACTGCGCCGACAGCGAGCGGTCCTTGGTGACGATGGTCCAGCCGTCGCCGCCTTCCTTGATCTCGCGCCGGCCGGCGTTGACCATCGGCTCGATGGTGAAGATCATGCCGGGCTTGAGCTCGTCGAGCGTGCCGGGGCGGCCGTAGTGCAGGATCTGCGGCTCCTCATGGAACTTGCGGCCGATGCCGTGGCCGCAGAACTCGCGCACCACCGACAGGCCCTGGTTCTCGACGAAGGTCTGGATGGCGTTGCCGATGTCGCCCAGCCGGGCGCCCGGCCTGACCTTCAGGATGCCCTTCCACATCGCGTCGTAGGTGAGCGCGCACAGGCGCTTGGCGGCGATCGAGCCTTCGCCGACCACGAACATGCGGCTGGTGTCGCCGTGCCAGCCGTCCTTGATGACGGTGATGTCCAGGTTGACGATGTCGCCGTTCTTCAGCGGCTTGTCGTTCGGGATGCCGTGGCAGATCACCTGGTTGACCGAGGTGCAGATCGACTTCGGATACGGCGTGTAGCCCGGCGGCTGGTAGTTCAGCGGCGCAGGAATGGCCTTCTGCACGTTCACGATGTGGTCGTGAGCGATGCGGTCGAGCTCGTTGGTGGTCACGCCCGGGCGAACGTGCGGGCCGAGAAGGTCCAGGACTTCGGAGGCGAGGCGGCAGGCCGTGCGCATCGCCTCAATGTCTGCGGCGGTCTTGATCGTGATCGACATGGTGGGCGATTATCGCATCCATGGACAACATCGATACCCTGGTGGTCGGCGCGGGCGTGGTGGGGCTGGCCGCGGCGCGCGCGCTGGCGCAGGCCGGCCGCGAGGTGGTGATCGCCGAGGCACGCGAGGCCTTCGGCACCGTCACCAGCGCACGCAGCAGCGAGGTGATCCACGCCGGCCTCTATTACCCGACCGGTTCGCTCAAGGCGCGGCTGTGCGTGCGCGGGCGCGATCTTCTGTATGCCTTCTGCGCCGGGCGCGGCATCGCGCACCGGCGCTGCGGCAAGCTGATCGTCGCCACGTCCGAGGCGCAGCTCGGCCGGCTCGACGCGCTGCAGGCCCAGGCGCAGGCCAACGGCGTGCACGATCTGCAGCGTCTGAGCGCCGAGCAGGCGCGCGAGATGGAGCCCGCGCTGGCCTGCGTGGCCGCGCTGTGGTCGCCCTCGACCGGCATCGTCGACAGCCACGGCCTGATGCTGGCGCTGCTGGCCGATGCCGAGGCCGCCGGCGCGGTGCTGGCGCTGAAGTCGCCGGTGCAGGCCATCGAGGCGATCGACGCCGGTCGCGGCGGCTACCGGGTGACGATCGGCGGCGAGACGCTGCAGGTGCGCCGGCTGGTCAATGCCGCCGGACTGGCGGCGCCCGATCTGGCCATGCGCCTGCAAGGGCGCCCGCCGGGCGCGCCGCGGCCGCCCGAGGCGCATTTCTGCAAGGGCAGCTATTTCACCTTCGCGGGCCGCGCGCCGTTCTCGCGGCTAATCTACCCGGTGCCGGAGGCCGCCGGCCTGGGCGTGCATGTCACGCTGGACCTGGGCGGACAGATGCACTTCGGCCCGGATGTCGAGTGGCTGGACATCCCATCCGAGGCGCAGATCGACTACCGGGTCGATGCGCGCCGCCAGGCCGGCATGGCCGAGGCGATCCGGCGCTACTGGCCGGGCCTGCCCGAGGGTGCGCTGCAGCCCGGCCACGCCGGCGTGCGGCCGAAGATCTCGGGGCCGCAGGCGCCGTCGGCCGACTTCCGCATCGACACCGAGGCGGTGCATGGCCTGCCCGGGCTGGTCGAGCTGCTGGGCATCGAGTCGCCCGGGCTGACCGCCTCGCTGGCGATCGGCGAACAGGTCGCGGCCGCACTGGGCGACGCACTCCACTAGAATCCCGGACTTGTCTCACGGTCCGGCCGCCGGCCGGGCCCGCGCTGGCCGCGGCATCGCGCAGCCCGCCGACCCCACCGCATCAACAGCCCTTCGGGACTCACACGCGTGTCTTCCTCCTCCCCCAAGCACCTCCAGCATTTCGAGGGCGGCAACGCCCTTTCCGCCTTCCGCGCCCAGGCGCTGCTGCCGCGCCTGCAGGCCGTCAGCGCCCGCATCGTCGGCGTGTCGGCCCGCCATGTGCACTGGGTCTGGAGCGACACCGCGCTCGACGCGGCCGCCACCGACAAGCTCGCCGCGCTGCTGACCTATGGCGACGCCGCCGAGACCTCGGCCGAGGGCGAGCTGGTGGTGGTGATGCCGCGCCTGGGCACCGTGTCGCCGTGGGCCTCCAAGGCCACCGACATCGCCCACAACTGCGGCCTGGACATCCACCGCGTCGAGCGCGTCACCGAGTTCCGCCTGCAGCTCAAGTCCGGCCTGATCGACGCGCTCAAGGGCGGCGCCAGGCCGCTCTCGCGCGAGGAGCTGCAAGCCTGCGCGATGCTGCTGCATGACCGCATGACCGAGTCGGTCGCCTTCGACCGCGAGGCCGGCCGCCACCTGTTCGACGCCCGGCCGGCCGAGCCGCTGGCCCATGTCGACGTGATCGGCCAGGGCCGCGCGGCGCTGGAAGTCGCCAACAAGGACTTCGGCCTGGCGCTGTCGGACGACGAGATCGACTACCTGGTGAAGGCCTTCACCGAGCTGAAGCGCAACCCCAGCGACGTCGAGCTGATGATGTTCGCGCAGGCCAACTCCGAGCACTGCCGCCACAAGATCTTCAACGCCGACTTCACCATCGACGGCGAGCGCCAGCCGCTGTCGATGTTCGGCATGATCCGCAACACCGAGCGTCTGGCGCCGCAGTCGACCGTCATCGCCTACAGCGACAACGCCGCGGTGATGGAAGGTGGCCCGGTCGAGCGCTGGCTGCCGCAGGGCCACACCAATGCGCCGCAGTACGGCGCGCGCGCCGAGACCGCGCATGTGCTGATGAAGGTCGAGACGCACAACCACCCGACCGCCATCTCGCCGTTCCCGGGCGCCTCCACCGGCGCCGGCGGCGAGATCCGCGACGAGGGCGCGACCGGCCGCGGCTCCAAGCCCAAGGCGGGTCTCACCGGCTTCCATGTCTCCAACCTGAACCTGCCCGGCACGAACGAGCCGTGGGAGAACGATGCCGTCGGCAAGCCCGAGCACATCGCGAGTCCCCTGCAGATCATGACCGAGGGCCCGCTGGGCGGCGCCGCGTTCAACAACGAGTTCGGCCGCCCCAATCTGGCCGGCTACTTCCGCGTCTTCGAGCAGACGGTGGCTGGCGTGCGCCGCGGCTACCACAAGCCGATCATGATCGCCGGCGGCCTGGGCACGATCAGCGACGGCCAGACGCACAAGCTGCCCTTCGGCGCCGGCACGCTGCTGATCCAGCTCGGCGGCCCGGGCATGCGCATCGGCATGGGCGGCGGCGCCGCCTCGTCGATGGCCGCGGGCACCAACACCGCCGCGCTCGACTTCGATTCGGTGCAGCGCGGCAACCCCGAGATCCAGCGCCGCGCGCAGGAGGTGATCAACCACTGCTGGGCGCTGGGCGCGACCAATCCGATCATGGCCATCCATGACGTGGGCGCGGGCGGCATCTCCAACGCCTTTCCCGAGCTGGTCGACGGTGCGGGCAAGGGCGCGACCTTCGACATCCGCAAGGTGCCGCTGGAGGAGACCGGCCTGGCGCCGAAGGAGATCTGGTGCAACGAGAGCCAGGAGCGCTATGTCCTGGCGGTGAACCCGGACCTGCTGCCGCTGTTCGACGAGATGTGCCGCCGCGAGCGCGCGCCCTACGCGGTGGTGGGCATCGCCACCGACGACCGCGAGCTGATCCTCGAGGACGGCCCCGGCGGCGAGCGCCCGATCGACATGCCGATGGACGTGCTGCTGGGCAAGCCGCCGAAGATGCACCGCGACGTCGCCCGCGTGGCGCGCACCGAGCAGCCGCTCGACCTCACCGGCGTGAACCTCGACGAGGTGGCGTTCAGCGTGCTGCGTCACCCGACGGTGGCCTCCAAGCGCTTCCTGATCACCATCGGCGACCGCACCGTGGGCGGCATGAGCCACCGCGACCAGATGGTGGGCCCGTGGCAGGTGCCGGTGGCCGACTGCGCGGTCACGCTGGCCGACTACGCGGGTTTTCGTGGCGAGGCGATGTCGATGGGCGAGCGCACCCCGCTGGCCTCGCTGGATGCGCCGGCCTCCGGCCGCATGGCGGTCGCCGAAGCCATCACCAACCTGCTGGCCGCGCCGATCGCGCTGTCGCGCGTGAAGCTCTCGGCCAACTGGATGGCCGCCTGCGGCGAGGCCGGCGAGGACGCCGCGCTCTACGACACCGTCAAGGCGGTCGGCATGGAGCTGTGCCCGGCGCTGGGCATCGGCATTCCGGTCGGCAAGGATTCGCTGTCGATGCGCACCAGGTGGAGCGACCAGGGCGAAACCAAGCAGGTCGTGGCCCCGGTCTCGCTGGTCGTCACCGCCTTCGTCACGCTCGACGATGTGCGCGGCACGCTGACGCCGCAGCTCAAGACCGACACCCCGGCGGGCCTGGACACCACGCTGATCCTGATCGACCTCGGCCAGGGCAAGAACCGCATGGGCGGCTCGATGCTGGCGCAGGTGCTCGGCCAGTTCGGCGACACCGTGCCGGACGTGGACGATCCGGCCCAGCTCAAGGCGCTGGTCGCGGTGGTCAACGCGCTGCGCGCGGCCGGCAAGCTGCTGGCCTACCACGACCGCAGCGACGGCGGCCTGTGGGCGGCGGCCTGCGAGATGGCCTTCGCCGGCCATGTCGGCGTCAGCCTGAATGTCGACCTGCTGGTCACCGAGGGCGACGGCATCAGCGACAGCCGCGCCGACATGGGCGACTCGAAGAACTGGGCCGCCCAGGTCGGCGAGCGCCGCAACGAGCTGACGCTCAAGGCCCTGTTCAACGAGGAACTCGGCGTCGTGCTGCAGGTCGCCACCGCCGACCGCGACGAGGTGATCCGCACGCTGCGCGCGCACGGCCTGAGCCGCCACAGCCATGTCGTCGGCAAGACCAACAACCGCCGTGCGGTCGAGGTCTGGCGCGACGCCAAGACGGTGTTCAGCGCGCCGCTGCAGCAGCTGCACCAGGCCTGGGACGAGGTGAGCTGGCGCATCAATGCGCAGCGCGACAACCCGGCCTGCGCCGACAGCGAGCACGCCGCGGCGGGCGCGCCGGACGACACCGGCCTGCATGTCGCGCTGAGCTTCGACGCCAGCGAGGATGTCGCCGCGCCCTTCATCGCGAAGGCCCGTCCGAAGGTGGCGATCCTGCGCGAGCAGGGTGTCAACTCGCATGTCGAGATGAGCTACGCGATGGCGCAGGCCGGCTTCGACACCTTCGACGTGCACATGAGCGACCTGCAGGCAGGCCGCGCGCGCCTCGAGCAGTTCCACGGTCTGGTTGCCTGCGGCGGCTTCTCGTATGGCGACACGCTCGGCGCCGGCGAGGGCTGGGCGCGCTCGGTGCTGTTCAACCCGCTGCTGGCGGAGCAGTTCACCACCTTCTTCCAGCGCCAGGACACCTTCGCGCTGGGCGTGTGCAACGGCTGCCAGATGATGGCCGCGCTCAGCCCGATCATCCCGGGCGCGCAGGACTGGCCGAAGTTCACCCGCAACAAGAGCGAGCAGTTCGAGGCCCGCCTGTCGCAGGTCGAGATCCTCGAGAGCCCGTCGATCTTCTTCCAGGGCATGGCCGGCAGCCGCCTGCCGATCGCCGTCGCCCACGGCGAAGGCTTCGCGGACTTCTCGCAGCGTGGCGATGCGGCCAGGGTCCACCGCGCGATGCGCTTCGTCGATTCGGCGGGTCGTCCGACCGAGGCCTATCCGGCCAACCCGAACGGCAGCCCGGACGGCCTGACCTCGGTCACCACCGCCGACGGCCGCTTCACCGTGCTGATGCCGCACCCGGAGCGCGTCTTCCGCAACGTGCAGCTGAGCTGGACCTCGGGCGACGTGTCGGCGCGCAGCCCGTGGGCGCGCATGTTCGGCAACGCGCGCCGCTGGGTCGGCTGAAGACTGCAGAGCGCAGCACCCGCACGGGTCTCGAGCCCGTGCCCGCCAACGACCAAGGGGCCGGCACCGTCAGTGGCCGGCCCCTTGTGCGTCGGGGAGTTCGGAAAAGGGTGGGCTGGAGTGGGTGGAGGGCAGGCCGGCGCGCGGCTGTCCTCAGTGATCCTGGGGCAGAGGCCGGCCTTCGGTCGTGCTGCGGTGGGCCTGGATCGCTGCGCGCACCACCTGCGCTGCACCATCGGCGCATTCGGGGAGCTGCTCGATGCGGTCCTGCTCGATGGCCTGCAGCACGATCTCGGTCAGAGCGCCGACGATCGCGTTGGCCTGCCAGGCGGCGGCATCACCTTCGGCCTGCTGAGGCAGATCGGCGATCAGGTCCGCGAGCTGGCGATGCACCTTGCGGCGCGCCTGCAGGCCCTCGGAGCCGACCGCCAGCACATCGATGAAGAGCGTGCGCATCAGCAGCGGATTGGCGGCCAGGTGGCCGAAGTAGGCCTTGACCGCCTGATCCACCCGCGTCGTCCAGTCCTGGGACGGCTCGATGGCTTTCGACAGCGAGCTGATGCTGCGCTGGCTGGCATTCTCGTAGAGCGCGATCAGGCACTCCTGCTTGGTCCGGAAATGCTCGTAGAAGGTTCGCTTCGACACCCTGGCCGCGGTGGCGATGTCGGCGATGGTGGTGTCTGCATACCCCTTGGTGGCGACGCAGCGCGCCATGCCCTCGAGGAGACGAGTACGGTGGTCCAGTGAAGAAGAGATTATGGCTGTTTGCTCGATCATGGGGCTTCCCCTCTGCCCAATCGTACTTGAGCTTTCCTGCTTGAAAGCAGAAAAAATGATAAAAAAGGGTACCTATCATTACCAAAGACTACCGAATCTGTGTGGTCGATAGCAATGAAAGGCTTCGTGACGAACTTGGCGTCACGAAGTCTCAAGTCTCGGAGCGCAAGGGTGACAGCAAAGCAGCGAAGTGGTACGGCTCTTACCCGTTTATTTGATTTTGTTTCTTGCTGCTTTGGAATGAATCCGTTCCATTCAGGCGAAATATTCATCCTGGCGCAGATAACGCCACTGTCCGACCGGCAGATGGCCCAGCGGAACGCTGCCGATGCGCACCCGCTTCAGGCCGACGACCTTCAGGCCGACCGCCTCGCACATGCGCCGGATCTGACGTTTCCTGCCTTCACGCAGCACGAAACGCAGTTGATCTTCGTTCTGCCAGCTGACCTTGCAGGGACGAAGCTGCTTGCCGTCCAGGCTCAGGCCGTGGTTGAGCAGCGCCAGGTCCTCGTCGCGCAGGCGGCCCTCGCGGGTGTATTCGACCCGGACCAGATATTCCTTTTCCACCTCGGATTCATCGCCGATCAGCTGGCGGGCGACCCGGCCGTCCTGGGTCAATACCAGCAGACCGACAGAATCGATGTCGAGCCGGCCGGCCGGAGCGAGGTTTCGCAGATGGCCCGGATGCCAGCGCAGACCGGAACGATCCTCCGCCCACTGATTTTCCGGACGAATCAGCGCGACGGCCGGCTCATACCCGTCCTCGGCCTGGCCGCTGACATGGCCGATCGGCTTGTTCAGCAGGATGGTGACGCGACGGGCCTGTTCCTTGTGCGCCCGTTCATCCACCTCGATGCGATCGCCGGGCAGCACCCGCTGACCCAGCACCGCCGGCTCGCCGTTGACGCTGACCCAGCCGGCCTCGATCCATTCGTCGGCCTCGCGGCGCGAGGCCAGGCCGAGCGCGGTCATGCGCTTGGACAGGCGCTCGCCGTCCTGCTCGGGCCGTGCAGGGGCGGTGGTGGCTGCAGCTGCTTCCACCATCTGCCGGGCCAGCTGCGGGTTGGCCACGCTGCGCAGCGGCCGTGCGGCGGGATCGCGCTGCACGGGCGGGCGATCCTGGCGCTGCTGCGGGCGGCCGGTGTCCGGATTGCGGCTGGCGCGCTCAAGGATCTGACGTGCGCGCTCGGCATTGCCGACGCTGCGCAGCGGCGAGGCCGGGGCCTCGATGCCCGGGCGGCCTGGGCGCGAGGCACGCGGATCGCGGCGATCGCCATGGCGCGGATCTTCGCGGCGGGGCTCTCGGCGGGCGTCGTGACGTGGATCCTGACGGGGATCGCGCCGAGCCTCGCGGGGATCGCGGCCGCCACGGGCCTCGCGCGGGTCACGCGGGTCGCGCGAATCGCGGGCGTCGCGCGGGCCGGGGCGGCCCCCTGGGCGGCGCTCGTCCTGCCAGCGCGGCGTCTCGGACGGGGCCGGGCGCCGGGCCAGC
>RRZT010431618.1_pt1 | contig 10939 bp, 20 predicted proteins | sample 2165551 | NCBI WGS metagenome assembly RRZT01 (sample SAMN10456910, study PRJNA506462) | wastewater metagenome | biome: wastewater; feature: sludge; material: wastewater sludge; isolation source: wastewater sludge with Escherichia coli K12::gfp cells carrying plasmid... | place: USA: Moscow, Idaho...
GCCAACGTATTGACACCACACCCATGCCCGTGTAACGTGTATCTCACAAACCACAACCAAATGTCACGCAGTGGATCACCGATCACGGTGGCCTTATCGAACATGTAGACAATCGATGTGTCTGCTACGTGCAGGGCAAGCGTGTTTACACAGCCAAGAAACTCCAAAAGGCAATCGCCTTCTTTGACGCTCGCCCACGGCTCCTCATCAATCCCACGTTGTGAGACACACATTGATACGTGTACAATGACCGTGTAACGTATATCTCACACACACACACACACAACGAACAAAGGAGTTACCATGGCAAACAAGGCCCCCGAGATATGGTTCGCGCAGTGGCGCGTTTGGTTTACGGACACCAGTTGCATCGCCGTCAACTACCATGATGGCGAATTCCACCTACCGATGTACCCTGTGCCGTTCAAGGACCTGCCGAGCGCCATCGAATTCGCGGAGGCCCTCAAAAGAGAACGCGCCGTAAAGAAGCAGGTGGCGCAATATCGCATGGTCTGCGGTGATCGGTCCGGAACAATTGCCCGCAACTTCGACGGAACGTTTACGGCCTGGTGCGACGACAGCCCCATGGAGACCGTCGTTGACTCATACCAAACAGCACATATCTGGCTGAGGGAAGCTCTCAACGATGACGCCGATGCCGACACCGCTGTCAATGACAACCCCCCATCCGTGTTTGCCACTGACCGCGTGCTGGCAACCCTAGAACGGTATGCCGAGGAAGCGCACAACATCTACGAGGGTCAATGTGCCGCAGACAAGTACACGTGGTTCGGACTGTTGGCGGCCTGCGTCATGGCCGTGGATGAAGTTCGACCCGAAAACTGAAACATGTATTGACATCCACGCACGCACCGTGTAACGTAAGACCAGTCAACAAACCAAAGGAGAGCATCATGAATGAGCCTGACGACAACTTCCAAGCCGCTGCAAAGCGTTACACCCTACCACTGTATGCGGCCACACGTGCGCAAGAGCGTGTCAAGTCCGTGAACGCTCGCGCAGAAAAGCGTGGATTGACTGGTCGTCTACGGCTTGAAGTCTCGGAACCGTACACAGTTCGGCAGACTGACGAGTACGGATTCAGCTACACGGAGACCGTTGTCGATGTCACCCTGTCTGGTGTCGCGCCACAGTTTGGTGATTGGACGCTTATTGCGGCTGTAGACACCGTCGAAACCGAGACTGGTCAGGAGATGATCATTCGATCTCTGCCGGGAGCATCACCAGTGGACCGCGATGCGCTCGCCCCTGGTCGCTGCGATCACTGTCAAACGGACCGATTCCGTCGATACACCTACGCTGTCGAGCACGCAGACGGCACCGTGCTGCAAGTCGGGAAGACCTGCCTCAAGGATTTTCTTGGGCATAACGTGTCTCTCATCACACCGACTATGATGGAGGATGTTGAAAATGCTCTCGCGCGTCCCGTAGATTATCCGTCTGTCACCCGCGTGATCGCCATCACCTTGGCGGCCGTGGCTTCCCGTGGGGTCTTTGTAGGAAGTCGAGCGGCCTATGGCTACCCGACAGTAGATCTGGTGTGGCAATACTTCAACAACGATTCACTTACGCAGCAAGAATTGGCTCCCTACGCATCCTCCGCATCGCAGCAAGCTTCGGATGTCATTGCCACCGTTCTCACCACGGACGACGCCTCCGAGTACATGCGCAACCTGCGCACTGCTCTGCGCGCGGGACACGTCGAGCCCAAGCACATGGGTCTTGTTGTCTCTGCCGTAGCCGCCTACAAGCGGCTGACCACACCCGCCAAGCCGAAGCCAGAACCCACGCAGTACACAACATACGGCACGCCGGATGACAAGATCAGCGTGACCGGCACAATCACCACGGCATGCCCCGTCGAAAGCCACTACGGATATCGTACGACATACCGCATGCTGCTGGTGATCGATGTGACCATGGCTGACGGCACACACGCCCTTATTAAGACCACGACCAGTGCATCATGGGCGTTTGATGTCAATGCCCAAGACACCGTAACCGTCGCAGGTAAGGTCAAGGAACACACCGTATACAATGACCGACCACAAACCGTCATTACCTACCCCAAACGGCTTGACCAGGCCGCTTAAGCGTGTATAGTGGTACCAACAAACCACAACGAAAGGACAACACATGACACGCTCGCATCCACACTTGTCACGCGTACTAGCACCCTGTGTCCATTACAGGACACAATCACGGGACAGACGTAATCGTCACGAGCGACAAGCGCGATGGCGCTAAGGTCAGCATCCCAATTGACTGTTCAGGTAACATTGAGATCTTTGTCGATACAATGGCCTGGCTACAGAACATAAAGGTCTGCTGGTCTCGGGGGGCCTCCGCTGCATACCCGTCGCTATCACTGCAGTCAGACGGTAATTGGATCATCAATCAGCTTTCGTCCCCTCATAGTCCTGTGCTCGGAGAAATCAGCATTAGGTACCCCGCAAGCGAACTTATCCGTGTGTCAGTCTACTCATCCGTGAATATCCAAGATCTTTCCTAAATCACGCAACTCATGCTAGGGTGTAACCACCAACGACGGAAGGACAACACATGACAACGTACGACGGGCTCACCACAACCAGGCCTTACAGCACAATTGATGATCTCGCGAGGCACGAGATCCTCCCAGGAAGCGAAGAGCACATGGACCTGGCCACGGCCAAGGCCATCGCCGACGCCCTACACGAACAGGGCTACATCACGCTCGCAGACAACGGCGAGTTCATCCTGGAAATTGAGGTCATGCGGTTCTGGGACATCGTCAAGGCCTACACCGATCCCGTGCCTGACGATGAGTAGGCCATGCTTCTATTGTGGTCGGACCATCAAGGTCCGGCCGCACCCAGCACCCTCCTCGTGGTGCCTATGCGGTGCTGAACACACCGCTACACCATATGGTAAAATTGTTCATCGGCTGCAAGAGCCGCTTAACGCGTAAGGAGACCATGAAACCGATTCTCGCGGGCACGATTGCCTGCACAGGGCTACTGGCCACTGCTCTCATTCTTGTGGCCGCTGTGCATGTTGCGGTCAGGGCTTTGGATGAGTCCTCTACGGAAAGACCAGACGATCCGGAAGCGTCCGGGTACTTGTACGATAGCGAAGACGCCTTCTGGCAGATGGGAGATCCAATCGCATGAGAGATGAATTGACCATGCACAACGCCCAGCAATCCGGGATGATCACCATGAAGATGCTCCCGGATGGGTCACACATCATCACACTGTGGGACGGATGGAAAGGCACACTCGATAATCTAGCCGACCGTGTTTGGCTCGACGGAGAGTTGACGCCTGAGCAAAAGAACGACCTTCGCTCATTCATGGCGGCTGCAAAACACCGTGCTGACGAATGGCGAGACTCTAAATGACTGTGCATCTATACAGGTGCACGCGTACCCAGCTACCTGAACCCCCAGCACCTCCCAGTACCTCGCGCACTAGTCACACGTACGATTGCTTACCCGGTCCAGTATACGTCGTGGTTGACGAACACAACCGCGTCGCCGTGCTTAGTCAGGAGCAATGGACCGCTCATCAGCAGCAGCAGCGGTAACCTCACCCACGCAGACCCCGTACTTCATTGTGCGGGGTTTTGTGTATCCTCTAGACTCGCCAGCACGGCTGTAAGCCACAAACCCTCCCCATATGCTGCTCGCATATAGTTGCGCACTGTTGCACCACAAGGTGCATTAGCGTGATCAGCCGCAAACTTTTCGTATCCGGCATACGTCGGTCGGCGACGCTTGCGCAAAGACATATCCACATACTGTCGTACCCAACCCAGCACACCGCGCGCATCCCAGTGCGTGGTGTACGTAATGTGTGTCGCATGCACAGGAATACCAGACTGCTGACATGCTCGCGCCCAGCCATATCGCGCGACAATCAACGCAGAACTCGGCATATACTCGGCGCGCTTGTCATCATACTCCATAGCTGACATGGGACCCTCACCGCTCCACGTACCTCGTAATGCATCCACGACATCCGTGTCCGTGTACTGTTTTACACTAGGCAGAGGCGAATTGATAATTCGGAATGTCTCCAACCCGCGCTCCCCAAGGCGTGTGAGTTGTGACTTGCTAAGGCCATACTTAGACAAAACCTCATTGCGAGTCACGACGACGCGCGACCGCAACCACTCATTCATCTCTTCTACTTCTTCCCTTACAGCATTATCTTTGATATCCTGTAAAGAAGGAACCTTGTCTTTAATCAGTTGTCGGATGCGCTCATGCGAGCGGCCATCCACCTGTGCGATATCACGATACGTAGCCCCACCGTACCGCATCTCTTTCATCTGTTCGATACTAATTGTCATGAGCACATGGTACCATATAGTCTAGAGATATGCCAGGCCCCCAGAAAGGAGTATGTTACTGTGTGGTTAACTGTCGCCATTGTAAGCATGCTCATACTCATCGCGGCTGCCTGCATGCTGGTAGGGGCTGTGGACGCCACCGAACAACGCGAACAGTGGAGCAAAGAACGGCGCTCGCGTGCCCTTGACAGTTGCCAAGACGACTGATACAGTCATCGTAGGGCTTCGGTACTAACTCCTCCTTGCATTGTGGTAGCAAGACCCCCTGGCTGTGGAAACCAGGGGGTTTTGCGTATCTACACCCACTTGACACTCATACACGGTCATGCCACAATAGAGACATAACCGCACCACAACGAAAGGACAACACATGTACGATGTTACCGTGGAGTTCGCTGACAACAGCCGCGTAGAAACAAGGACCAGCTACATGGCAGTGGTCAACACAGGTACCGCGTCTTACGCAGGAGCTTGGGACCCACACAGTGTTGCCATGACGCTTGGAATTCGCGGCGAGGCTAGTGCTGCAGCCAACAGCATGGCAATTGCCATGGGCGACCACTCCACAGCATACGGAGATGTAGGTGCCTGGCTCATCCTCACAGAGTAGACTGACTCTGGGATGCGCGTAGTACCTGTCTACATTGATGGCGAGACGTATCAGGCATATTCCCGCTACGCCCTCCACGGCGGCGCGGTTGTCAATGTAGATGACATTGTACGAATCCAGAGGAAACTACAAGACCACCTTGTCGCTACCTATCGTATCGTCGCAGCACACTGGGATACTCTGGTCGTGTACGGCACAAAAAGAAGCTGTACACTACGCATCAGTGGCTCTCACGTGTACGTACAATGCAATGACAAAACGGTGAAGATTAGCCAAGAACAGCTTGAGGCTGTTTACAGTCTTGTTGACATGCTCATCGGTAATACTGAGACGGAGGTGGACTGATGTACGATGCTACCGTGGACGACGAGTACTACAGTCGCGTAACTACAGGAACTGACCACGAAGTCGTGGTAAGCACGGGTTTCGGGTCTCGGGTAACCGCTTATGATCCCTATGGGATTGCCATTGCACTTGGCTGCGGAAGCGCAGCCGCCGCATCAGCTAATAACTTGGCAATTGTTGTGGGAGAACACTCTATAGCGCGCGGGGAAATGGGTGCCTGGCTCGTATTCGTAGAGCAAACCGGCTCTGATCTACAGGTAGTACCCATCTACATTGACGACGTAGTATACCTCGCGGATACGGACTATGCTCTTGTGCAAGGTAAAGTCGTCAATGCACACAACATCGCGCGAGCCGTATCATTGCTGCAGAGCCACCTTGCCTCCGTCTACCCTACCAACTGTCCATACTGGGACACGCTGATCGTGGCGTACAAAGGGAAATTCTGCACACTGCGTGTCGGTGAGTCGGACATCTGCGTACAGTACGAAGACAATTCAATAACACTCGATAACGACCAGCTTGAAACCGTTTACGTACTTGTTGATATGCTCATCGGTTAGGAGGTTTATATGGGAGCCGTTATATTCTTCGTCATCCTTGTGGCTATTTTTGCTGTAGTAGCGAATGCTGGTACAGTAGAGAACACTCGCAAAGCGTCTCAGTCTCATGCACAGCAACAACGTCGTCAGGCTGACGACCATCACTTTTTGAAAAGGAACTAATGGACAAGCCTCAATTCGTTGTGATCGAGTCGCCATATGCTGGCAATATCGATCTACACACCGAGTACGCCCGTGCAGCCATGGCTGACAGTTTGGGTAGAGGGGAATCACCGTATGTCCCACATCTGCTGTATACCCAGCCAGGTGTGCTAGACGACAATGTTCCCGATGAACGCCAGCAAGGAATGGCCGCTGCCGAGGCTGTAAGGCCCCTGGCAGCCGCTACCGTCTTCTACGTGGACTTGGGTATGAGTCCGGGTATGCAAGCCGCTCTAGAGGCCGCACAGGCCCTCTCAGACGAAGGCCATACAGTTGAGTTCCGGAGTATCCCAGGTTGGCGCATCACAAACGACCAGCTTGCGCAGGAACTTGCAGAATATATTGTCCTGGCCGGTCTGGAAGAATCACCACTGCTCGCCGTCGTGACCGCCTCACGCTTCTTGCATGTCGTGTATGCAGGCATACGCAAGCAGTTCGAAGCGAGCTTGTGTATGAACGAACAGGCTGACGCTGTTCCCGCACTCACAGCATCTGCAGAGGAGGCGTAAGTGTACGACAATCTCTCTTGGATGGAAGCCGCTGCGCGGGCTTGGCGTATACCAGGCCCGCACCCTGCCCATCATCGAAATATGCAAGACACGGTGCGGGCCATTTTCCCTGAGCTAGGTCGTGCTCTAGACCGGTCTAGTATACCGCAACGGTATGGGCCACCCCATCCCCATTGGATGCCAACTCAGGAACCGTCCAGTCCGCCGTCCCTGTAGCCCCCGCAACCGTCTGTGTAATGTGGGCGATGACCGACATCGCATAGTCATCGCCCGCACTCACGGACCAGATACGCGAGTCCGGCGCAGCCGTTGGCCACCCCTGCGTGGGGGCGGTCGGATAGGCATCCCCGGTCAGCCAACGACACACCAAAGCCGGAACCGAAGTTGTCACTGTTGGGCAGGTCTGTGGTGACGTGTAGTCTGCGGTTCGGTCAGCCAGCACCGAAACTGCACGATTGTATCCCACAATAGTGATTGCGGCAGACCAGCAATCTACTGTCCACGTTGTGCCACTCGCGGACGTGCCTCTATACAGACGCCAGTAGTGGTGCGTACCAGCACCTTCTGCGATACTTGTCCATCCCGAAGGTACGATCAATCCGTTACCAGTAAGTACGTCTGTCGTCACACACAGGAATGCCAAGTAACCAACGCCGCCTGCAGGTAATGAGACATTCATAGTACCAAGGAAAACCCGGTTCCCTGTAGCAGAGCCGACAATGGAAGGCGCAGGGGCTGCTGCTACCGGAACAACAGCCCCTCCGAAAATACCTATTGCGAGTCTCATGTCATATCTCCGATGACCACCCACGCATTCGTTGCCGTCTTTACCGCCGTACAAGCACTCCACTGCGCACGAAGCGTCAAAGATGGTGTAGCTGTTACTGTGGCACCAGACCCCGCGACGAACGTTACCGTACCTGCACCAGCGCACAGGAAGTCCAAGCGTGTCCCAATAGCGAATGCTACAGTTGCATTAGACGGTAGTGTCACAGTAATCGCTGTAGACGCAGTAATATTCTGCAATCCGCCTTCATTGGTTAATGCTGGTGTGAAGTTTGCGGTCCGTGCTGTGATAGCATTGTAGCGTGAACGCCCATCCACAAATGCGACAGTTGCAGCGTCAGTCGTTCCAGAAGGAGCGACGCCGAGCATCTTTCTTGCCATCAGCCGATAATTACTACTCGGTACTGCGCGGCTGTCGGTGCCGTGGCAAAGGTCAGTACGGCTGTAGTTGTCGTGAGAGTCACTTCATCACACTCTACTGTGGCTCCTGTCGAGTTTTCACGTACACGTACAAGCACATCAGTCGTCCCAAGGTTATGTGTGATTGTCGCCGACGTAGCCCCTGCAGGGACATCAGCCGCATATTTCTTCGTGAATCCCGTGTAAGCAGTGTCAATGCTGACACCACCGGCAGCCGAAACAAGACCGCCACCAGCGGCAGCCACTACAGCGAATTGCGATCCTGTCAAAGACAGACCATTACCCGCTGTGTAAGTTACCCCAGTACCACCCAGACGAGTGAACGAGAGTGCTGTCGTACCTACGGTGATAGCACCGTCCGTAGCCAGAAGCCATGCACTATCGCCTGCAGCAGTGCCACTCTCGACCGCAACAGCCGCCGCCGAAGTTACCGTAGTAGCATTAGCAAAGTCTGTGGCTCGTGTCCACGCGCCAGTGGCAACAACGTAAATACCATTCTGTGTACCATCTGTTTGATCTTTAACCAGCACACGGTCACCAGCAACAACAGCCACGCTGTCAATTGTTTGTGCACCCGACAAGGTAATATTCGCTGTTGTCGCCGCTCGGACAGATGCTTTCCAGTCCAAACCACGGGCAACCGCGTCAAGCTGTGCCAGCGTTACGGCATCAGCAGGAGCCGAGCCATCAGCCATATTACTTACTTTTTGACCATTAAGGTCTGCGCCTGTAAGGAACTTACGCGCCATGTTTCCCCCTAAACGAGAATTGCTTGTCCGGCAAATGGTGCCGGGAATGTGATAACTACCATTGTTGGTGAAGCGTAAATATCAGCGTCTACCTGCTCGCCATCTATGGCATAGATAGAGACATCAGGTCGTCTCGCGAACGTATGCGGAATCGTCCATGTGGCAGCCGCTGTTGGCTGTTCATGCACTAATCCCGCGCCGCCGTTAATCGTGTAAGTAATAGACGAGTAACATATATCTTCTATACACGTTCCTGTTGGATCGCCAACAATTCCTGTACCACAACCACAATCCCAGTCAGCCATCAGTACGTTCCTTTCACAGTAATGCGACCGACTCTGCGACCATTGTCCAGCCAAACCATCTCGCGCGCAGCGATAGCCGCGTTCGACTGTTCTGGTGTCAAAACAAAAGATGCATACATAGAATCAGCACTCAGTACGCTCGTGATAATGTATGTGCCGAATGTCATCTGCGGGGGTGTTGTCCAAGCAATGGTCTCGTTTGTCGCCTTATCGATGCGACGAAAAGAGCGTGAAAAGTTGGTCTGGCCAGCAGTTAGGTAGGCTGTGCCCCCAAACTCATGATCTGACCAAACCAACCCATCACTATACATCTCAACCAACTTCGCCCAGTGGCTCGCCGGTATACGTACGAGTGTCCGTACGTAACTCAGCGACCAGTGGCGGTAGCAGGGTCACAATCTGTGCAATCACAGCATTTGTGGTGATCGCCGCATTGTCAGTGACCCATCCAATACCTACGGCAGCAGACACGACCGCGCCAACAAGGTAGAGAATTGTCCAGTCAATCTTGCGTGCATTGTATGCAGCCATAAGACCAAACACCACACCCACTACTGCCTGAATGAAAAGGACCCACGAATCAGCCAGGCCTGTCGTGGCTCCCAAGATTGTTGCAATAACACCAAAAGCTGCAACAATCCCATAGATTGCCTTACGTCGTTCGGGTGTAAACCACCCAGTAACTTCGTCCATAATCCTCCTTGTCAGTCTGTCAGACGGTCTGAGAGATCATTCACAACAGCAGCCGCAATGGCCTCTGGAGTTCCGCCTGCCTTGATAGCCGCCTCAATAGCTACCTTAAGATCATCAGACAATGCTGCAGCCACATTTGCGGCGAGAGCATCCTCGTTTACCTGTACATTCCCGGCCGCAATCAATGCATCCAGCTTTGTGTTTGCATTCTTACCATAAATTGTATGGTGGGCTAGATTGTTTCGCGTGGACGACTTCAGCACGTCATCCTTGCTGTTCGTAATCAGTGAACCCTCATAGAGGTAAGCCATGGCTTTGAGCTTCTTTTCTAGCTCAAACATGCGCTTGCCCATGTCCCAGAAGAACTTCCCCAGGACCTCTGTGTGTTCTTTGCCGTCTGAGCGGACCCAGGACACCTTATCATCGATCTGCATGTCGTTGTCCTCCGCAACTGTCGTCGCCTCTCCAGACCCGTATGCTGGATGGCAGAAATACAAACTACTATTAATCTTTCTGTTAAGGCGAAATACACCAATTCCTGTGCTAGATCCCCCAGTGTTGGTGTTTCCTTCTATTGTGGAAATTGTGCCGTTACTATTTACACGCTCCACAATTCCCACATGGCCAACAACGCTAGACCCGGAATATTTCTTGTAGAAAATATCACCAGCCTTTGGCGAATGACCTTGTGTCACACGGCCCTTGGCTTGAAAATAAGCAAGACCGCTTGGGCACCAGGCGTGCACTGGGACCAGGACTCGCGATGAATCTTTGCCAGCGAGGCCCGCCTGCGCAAAGACCCACGATACGAAAATGGCACACCACTGAGCCGTCAAGAAACTTGAAGGGAAGTACCCCTCATTGACGGCCCACGTGTTATACTTCACACGATTGGACCCGATAGGGCTCTCTCGAACGCCAAGCTGTGAGGCGGCAATGCCAGTAATGAATCCTGCCTCTGTGGTCATGCCTCATCACCAGCCTCTGCAGCTTCCTCTACTTCTAGCGGGGTAGGAGTCTGATCCTCGTCAATGGTGACATCTGGATCATCATCTGCTATGATATTAGGAGACTGCTCGTTGACCCAGGTTAGTGGGTCAGATAACACGATCATATCTGTCATAAATTCCTCCCAGATTTATGAAAAGTATACACTTATTAGTATATATTTACAATCTGCGAGAAACCTATGAGAACAGGAGGAGAACAAAATGGTGCACTATGCACAAATCGTCGTGCTCGTACATAACGAGTACCATACAGCACATGTCCGGTTGTCGGCACATGCGCTTTGCTATGGAGGAATCAGTCACCCCAGAAGAGCACTCTATGCTTGACAAATCAGTACACCCAGCCGGTCGAGTAAGCTCCGACGTGGTAGCAAAGGAGAAAAAAATCAATA
>RRZT010750742.1_pt1 | contig 10938 bp, 9 predicted proteins | sample 2165551 | NCBI WGS metagenome assembly RRZT01 (sample SAMN10456910, study PRJNA506462) | wastewater metagenome | biome: wastewater; feature: sludge; material: wastewater sludge; isolation source: wastewater sludge with Escherichia coli K12::gfp cells carrying plasmid... | place: USA: Moscow, Idaho ...
CCCGATGCGCGCATCAACGGCGTCACCGTGCAGGCCATGGCGCGCAAGAAGCGCGGGCGCGAGCTGTACATCGGCGTGGTCACCGACGACCCGTTCGGCCCCGTCATCGCCTTTGGCGCCGGCGGCACCATGATCGAGTTGATGAACGACCACGCCATGGAGCTGCCGCCGCTCAACCAGTTCCTGGCGCGCCGACTCATCGAACGCTCGCGCGTGCACGAGACGCTGGGTGCCTGGCGCGGCGCGCCGGCCGTCGACATGGCGGCGCTGGAGCAGGTGCTGCTGCGCGTGTCCGAGATGGTGTGTGAGCTGCCGCAGCTGCGCGAGATGGACATCAACCCCATCATCGTCGACGAGCACGGCGCCATTGCCGTCGATGCGCGCATCGTCATCGGCCCGGCAGTGCAGACTTCGCCCGGCCGCGCCGGCAAGTACGGCCACCTGTCGATCCTGCCCTACCCGCAGCGCTACGAGCAGGTGTGGCCGCTGCGCGGCGGCGGTGAATACATCATCCGGCCGATTCACCCGGACGACGCCGACATGCTGCAGGACTTGATGAAGCGCCTGACGCCCGAGGCGCGCTACTTCCGCTTTGTCTCCAACATGGCCGAGCTGCCGCCCGGCATGCTGTCGCGCTTCACCTTGATCGACTACGACCGCGAGATGGCGCTGTGCGCGGTGGTCGAGGAAGAAAGCATCAGCGACAGCGGCGAGAAGCTGACCAAGGAAAAGATCATCGGCGTCTCGCGCTACATCACCAACCCCGACCAGGCGAGCTGCGAATTTTCGCTGGTGGTGGATGGCGCCTACGGCGGCCAGGGCGTGGGCACGCGCCTGATGCTGAGCATCATGGACGTGGCGCGCGAGAAAGGCCTGCAAGAAATCATCGGCCTGGTGCTGACGCAGAACAACGGCATGCTGAAGCTGATGCGCAGCCTGGGCTTCGAGGTGAAGGCGTATGCGCAAGACCCGGACTTCCGGCTGGTCACGCACCCGTTGTGATGACTATCAAAATGTGAGCTGTTGGCGCTTGTCTGGCAAGCGCTGGCAGCTTTTTTTGCTCATGGATGAGCCCGTCAACAGTCCGACGGCCGATCATCCGTTCGGGTTGAGCTTGTCGAAGCCTGGGTCTCTCACGCGAACGGGGTTGGATTGTTTGCGGGTTTGGCGACAAACCTGCCGCGCTCATCACCTGGGCGCATCCAGCAGATCGCGCGCCACGATCTCCTTCATGATCTCCGACGTGCCGGCGTAGATGCGCTCGATGCGGGCGTCGGCGTACGCGCGGGCAATCGGGTAGTCAGCCATGTAGCCGTAGCCGCCAAACAGCTGCAGGCACTCGTCGGTCACGCGGCCGAGCAGTTCGCTGTGCCACAGTTTGCCGGCGGCGGCGCCCACGGCGTCGAGTTCGCCCGCCAGGTGCTGGGCGATGAGCGTGTCGCAATACGCGCGGCCGGCGGTGATGTCGGTGGCGACGGCGGCCAGCTTGAAGCGCGTGTTCTGAAAGTCGGCCACGCGCTGGCGGAACGCCTTGCGCTCCTTCACGTAGTCCACCGTCCACTGCAGCGCCGCCTCGGCGCGCGCCTGGCAGCCGACGCTGACCAGCAGGCGCTCTTGCGCCAGCTTCTGCATCAGGTATTTGAAGCCCTGGCCTTCTTCGCCCAGCAGGTGACTGGCCGGCACGCGCACCTCTTCGAAGAACAGCTCTGCCGTGTCCTGCGCGTGCTGGCCGATCTTGCGCAGGTTGCGCCCGCGCGTGAAGCCGGGCATGCCGCGCTCGACGACGAGCAGCGATACGCCGCGGGCGCCCTGGTCCGGCTCGGTCTTGCAGGCCACCACCACCACGTCGGCGTTGTGGCCGTTGGTGATGAAGGTCTTCTGGCCGCTCAGCACGTAGTGCTCGCCGTCGCGCCGCGCCTGCGTGCGGATGGCGGCCACATCGCTGCCGGTGCCGGGCTCGGTCATGGCGATGGCGGCGATCTTCTCGCCCGCCACCATGGCCGGCAGCAGCGCCTGTCGCAGCGCGGGCGTGCCGTGGGCGACCAGGTAGGGCGCGACGATGACCGAATGCAGCGGAAAGCCCGGGCCGGTGGCGCCGATGCGGCCCAGTTCCTCGGCGACGATGAAGTCGAACAGCAGGTCCGCGCCCGGGCCACCCAGCGCCTCGGGCAACCAGCAGCACAGCAGGCCGTTGGCGCCCGCATGCTGCCACAGCGCGCGCGGCACGCCGTGGGCGTCTTCCCAGGCGGCGTGGTGGGGGGCGATCTCCTGCGCGCAGAAGCGGCGCACCTGTTCGCGGAAGGCGTCGTGTTCCGCGGTGAAGAGGGGGCGCGCCTGGGTATGCATACGCGCAACTGTACCCATTCGCCCTGGGTAATGGTATCGCCTGGAGGCCCGGATATGCTGGCAGCCAGCGACCTGCGGGCGCAGGCTGGCGTACCCGCGCGGGCCCGATGGCCGCCATCCGTGGGTTTCTTTCTGGACCGCCATGACTTCGTACCGACTTCTCCAGGGGCTGACCGGCGTGCTGGCCTTGATTCCCATCCTGACCGGGGCCATCACCATGATGGGCGTGCATGACCCGCTGTACGCCGCTCTGGACCTGCCGGGGAATCCGCTGTTGGACAGCAACCTGCGCTTTCTGGGCGGCGTCTGGCTGGGCCTGGGGTTGGCCGCGTTCTGGATGGTGCCGCGCCTGCGCGCGCAGACGGTGCTGTTTCGCGTCGTCTGGGGCGCCATCTTCATCGGCGGCCTGGGCCGCCTGTTGTCGATGCTGGTCGTCGGCTGGCCACCGGCGCCGTTCATCGCCTTTACCGTATTGGAGATCGTCGGCGCGCCGCTGTTCGTGGGCTGGCATGCGCGGGTGGTCAACCCGTTGCCGCGCTGACTTGGGTGCCTCGCACACGCAGGTCGGCGGCCACGGCTGGCGGGTCAGGGCAGGGCGGGTGCCAGCGCGGGCAGGCGCGCCTCGATCGCCTCGGCCACGCCCAGGCACACATCCTCGCGAAAGCGCGCGGCCACGATCTGGATGCCGACGGGCACCCCGTTGCCCACGTTGCCGGTGGTCAGCGCCAGCGCGGGCAGGCCGGTCAGGGGCAGGGCGATCTGGCTCATCTGCGCGGACCACACGCGCTGGTAGCTGGCGGCGTCCTTCAGGTCCAGGTCGTCCTCGAACGGCAGCTCGGCGCTGAGCGGCAGCAGCACGGCGCTGTAGCGCTCGGCCAGAAAGCGTTGCCAGGCGCGTGCCAGCGTGGCGCGGCGCACCAGCGCGTCGCTGTACTGCGGCAAGCCGATGCCGCGCGCGAACTCGGCCTGGCCGGCCAACGCGGCGATGGCGCCGGGATCGCCTTCGGCCTCGGCGGCTTGCACCATGGCGTCGTAGCCGTCGCCCATCCACAGGGTGATGAGCAGGGGCACGGCCTCCTGCAGCGGCGGCAGGGCGTCCACCTCGTCCACCACCCAGCCGGCATCACGCAGGCGGTCGGCGCTGTCCAGCAGGGCGGCGCAGATCTCGGGCGCGGTGGCCATGCCGTCGGGGCGCAGACAGACAGCGGCGCGGCGCGGCAGGTCGGGGCCCGACAGCGGCACGGGCGCGTACCAGGGGTCGCGCGTGTCGGGCCGCGCCATGGCCGCCAGGCCCAGGCGCAGGTCGTCCACGGTGCGCGCCAGCGGACCGGACACGGCCATGATCTGCCCGCCGATGCTGCGGTCTTTGGGCGCCGTGGCGTTGAAGTTGGCCACCCGCCCCAGGCTCGGCCGCAGGCCGTGCACGCCGCAGGCGTAGGCCGGGTAGCGGACGGAGCCGGCGATGTCGGTGCCGTGCGCGATGGCGCCCAACCCGGCCGCCACCGCGCTGGCCGCGCCGCCGGACGAGCCGCCGGGTGTCAGCGCCGCGTTGCGCGGGTTGAGCGTGCGGCCGTGCAGCTGGTTGCTGGTGAACCAGCGGTAGCAGAACGCGGGCACGTTGGTGCGCCCCAGCAGCACGGCGCCGTCCGCCATCAGGCCGCGCACCATGGGGGCGTCTTCGGTGGCGATCAAGTTCTTTTGCGATTTCAGGCCGTTGGTGGTGGCGTAGCCGGCCTGGTCGACGTTGACCTTTGTGGTGATGGGCACGCCTGCCAGCGGCCCGGGGTCTTCGCCGCGCGCCAGCGCGGCATCGATGGCGGCGGCGCGCGCCAGCACCTCGTCGGGCCGGCATTCGACGATGGCGTTCAGGCGCGGGTTGACCGCGTCCACGCGGGCCAGCGCAGCACGCGCGACCTCGGTGGCGCTGACCTGGTGGGCGCGCACCAGCGCCGCGGTCTGGCTGGCGGGCAGGCGCCACAGGGCGTCGGGGATGGTGGGCTGGGGCATGGGGTCTCCTGGTGTTGTGTGGCGTCGATCTGTCGAATGCTAGTTAAATAATAGCTGCTCGCGCTTGTCAGAAAAGCGCTGGCGGTTGATTTGATTCATGACTCCAGCGGACTGCCGCGCTGGCGGTGAGTCTGCGGGGTGTGGCCCGTCCATTGCCGGAAGGCGCGGGCAAAGCTCTTGTCGCTGGTAAAGCCGGCGGCGCGCGCCACGCGCGCGATGGGCCACTGCGTGCGCAGCAGCAGGTCGCTGGCGCGCTCGCGCCGCACCTCGTCCTTCAACGCCTGCAGGCTGGTGCCTTCGCCTTGCAACTGGCGGTGCAGACTGCGCGCCGACAGGCCCAGCCGCGTGGCCAGCGTTTCGGCGGTGTGGGCGGCATGGGGCTGCTGCAGCAGGCGGCGCACGCGGCGCGACAGCAGGCGGTCGCGCCGATACGGCCACACCAGGATGGGCAGCGCGCGGCGCAGCATCTGGTCAAGCGCCGCGCCGTCGCGGCGCAGCGGCAGTTGCAGGTAGTGGGCGTCGAACTGCAGGCCCGCGCGCGGTGCGCCGAACTGCACCGGGCCGGGGAACAGGCGGGTGTATATGTCGGCATGCGGCGGCGCTGGCAGCGGGAACTGCGCGCCCTGCAGCGCGATGTGCGAGTCCACCAGCCAGCAGGCCAGCCCGTGCAGGTTGCGCAGCAGCGAGAGCAGCGCGAACTCGCGCAGCGCACCCAGATCGCGGTGCTCGGCGATCTCGACCCGCGCCTGGCCGCCGGCCTGGCCGAGGGTGAGCGTGACGTCGTCCGTCAGCAGCCCGTGGTGGCGGCACCAGCGTGCCAGTGCCACGCCCAGCGTCGGCGCGCTGATGCTGGCGCGCGCCAGCATGCCGTAGCTGCCCCAGGGCAGCGGGCGGCTGAACCAGCCGGGCGCCTCGTCGTCCAGCTCCTGCATGGCGGCGGCGCACAGGCGCTCGAACTGCACGGCGGTGACGCGCGCCCGCGACCGCGCCAGATCGGCTGGCGCGATTCGTGCCTTTTGCAGCGCGGCCGACGGGTCCAGCCCGCGCGCCGCGTAGGCCCCGGTGATGGCGCGCACGAAGGCGATCGGGGTCTGACCAGTAGTGGTGGCATCGCGTGGCATGGCCAGCACAGTGTGTCGCAGGCATGGCACGATTTGCAACCCCGCTGGCAAGTATCGCGCCGCGCGATGCCCTAAGCTATTGGCTTGTCATGCGCCGCAGAGCGCCTACCGGAGACCGCCATCGTGAGTGCTTCCTCCACCGCCGCGCCCAGCCACGCCCGCGGTGCCACCGAGCCGCCGCTGATCGAGCAAACCATTGGCGCCTTGTTCGACGCCATGGTCGAGCGTTACCCCGAGCGCGAGGCGCTGGTGGTGGCACACCAACAGCGCCGCTACACCTACCGCCAGTTGCAGACCGAGGCCAACCGCCTGGCGAGCGCCTTGCTGGGCCTGGGCCTGTCGCCTGGCGACCGCGTCGGCATCTGGTCGCACAACAATGCCGAATGGGTGCTGATGCAGCTGGCCACCGCCAAGGCGGGGCTGGTGTTGGTCAACATCAACCCGGCCTATCGCACGGCCGAAGTCGAATACGCCTTGAACAAGGTCGATTGCAAGGCGCTGGTGACCATGCCGCGCTTCAAGACCAGCGACTACATCGGCATGCTGCGCGAGCTGGCGCCCGAGTGGGCGCACGCCAAGGCCGGCGAGCCGCTCGAATCGCAGACGCTGCCGCACCTGAAGCACGCGATCTGGATTGACGTGGCCGGAGAAGGTGCGGATGAACGTGGTTTCATGCGCTTTTCCGACCTGATCCAGCGCGGCGACCCGGCCGACGAGCGCGTGGCGCGCATCGCCAGGCTGCTGCACCCGCGCGGCCCGATCAACGTGCAGTTCACCAGCGGCACCACGGGCTTCCCCAAGGGCGCCACGCTGACGCACCGCAACATCCTGAACAACGGTTTTTTCATCGGCGAGGCGATGAAGCTGACGCACGAGGATCGCCTGTGCATCCCCGTGCCGCTGTACCACTGCTTCGGCATGGTGCTGGGCAACCTGGCGGTGCTGACGCACGGCGGCTGCATCGTCTACCCCAACGATGCCTTCGACGCGCTGACGGTGCTGCAAACCGTGCAGGCCGAAAAGTGCACCGGCCTGCACGGTGTGCCCACCATGTTCATCGCCGAGCTCGATCACCCCGACTTCGCGAAATACGACCTCAGCACGCTGCGCACCGGCATCATGGCCGGCAGCCCGTGCCCGGTCGAGGTGATGAAGCGCGTGCAGGCCGACATGAACATGGCCGAGGTGACGATTGCCTACGGCATGACCGAGACCTCGCCCGTCAGTTGCCAGAGCAGCACCGACACGCCGCTGGACAAACGCGTGTCCACCGTCGGCCTGGTGCAGCCGCACCTGGAGATCAAGATCATCGACCCCGACAGCGGCCAGACCGTGCCGCGCGGCGTCACCGGCGAGCTGTGCACCAAAGGCTATTCGGTGATGCAAGGCTATTGGGGCGATGACGCGCGCACGCGCGAAGCCATCGATGCCGAAGGCTTCATGCACACGGGCGATCTGGCCACCATGGACGACGAGGGCTACGTCAACATCGTCGGCCGCATCAAGGACATGGTGATTCGCGGCGGCGAGAACGTGTACCCGCGCGAGATCGAAGAGTTCTTGTACCGCCACCCGCAGATCCAGGACGTGCAGGTGGTCGGCGTGCCCGACCAGAAGTTCGGTGAGGAGCTGTGCGCCTGGATCATCGCCAAACCCGGCCAGACGCTTGACGAAGCCGGCGTGCGCGAATTCTGCAAAGGCAAGATCGCGCACTACAAGGTGCCGCGTTACATGAAGTTTGTCAACGCCTTTCCGATGACCATCACCGGCAAGATCCAGAAGTTCAGGATCCGCGAGCTGATGCAGGCAGAACTGGGTCTTTCAGAACAAAAAACGGCTTGAGCGCACGTAAATCAAGCGCAAGCAGCTCACTAAACAATAGCAAAGGTGATTCATGTCCGTCATCGAAACCAAGCTCAACGCCCGCTCCGCCGACTTCCAGGCCAACGCCGCCGCCATGCAGGCGCTGGTCGATGACCTGCAGGCGCAGGTGCAAAAAGTGGGCGCTGGCGGCGGCGATGCCGCGCGCAAGAAACACACCGACCGCGGCAAGCTGCTGCCGCGCGTGCGCGTGCAAATGCTGCTCGATCCGGGCACGCCCTTTCTTGAAGTGGCGCCGCTGGCCGCTTTGGGCATGTACCCCGACCGCGATGGCGGCGACAGCGCGCCGGGCGCGGGCATCGTGGCCGGCATTGGCCGCGTGTCGGGCATCGATTGCATGATCGTCTGCAACGACGCCACGGTGAAGGGCGGCACCTATTACCCGCTGACGGTGAAGAAACACCTGCGCGCGCAAGAGATCGCGCAGCAGAACCGCCTGCCCTGCATCTATCTGGTGGATTCGGGCGGCGCCAACCTGCCCAATCAGGACGAGGTGTTCCCCGACCGCGACCACTTCGGTCGGATCTTCTACAACCAGGCCAACATGAGCGCGCAGGGCATCGCGCAGATCGCCGTGGTGATGGGCAGTTGCACGGCCGGCGGGGCCTACGTGCCGGCCATGAGCGACGAGACCATCATCGTCAAGAACCAGGGCACCATCTTTTTGGGCGGCCCGCCGCTGGTCAAAGCCGCCACGGGCGAAGTGGTGAGTGCCGAAGATCTGGGCGGTGGCGACGTGCATACGCGCCTGTCGGGCGTGGCCGATCACCTGGCCCACAACGACATGCACGCCCTGGCACTGGCGCGCGAGGCGGTCTCGCGTCTCAACGTCAAAAAGGTCTACAGCGGCTCCCTGCAAGCGCCAGCAGCTCCCAAATATGCAGCAGAAGAGCTGTACGGGGTGATCCCCACCGACACGCGCAAGCCGTTTGACGTGCGCGAAATCATTGCCCGCATCGTCGACAACTCCGAGCTGCACGAATTCAAGTCGCGCTATGGCACCACGCTGGTCTGCGGTTTTGCGCACATCGAGGGCATGCCGGTCGGCATCGTCGCCAACAACGGTATTTTGTTTGCCGAGTCGGCGCGCAAGGGTGCGCACTTCATCGAGCTGTGCTGCCAGCGCAAGATCCCGCTCGTGTTCCTGCAGAACATCACCGGCTTCATGGTCGGACGCAAGTACGAGAACGAAGGCATCGCCCGCGACGGCGCCAAGATGGTGACGGCGGTGGCCACCGCCAACGTGCCCAAGTTCACGATCATCATCGGCGGCAGCTTTGGCGCCGGCAACTACGGCATGTGTGGCCGCGCGTACAGCCCGCGCTTCTTGTGGATGTGGCCCAACGCGCGCATCAGCGTGATGGGCGGCGAGCAGGCCGCCGGCGTGCTGGCCACCGTCAAGCGCGACGGCATCGAGGCCAAGGGCGGCAGCTGGAGTGCTGAAGAAGAAGCCGCATTCAAAGCCCCCATCAAGGAGCAATACGAAGTGCAGGGCCATCCCTACTACGCCACCGCCCGCCTGTGGGACGACGGCGTGATTGACCCCGCCGACACGCGCCGCGTGCTGGCGCTGGGCCTGGCCGCCGCGCAGAACGCGCCGGTGCCGGACGTGAAGTTTGGCGTTTTCCGCATGTGATGTGCATAATGTGTGCCCATTTCGAGGTTTATACACATCATGCGAACCAACATCGATATTGACGACGCGTTGCTGGCCAAGGCCATGCAAGCCGGCCCTTATTCCACCAAGAAGGAAACCGTTGAGGCTGGCCTGCAATTGCTGGCGCGGCAGGCCGCCTACCGCGAGATTCTCAAGTGGGAAGGCAAGCTGAAATGGGAGGGCGATGACGCCCACGACTGGGTTGCCCTGGATGCACAAGACCAGGCCCAGCCGCAGCACGAGACAGAAGCGTTGCCCGTGCAGGAGCCAGCGGTGTCGTATCGCGTGAGTCGCCCCACTGATCCGCCGAGCGCAAAAGCGCCTGCTGCCAAGCCGCGCAAGACCGGTACCAAGACCCATGTTGGTCGTTGATTCCAGCGTCTGGATCGATTTCTTCAATGCCCGCGACACGGCGGCGCGCGTCGAGTTGCGTCGCCTGCTGGACGACGGCAACACCCGTCTGGTGATTCCTGATCTGGTGCTCTTCGAAGTTCTGCGCGGCTTTCGCTACGAACGCCCGTTGCGCCAGGCGCGCCAGCTCTTGCAGACCTTGAGCGTTGAGCCTTGCGGCGGTGAAGACATGGCACTCGCTGCCGCCGAGCACTATCGCTACTTGCGCAAGCGCGGCGTGACGGTGCGCAGCGCCGTCGACGTGCTGATCGCCGCGTTCTGCATCGAAAACGATTACCTGCTGCTCCACAGCGACAGCGACTATGACGGCTTTGCTGCGCATCGGGGCTTGCGGGTATGGGGGCATTGAGCGTGGACGCGCGCGCGCATTTCGCTACTGTGGCCCGCTACAACGCCTGGGCCACGCAGCGCCTGCTGGATGCGGTGGCGGCGGTGAACGACACCGACTACCGCCGCGACACCGGCTTGTTCTTCAAAAGCATCCATGGGACGCTGAACCACCTGCTGGTGGGCGAGCATCTGCTGTGGTTTCGGCGCTTTGCCGAAGGCGTGTCGCCGAAGGTAGGGCTCGATGAAGAAGTCGAGCCGGATCGCGCGCGTTTGGCCGAGCGCCTGCTGCAAGGCGCGGCGCGCTGGCAGCCGCTGATCGAAGGTTGGCCCGTCGAGCGCTTCGACGGCGTGCTCAGCTACACCACCATGCGCGGCCAGCTCGCCACACTGCCCTTTGCCGCCACGCTCACGCACGTCTTCAACCACGGCACGCACCACCGCGGCCAGATCACGGCCGCGTTCACGCGCCTGGGCCAGCCTTTCCCCGAACTCGATCTGGTCTACATGCTGCAACAGGAACAAACCCGACCATGAGCCAAACCCTCCGCATCGCCACCACCGGCCACGTCGCCACCGTGGTGCTCAACCGCCCCGAGGTGCGCAACGCCTTCAACGACGAGGTGATCGCTGAACTGTCGCAAGCCTTCGTGCAGCTGGGCGAGGCTTCGGAAGTGCGCGCCATCGTGCTGATGGCCGAAGGCCCGGCCTTCTGCGCCGGCGCCGACCTGAACTGGATGCGCCGCATGGCCGACTACACGCGCGACGAGAACATCGAAGACGCGGGCAAGCTCGCCTTCATGCTGCGCGCCATCTACGAATGCCCCAAGCCCACCATCGCCCGCGTGCAGGGCGACGTGTACGCCGGCGGCATGGGTCTGGTGGCGGCGTGCGACATGGCGGTGAGCGTCGATACGGCGAACTATTGCCTGAGCGAGGTCAAGCTGGGCTTGATCCCCGCCACCATCAGCCCCTACGTCATCCGCGCCATGGGCGCACGCGCCGCCCACCGCTATTTTTTGACCGCCGAGCGCTTTGGCGCCGCCGAAGCGCTGCGCATCGGCTTCGTGCACGAGGTGGTCTCCGTCGATGCGCTGGACGCCAAGGTCGGTGAGCTGGTGAGCGCCCTCACCAGCGCCAGCCCCAACGCCGTGCGCGAATGCAAGAAGCTGGTGCAAGACGTGGCCG
>RRZT011041880.1_pt1 | contig 10938 bp, 9 predicted proteins | sample 2165551 | NCBI WGS metagenome assembly RRZT01 (sample SAMN10456910, study PRJNA506462) | wastewater metagenome | biome: wastewater; feature: sludge; material: wastewater sludge; isolation source: wastewater sludge with Escherichia coli K12::gfp cells carrying plasmid... | place: USA: Moscow, Idaho ...
CTCCGGAGACGGGGATGACCGTGCAGCCGAGCCGTTCGACCCCATAGTGCGCACCCAGCCCACCGGTGAACAGGCCGTAGCCATAGGCGACGTGGACGATATCGCCGGGCCGCCCACCAGCGACATTGATCGACCGCGCCATGACATCGGCCCACATCTCGATGTCGGCCTTGGTGTAGCCGACCACCGTCGGCTTGCCCGTCGTGCCCGACGACGCGTGGATCCGGACGACCTCCTCGCGGGGGACCGCGAACATCCCGTAGGGGTAGTTGCGTCGCAGGTCCTCCTTGGTGGTGAAGGGGACCGAGGCGAGGTCGGCCAGCGTCTTGACGTCGTTGGGGTGCAGGCCGACCGCGTCGAAGGCTGCCGTGTAGTGCGGCACGTTCGCGTAGGCACGGGCCAGGGTGTCCTTGAGCCGCCGCAGCTGGACATCCCGCAGGTGGTCGAGGTCCCAGGTCAGAGCGGGGTCGACATACGGAGTCATCGCACGTCCTTCGGCGGTGAGGGGAGGTGTCAGACCGAGCCTGCCCCGCTGCGTGGGCCGACGCAACAGGCAGGAGGTCACACCTGCGCCGGGTGGCCCCAGAGGGACCACCCGGCGCAGGCGGGGGATCGCCGCTCCAGGCGGGACTCGGGACTTACCCGCTCTCATCCTCGGCGCGCACCCGACGGAGGAAGAGCTTGGTCCGCTCGTGCTGCGGGTTGCCGATGACGTCGTTCGGGTGGCCCTCCTCGACGACGACCCCGCCGTCCATGAAGACGACGTGGTCGGAGACCTCCTTGGCGAAGCCCATCTCGTGGGTGACGACGATCATCGTCATGCCAGACGCTGCGAGCTCGCGCATGACGGCGAGGACCTCGCCGACCAGCTCGGGGTCCAGCGCCGAGGTGGGCTCGTCGAAGAGCATGAGCTTGGGTTGCATCGCCAGAGCCCGCGCGATAGCCACCCGCTGCTGCTGGCCACCGGAGAGCTGCCCCGGGTATGCCGCCGGCTTGTCGGCCAGGCCCACCCGTCCGAGCAGGGCGACGGCCCGCTCCTCGACGACCTTGCGGTTCTCGCCCTTGACCTTGATCGGCGCCTCCATGACGTTCTCGAGGACCGTCTTGTGTGGGAAGAGGTTGAACCGCTGGAAGACCATGCCGATGTCACGGCGTTGGGCGGCGATCTCCTTGTCCTTGAGGCGGTGCAGGACCCCGCCCTTGTCGGCATACCCCATGAGCTCGCCGTCGACGAAGATCCGGCCGCCGTCGATCGTCTCGAGCTGGTTGATGCACCGGATGAAGGTCGTCTTGCCGGACCCGGACGGCCCGAGGAGGACGACGACCTGGCCGGGGTAGACATCGAGGTCGATGCCGCGCAGGACGTGGTTGTCGTGGAAGGACTTGCTGACGTTGACTGCGTGGACGAGCGGCTCGCCGGTGCGCAGGGTGGGGGTGCTCATCAGTGGTCCGCTCCCGCCGCGATGATCTTCTGTTCGGCCTTCTTGCGCTTCTTTCCGGTGGGTGCGCCGAAGCCGCGGCCGTAGTACTTCTCGAGGTAGGACTGCCCGACCATGAGGATCGAGCAGACGATGAGGTACCACAGCGTCGCGGCGACGAATCCGGGCATGATCTTGAACGCCTTCGACCCGAACAGCGTCGACTGGTAGTAGAGCTCGGTGATGACATTCGCTGCGATGAACAGCGAGGTGTCCTTGACCATGGCGATCGTCTCGTTGCCGGTCGGCGGCACGATGACGCGCATGGCCTGGGGCAGGACGATCCGGGTCATCGTCATCCCCGGGGACATCCCGAGAGCCTGGGCGGCCTCCGCCTGGCCCTTGTCGACCGAGAGGATGCCGGCTCGGGCGATCTCGGCCATATAGGCCGCCTCGGACAGACCCAGGCCGAGAATGCCGATCCATACCGTGCTCGAGTAGTCGTTCCAGTTGAACTGGAAGAACGTCAGGTCACTGCTCAGACCCAGCGACTTCGCGATCTGCTGTCCAAAGGGCACACCGATATCGAACTTGTTGTAGAGGTACCCGACACCGCTGGCCATGATCGCGAGCAGGACGTATCGGGGCATGGCGCGGAAGAACCACGTGTAGACGAAGGCGACCCCGCGCAGGACGAAGTTGTCGGACAGCCGCATGACGGCGAGGATCACGCCGAGCACGACACCGAGGATCATCGAGCCGACCGTGCCGAGGATCGTGCCCATCCACAGCCCGTTGATGACCGAGGACTGCTGCATGCTCTGGAAGGCGTAGCCGAAGTCCCACTTGGGGTTCGTCACCAAGGAGCTGATCATCATCGCGGCGACGATCGCGATGATGGCGACGGCCACCCACCGTCCGGGGTGTCGGACCGGCCGGGCGTTGATCTCGCCCGGCCGGTCCATCGTCTGGGTTGTCATCCCTTAGCTAACCGTGTTGACACCGAAGTCGGTGATGGCGCCACCCTCGCACTTCCACTTCGTGAGGATGGCCTTGTAGGTGCCGTCCTTCTCCAGTGCCTTGAGGGCGTCAACGATCGCGTTCGCGAACTCGGTCTGGTCCTTGGGCACGGCGTAGCCATACGGGGCCGAGTCGTACTGTGTGCCGAGCAGCTCGACCGTCCCACCGGTGAGGTCGACCGCGGCGATGGCCGGCGGGAGGTCGACCATCATGGCGTCTGCCTTGCCGGACTGGACCATCGCGGTGACCTTGGCCTGGTCGGCGTCGATGAGCGGCTCGATTGCGGCCTTGCCCGCGTCGGTGCACTTCTTGCTCCGGGCGTTCAGGTCGTCGACCTGGACGGTGGCCTTCTGGACCGCGATCTTCAGGCCACAGGCGTTCTCGGGGTCGATCTTCTTCGGGTTGCCCTTGGCGACGACCCACTGGGTGCCGGCCTTGAAGTAGCTCACCATGTTGACCTGCTTCTCTCGGTCGGGGTTAACCGTGAAGCTGGAGACGCCGACGTCGAACTTGCCGCTCTGAACGCCGAGGATGATCGAGTCGAAGCCGCTCGGCGACCACTCGGTCGTGACGCCGAACTTCGCCATGACCGCGTTGAACAGGTCGACGTCCATGCCGATGACGGTCTTGCCGTCATTGTCGAGGTACTCGTTCGGCTGGTAGGTCGCGTCGGTGCCGATGACGATCTTCCCGGCGGCCTTGATCTTGGCCGGCAGCTTGGCGGCCAGCGCCGGGTCGACCGTCGCGGTCGTCGTCGCGCCGGCGGGCGCGGTGGACTTGTTGTCGGTGGACAGCGAGTTCGAGCCACAGGCACTCAGGGCGAGTCCGGCGGCGACGAGGCTGGTCAAGACCAGTGAGGAGCGGCGGTTCATCAGGTGGTGTCCTTCCCGTTTCGTGGGGTCGATGCCGCCGCAGCACCTGTGCAGCGGGCCCGTTCGGAAGGGTGCCCCATCAGAGTGGTCGGTGTCCACGACTTCGGCCGGATCGGAGTGCACCTGTAACCGATTGGCGGGGTGAATCGGGCTGAACGTGAGGGGAAACGTCGTTATGGCCCGGATGTCGCCGTAGATCGCTGGGCCAAACGCGCGTTCGGGCTGCGGAATCGATGGCGTTGCGGGGTTCTGACGACGAGGTACGCCGTCGGTCAGCGCGAGCGGGTGGGACGGCCGCGGTCAGCCGCGGGCCGGGAGGGCTCGGGATCGTCCACGCAGCTCGGCGACGAGCGCGCCGTCGCCCTCCCTGGTCACCCGCACGTCGGTCAGCCCGCTGCGCCCGTAGGCCGCCCGCACCCGCGCCTCGGCGATGAGGACGTCCCCGAGCCGGGCCGGCGCGATGAAGGTGATATCGCCGCCGGCCGCCACGGTGGTCTGCCCGCTGGAGTTGCAGGCCAACGCGAAGGCCGAGTCGGCGAGGGTGAAGACATACCCGCCGTGGCAGATGTCGTGGCCGTTGACCATCGTCGCCGTCACCGGCATCCGCACCACCGCGTGGTCGACCTCGACGACCTGTGCGTCCATCCCGAGGGTGGCTGAGGCGAGGTCGTCGGCCCACATCCGCCGGACGTGGGCGAGGTCGGCGTCGGGGTCGGTCACGGGGGCTCCTGAGGTCGTGGTCGGGGGGTGTGCGGTCAGCGGGTTTGGCAGTCAGCGCGCGGTGAGCCCGGGGCTGGGTCGGTAGCGACCACCGGGGTATGCCGCAGCCAGCTCCGCGAGCTGGGCGGCGATGACGTCGTACCCGATCTCGGCGCCCCAGGCGATCGGACCCTTGGGATACCTCGTGCCGAGGACCATCGCGATATCCACATCCCCCGCGCTCGCCGTCCCACTGTCCACAAGATCGACGGCCTCGTTGACGAGCATCGCCACGGTGCGCGCCAATGGGTTGGTCCGCAGTGGGCCGGTCAGGAGGGCGGCCACCTGCTCAGGGTCGGCGCTCGCGCCCTCCGGGGAGCCTGCGGCGTCATACCGGTAGACGCCGTGACCGCTCTTGCGCCCGAGCCGACCCTGCCCGACGAGGTCCTGCTGGAAGGAGGTTGGTGCATATCGCGGATCGTGACCGGTCTGTTCCCACACCGAGGTGCCGACGGCGAGGTTGACGTCCTGGCCGATGAAGTCGGTGAGCTCGAAGGGTCCCATGGGGAAGCCGCCGGAGCGGATCGCCGCGTCGATGGTCGGCGCGTCGGCGAGCCCCTCCTGGAGCATCCGCTGCGCCTCGCCGTAAAACGGTCGGGCGACCCGGTTGACGATGAAGCCGGGCGTCGAGGCGCAGACGACCGGTGTCTTCCCCCAGGCCCGCATGAGCGAGGTGCAGCGCTCGACCAGCGCGGGGTCGGTGGCGCGGCCCCGGACGACCTCGACGAGCCGCATCGCCGGCGGTGGGTTGAAGAAGTGCAGCCCGAGGACGCGCTCGGGGCTGGTCACCGCCTTGGCGATCGCGCCGATGTCGAGGCTGGAGGTGTTCGACGCGAGGATCGTCGTCGCGCCCTGCCGTCCGGCGACCTCGGCGAAGAGGGTCTGCTTCACGGCGAGGTCCTCGACGACCGCCTCGATGACGAGGTCGCACGCGGGCAGCGCGTCGAGGGTCTCGGCGACGTGGACGCGGGTCTGCGCCGCGGCGACCTGGTCCGCGGTGAGCGTCCCGCGGTCGCCGGCGCGGGCGAGCCCCGAGCGGACCCGCGCGGCGCCCGCCTCGGCGGCACCGGCAGACTCGTCATAGAGGTGGACGTCCTCGCCCGCCGCCGCGGCGACCTGGGCGATCCCCGATCCCATGGCGCCAGCTCCGAGGACGGCGACGGTGAGGTCCATGGCCCCCATCGTGGCACCCGCATCGCGCTCGCGGGGTGGGTGGGTCCGAGGTCACCTCGCCCGTGCGGGTCGCGTGGCTACCATCGACATATGTCGGCACCGGCGCCCCTCTCCCCGTCCGCCCACGAGCTCCTCGACCGCCACGCGGCAACCCTGGCCGCGGCCACCGAGGCCTTGGCCGCGCGGAGCTACTACTCGAAGTACCCCGAGTCCCCGTCACCGCGGGTGTATGGCGAGACCGCGGCCGCGGACGGGGTGGCGGCATACGAGGCGCACCTCGGCCACCGGTATGACGCCCTCGCCGACCAACCCGGGGACGGCACCTGGGTGGGCGCCGAGGTCTCGCCCTACGGCCCGACGCTCGGGACGACCTACCCGCACCTGGACGTCGACGCCGCGGTCGCCGCCGCGCAGGCCGCGCTGCCCGCCTGGCGCGACGCCGGCGCGCGGGTCCGGGCGGCGGTCTGCGTCGAGATCGTCGACCGCATCACCGCCCGGTCGTTCGAGCTCGCCAATGCGGTCATGCACACCTCCGGCCAGCCCTTCGTCATGGCCTTCCAGGCCGCCGGCCCGCACGCCCAGGACCGGGCGCTGGAGTCGGTCGTCGCCGCGCTCGTCGAGCAGGAGCGGGTGCCCGCCTCGGTCGTGTGGGAGAAGCCGGGCCGGGACGCGCCGCTGCGGATGCAGAAGGACTACCGGGTCGTCCCGCGCGGCCTGGCGCTGGTCGTCTGCTGCAACACCTTCCCGACGTGGAACACCTACCCCGGGCTGTTCGCCTCGCTCGCCTGCGGCAACCCGGTGCTCGTCAAGCCGCACCCCCGGGCGGTGCTTCCGCTGGCCATCTCGGTCGAGATCGCCCGTGCGGTCCTCCGCGACGCGGGCTTCGACCCGGCCCTGGTCCAGCTCCTCCCCGAGGCCGAGGGGGAGGGCCTGGCCAAGACCTTGGCGGAGCGGCCCGAGGTCGCCATCGTCGACTACACCGGCGGCCCGGCCTTCGGACGCTGGCTCGAGCAGGCCGGGGCAGCCCGGGGCGCGCTGGTCTTCACCGAGAAGGCCGGCATCAACTCGGTCGTCGTCGACTCCACCGACAACCTCCGCGGCGTCCTGGGCAATCTTGCCTTCTCGTTCACGCTCTACACGGGCCAGATGTGCACCACCCCGCAAAATGTCTACATCCCCGCGACCGGGGTCGACACCGACGAGGGCCACCTGTCCTTCGACGAGTTCGCCGACCGGTTGGCGGCTGCGGTGACGCGGCTGACCAGCGACGACGCCAAGGCGGTCGAGCTGCTTGGGGCAACGGTCAACGACGGCGTCCGGGCCAATATCGAGGGCCTCGACGAGCTCGCCGCCGAGGCCGGCGGCCGGGTGGTCCTCGCCTCGCGGGAGGTGACCCATCCGGCATACCCGGAGGCGGTGGTTCGCACCCCCGGACTGGTCGCCGTCGACGTGACCCGCGAGGACGTCTACACCCAGGAGTACTTCGGCCCGGTGAGCCTGCTGGTCCGCACCGCCTCGACGGCACAGTCGATCGCCCAGCTGCGCGACACCGTCCGCGAGCACGGCGCGATGACCGCGGCGGTCTACTCCACGTCGGAGCAGACCCTCGACGCCGCGCGGGACGCCGCGGCCGACGCCGGCGTGGCCCTGTCGGAGAATCTCACCGGTGCGGTCTTCGTCAACCAGACCGCGGCCTTCTCGGACTTCCACGGGACCGGCGCCAACCCCGCGGCGAACGCCGCGTACACCGACGCCGCGTTCGTCGCGAACCGGTTCCGCATCGTCACCAGCCGTCGGCACGTATGACGCCCCGGCCGTCCGACGGCGCGACCTCGGCGTCCGGGCCCGAGCCGGAGGTGTGGTTCTCGGCCGTCGAGCCGGGGGTGCTCGCGGTTTCTTGGGCCGCGGATGTCATTGCCACGGGCGGCCGGCAGGCCGTCGGTGCGGTACTGGCCGATGGGCAGGCCGAGCGGGTCGTCGCCCGGGTCCCGGTGGCCGACCGACGCGGGGTGAGCATCGCCGGGCGGGCCGGGCTGCGCAAGGAGGGCGTCGAGCGCGGCGTGCCCGGGCTCGGTGACGTCGTCCGCCTGGCCCGGCTGGCCGCCGACCCCGAGCCGACGACCGCCGAGGGCTTCCGCGGCGTCCTCAACGCCGGGCTCAACCGCACCCGCGTCATCGCCCAGGTGCTCGTCACCGACGAGGTGGGCCGGGTGCTGCTCTGCGAGCTGACCTACAAGACGTACTGGGACCTGCCCGGTGGTGTCGTCGACCCGCACGAGTCACCGGCGGCCGGAGCGGCCCGCGAGGTGCTCGAGGAGCTCGGCGTCGAGATCACCGTCGAGGACCTGCTCGTCGTGTCCTGGCTCCCGCCCTGGCAGGGCTGGGATGACGCCTGCCTCTTCCTCTTCCGAGCCGCCGCACCCTCGGATGTCGTCGAGGCGGCCATGCTCGAGCACCGCGAGATCGCCGCCCTGCACTGGTGCCCGCCGGAGGACCTGGACGAGCACGTCGCCGACTACACCGCACGGCTGGTGCGGGCTGCGCTGGGGGCGACCGAGCCGCTCTACCTCGAGGACGCCCGCCCCCGCTGAGCAGGCCCTGCGACGGTCAGGAGTTGTCGCCCGGCAGGATGATGCTGAGGAACCACGAGACCGCGGTGATGACGACAGCGCCCATCACGGCGGACCAGAAGAACTCGGAGATCGAGAACGCCAGGCCGAGCTTGCCGGCGATATACGAGGTCAGCACGAGCATCAGGGCGTTGATGACGAAGATGAACAGCCCGAGGGTGAGGACGAGCGCCGGCAGCGCGAAGAGCTTGGCGATCGGCCGGACGATGGCGTTGACCAGCCCGAAGATCAGCGCCACGAGCAGCACGGTGATGAGGTTGGACCCGAGGTCCTTGCTCTCACCGAGCGCGATGCCGGGGACGACCGTGGCGGCGACCCAGAGGGCGACGGCGTTGATCCCGATCTTGATGAGGAAGGTCTTCACGGACCGAATCCTCGCACGGCGGACTGTACTGCGCGATGACCGCGCAACGGCTGCGCCTCGGCGCCCGAGGCGTCAGGGTCCGCAGTCGTCATACAGTGGCCGACATGACCGACGTGGCCCCTGACGACCCGCGCGAGCCCCGTCCGCGGGCAGTACTCGACGCGATGCCGTCATACAAGCCGGGCAAGCCGGCCACCCCGACAGGTGGCCTGGCGGCATACAAGATGAGCTCGAACGAGAACCCGTACCCGCCGCTGCCGTCCGTGCTGGCCGTCGTCCAGGCGGCCGCGGGCACGATCAACCGCTACCCCGACATGGCCGTGACCGCGCTGACCGAGGCGCTGGCCGAGAGCCTCGAGGTGCCCGTGGAGTGCATCGCGACCGGCACCGGGTCGGTCGGCGTGCTCGGCCAGGTCGTCCAGGCGATGTGCGAGGCCGGTGACGAGGTCGTCTATGCGTGGCGGTCCTTCGAGGCCTACCCCATCGTCTGCGCCGTGGCGGGGGCGGCCTCCGTGCCGGTGCCGCTCGCGCCGGGCCAGCGGCACGACCTGCCGGCGATGGCCGCCGCGGTGACCGAGCGCACCCGGGTGCTCATCGTCTGCACCCCGAACAACCCGACCGGGACGGTGGTCCGCGCGGACGAGCTCGAGGACCTCCTGGCCGCCGTCCCGCCGTCGGTCCTTGTCGTCATCGACGAGGCCTACTGCGAGTTCGTCACCGACGACTCGGGGCCCGACGCGATGGCGCTCTGGCGCCGGCACGAGAACGTCATGGTGCTGCGGACCTTCTCCAAGGCCTACGGGCTCGCCGGGCTGCGGGTCGGCTATGCCGTCGCCCACCCGCGCGTCGCGGCCGCGCTGCGCGAGACCGCGGTCCCCTTCGGGGTCAACTCGCTCGCGCAGGCGGCAGGGGTCGCCTCACTGGCGGCGTATGACGAGCTCGAGGTGCGGGTCAAGGCGCTCGTGGCGGAGCGGGAGCGGGTCGAGGACGCGCTGGCCGACCAGGGCTGGCAGCTGGAGCCGAGCTCGGCGAACTTCGTCTGGTTCCCGCTCGGAGCCCGCTCGGCCGAGTTCGCGGCCGCCTGCGAGGAGGTGGGCCTGATGGTGCGTCAGTACGGCGACGACGGGGTGCGCGTGACGATCTCCGAACCCGAGGCCAACGACCGGCTGCTCTCGGTCACCGAGCGGTTCCACGCCCGCTGATCGCCCACGGCGCCACAGTTGTTCGGTTCTGCCACCCCTGCAGGTGTCGCAGAACCGAACAACCGTGGCGGATCGGGCCGCGGGATCAGGTCGTCGGCCAGGGGGTCGGCGTGCCCAGGTGCGGTGGGGTGCCGGCCGGCGGCTCGCCATACCGGTCCTCGTACCAGGACACGTATGCCGCAACCGCGGTCGGCAAGGTGGCGTAGACATGGTGCTCGCCGATCCGGTCGAGGAAGCCGGTGCGGCGCAGGTCGTCGGCGACCTCGAACTTCACCCGGGCGAAGGCGAGGGTGACCCCGCGCCGGTCGAGCTCGGTGCGCAGCTCGTCGAGGACGTCGACCGAGGTGAGGTCGACATGGGTGTTCGCCTCGGCGTTGACGAGCAGCCACTCGGTGGGTGTCGACACCCGGTCCAGTGACTCCAGAGCCCGGCGCCGGAAGTTCTCGACATTGGCGAAGTAGAGCGGGGAGTCGTACCGGTAGACGAGCAGGCCGGCGACCTGGGTGGCCTCGGGGTAGTCGTCGACATCGTGCATGCCGGCGCGCCCGGGGACGTACCCGAGGATGCCGTCGTGCGGGCGCGACACCCGACGCAGCAGGTCGAGCACCGACAGCCCGACCGCGACGAGGACCCCGTAGAGGATGTCGACGGTGAGCACGCCGAGCATGGTGACGATCGCCAGCCCGAACTCGGAGCGCCGGAACTCCCATAGCCGCCGGAACTCCGGGATGTCGACCAGCCGCGAGGCGGCCCAGATGACGAGGGCGCCGAGCGCGGCCCGGGGGAAGGACGCCAGCACCCCGCGCCCGAAGAGCAGGGTGACGATGACGGCGAGCAGCGCGACGAGCGAGTAGACCTGGGTGCGCGAGCCGAGCGAGTCCCCGATCGTCGTCCGGGACCCGCTGGAGGAGACCGGGAAGCCCTGCATGGTCGCCGAGGCGACATTGGCCGCACCCAGCGCAAGGAGCTCCTGGTTCGCGTCGACCGAGTAGCCATTGCGGGTCGAGAAGGTCCGCGCGGTGAGGATGTTGTCGGTGTAGCCCACGACGGCGACCCCGAGCGCGGGCAGGACGAGTGAGGACAGGTCGCTCAGCTGGAACTGCGGCAGCCGCGGCACGGGCACACCCGCCGGCACCTCGCCGATGACGGCGATCCCGCGCGCTCTCAAGCCGAAGACCGCAACGGCGCCCGCGGCGAGGAGCATGACGATGAGCGGGACGGGCAGCTTGGGGAAGATCCGGCGGCCGAGGACGAGCAGGGCGACGACGATGACCGAGAGGGTGACCGTCGTGAGGTTGGCGTCGCCGAGGTGGCTGATGGTGTCGCCGAACTGCCCGAAGACCGAGTCGGCCTTGACCTTGATGCCGGTGACCTTGCCGAGCTGGCCGGCCACCATGATGACGGCGACGCCGGCCATGTACCCGACGAGCACCGGCTTGGAGAGCAGCTCGGCGAGGAAGCCGAGCCGCGCGACATATCCGACGAGGCACATCACCCCGA
>RRZT011976422.1_pt1 | contig 10938 bp, 10 predicted proteins | sample 2165551 | NCBI WGS metagenome assembly RRZT01 (sample SAMN10456910, study PRJNA506462) | wastewater metagenome | biome: wastewater; feature: sludge; material: wastewater sludge; isolation source: wastewater sludge with Escherichia coli K12::gfp cells carrying plasmid... | place: USA: Moscow, Idaho...
GCAATACAGACACGTTCGACTCTTTTATAAACGATAAAAAAACGATTGTAGCGGGCTATGCCAACACTCGCTATATAAGGTTTTCAACAGAATACATGCTTAGAGCTTGCCGCTTTCGTTTCTGCAGTCGATAATGTAGCTCTTTTTAAGCCCCTAAATAGGTATTCCACGTGACTCAGAAGACTGACCAGTGTCTTGGTGAATGGATTGATCGCGAAGCCCTTGCCGAGGCAATGATTCCGCTCGTTGGCCATCTTTATCGCAATAACAATGTGGTAACGTCCATTTATGGACGCGGCCTGATTAACCGTTCTGTAATTGCAATTCTTAAAGCGCACCGTTTTGCCCGCCACCGCATTGGTGGTGATTCCGAGTTGTCGGTGCGTGACACCTATCCAATCCTCAAAGTTATGAGCGAAATGGATCTTGGCAGCGCGTCTGTTGACTTGGGTAAGATGGCAGTTAAATTCAAAACTGAAGCCAATGGCCGCAGTCTTGAACAGTTTGTTCGTGACGAATTAAGCACGGTTAGCGGTAAGCGCGAAAGCAATGCCCACCAAGGTACTGATGTTGTGCTGTATGGTTTTGGGCGTATTGGTCGTTTGTTGGCGCGTATTTTGGTTGAAAAAACCGGTGCCGGTGATGGCCTACGTTTACGTGCGATTGTTGTACGTAAAGGTGCTGAGAATGATTTATCGAAGCGTGCCAGCTTGTTACGTCGTGACTCTGTGCATGGTTCGTTTGATGGCACCATCGTTATTGATGAAGAAAACAACACCATCACAGCCAATGGCAGCCTGATCCAAGTGATCTACTCTAATGACCCGAAAACTGTTGATTACACTCAGTACGGTATTAAAGACGCGCTGTTGGTCGATAACACCGGGCGCTGGCGTGACGAAGAAGGTCTGAGCCAGCACTTAGCTTGCCCAGGTATCGATCGCGTTGTATTAACTGCACCGGGTAAAGGTGATCTGAAAAATATCGTACACGGTATTAATCATGGCGAAATCACTGCGGATGATAAGATTATTTCTGCAGCGTCCTGCACCACGAACGCGATTGTGCCGGTTCTAAAAGCCATTAATGATAAGTTTGGTATCGTTAACGGCCACGTTGAAACCGTACACTCCTACACTAACGACCAAAACCTCATCGATAACTTCCATACCGGTAGTCGTCGTGGTCGCAGTGCACCACTGAACATGGTTCTGACTGAAACTGGCGCTGCTACTGCAGCGGCAAAAGCACTGCCTTTCTTGGAAGGTAAGCTCACCGGTAACGCCATCCGTGTACCTACACCGAACGTATCTATGGCGATTCTCAGCTTAAACCTTGAGAAGAACACCGATCGTGCTGAAGTGAATGAGTACTTGCGTCAGATTGCGATGCATTCAGACCTACAAAAGCAAATTGACTATGTGTGCTCGCAAGAAGTTGTGTCAACTGACTTCGTGGGTTCACGCCATGCCGGTGTGGTTGATGCGGAAGCAACTATCTGCACTGAGAACCGTTTGATTTTGTATGTTTGGTATGACAACGAATACGGTTACAGCTGTCAGGTTGTACGTGTTATGGAAGATATCGCTGGCGTCAATCCACCTGCCTTCCCGCAGTAAGTGATAAGAGATTGACGGACTAAGTGAAAAGGGAGCCTCTGGGCTCCCTTTTGCGTTTAAATATTGAGTAAAGACAGCTTGCGTGTACCACTAAAGTGAGTATTTGGTAGAAAGTTGGCCTTAGAGCTGGCAAGTGACCGCTATGCATCTTTATAATCATCCAGATTACTTTTTAAGCGTCGGGAATACAGTATGGTTTGCGCTTTTATAGGTAAACTGTATGGGTTTTCGACATAACTATAAATTTCACTATCGTGGTTAGGCAAACCTATGATCAAAATAAAACGTGGGCTTGACTTGCCCATGACTGGTACGCCAACACAGCGTATTGAGGCTGCAAAGCCCGTACATAGTGTTGCAGTCATAGGCTTCGACTATAACGGGATGAAGCCTACAATGCAGGTGCAAGAAGGGGATCGAGTCAAGCTCGGCGACGTCCTTTTTTCTGATAAGAAAACCGAAGGTGTGCTTTATACAGCGCCAGGCGCTGGGGTTGTAAAAGCCATAAACCGTGGTGATCGTCGTGTGTTTCAATCAGTCGTGATTGAGTTGGAGGGGGATGAGCAAGTCACCTTCGCCAGTTACGACGCAGCTAAGCTGGCTGGCTTGGCTACAGAGCAGGTGCGTGAGAATCTACAACAGTCCGGTTTATGGACAGCGCTGCGCACTCGCCCTTATAGCAAGGTTCCAGCAATTGATGCGACACCACGCTCAATCTTTGTTACCGCAATGGATACCAATCCATTAGCTGCGGACCCAGCAGTTATTATCGCTGAGTATGCCGACGATTTTAGCCGTGGGCTTACCGTACTGAGCCGCCTAGCAAAAGTCTTTTTGTGTAAAGCAGAGGGCGTTACTTTGCCGGGTGAGAACTTGGACAAAGTGCAAACAGAAGCGTTCTCTGGGCCGCATCCAGCAGGGTTGCCTGGCACTCATATTCACTACCTTGATCCGGTCGATGCAACACGCACGGTGTGGCAGATTGGCTATCAGGATGTGATCGCTATTGGTAAGTTGTTTACCACTGGGCAGTTATGGGTGGAGCGCGTTGTTGCTTTGGCTGGGCCTGTGGTCAAGCAGCCACGCTTAGTGCGTACCCGTTTAGGTGCGAGTCTGGCTGACTTGGTGCAAGGCGAGCTAGAAGAGGGCAGCAATCGTGTGATCTCCGGCTCGGTGTTAGGCGGTCGTACAGCACGTGGTAGCTGTGATTTCTTAGGCCGTTACCACAATCAGGTGAGCTGCTTGGTTGAGGACCGTGAGCGTCAAATGTTGCACTACTTACGCCCCGGCGTGAACAAGTTTTCTGTACTGAATATCTTTATTTCTAAATTGTTTGCAAATAAAAAGTTTGCCATGACCACTTCCACCAACGGTAGTGAACGGGCAATGATTCCAGTGGGCAGCTATGAAAAAGTGATGCCGCTGGATATTTTGCCAACACAGTTACTGCGTGCGTTGCTGGTCGGCGATACCGATGTTGCACAAAAGCTTGGTTGCTTAGAGTTAGATGAGGAAGACCTTGCGCTATGCACCTTTGCATGCCCAGGTAAGTACGAGTACGGCCCGATTTTACGGGATAATCTAACGCGTATTGAGCAGGAGGGGTAAGCCATGCTGGGTCTTCGTGCATTCCTCGATAAAATCGAGCACAACTTTGAAAAAGGCGGTAAGTACGAGAAGTGGTATGCCCTATATGAGGCAGCTGACACCATTTTCTACCGTCCAAGCAGTGTCACTAAAACCACCGCTCACGTGCGTGACGGAGTTGACCTCAAGCGCATCATGATCACCGTGTGGTTGTGTGCCTTCCCGGCGATGTTCTTTGGTATGTGGAACGTCGGTTACCAAGCGAACTTGATCTTTGCTGATAACCCAGGGCTACTGGCAGCGCAAGATGGTTGGCGTATGGCGTTAACCAGCTCCTTGGCGGGGTTTGATCCGGGCAGTATTTGGGACAATATGATTCAGGGTGCGACTTGGTTTGTGCCGATCTATATGGTCACCTTTATTGTTGGTGGGTTCTGGGAAGTGTTATTTGCTTCGATCCGCCGCCATGAGATTAACGAAGGGTTTTTCGTTACTTCGATCCTGTTTGCCTTAATTGTTCCGCCGAGCATTCCATTGTGGCAAGTCGCCATGGGGATTAGCTTTGGTGTGGTGATTGGTAAAGAGGTGTTTGGTGGTACCGGTAAAAACTTCTTAAACCCAGCACTGGCAGGCCGTGCGTTCTTGTTCTTCGCTTACCCTGCACAGCTTTCAGGTGATGCGGTATGGACCTCAGTGGACGGTTTTGCTGGCGCTACTGCACTCAGTGTGGGTGCTGAAGGTGGTATGGAGCAGATACTGGGTTCAGGCATCACTTGGATGGATGCTTTCTTAGGCACCGTACATGGTTCGGTAGGTGAAACCAGTACTTTGGCCATCTTCATTGGTGGCGCTGTACTGCTGATTATGGGTATCGCTGCTTGGCGCATTGTCGCTGGGGTGATGCTCGGTATGGTTGCTTTGAGCTTGCTGCTCAATATCATCGGATCAGATACCAACCCATTGTTTGCTATGCCGTGGTACTGGCACTTGGTACTAGGTGGTTTTGCCTTCGGTATGATCTTTATGGCGACCGACCCTGTATCTGCATCCATGACCAATACCGGTAAGTGGATTTTTGGTGCGCTGATTGGGGTAATGGCGGTACTCGTTCGAGTGGTTAACCCAGCCTTCCCAGAAGGTATGATGTTGGCGATTTTGTTTGCCAACCTCTGTGCACCACTCATTGACCACTTTGTTGTTCAGGCCAACATTAAGCGGAGGCTGGCGCGCAATGTCTAGTCCAAGAGAATCAACCACCCGCACGCTAGTCGTAGCTTTACTGGTGTGCTTGGTGTGTTCAGTATTTGTGGCGGGAGCAGCGGTTGCTTTACGCCCCATTCAAACTGAGAACCGTTTGCTCGATAAGCAGCGCAGTATTCTAGCGATTGCTGGACTGGGTGACTCCAGTATGTCCAGTGAGCAAGTGAAAAAAATGTTTGATGAGCGCATTCAGGCGCGTCTAGTGAATTTGGATACAGGTAAGTTTTCTGATGCCCATGATCCAGTGACCTTTGACCCATTGGCCTCATCGAAAGATCCTGCTCTGTCTAAAGAGCTCGCTGGTAAAGACGATATTGCTTCAATTAAACGTCGTGAGCGTTATAGCACGGTGTATGTGGTTGAGCATGACGGTCAGTTAGATACTTTAATCATACCTGTTCGCGGTTATGGTTTGTGGTCCACCATGCAAGGCTTTATTGCACTCAAAGGTGACCTCAACACAGTCGCAGGTTTTGGCTTTTACGAGCACGGCGAAACACCAGGCTTGGGCGGTGAAATTGACAACCCGAACTGGCGCGCCTTATGGCTCGATAAAAACCTATATGACAGTAATGATGAGCTCGCCATTCGCGTCATTAAGGGTAATGTGGATCAGAGTAGCCCAAGAGCTGCTAACCAAGTCGATGGCTTGGCTGGTGCAACATTGACCAGTAACGGCGTGACCTATTTGCTCCAGTTCTGGCTGGGTGAAAATGGCTTTGGTAGCTTTATTGAGCATTTACGTGCAGGGGAGGCGTAAAGATGTCACAGCCAACAATTAAACAAGTTGTACTTGACCCGCTGTTTAACAATAACCCCATTGGCTTACAGATCCTGGGTATCTGTTCGGCATTGGCGGTTACCACTAACGTTGAAACAGCGTTGGTGATGTCAGTTGCACTGACCTTGGTTACAGCGTTCTCGAATATGTTTATTTCGATGATCCGCAAGCAAATCCCAAACTCAATCCGCATGATTGTGCAGATGGTGATTATTGCTTCCTTGGTAATCGTGGTTGACCAAGTATTAAAAGCGTACGCGTACTCGCTTTCTAAGCAGCTCTCAGTGTTCGTCGGTTTGATTATTACCAACTGTATTGTGATGGGCCGTGCGGAAGCATTTGCCATGTCTAATCCACCGGTAATTTCATTCTTTGACGGTGTGGGTAACGGCTTAGGCTATAGCGTTATGTTGATCGTGTTGGGGATTATCCGTGAGCTGTTTGGTGCGGGTAAGTTAATGGGTTACACCATTCTTCCTACCATCAACGACGGCGGCTGGTACTTACCGAACGGTATGTTGTTATTACCACCTTCGGCATTCTTCTTAATTGGTTTAATTATTTGGGCATTGCGCATGTGGAAAAAGGAGCAGGTGGAAGAGCCTGACTTTAGCATTGCTGCGCACACTCAAGAGAAGGAGGCGTACTGATGGAACATTACATCAGCTTATTTGTTAAGGCGGTTTTCGTTGAAAACATGGCTTTGGCATTCTTCTTGGGTATGTGTACCTTTATTGCGATCTCCAAAAAAGTGGAAACCGCAATTGGTCTAGGTATTGCGGTTGTGGTAGTGCAGGTGATTACTGTGCCGGCCAACAACCTGATTTATACCTACTTGCTTAAAGACGGTGCTTTGGCGTGGGCAGGCTTGCCTGACGTTGATCTTAGCTTCTTAGGTTTGCTCAGCTATATCGGGGTGATTGCCGCGATTGTGCAAATTCTAGAAATGCTCCTCGATAAGTATGTGCCAGCGTTGTACAACGCACTGGGCGTGTTCTTGCCGTTGATCACGGTAAACTGCGCCATCATGGGTGGTACCTTGTTTATGGTGGAGCGTGACTACAACTTCACTGAAAGTACGGTATATGGTCTGGGTTCTGGTTTCTCTTGGGCGCTGGCCATCGCTTTACTGGCGGGTATCCGTGAAAAGCTAAAATACAGCGATGTACCCCATGGTCTACAAGGCTTGGGCATTACCTTTATTACTATTGGCTTAATGTCATTAGGCTTTATGTCATTCTCTGGCATTCAACTGTAAGGAGTAGCGAGTAATGAATTTCGAGATTTTTCTCGCTATAGGTATGTTCACCGCCATTGTGCTGGCGCTCGTAGTGTTGATTCTTGTCGCTCGAGCACGCTTAGTATCTGACGGTGATGTAACCATTAAAATCAACGGCGAGCGTACGATTACCGTACCTGCTGGTGATAAATTGCTACAAACCTTGGCCGGTAACGATATTTTCCTATCGTCTGCTTGTGGTGGTGGTGGTACTTGTGCGCAGTGTACTTGTGTCGTGAGTAGCGGTGGTGGTGAATTGCTGCCTACCGAAGAGCCACACTTCACCAAGCGTGAAGCTAAAGAAGGCTGGCGTTTATCCTGTCAGGTCACCGTCAAGCAAGATATGGAAATTCAAATCCCTGAAGAGATTTTTGGGGTTAAAAAGTGGGAGTGTGTGGTTGAGTCCAACCCGAACGTAGCAACCTTTATTAAAGAGTTGACCCTACGTATCCCGGATGGCGATGACGTCAACTTCCGTGCCGGTGGTTATGTGCAGTTGGAGTGCCCGCCACACGTGGTGCACTACAAAGACTTTGATATTCAGCCTGAATTCCATGAGGACTGGGATAAGTTTGATATTTGGCGCTACACCTCTACGGTGACTGAGCCAACTATTCGTGCTTACTCCATGGCTAACTACCCGGAAGAAACCGGTATTGTTAAGTTTAATATCCGTGTGGCAACGCCGCCGCCAGGCCGTGATGACTTACCACCGGGCATTATGTCGTCGTGGGTGTTTAGCTTAAAGCCGGGTGATAAAGTCACTGTATTTGGTCCCTTTGGTGATTTCTTCGCTAAAGATACCGATGCGGAAATGGTCTTTGTTGGTGGTGGTGCTGGTATGGCGCCGATGCGTTCGCATATCTTTGATCAGCTTAAGCGCCTCAACAGTAAGCGTAAAATTAGCTTCTGGTACGGTGCGCGCTCATTGCGTGAGGCGTTTTACGTTGATGAATACGACAAGCTGCAAGAAGAAAACCCGAACTTCACCTGGCACTTGGCCTTATCTGATCCATTGCCAGAAGATAACTGGGAAGGTCCAACTGGGTTTATTCATAACGTTCTTTATGAGAACTACTTGAAAGATCACCCTGCACCTGAAGACTGTGAATTCTACATGTGCGGACCGCCAATGATGAACCAAGCAGTCATCAAACTGCTGGAAGATTTAGGTGTGGAGCCTGAAAACATCATGCTTGATGACTTTGGGGGCTAATATGTTACGCAACCTATTACAGGGCGCGTGTTTAGTTTCTATATTAGTTGTGACGCTCAGTGCTTGTGAAAACAACGCTGAGCGTATTGAAGTGCTGTCTGGCCCAGCCCAAGGCAGCACTTACACCATCAAGTATGTATCGAGTCCCACAACGCCTAAAGCCGATGCAATGGGCGTTGCTGTGCAAGGTATTCTGGATGAGGTCGACCGGCAGATGTCGACCTATCGCTTAGATTCTGATATCGCCCGCTTTAATCAATCCCCTGCGAAAACCTGCATGAAAATGCCGCAGCCGGTGTTGGATTTAGTCCAGTACGGCTATGAGTTATCAACACTCAGCGACGGCGCTTTTGATTTAACCCTAGGACCACTGTTGAACGTTTGGGGCTTTGGCCCGCAATCACGAGGTAAGCAGGTGCCCAGTGCGCAAGAAATTGCCGCGGCAAAAGCGCAAACAGGCTATAAGCATGTGCGGGTTGTCGGTGACCAGTTGTGCAAAGACGCTGATGTGCAGGTTGATCTCAATAGTATTGCGGCAGGCTATACAGTGGACCGTATCAGTGAGCGTTTTGCTGAGCTCAATGTTGACAACTACATGATTGAAGTCACGGGTGAATTGATTGCAGTTGGCCGCAAACCAGATGGTTCACCATGGCGTATTGCTCTTGAGCAGCCATTGGGTGATGGTCAGCGCGCAATCCAGCAAATTCTTGAGTTAGACGGTTATGGGGTCAATACGTCCGGTGATTACCGTAACTACTTTGAGGAAGGCGGAGTGCGCTTCTCGCATACTCTTGACCCGCGAGTTGGCGCGCCGATTAGCCATCGCTTGGCTTCAGTCACGGTAATTGATCGTTCCACTTTACATGCCGATGGCTTAGGTACACTGTTATTAGTACTTGGACCGGAGCGTGGTTTGGCTTTTGCTGAAGAGCATGGGATCGCTGCTTTTTTTGTGCTGCGCGATGATGATGGTTTTGTAACGCAAGTAAGCTCTGAGTTTTCCAGGATTTTTCCTGAGGGAGGTAATCAATGAGCGGTTTTGTACTTTTTTTAGTGGTTTTTGCGGTAATGGCACTGGTTGTACTGGGCATGTCAGCTGGCGTTTTGGCTGGGCGGGCACCCATTGCCGGTTCGTGCGGCGGCATTGCTAATTTAGGCATTGAGAAAGAATGTTCTATTTGTGGCGGCGTGCGTGAGAAGTGTGATGAGGCCAATACGCCACTAGCTATGGCTGAGAATGCCGCGCAAGCCTATGACGCGACCAAGCGCTAATTGTTGGCTGTTGTTTATGCTGGCTTAATAGGTTTATTTTTAAAATGTGCTGATTAGTGTTGATTATCAATACCTTGAGCATGTTGTGAAGGAGTCCAAATGGCAGTTTACAACTATGATGTAGTTATTCTAGGTTCGGGACCTGCGGGAGAAGGGGCAGCGATGAATGCTGCTAAAGCAGGTCGTAAGGTTGCTGTTGTAGAGAGTCGTGGTGAGTTGGGCGGTAACAGTACGCACTTGGGTACAATTCCCTCAAAAGCGTTACGTCATTCTGTACGTCAAATTTTGCGCTTTAACACCAGTAAAATGTTTAGACAAATCGGTGAGCCGCGCTGGTTCTCTTTCCCCGATGTGTTAAAAAATGCTGGCAGTGTGATTGAGCGTCAAGTGGCTTCGCGCACTGGATACTATGCGCGCAACCGCATTGATGTGTACTTTGGCACAGCAAGTTTTGCTGATGAGCATAGCGTTGATGTGGTTGGTCCGAGCCGTGTCGAGAAGCTGGTAGCCAATGAAATCATCATTGCCACCGGTTCACGCCCGTATCGACCAGCGGATGTTGACTTTAACCACCCGCGTATCTATGACAGCGATACAATTTTAAGCTTAAGCCATACACCACGCCGTTTGATTATTTACGGGGCAGGGGTGATTGGTTGTGAGTATGCATCGATTTTTAGTGGTTTAGGTGTGTTGGTTGATCTTATTGATAACCGCAACCAACTGTTGAGCTTCTTGGACGATGAAATCTCGGATGCGTTGAGTTATCACTTGCGCAATAACAACGTATTGATTCGTCACAATGAAGAATATGAGCGCGTTGAAGGCGTGGATAAAGGGGTGATTTTACACCTTAAGTCCGGCAAGAAAATTAAAGCCGATGGTTTCTTGTGGTGTAACGGTCGTACCGGTAACACTGACCAATTGGGCTTGGAGAATGTTGGTTTAACTGCCAATAGCCGTGGCCAAGTAGAGGTGGATGAGTTCTACCGTACCGCTGTGTCGAATATTTATGCAGCAGGTGACGTGATTGGTTGGCCAAGCTTGGCCAGTGCAGCTTATGACCAAGGGCGTTCTGCAGCGGGTAATATCATTGATGAAGACAGCTGGCACTTTGTCGATGATGTGCCAACAGGTATTTATACCATTCCAGAGATCAGCTCAATTGGTAAAACTGAGCGTGAATTGACTGAGGCCAAAGTGCCGTATGAAGTGGGTAAAGCCTTCTTCAAGAGCATGGCTCGCGCGCAGATTTCTAACGAGCCGGTGGGCATGTTGAAAATCCTTTTCCACCGTGAAACCTTAGCCATTTTAGGGGTGCACTGCTTTGGCTACCAAGCCTCGGAAATTGTTCACATTGGCCAAGCGATTATGAACCAGCCAGGTGAAGCCAATACGTTAAAGTACTTCATTGATACTACGTTTAACTTCCCAACCATGGCCGAGGCGTATCGTATCGCTGCTTATGATGGTATTAATCGGCTTTTTTAAGCGGCTCCGGCCGGTGGCCTGATTCGGTCGGAGCCTATTTGCAACAACGCTTCACAGACTCCCGAGGGTGGCAGTGGCCAAACCGGGAAAGTCAGTAATCAGGCTGTCAGCACCATAAGTAACGAGTCGGCGCATTAGCGCAGGCTCGTTTACTGTCCACACAGAAACATTCAGTCCTGCCTTTTGCGCTTGTTCTATGCGCTGTTTTGTAGCCAGTTCCCAATTTAATACCAGCATCTGACATTGATAGCGTAATGCTATTTTGATCGGGTTCAACCATGCATACTCAGCAACCAAGCCTCGGGCCAAGTGTGGTGCGCCGGCTTGGGCAGCACGTAACACTGTGCGCGAGCTACTGGTGATAATGATTTTATCTTGCATAGCAAAGCGCGCGCTGAGTTCAACAATGGCTTGTATGGCCTGAGCGGCA
>RRZT011084071.1_pt1 | contig 10937 bp, 5 predicted proteins | sample 2165551 | NCBI WGS metagenome assembly RRZT01 (sample SAMN10456910, study PRJNA506462) | wastewater metagenome | biome: wastewater; feature: sludge; material: wastewater sludge; isolation source: wastewater sludge with Escherichia coli K12::gfp cells carrying plasmid... | place: USA: Moscow, Idaho ...
CAAGCCCAACCCACGGCCTCAGGTGCTGCAGCCGCCGGATCCTCCGGAGGACCCGGCTGAGGTGCCGCCCCTGATCTTGGATGATACCGAGGATGACAAGGAGAACGACTCTCAACTGTGGGCGATGCTTCTTCTCATTCTGAAGATCATTGGACTCGTTGGACTCATCGCCTCGCCTTTCCTTCTGATCATTGGAGCCAAGGTTCTTCGCGCGAATCGGCGCCGTACCAATGGCACCGAGGATATGCGTACGGCTGCAGCGTGGGACCAAGTGGTGGATTCCGCTACTGATCTTGGGGTCACGGTGCCTATTGCGGCCACTCGATGTGAACAGGCGCGCCGTATCGATGGGGAAATCGAGCGCGCGAAAGCTACCGACGAAGAGAATGTCGAAAGTTCTCCTGCGGCGGCACTGGCATCTGAGTTGAGATTCTGCCGCTTTGATGCAGAGCTTTCCCCAATTCTCACCATGGCCACCAAACTTGATGGTGAGGTTTTCGGCGAGGGTGAACTTACCGAGGATTCACGCCAGCGAGCATGGGACGAGGGCGACATGGTGATCAAGGCTCTGCGTAAAAGAGTTTCGTGGCACCGGCGTTTTCGGGCGATTTTCTCCACGCGTTCGTTGCGTGCGCGGCGCACTAAGCTCAGTAAACATATTGTTTCTTTGACCTCCAGCCTTAAGCCGCAGGTGGAGGAAGAAGCGTTGGTCTTTACCTTCGGTGGTGCCACCGCTGCGGCAGACGGTAGTCCAGGAACAGGTGACGCTGCCGAGGACAACAAAAAAAGTTCAGGCCGCTCCGCAAAAGCATCATCTGTGAAAAGGCAGGGCCGTAGGATTCGGAAGAAGCGTACAGGTTCGCCGGCGAGCAAAGATGCCGCGGCTACATCTGGCACAAATGATTCGGTGACCGGATCGGAAGGAGACACCAATGGGTGAAATGCAAGTAGATGGGAAGCTGGGGACACTCACGGTTCCCGGCCACCTCGACGGAGTATATGCCGCAGGCAATGGGAGACGCGCCATGGCTTATCTCATTGAAACAGCGATTGACGTTGGCCTGTATTTCCTGGCCCTGATCATCTTCGTTGGAGCTTTATTCGGAGCTGTGAGTTCGGCATTGAATGGAAGCACAGGAGGATTGCAAGGCTCACTAGCTTCAATGTTTGTGCCGGTACTCATTCCTGTCATATTCATCCTCATCAATCTTTTCCTTGCTTTGACTCGTGGTCAGACTATTGGCCGTCATTTCGCGAAAACCCGTATCGTCAAGTTTGATGACGGTAAGCAAGCGGGTGCTCGTGCACTCGGAAAAGTGCTCCTAACCGGTGTTATTGGTAGTGGGCCACTCATGGTAGGAAGCGTGATTGACGGTGTTCGTGCCACTGATTACGGATTCTATTCCGAGCCGGTTTCTCCGATATTCACCTTCCTTTTCGGGATTGGCGGTGTGGTAGGCCTCTTCTGGTCTCTTTTTAAGACCCAAGATGAAGCAAACCGGCACTGGATCGATCGCACCTGTGGGGTTCTCACCATTGACCTGCGCCAAGGACGCGACTGCGCCGACCGAGATAGCTACACCGGGTTTGTTCCCACATCTCAGTCCGGACTTGAGGCGCCGAGTTTGGGCGGCTCGGACTTGAGGGACAAGGAGAGCTTGCCGCCTCTGCCGCCGGAGTACAAGGCGAGCACACTCGCGCCGCCGCTTCCTCCGCTGCCTGCGTCCAACAGCTCGTTGCCACCGCTGCCACCGCAGCCAACGTCTCTGCCATCTGCCGCGCCGTTGCCTTCTTCCTCGTCAAGCACACCGCCGTTTGCCTCGGCCGCAGTACCGACTCCACCAGTGCCGCCACTTGCTTCGGAGCATGTACCGCCACTGCCGCCGTTACCTGCTACACCTCCACTGCCTTCTGCACCTCCGCTACCGGCTGACCCCATCGCTGCTGGAACACTGCCCCCAGCGGAGGGGTTTATCGATGAAGTGCCCTGGCGAAAGCCAGAATTTTCCAGCCCCCCACCGACACCTGAGTCCAGCATTATTCCTCCCCTTGATCTTCACGAGGAATCTCATCTGGATCAGACGGTTGTTTCTCCCAGGAACATCCCGGTCACACTGGTCTTTGATGACGGAACATCATACGTACTTGAACAGGGCGCCGTCGTCGGACGGGATCCCCAATGCGATTCTTTCCACCAGGGAGCCATCCGGCTCCAGGTTGACGACCCATCCCTCTCTGTTTCCAAGACCCACATGGCTTTGGCGCTCAAGGCGGGAGCCGTGCTCGTTGAGGATCTCTACTCGACGAACGGTACGCAAGTGACCACTCCCGAAGGAGAGACATCCGATGTGCTACCGGGAAGTCCGATTATTGTTGCCCGCGGTGCGCTGATTCATTTCGGTGATCGTTCGGTTCGAGTCAGCGAGTGAGAAGTTGTATGTCTGAAACTCAGCCATCCGCTTTGCCAAGCGTATCCGTGCGGAAAGCCTTCGACGATGTCTGGATTGAGGTTCGCTACGGTGCCCAAACCGATGTGGGACGGCGCCGTGGACACAATGAAGACTGCTACGGTACGAGGTTCCCGCTATTCGTCGTCGCCGATGGTATGGGCGGGCATAAAGCGGGTGAAGTTGCAGCCTCCATCGCCGTGGAGGAAATGATGACGTTAGCTGAGGATGAGGATTTCGTTGCAGCGCCGCGGATTTCGGAGGCGGTGGCGCGAGCTGCCCAACGCGTGGACAAACTGGGAACGGGCATATCGGCTCCTGGCTCCACTCTTACGGGACTTGCGGTGTCAACGCACAGGGCGTTTCCGGTGGCCCGTGTGTTTAATATTGGTGATTCCCGTACCTACCTCCTCTCACAGGGGGATTTTCAGCAACTTACGCGGGACCACTCACAGGTCCAGGAACTCATCGACTCCGGGACGGTGACCGATGTGCAAGCGCGTGCGCTGCCGATGCACAACGTCATCACGCGTGCGCTGGGGGCCGGGAGTGGAGAACACGTTCTTGCAGATCAGTTCCTCGTGCCGCTTACCACAGGCGATCGTTTCATTATGTGCACGGATGGGTTGAGTGGCGAGGTGACGGATTCTCTTATTGAGATGGTTTCGCGAGCCGTTCAGGATCCACAAGAGCTTGCTGAAGAACTCGTCACCATGGCCCTCAACGCTGGAGGAAAGGACAACGTCACCGTTGTTGTGGTGGATATTGTGGACGCCGGACCCGTGTTTGACGACGTTGAGGGCGAGGAAGCAACCCAGTCCACGGGTGACGCGAACGAGAATACAGCGAAGCGTCAAGGTGACTTACGTGTTCATGACACTCTGCCAAGTGCGAATGGCCGACGGCGTGTGCCAGAACCGATTGATGCGATCGAAAAGGGAGAAGAGCAATGAAAGAATGCATGTGGGTACGAGGTGCCCATCCCGCAGCGATCACACCTCGAGGTGTCGTAGTTATGGCACCGGGGAATCTGGAACTGACGCGCCAATTCTGGCAGATTCTGCGTGAAGGAGGGGATCTTGGCGTTATCGTCCAGAAGTTGACAGCCTCCTTCGCCTCTGATCTGGCCTCGCTACCGGAGTTCGTGGCCATCGTTGCCAGCGGCAGCGATCTGCATGTTGCCATCCGCGGAAATTATGAACTTGTGGTGCATGGCCCTCAGGGAAGCCAGAGTGTGACGAGTGGCAGTGTCATCATGTGGAGCGAATTCCGGTTTGTTGACGTCAAAGCGTGGCGTATCAACACAATTGCCTCTGAGGGAGGGTTTGAAACACAGCCTGAACGATGGAGTGCAATAGATGCCGTCGTTCCTGTGGCGATTGTGGAATCAGGCGATGAGTATGCAGCAATTCCCGTGGAGATCTCTTTTGATGCGGAGACACTTGGAACTGCATTGGAGGGTGCGAACAGTATTTTTAGCGGGAATGACGCTGCTGATAGTGGCCTGAGCGCCTCTGGTGGTGGCCTGAGCGCCGCGGCCATCGATGAGGCTGAGCTCGGCGGCGAGACCTATCTTGAATCCGAGATCTCCGCTGATCATTTGGTGATTCCTCCAGGAGGAGAAGCGGATGAGAGGGCGAAGCCCAAGGCCATGGTAGAAACGGGCCAGACCATCGGCGATACTAGCTACTTCGCCGGATTTGTTGATGAGGGTGGCCAACTCGTCGATGGTGGTCAGGTCTTGACCTCGTCTGACGAGCTGGAAGCTGGCGTGGAATCGGTTGTGGGCGATGAGTCTGGTGTGGGAGATCCTATCGCCGCGGTGGCAGAGCCCGTGAATCTAGCGGCCTCACCAGAAGCTGGCGTGGAATCGGTGGAACCAGAGCTGGTGGAGCAGGAATCCGTGGAGGTACACCAGCCCTTCAGCCGCTTCTCCCAGATGTTCTCGGAGAACACCATATACCGAGATGTAGAAAATGCTGCGGTACGGGATGTACGCAACGATGATGACCCTTTCCAGGTTCAGATTCCTCTGCCCGCAGCCGAAACTGAGACTCCGATGGTGATTGCGAGCACCGATGAGCCAGCGGAGCGAAGGGTCCGAATAATACCTTCCGAGGTGGGACCTTCCGGCGCAGAACCACAATTGAACCCTTCCTTGGATTCGCTTGAGACGCAGTCCGGTGATCATGACGGGCATACCATTCGCTCCAACAAAATGGATGCATTGCGCGCTAAGGCACGTGAGTTGGTTGGCCGCTATTCTGCAGACGGTATACCGGATGACCTGCCGAAAGTCCTGGCCTTGCTGTGCCTGCAAGGCCATCCTAATCCGACCCATGCACAGAGTTGCCGAGAATGCTCGGGTCCTATGAGTGAGAACTCTGTGACTGTTCCTCAGCCCAACCTCGGTGTACTGGTTCTTTCTCATGGGGTGCGAGAGCCCCTCCATGGGGAGATCATCATTGGGCGTCAGCCACGAATTCATCCGGCCATGATGGATAAGCAGCGGTCGCTGGCGGTTCCCAGCCCAAAGAAGGAAATTTCGCGGAATCATTGCGAGTTTCGTGTGACGGGCTGGGACGTGTATCTGCGTGATCTTGGCTCGAATAATGGCACGTTCCTTATTCGGCCTGGTCAGCCTCCACTGCGAGTGAGTGAGACTTCGCCCGTGAGCGTACAAATGGGAGACATCGTTGATCTTGGCGATGGTTTGACGATGAGGTTGGAGAAATAATGGCACGGGAATCTCAGGATCCACCGATCATTCCGAACGCCACCTATGTCAATTACCTTGGAGGTGGCGGATTCGCTGACGTCTTCATGTACCGCCAGCGTATGCCCGAACGGGATGTGGCGATCAAGGTTCTGCGCCGTGACGCTGACGCAGAACAGAGCGGATCCTTTGAGGCGGAAGCCAATCTTATGGCTAAGATGTCCGCTCATCCCGCAATCGTGTCCGTGTTTAACGCGGGCGTGACGGAGGACGGACGTTCGTACATCGTCATGGAATACTGTCCTCCCCCTGACATGGGTAAGCGTGCCGCCGCTCGAAAACTGTCGGTGGCGAGGGTGTTGGAAATGGGGATTATGGTCTCTGGTGCGGTGGAGACCTTGCACCGGGCAGGTATTCTCCATCGCGATATCAAGCCGGCCAATATCCTCATGACCCAGTTTGACCACCCGGTACTCATTGACTTCGGTATCGCTCTGTCCACAGAACCAGGTGCTGACAAGGCCGATTCTGGGTTCTCCCTCCCCTGGGCGCCACCCCAACAGGCGTTGGGAGAGAGTAATATCGGCCCCACTCTCGATGTCTACTCTCTGGCCGCGACAATCTATACCTTCCTTGCAGGACACTCGCCCTTCGATATTCCAGGCGGGGATAACCGCGAGATTGCAATGCTCAATAGGGTGCTCAATGCGCCGGTTCCTCGAACCGGCCGCGAGGATGTTCCCATTGAGCTAGAACGTGTTCTTGCGATTGCGATGTCAAAAGATCCGACACATCGCTACCAGAGCGTGGAGGATTTCGCGCACGCCTTACAACAGATTCAAGTGAATCTGTACCATCGTGCTACTCGGCTGGATGTTTTGGAGACAAACATCGAGCGGAATGATGACGATGACGACGACGCCGCCACACACTTCCGTCCGATTCAAGTGATCGATCCACACCAGAAGCCTTCTGATATCCCTATGCCGTCCGGACTTGGTTGGTCACCCGGTACCGTCTCCGATGAGACAACTGCCAGACCTCGGCGTTTCTTAGGTGATGCGGGGCCAAGTGAAGCTGAGAGCGCTTCGGTTGGCACTGGTTTTGAGGATCCTCCACCGCCTCCTCCGCCGAGCCTTCCGCAGGAGTCGGACGTTCCACGTTTCACTGCTCCATCGCAATCCGAGCTGGCTGAGCTGATTGCAGCTTATCCGCCGCCGCCAGCTCCTCCAGAGCCATCGAATTTTGGGTCAGCAGGGCGAGGTGCGCCATCCTACACACCAGCTCATCGTGAAGTGGTCGATGATGTGCATGACGGAATGACCGAATCGACTGAAAAGCAGAAGGGTAGTCTCGGACGGAAGATAGCGCTGGCCGTTGGTGCGGTCGCCGTCGTCACCATACTAATTTTTGGCGGCTGGACTCTTCTTCGTGGCGAGGGTGGCAGTTTCGCAACTGATGATCCTACGACGAGCGACCCGGCGGAGTTGCCTGTTACATCCACCGTGGATCCCGTCACTGACCTCGTCGGAGCTGTGGAGGGAGACAAGGTACGTTTCTCGTGGAAATCAGATGCCAAGGATGTGAGCTTCATATACAACCTTGTGGACCCTCTGGAAACACACCAGGTTCGTGATACGAAGGAGAAAAGTGCGCTTGTGGAGAAGCTTGACAAGCTCACGTGCCTAGAAGTCATTGTGAGAGATACCAATGGCAAGTCTTCGGCGTCGACAAAAGAATGTGTGGACACGCCATGACGAATTCGGTGGCCAAAGTACCCGTGGTGTCCTACTGCGGTGAGGAGTACTTCCTTGATCCTCAGTGGCCTTTTGTGGTGGGCCGGGAGGCCGACTTGTCCATTGACGAGAACCCTTACCTGCATCGGCAGTTCCTGACCATCACGGTGAGAGACGGGATATGGTGGATCGAGAATATCGGAAATCGTATCGCCGCAACCATTGCCGAAGATTCTCACGTGATGCAGGCATGGCTAGGACCCGGTGCACGGTTGCCGCTCGTGTTCGAGAAGGTGAGCGTGGTGTTTACCGCGGGCCCCACTACCTACGAGTTCGACATCAAGCTTCCAAGCGCGGAGTTCTCCAACGTAGGGGTGCGTCACGATAGCAAAGGTGAAACGACGGTGGGTGACATCTCCTTCACTCAATCGCAGTTCCTCATGATTCTTGCGCTTGCGGAGCCGTGGCTGCGCCGAGTAGGAACCGGTTCGGTGGACATCCCTTCGAGTAGCAAGGCTGCACGGCGCCTGGGATGGCCACTCACAACCTTTAACCGCAAACTGGACAATGTGGCGGATAAACTGGACCGGATTGGCGTCAAGGGCCTGCGCGGGGGCCCGGACTCACGTGCCACCAAACGCCGAGCTCGGCTCGTGGAGTACGCGGTGACCTCGCAGCTCGTTCGCAGTGATGACCTCTATTTGCTCGATGAGGAGAGCGCTCGTAATGCTGCCCAGCGCAACGTGCCGATCGAACGTAGTTCGGTACTCCAACCCGGCCATGGAGCAGCGGGTAGCCATGGCGCCCGAGTCTTGGCTGGGGCGCCAACGGAAATTTTGCCCTCTCAGGGGGATGCATGAAGATCAAACTGACGCTGCGCGGCCGTGGGCCCGCAGATATCAATTTGTTGGTCACTGCGGACAACACAGCGACGGTTGGTGATATTGCCGCAGCTCTGTCCACCGCTGGACCAGCAGAAGCCGGACCACTCGTTGATCCCGCGAGTGTGACACTGCGCCTGCTTGACTCTCACGTCGGGCGCTCACTCTCCGTGCTGTCTCCCAGTGCCTATGTCACCGAGGCGGATCTGCGCTCCGGTGCACTCGTGGACATTATTGGTGCTGAACACGCGGTGGGTTTGGGAGATGACAAGGCTGCTGAGCTTCGGGTGATTGACGGGCCGGATCGTGGCCTTGTGGCGCCATTGGGCTTTGGCTCCTCGACGGTGGGCCGCTCCAACAGCTGCGACGTGTCATTGACTGATCAACTGGTATCCAAGCAGCATATGCGCATCACTATCGGGGCTGGCGGAGTGGAGGTCCATGATCTCAACTCTGCCAACGGTGTGATTGTGGGTGACACTCGTGTACAACGTGTGAAGGTGAGTCCAGGGGACGATGTCACCGTAGGCGAGAGCGTCTTGCGAGTAGTGCAATTGCGTGCGGTGGACGAAGGTAGTGGGGATAGTACTGATATTGCCTTCATCCGCTCTCCGCGGGTTATTCCACGGGTGCAGGTTGAGAAGGTGAAGCTTCCCGGTGCACCGCAGCCGACCCGCCCCAACCGTTTTCCCTTCCTTATGCTGCTCACGCCGCTGATGATGGGTGCAGCAATGTATATGGTGACTCAGAACCTGATGTCGATGATCTTTGTGGCTCTCTCACCGCTCATGATGATCGGTACCTGGTTTGACAATCGTATGCAGGGACGCAAGATACAGCGGGAAGCCATTGACGAGTACAAGGCCACACTCGATCTGCTGCGCGAGGATCTTCAGGTACACCGTGAGGCTGATTTCGCCGCGCGTCATGCGCAGTATCCTCCGGTGGAGAAGGTAGCAGCGGGTGCAATGCGCCGTGAGGGGCTGCTGTGGTCACGGCGCCCTGAGCATCCCGAGTTCCTTTCCGTTCGGATGGGTATTGGCACGGATGACGCCGCGCTCGCGTTTGATGCGGGGGACATGGCCAAGGGCATTCCGCAGTGCATCAAGATGGCCCGTGCCCTCCGTGAGGAATTTTCGACGATCGCCGGTGTGCCGATGGTGGTGAATCTCCGCCAGGTAGGCGGACTGGGGTTGTGCGGTACCCGGCGTTGGCTGCAGGAGGTGCAGGCCGCCGTCGTCACTCAAATTGCCTCCATGTACTCGCCCGCGGAGGTGGTCATCGCCTGCTTGACGTCCAGCGCGCAGGTGGAGCAGTGGGATTGGTTGGAGTGGTTGCCGCATACGTCGTCGCCGCACACGCCGTTGGCCGCGCATCACCTTGCCTCGGATTCGGCGGCTGGGATGGAGTTGCTCTCGGCGCTGGAAGGCGTGCTGGAGATGCGGCAGAAATCTCGGGGTGCTGATTCGAAGGCCCATCGGGGCCCGATTCTTGATCCGACGAAGGAACAGCCCCTCTCCGGCGAGGTCCCCGCGATTATTGTCATTGTGGACGATGTGACGGTGGATCAGGCGCGCCTCAATCGCCTGGCCGAATTGGGACCGGACGCGGGAATTCATGTGCTGTGGAGCGCCGAGGACGTGCGCGAAATTCCTGCGGCCTGCCGTACCTTTGTGGCGATTGATCAGCGTGATGGTGCTTTCGGTGAGGTGCGGCGCGGCCGCGTTGTGCACCCCGTGGCGCTGGATCGCTTGGGTTTGGATGATGCGCGCCGGTTCGCGCGTACGCTCGCCCCGGTTATTGATGCTGGTGTTCCCGTCGACGACGATTCGGACCTCCCGCGTTCCATTTCTTACGTCACCCTGACCGGGCACGATCTTGCCGACAGCCCCGAGGCGGCGATGGAGCGGTGGCAGATGAGTGGCTCGATCCTGGATCGCTCTCCAGGAGCCGAAGCCAAACCTGGACCTCCCGTCAGCCTCAGTGCAATCGTGGGGCAGGGCGCCGCCTCCCCGGTGGTACTTGACCTGCGTATTCACGGGCCGCACGCGCTGGTTGGTGGAACCACGGGTGCCGGTAAGTCTGAGTTCCTGCAGTCATGGGTGTTGGGCATGGCTCAGTCGCTCTCACCGGATCGAATTACCTTCCTCTTTGTGGATTACAAAGGCGGATCTGCCTTTGCAAGATGTTCCGACCTGCCGCATTTCGTGGGTATGGTGACGGACTTGTCCCCCTTCCTCGTGCGCCGGGCGCTCACCTCTCTGCGTGCGGAATTGCACCACCGGGAGAAGTTGTTGAATGACAAGGGTGCCAAGGATCTGGTGACGCTAGAGAAGCGTGGGGATCCGGATTGTCCGCCGTCGTTAATTATTGTGGTGGACGAGTTCGCCGCGTTGGCGGGTGAGGTGCCAGAGTTTGTGGATGGAATCGTGGACGTGGCCCAGCGTGGCCGCTCCCTCGGACTCCATCTGATTCTGGCGACGCAGCGCCCGGCTGGTGTTATCAAGGACAACCTGCGGGCCAACACGAATCTGCGCGTGGCGCTGCGCATGGCCGATGAATCTGACTCCCAGGATGTTTTGGGGGACAAGATGGCCGCGCACTTCCCGCAGGAGGCTCCCGGGCGTGGCGCTGCTAAGACCGGCCCCGGACGCATCACGGTGTTCCAATCCGCCTACCCGGGGGCTCGCACCTCGGAAGAGGTGCAGGCGGTGTCTGTGGATGTGGACGAGATGGACTTTGGGACGCGGCGCCCCTGGCATGTAGCTGAGCCGCCGCGTGTGGGAAGTGACGTCCCTCAGGATATTGACCGTGTTGTCGAGACACTGCGTGATGCCGCGAAGTTGGCCGGGATCCCTGTGCCTCGGCGCCCCTGGCTACCCGAGCTGGCGCAGACCTACGATCTTCAAGGTTTGAGTCCGCGATCTGATTCGGCGTTGGTGCTAGGAGTCGTGGACGATCCCGAGAAGCAAGCCCATAACAAGGAGTACTTCCATCCAGACAAGGAAGGAAACATCGCCTTCTACGGCGCGTCTGGTTCAGGAAAGACGACGGCGTTGCGCTCTCTCGCCATCACCGCTGGTATTACACCCCGAGGCGGGCCGGTGGACGTGTACGGCCTTGACTATGCGGGTGGCGGTTTGGACATGTTGATTGC
>RRZT010641158.1_pt1 | contig 10936 bp, 10 predicted proteins | sample 2165551 | NCBI WGS metagenome assembly RRZT01 (sample SAMN10456910, study PRJNA506462) | wastewater metagenome | biome: wastewater; feature: sludge; material: wastewater sludge; isolation source: wastewater sludge with Escherichia coli K12::gfp cells carrying plasmid... | place: USA: Moscow, Idaho...
AGTGCCAGTACGGTTTTTCAAACTTTTGTACCGAAACGTCTATTCGCTTTTGATAATCTTTTAAACTCATTTTATGTCGTACCTGTTGCTTTGGTCATCAACTTTTCGCTCTGCAGTATCGGCGGCTTTGGCCTGGTCTTCAAGCACTCTTACTTGGCCCTCTAGATCCTTGACTTCTCTCTCCCAGTCATCAGCTGTTCTATGAAGGTCTTCCATATCTTTTTTCATTTGATTAACTGTGTCGCGCATTTTCTGAACCTGCTGCCTTTTAGCCAAGGCCGCCTGTTTGGCGCTAATTGCTGCTTGTCGTAGTGGATCGCCTGCTGCCAAAATTGCCTCCTTAGTTTCTAGTACAAGCATTATAGCAAACAAAAATCTCACGGATGTGAGATTTGATTTGGTGGGTCGTGAGGGACTCGACCTGCTTTCAGCACCCACATCCTGCGGGCCCAACATCAACAAGCTTGAAACAAGTTTCAAATCTGTTGAGTGTTCTTGCGGTGAGCCACTGGCTCACCTCACCCGAAACTTCACTATTGGCAACCAGTTGTCGGATTTAGTAGAGAGATTATGTATTTGACCCGACCCACAAGTAATTTTCTTGACTGAAAATTCTCGCGGGCCCGTCTCGGCGTCTTCGCCTTTCGCTATGAGCGAAAACTCAGACAGGCCTCCGACCGTTCTCGTCCCACGAAAGCCAAGCAGTTGGCTTTCTTCACCTAACCACCAATGAAAAAAGACTGTCAAATGACAATCTTTTTTCATTGGTGGGTCGTGAGGGACTCGAACCCCCGACCCCCTCGGTGTAAACGAGGTGCTCTAGCCAACTGAGCTAACGACCCATTAATATTAATGGTACCGCAGAATAATAGCCTATAACAGAGATAAATTCAAGCTCGCTTCTTGAAAAAGCCCCTGTTCCCCGGTATGCTTATATCCTAAGCGCGAGTGGTGGAACGGTAGACACGCCAGTCTGAGGGACTGGTGCCGCAAGGTGTGGAGGTTCGAATCCTCTCTCGCGCACCATTCTTCGTTGTTCTGTTTTCTGGCAGGACCATGAAGAATTTTGATCGAATAGGTTCGAACCCTCGGGTCGGAAACAGCCCAATGGCTGTTTCCGTTTTACTTACTTGCCCGCATGCGCAATTACTAAAAGTAATTTTGTCGCTAGCGGAAGATGAAGGAATCCTCTCTCGCGCACCAGTTACTTTTTATTTTTTCTTTTGGCTTTCTTCACAACTCTGCGCTTTTTATGGCGTCTTACGATTGTTCTAATCACATATAATGCGACCACTATCCAGATAATGTTCAGAACTATATTAGTGTAGGCGTGTTTCGCCATGGAATAGTACAGTAACAATATTCCGCCTATAAGGTTGAATATCTCGTATCTATACGAGCGACCGTTCCACTGGCCAGTTGACACTTCGACAAAAGCTATCAGATAGAATATTCCCCCGACGATACCAATGGCCTCCACGGTTGATATCATAATGCTACTTTTTAGCTCCTGGGGAGATGGTCATAAAGATGATCCATAGAGTATTCTTCCCGAAGTAGCGGCTTTATATCCTCGATAGTTACACCAATTTTAACACCAGGATTTAGAATATTGTGCGGATCAAATATGGTTTTAATTTTTTCGAACAAACCATAAACTTCCTCGCCATATAGTTGTTTTAGGTATGGAGCACGCAAACGCCCGTCGCTGTGCTCGCCACTGGTACTGCCACCTAGACTGATAACCAAATTGTAATAATCATCGATGATATTAAACACTTTTTGACGGTCGCCCACAGCCGACAAATCTAAAAACGGCTGCATGTGCAAGTTGGCATTACCGGCATGACCCCAAATAGCAACTTTTAGGTGATATTTATCAAATATATTATAAATACCGTCCATATATTCTGCCAGTCTTTCAGAAGGAACAATTCCGTCTTCGATTATCGGCAATGCTTTTGATTTACCCTCCGTATGAGTAATAACAGAAGCGGCACTGTGCCGAATCTTCCACAGTTTTTCTTTTGCAGCACTATTAGTTTCTAACTGGAATGTCACACCGTGTTTTTGCAAAATCTTGGTCGTACGTTTACTCATTCGCTTTTGTACGCGGTCACTCTGATTATCGAATTCTATTAGGACAATTAACTTATGAAATGGTTTCTCGACAATGCCTTTTAACTGGTTGGGATTTATATTGTCTAATAAATTTAGCAGATTATCGTCTACTACCTCTAAGGCGCAGGGTTGGTCAGGCAACTTATTGATCTCCATGACTATTTTTTGAGCAGAATCGATATCATCGAAAAATGCAGCTATAAGTGTGGTGTTGGGGTTGTAAGGTTCCGTCCCTAGTACAGCCTCGGTAACTATTCCTAGTGTTCCCTGCGATCCTACGAACAACGGCGTTAGATCAAATGACCCATTTTTCTGTTTGATGTCTTGGATATCGTAGCCGGCAGAATTTTTACTGACGTTCAGGGTCATGTTATTGATAATATCTTTGTTATCGTCTATTAACCCATCTAGGGCGCGATATATTTCTCCTTCGAAAGTAGACAACCCCATCTTTTTATTCAGTTCTCGCTTTGTCAAACGGCCGGTTTCGATCACTTCTCCATTAGCCAGAACAACTCTGAGCGACCTAGTGTAATTGCGAGTATTGCCGTATTTTAGAGTTTTTTCACCCCCAGCATTGTTAGATACTGCTCCGCCAAGAGTCGAAAACTCGATTGATGATGGGAATGGAGGTAAAAAACGCCCATGAGTGTGCAATGCTTGCTGCAGCTTGGCATATACAAGGCCGGGCTCTACAACAACGTCACCGGAACGAGAATCTAGCTCGATAAGCTTATTCATATGCGCCGGGAAAACCAATATTATTCCCTCACCAATAGCTGCGCCTGCTTGGTCACTACCGCGCCCACGTGCAGTGATGCCTAGTGGACGGCCTCGTTCTGCTAATTGCCAAGCAAATTTAGCTGTTTTTCTTACATCATTTTCATTTTGTGGGTAGACAACCATTGCCGGCATTAATTGGAAAACACCCCCATCCGTTGAAAAATACTTCCTAGCATCAGCAGACGTCACGACCTCACCTAATAAATGTTCCTGCAAATAATGAGCGACTTTATTCATAGATTTTTTCTGTTCCCTTGCTCCGTTAAAACATTAGCATTTCTTTTTCTAATAATAACATAGCTTCGCAACGCTTAATCCTGTGTTTTCGGGGCTTCTTTAATAGTCCAATTTACTATGTTTGCAAATCTGTCAGTGGGACTAACGAATTTTGTGGGCATAAATCCCTGAACGCTATCTGATGTAATGTACAAATACCTGGGCTGGTAAAGTGCTATCGCCGGCGCATCTGCCCGCCACTGGGCAAGCATTGGTTTGTATTTTGTGGCCCGGAGTTTCGGGTCAACCCGACTACGCCCGCCCTCGAGGGCCTGGTCCAAAATATTTGATTTGTATTCTGCTAGATTAAGCCTGCCAGATGACCCGGCATCAGCCTGTGAGCTGTGCCAATAAGCATAGATATCGGGATCGTTGCCCAGACTAATACCATACAAAAGAGCTTGATAGTTATGAAAGGCAATTGTTGACTGTAGCTCTTCATCCGACTGCAAGGCAACCTCTAATTTTACCCCTATTGCCCGCCATTGTTTTTGCAGAATGCTGGTTACGTACGAGTACTGACTATTACTGCGAGAAAACATTCTAATTGTCAGCTCTTCGCCTTTTTTAGTCCTAATTCCTTTGTCATTTATTTTTACCCAGCCAGATTTTTTTAGTAGTAGTTTAGCCTGCTTGGGGTTATATTCCTGTTGTATTATTTTTTTGTTGTAACCTGTATGACTACGTAATAGCAAGCTGTCTGATTTGATAACAGGATATCCTAGGCCGGCTACTATTTCGTTAACATCCGTACCTTTGGTTAGCGCACGTCTTACATTGGCATCTTTTAGGATTTCGTCAGAGTTTTTAAGAAAGACCATTATTTCACCCATCAACGGTACACTGTATTCTTTCGTGGAAAGATCATTGGATTTGCTTGCCAACATTACGTCCAAGCCAGCCGCACCAGCAACTTCTTTGTTATTAATACTAGTGACTAATGCTTCGTCGTTCCTAAAAGCCCGAACCGTGAATCTATCCAACTTTGGTGCGCCGAGGTAATACTGTTCATTTTTAACAAGGCCAACCTGTTCTTCTCTCGTGTCAGGAGTAGAACCGTCAACCTGTATAGAGTCCCACTTGAATGGTCCCGAGCCAACGGGGTTAGCGGTGTTGAATGATATCGAACGAAGTTGTGAAGCCGGAATGTTGCTGAGTAAATGTTTCGGCACGACTCCCGAAGTCAAAGAATGCGGAAAAGAAGCAAGGGCATGCGGTAAATCAAACTCCACAGTATGGCTATTAATTGCCTTTATTTTCACGCCTCTCCAGTTAGGCAAAAGCGGTGATTGAGCATCAGGATTTTGAATTGTTTGATAGGTGAAAACGACGTCCTCAGCTGTCAGCGGCTTGCCATCATGCCAATGTACGTCATCACGAAGTTTTATTGTGTATACATCTGCCTGCGGGTTGGAATCTAGTTTTAATGCTAAATCGCCCACCAGCTTATTATTGCTGTCGTATTGCATAATACTCGAGAAAAGTAACTTGGCAACTGTCGAGTCTACTGGTCCAGTTGCATATATTGGGTTGGCATTGGTAAAAGAACCCAGCACTCCCTCGGTGTATGTACCCCCTTCTGCTGGCATTAATTGCTGGTAGTACTGAGATAATCCGCGCGCTTGAACAACAACGCCTCCCACCAACAAAGCCAATAGCATTACCCAGGCAAAAACAAACCGCCTGACGCCTACAAAACGACTCAATCGGCCAAAAAAATGCCTCTCCAAGCCTGCTTCGGCCTGTTGGCCAATATTCTCAACGTGTTTTTGGCTCTTCTTGAACCTACGTCCCAAACGTAACTTTCGTAGCTTATCCGCTGCCATTTAACCCCTTAGATTATACTTACGCCAAAACAACATTTAAAATAATCGAACCTGCGAATATAAATGCGGCGATTATTGTCATTTGGAATATAGTCTTGTCGGAGCCCCTTCGAACGGTATTGATTTCAGCGCCACCGCCAAAACCTGCACCAAGAGTTGCCCCACGAGTTTGCACCAAAATCAAAATAATCATGAATATTGCGCTGACTATGGTAACTATATTAATTAAATTCATCTTTCCTCCAAAATTGCGGTCACTAAGTAGTTTACCAGTCCTATGATGATACCGGCAAGTAATGCCGTGCCAAAATTGGCCACTTCTAGCTTATCGTAGAACTTGCTAGCTAGCAGCACCATCAAGGCATTGATGATAATCATGAAGAAGCCAAGCGAGAATAACAGAGCTGGCAGGGATAGAAGAACAACAATAGGCTTTATTATAGTGTTGATAATTGCCAAGATTAACCCGGCAACAACAATCACACCTAATTTGTCCTGATATGTGATTCTACCACTTCCAAGCACGCTAGCAGCAATCCACAGACCGAGTCCACAGACAAACCATCTAACTAAAAATCGGCTAAACGAGTTTTTCATATTAATACTTATGTTTATTGTAGTTTATTCTAGTATCGCCGGCAAGCCACTACTCATAACCTGGCAACCATCTTTTGTAATCAATACATCGTCCTCAATGCGTACACCAATATTTTCTTCTGGTATATAAATACCTGGCTCAACTGTTATTACCATATTAGGCTTCAGCGGGGTTCGATAATCGCCGACGTCATGCACATCAAGCCCCAAAAAGTGCGAAGTTGCGTGGGGTGAATACTTTCGTATAGACTCTTTGGTAGCTGATTGGATTAAGCCCAATTCGATCAATATTTGACCTGTATAAATAGCGACATTTTGCTCGCTTTGTAATAGAGTCATACCTGGCTTTATCTGGGAAAAAGTATATTTTTGAATTTTTTTAACAGCTTCAATAACTTGTAACTGCCTATCGGATGGCCTGCCTATTACTACAGTTCTAGTAATATCCGCAGCATAGTTATTAATTTCTGCCCCTACGTCGACCAGTACAACCTCATTATTTTTTATAACGTGATTATTTCTATTATAGTGCAAAGTGCATGATCTTTTTCCGCTACCAACAATTGGTGTATACGCATGCTTTGCCTTTTTCCTTGTAAAAATTTTATTAAATTCTGCTTCTATTTCGTTTTCATATTTATAACTTTTAAGTGTTTCCTGGCTCAATATTTCTCTGAATGCCTGGGTGGTGATATTTATTGCATTCTTTAACTGCTTTAGCTCGATAGGTTGCTTGACCATCCTAGCCTGCACAATAGATGCGTTAATTGTTCTCAGTCTAGTTTTTGGTAACATATGTTGTTTTATCTTCTTTCGAAGACGAAAACGCGCATCGTTAGGAACAAAATCAATATTTTTTCTAGCAACAGGTGAAATATGGCCAACGTAATGCGCGTCACCTAGCATTTGGGCGAGCAACTCCCAACCAGCATCGTTTTCGTAGATTTTATCCACACCAGAAGTTCTTCTTAATTGTGCGTCACTGAGCTGACCGTCGAAGAAAATTTCCACATCTGACCGTTTTGGGGCTATCAAAAAAGAATTTGAAGAAGAAAAAACAAGTACATAATCTGGTTCGTTTATCCCACAAAAATACCAAAAATTACTATCTTGCCGAAATGAATAGGTGTTATCTCCATTTCGTTGCATTCGGCTATTAGCTGTCAGAACTATTATGTCGCATCCTGCCTTGCCTAAAATTTTTCGGCGGTTATCAATGAAAAAATCCGCGTTCACAGTTTCCCTTTTTTATTAGCTAACAAATATTGCTCTAGTATAACCGTTTTTTTCTTTCCGACTACTTTTTCTATATCTTTAGCCGAGGCTTCTGACACCCGCTTCATAGAGCCAAATGACTTTAGTAGTTGTTTTTTGGTAACTGGCCCTATCCCAGGAATGTCGTCCAGTAGACTATCAGTTTGCCTTGTGCGCTTCAATACGGTGTGATAGCTGACTGCAAAACGATGCGATTCATCGCGGATACGCTGTAACAGCATTACAATGTGGGATGTTTTTGGTAGCAAAATCGCTTCGAACTGATCTGATTTAGTTACGAATGAATTTTTTGGCAAACTAATATTAAAGTTACTAGTCTTCGCGACTACGATTTCTTCCTCGCGCTTGGCCAGCCCAATCATTGGGATGTGGTTTAGTCCAGCCTCATCCCTGGCTTTTATCGCAGCCCCTAGCTGTCCTTTCCCACCATCGATCAAGAATAAATCCGGAAGATTCCATTGTTTTATGTTTTTTTGACTCAATCGCCTAGTAATGACCTCGTTCATGTGGGCGAAATCATCATTCCCCGGTACGCGCATTTTGAACTTTCGGTACTCGGCCTTGTTGGGCAACCCATTAGTAAACACAACCATGCTGGCGACAGTATCAGTTCCGCTCATATGCGAAATATCGTAACCTTCTATTCTCATAGGTGGTTTCTCTAGACCTAATAAGTCGGCTAAACCTGATAGTCCGGCGTCTTTGCTAAGATCCATGAACTCGCTGTCGCTGAATACGACTTGCCTGGTCAAACCCTTCAGTGCGAAGAGTTGTTTCTTTAATTTTTCTGCTTCTTCAAATTTTGACTCTTTTGCTGCCTGGAGCATTGACCTCTCGACTCCGACTATCAAGCTCTTACGCTCTCCCTTGAAATATTTTGTTAGCTTTTTAAGGTTTTCTCGGTAATCTTTAAGGGTGGTCTTATTCTCTTCTAGGCCTGGACAAAGGCCCAAGTGATATTGTAGGCATGCACGTTTAGGAATACTTTGTTCATGTGTAGAAAACGGAAAAGCCTTGCGCAGATGGGTTAGTGCCTTGCGGATACTATTTACGTTGTAATAGGGGCCAAAATATTGAGCCCCATCATCTAGCGGACGTCTAGTAATTGTGACGGTTGGGTGATCGCTACTATAAGTTACCCTGATATATCCACTACTTTTATCGTCTCGCAGCAAAATGTTGTACTTGGGCATATAACGACGGATTAGCTCGGCCTCTAGAAACAGTGCGTCGAGCTCTGTTTCGACCGTTATCCAGTCTATATCTCGGATATCCGCTACTAACGCTTCGGTTTTAGCCTCAAAAGGACGACTCTTTTGGAAATACTGACGCACTCTGTTTTTCAGTACAGCAGCCTTGCCGACATAAATAATCTCGCCATCTTCGTTTTTATATAGATATACCCCCGGGTCCCCTGGAAGCTCCTTTAATTTCTTTTGTATTTTATTCACGCTTTTATTCTACTGGGTTTGAGATTTTTGGTTTTTGCGCATTTGTCGCAAAAAGTTTTTTGTAAACAGTTCTCACATATCAGAACCAGACTGTTGCAAGAAACGTTATCGCAGTTTTCGTAGTTGCTGGTTTTACCTTGGCAGTGGACACATTCTCCGATATCTTTGGACTTATCAGAGAAACGGTGAGTCATACGGTCGTCAAATATATGCAAAGCACCCTCCCACAAACCATCGTCTTTATACTTTTCCCCGTATTTCACTATGCCACCATCTATCTGGTAGACTTCCTTAAAACCCTCATTTTTCATAATAGAGCTAAGGATTTCGCAGCGAACTCCACCAGTGCAATAAGTTACCACTGGTTTGTCTTTGATATCGTTATACTTGTCCTTTTTCAGTTCAGTGACAAAATCATGTGTTGTTTTCGTATCTGGAACTACCGCGTTCTTAAACCTACCCACTGCTGCCTCGTAGGCATTGCGGCCATCAAAAAACACTACGTCTTCACCTCGTTCTTTAACTAGCTTGTGCAAAGCTTCAGGTTTCAGGTGCTTGCCGGTGCCCACGACCCCTTTTTCATCAACCATAATGTCATTAGGGACACCAAAAGCCACCAGCTCGGGCTTAACTTTTACACTCAGCCTGGGAAATTCTCTGCCGTTTCCATCGCTCCATTTATACATAATGCCCTTGAAAAGCACGGACCGATTCATCTCACGTTTGTACTCACGTAACGATTCAATATCACCACCAAGTGTTCCATTAATCCCATGTACACTGACAATTATTCTACCTTTTAGATTCAAACGGTTACACAATTCCCTCTGCCATCGCATGGTAATCGCCGGGTCAGATACTGGTACGAACTTATAATACAAAATAACCTTATTCATCCCTGGCATTATAACACCCCACCCCTGTAAAATAAACTCCAAACCAACACCCTAAAAACCCGGTAGCTTAAAAACAATCACAAATTAACACCTATAGAGGACTGTCCTCTAGAATAGTTGGTTTGTGATTCTATATCTAGGGTATTGCTTTTTTATTAGATGTGTGTTAGGATATGTGTCTATGAAATTTTTACACATGTTTTTAGCATCGTTTTCAATAATAGTAATGTCTATTATCTCGGCAACACCTGTTAGTGCTGCATCGCAATGTATAACCAACCCAAATCATACTATTAGTTTTAGTAACTCTTTTTGTCAATTCCGAGTACCAAATGGCGGCATGGACTGCCAAGGTAAAATCCGTTATTGGGTAGCCAATGGACGTCAAGTAACTAGCATCAAAGCAGTTGGCGCCAGCTGTAAAAGAGTCTCACTGAAGTTGGACTCTGGGAATGGTTATGCGGGCTGGAAAAGATCTACGAACACCGAAGCTGGTGTATTCAGAAACGTACCGGCAACGAAACGCCTGGAACGAATAAAGTACCAGCTTTGTACAATAAATCAAAACACTCATGCAGAAGTATGTACTTTTGTTGAGCGCGTTCGATAGATCACACAAATACTTGGAGATAAAATAAAAAAGGGCCACTAGGGTCCTTTTTTATTTGTTAACAAGACTGCGGGAGTTTTGTTAACGATGATTAACTCTATTGCTAAAGTCAATCATTTGTCACCTCACGAATGACAATCTCAATATATACCCGGTGTTACGTATCTGTCAACACTTTTTTTGGCTACTATTTACCTTGTAGTGAGCTTTTATTAGCATTTTTTCTTTAAAAAATGCCTGCTTCACCTTTGGTGAAGACAACAAAAGTCTACTACGGGGTTGACATAAGTGGTATAATGGTTAGATTGTATAAAATTAAAGGAAAGGCGATAAAACAATGATACGAATCACAGACTATACAGATGAAGTTGGCTTTGTCGCCGTTGCGCGCTAACGCTTCCTTGCTCTCGTTTATTAACCAAAACTAAAAAACAAAATTTTCAACCAATAATATAAAAGCAGCGGAGGCTGCGAATAATGAAACGTAAATCAGACAATCGAAAAACTCTGTCACTATTTTGGCAATTCACAAAACCGGACAAGTGGTATTTTATTACCGGTACTTTAGGTGCGGCCCTTGGTATTATTGCCCAAGATATTATTCCCCCATTCATTGTATCTAGGGCTTTTAACAGTCTGCAGAAATTATATGCATCAGGCCAGCCACTGCTATTCAGCGATTTTAGTCACTATATAGTCTGGTATGTCGTCTTCTTGATTCTTGGAATTATTTTCTGGCGCACGCAGGTTATCCTTGTTTGGCGTTACCAAATTAGAGCGATACAACGAATAATGGAGCATCTATTCGACCACCTGCAAAATCAGGATAGCAAGTTCCATTCTGACCGTTTTGGTGGCGCTCTTGTTTCCCAAGCAAACAAATTCGCCGGAGCATACGAACGCATTACTGACGAATTCACATGGAGCATAACCACGGGTATCGTATCTTTTGTCGCCTCTATTGCCTTATTGATTAAAGTGGCGCCGTTGTATGGCCTAGTCCTTCTCTTAGTCTCCATGCTGTACTTTTGCATGATGATCTGGCGAATGAAAAAACAATTGCCATTTGATAGAAAGTTGGCCCAAAGCGAGAGTGATCGA
>RRZT011945732.1_pt1 | contig 10936 bp, 8 predicted proteins | sample 2165551 | NCBI WGS metagenome assembly RRZT01 (sample SAMN10456910, study PRJNA506462) | wastewater metagenome | biome: wastewater; feature: sludge; material: wastewater sludge; isolation source: wastewater sludge with Escherichia coli K12::gfp cells carrying plasmid... | place: USA: Moscow, Idaho ...
CGCAGATCGCGGCGAGCGTGTGCTCGATCAGCGGCAGACCCCCGCGCTGGGAGTAGCTGACGTACTGGTCGGTGCCCGAACCGATGACGAGTTCGCCCTTGTCGGACTGGCTGATGTAGGCGTGCACCGCGTTCGACATGACGACGCAGGGGAAGATCGGCTTGATCGGCTCGGAGACCAGCGCCTGGAGCGGGTAGCTCTCGAGCGGCAGCCGAACCCCGGCGGTCTCCATGACGACGGAGGTGTGGCCGGCGGCCGAGACTGCGACCTTCTTCGCGGCGATGAAGCCCTTGGCCGTCTCGACGCCCGTGACGCGGCCGTCCGGCCCGCGGCGGATCGCGGTCACGGGGCAGTTCTGGATGATGTCGACGCCGCGCGCGGCGGCCGCGCGGGCATAGCCCCAGGCGACCGCATCGTGGCGCGCGGTGCCGGCGCGGCGCTGCAGGGCGGCGCCCATCACCGGGTAGCGGGCGCCCGGCGAGATGTCGAGCGGCGGGCAGAAGAGCTTCGCCTCCTTCGCGGACATCCACTGGTTGTCGACGCCGTTGAGGCGGTTGGAATGGACATGGCGGCGGAAGGACTGCACGTCATGGACGTTGTGGGCGAGCATCATCACGCCGCGCTTCGAGTACATGACGTTGTAGTTCAGCTCCTGCGAGAGATCCTCCCAGAGGTCGAGGGCGTGGTCGAAGAGCCGCGCGCTTTCGTCGTAGAGGTAGTTCGAGCGGATGATGGTGGTGTTGCGGCCGGTGTTGCCGCCGCCGAGCCAGCCCTTGTCGATCACCGCGACATTGGTGATCCCGTGTTCCTTTGCCAGATAGTAGGCCGCGCCCAGGCCGTGGCCGCCGGCACCGACGATGATGACGTCATAGGCAGCCTTCGGCTGCGCGTCCGGCCACTGCGGCGTCCAGTTCTTCTGGCCGGTCAGCGCGCCCTTGACCACCTGGGCGAAGGAGAAATGTGTCATATGGCCCTCCCGAAATGCATGGCCGCTGATGCCCGAGGCGGCCGATTCTGGACTGGATCTGAACGTCAGATTCGATGTATCCTCGCGGCAAAATGGTTCATCGATGGCAAAGCTGAACGTCGGCTTCATCCTGGCGCGGCACTTCACGCTCAGCGCTTTTGCGAACTTCGTGGACGTGCTCAGGCTCGCCGCCGACGAGGGCGACCGGTCGCGTCCGATCCATTGCGGCTGGCGGGTGCTGTCCCCGACGATGCATCCGGTTGTTTCAAGCTGCGGGGTTGTTGTCCAGCCCGAAGAACGGCTCGGCGACCCGGGCCGATTCGACTACCTCGTTGTCGTCGGGGGACTCGTGGACGGAATCGAGATCCTGCACCCTGACACCGTGCACTTCCTCCGGCGTGCGGCAATGGTCAGGGTGCCGCTGGTTGGTGTCTGCACCGGCACCTTCGCTCTCCACAGTGCCGGTTTGATGCGGGGTTACCGAGCTTGCGTGAGCTGGTTCCACCACGCCGACTTCCTCGACCGATTCGAGGGACTGGAGCCGGTCAGCAATCAGATCTTCGTGATCGACCGCGACCGGCTGACTTGCTCAGGCGGCGTTTCCTCCGCGCATCTCGCCGCCTTCATCGTCGAGCGGCACCTCGGCCGGGCACGTGCGGCGAAGAGTCTGCACATCATGATCATCGATGCGGCAATGGCTGCGGAAGAGCCGCAGCCCGGCATCCCCATAGCGCTCGCCACCGGCGACGTCTTGGTGCGGAAGGCCCTGCTCCTCATGCAGCAGTCGATCGACACGCCGCTCTCGATCGGCCTGTTGGTAGCGCGGCTCGGGGTCGGCCGGCGCAAGCTCGAGCGGCACTTCCGGGAGGCCCTTGGCATGACCCCCCTCGAGGCCGACCGATTCATCCGGATCGAGCAGGCGAAGCACCTTCTCCGGAACACGCGGCGTTCGGCGACGCGGATCGCCAACGAAACCGGGTTCTGCGACCTGCCGCACCTGATCCGCGTCTTCCGTGCATCTGAAGGCATGACCCCGGAAGCCTGGCGACAGGCGCAGCAAGACCCGTGACATCGCGCGAGCGGGGATAACCGAACGTCAGGCACTTGCCTTTCCTCGTTCGGGCGTCCGCTACTGCTCCTGTTCACCCCGAGACCTGTGGGTGCCGCCGGATGAGCTTCGGTGCCGGTGCGTCACTCGGCCGTCGCGATCAGCCAGTCGCAGAACGCGGCCTGGGTGGCGCTTCCGCCGGTGATCTTGCGCAGCACGTAGTAGGCGTGCCCGTCCATCACCGTCCGCTGCGAAAGCTGCACCAGCCGGCCGGATGCGAGGTCGTCGCGGATGATCGCGGGCGGGCAGATCGCAACCCCTTGGCCTGCCAGGGCCGCGACGCGCAGCAGGTTGAAGTCCTGAAACACCGGCCCGGCGAGGGTTGCGCAGGTCGCGCAGCCCGCGGCCGCCAGCCATGCCTGCCAGCCGGACTGGTCGGTGTCGTGCAGGAGCCCCGCGGCGAGCATGGCCTGGGGCGAATCGAGGGGTCCGTGCGCCTCGGCAAAGGCGCGGCTGCACACGGGCGCGCTGGCGCCGGGGAGGAACCGTGTGGCCGTGGTCCCCGGCACCTCTGGCTCGCCCTCCGAGAAGACCACCGCCACATCCGCATCGCGGAAGTCGCTGTCCTTGCCATGAATGGCATAAAGCATCCGCAGTTCCGTCCCCGGCGACCGCGCCTGAAAATCCGCAAGGCGTGGGATCAGCCAGCAGATTGCCACGGAGGGGATGACCGCAACCGTCAGTGCAGGCGGACCGACGGCCCTGCGCGCTTCCCGGCAGGCCGCATCGATGTCCGCAAGCGCCAACGCCAGCGCCCGGCCGAGGTCCGCGCCGTGCGGGCGGAGGCGCGGGCGGTTGCCCTCGCGGTCGAACAGCGGCCCGCCCAGCCACTCCTCCAAATGCCTTACCTGGTGGCTGACGGCAGACTGCGTCACGCAAAGTTCGTCCGCGGCGCGGCGGAAGCTGCCGTGGCGCGCAACCGCCTCGAAGACCCGCAGTGCGTTGAGCGGCGGCTGTGCCATGGTCGGTCGCCGGTTAAGATTATCTCATGCGTACATGAGAAGCCGTCATTTGACAACAAGACCCGACAGGAGGAGACCTGAGGCGGGAGTCACCGCGCCGTGATGCGCGAGAAAAGGGAGACCTGCTTTGGACAAGGTTCTGGAACGCGAAAGACTGGTGGACTTCACGGGCAACGGCGAGAAGGTCAAGCCGACCTTCTCGGCACAGGAGATGATGCGGCGCCTGCAGGCCGTCCGCAAGCACATGGCGGATAACGGCATCGATGCGGCGCTGTTCACGTCGTATCACAACATCAACTACTACGCGGACTTCATGTTCTGCTACTTCGGCCGGCGCTACGGCCTGGTCGTCGATCAGGACAAGTCCACCAGCATCAGCGCCGGCATCGACGGCGGCCAGCCGTGGCGGCGGACCTTCGGCGACAACGTCACCTACACCGACTGGCAGAAGGACAACTACTTCCATGCCGTCCGCCAGCTGACCGGCGGCGTGAAGCGGCTGGGGATCGAGTTCGACACCGTCAACATCGACACGCTGAACCTGCTGAAGGCCGAGTTCCCGAGCGTCGAGTTCGTGGACATCGCCGCCCCGGCCATGCGCCTGCGGATGATCAAGTCGGCCGAGGAGATCGCCCACATCACCGAGATGGCGCGCATCGCGGATGTCGGCGGCGCGGCCTGCGTCGAGGCGACCAAGGTCGGCACGCCCGAATACGAGGTGGCCCTGCACTCGACCGCCACCATGGTGCGCGAGATCGCAAAATCCTGGCCGCATGCCGAGCTGATGGACACCTGGACCTGGTTCCAGTCGGGCCTGAACACGGACGGCGCGCACAACCCGGTGACCAGCCGGCGCATCGAGCGCGGCGACATCCTCAGCCTCAACTGCTTCCCGATGGTGGCGGGCTACTACGTCGCGCTGGAGCGCACGCTGTTCGCCGAGACCGCGAGCGACGAGCACATCCGGCTGTGGAACATCAACTGTGCGGTGCACGACCGTGGCAAGGAGCTGCTGGTGCCGGGCAACCGCTGCAGCGACATCGCCAAGGAACTGAACGAGATGTACGCGGTCGAGAACCTGCTGCAGTACCGCAGCTTCGGCTACGGCCACTCGTTCGGCGTGCTTTCCCACTATTACGGCCGCGAGGCCGGGCTGGAGCTGCGCGAGGACTGCGACACGGTGCTGGAGCCGGGCATGGTCGTCTCGATGGAGCCGATGATCACCATCCCGGAAGGCATGGCCGGCGCCGGCGGCTACCGCGAGCATGACATCCTGGTCATCACCGAGGAGGGCAACCGCAACATCACCGGCTTCCCCTACGGTCCCGAGCACCTGATCGTGAAGAAGTAACCGGACGGCCGGCCGAGCCGGCCGCCCGTCCGGCGGGGTGAGCCGAGGGAGGACAGCGCGCCGGGTCGCGCTGCTCGGCCACCCCGCCCCTTCAGGGCATGACGAATTCTTCAGCGGGAGGCTGAACAATGGAATATGGCACAGCCAAGATACCCCAAAGCGACCGCAGCTACGGCTTCTTCGACCTTACCGTGACCTGGTTCGGATCCGGCGTGAACACCGGATCGTGGTTCTTCGGCGGCATGGCCGCCGCCATGGGCATGGGCTTCGTGATGCAGTACAGCCTGCTGTGGCTGCCGCTCATGATGGTTCCCTGGGCGATGGTGGGATGGATCGCCTGGAAACACGGCGCCTCGACCGTCACTGCCACCATTCCCGGCCTGGGCGCCAAGGGTGCCCGCCTTGCCGGCATCGGCGAGTTCTTCGGCATGATCGGCTGGCCGGCCGTCAACACCTTCATCGCCGCGATTTCGCTCACCTATGTCTTCGGGCAGATGTGGGGCTGGCCGACCTACGGGCAGCCGGGCGCGGCATGGCCGATGGTGCTGGGCATCCTGATCACGGCGGCGGTGCAGGGCCTGGTGGTCATCAGCGGCTCCGAGGCGATCAAGTATCTGGAATGGATCGCCGTTGTCCTGCTGATCATTCTCGGCATCTGGGAAACGATCGTCGTCCTGCAGCACTGGGATCTGGCCAAGATCATGGCCGTCAGGATGCCGGAGGCGACGCACAGCAAGGCCTTCTACTTCGACCTCGCGTTCGGCTTCTGCTGGGGCTGGGCCATGATCGCGGACTTCGGGCGCTTCGCCAGGACCTCCACCGGCGCCACGGTCGGCAGCTGGCTCGGCGTCAACCTGGGCCAGGGCTGGTTCATGCTGATCGGCGCCATCGGCGTGATCGGCGTCTTCCTCGATACCGGCGTCTATGACCCGAACGCCTCGGACCCGAGCTCGATCATCGCCTCGCTCGGCCTCGGCACGGTCGCCTTCCTGGTCGTCTTCTTCGCCACGGTCAGCACCAACGTCACCGTTCTCTACGGGGCGGCGATGGGCCTGGTCGGCGCGACCAAGACCGCCAAGCCGCGGTCGTACCTGCGCTACATCGCCGTTCTGCAGCTGGTGATGTGCTTCGTGCCGCTCGCCTTTGCGCAGTTCATCGACTTCTTCACCGCCTTCCTGCACGTCATCGGCGGCATCTTCATCCCGCTGTGGACCATCGTCGTGCTGGACTACTTCGTCGTGCGGAAGATGCGCGTCAGCGACGAGGACCTGTTTGCCGGCGAGAACGCCGATGGCACCACCCAGAGCCGTCTGGGCGACTGGAACGCGGCCGGCCTGTCGTCCATGGTCCTCGGGCTGGTCACGTTCTACGCGCTGACCTACGCCTTCAAGGACATCGCAGCGGTCACGACCGCCGGCTTCCCGGCGATCGCGGTCACCGGCGTCAGCTACCTGTTCCTGACGCTGGTTGCGGGCATGGGCCGCCGCGCCCGCTACGCCTGAGGCACCGAACACCGCGGCGGCGGCCGGCTCGATCCGCCCGCCGCTGCGGCACATCCGATCAGGAGGGGAGACTGGCAATGGAAAGAATTCGCATGTCCGACCTGGCATGGCCCGACTACGACCGCAGGGTCAGGGACGGCGCCATGGTTCTGGTCCCCGTGGGCGCGCTCGAGCAGCACGGCCCGCACATGAGCATGAACCCGGACGTCCTGCTGCCCACGGCCATCGCGGAACGGGTCGCCGGCAACGTCGGCGGCCTTGTCGCCCCCGCGATCGCCTATGGCTACAAGTCCCAGCAGCAGAGCGGCGGCGGCAATCACATGCCCGGCAACACCTGCCTGGACGGCCAGACCATGATCAGCCTGGTCCGCGACGTCCTGCGCGAGCTGGCCCGGCACGGGGTGCGCCGCGTGGTGCTGGTGAACGGACATTACGAGAACTCGATGTTCCTCACCGAAGGCGTGGACCTGGTCATCCGCGAACTCGGCTGGAGCGGGGTCCACGACTTCCGCTGCATCATCCTCTCCTACTGGGATTTCATCGACGAGGCGACGATCCGGGCGATCTATGCCGACGACTTCCCTGGCTGGGCGGTCGAGCATGGCGGCGTTCTGGAAACGTCCCTGATGCTGCACCTGCACCCGCAGCTGGTGAACATGGACCTGGTCCCGGACCATCCGCCGGCCAAGTTTCCCCCCTACGACCATTTCCCGGTCAAGCCGGAACTCACCCCCGCGTCGGGTTGCCTGTCATCGGCCAAGCGGGCGACGGCTGAATACGGCGAACTGCTGCTGAAGGTCGCCGTCAAAGGCATTTCCGCCGCGCTCGGGGACGCTTTCTAAGCCAGCCGCCGACTTTTCCTGACGCCCGGCCGCACGCTCAGGTGGGCCGTCTTCTTTTTCATGTCCGCTGGGGAGCGGACAGAACCAATCGTGGGAGAAACACATGGCAAATCCGATCGCCGGACAGACTCCGGCCTCGATCCCCGTGCCCGAGACGGACTCAGAGCGAGCGTCCTCAGGAAAGTCCTTGGAGCAAGTTCATCGGCAACTTCGTCGAGTGGTTCGACTACGCTTCCTACGGATTTTTCGCCACCGTGATCGCAAAAGCATTCTTTCCCGAGATCGCGCCGGAATCGGCGCTGCTCGCCACCTTCGCGGTGTTCGCAATTTCGTTTATCGTGCGCCCGATCGGCGGTATCGTCTGGGGCGGTATCGGCGACAAGATCGGCCGGCGGACCGCACTCTCTTGGTCGATCCTCATCATGTCGGGTGCGACCACGCTGATCGCCTTCCTGCCCTCCTACGCGCAGATCGGCATTCTCGGGCCCATCCTGCTGCTGATCATCCGGATGGTGCAGGACTTCTCGGCCTCCGGCGAATACGCGGGCGCTACGTCGTTCATCGCCGAATACTCGCCGGACAACCGCCGCGGCCTTTATACCAGCATCGTTCCGGCGAGCACCGCAGCGGGATTGCTGGCGGGCTCGCTGATGTCGGCCGGCCTGTTCGCGCTTCTGGACGATGCGCAGATGCAGAGCTTCGGCTGGCGGCTGCCGTTCCTGCTGGCGGCGCCGCTGGGGCTGATCGGACTCTATATCCGGCTGAAGCTCGAGGACACGCCGAAGTTCCGCGAACTGGAACAGTCCCATGAGATCGAGGCGACCCCGGTGCGACAGTTGTTCACGAACTACTGGCGCCAGATCATGATCGCGTTCGGGGTCACCTGCCTCAACGCCGTCGGCTTCTACCTGATCCTCAGCTACATGCCGACCTACCTCATCACCGAGATGGGCATCGGGGAGGAGCAGTCTTTCATCGCCACCAGCATCACGCTCGCCGTCTATATCGGCTTGATCTTCCTGATGGGCATGCTGTCGGATCGGTTCGGGCGAAAGACTGCGCTGATCACCGCTTCGGTCCTGTTTATCGGGCTGACGGTGCCACTGTTCGCGATGCTGGATGGTGCCGCGTTCTGGAAGATCGTCTTGATCCAGGTGGCTTTCGGTGCGCTGCTGACCGTCAACGACGGCACCCTTCCCTGCTTCCTGTCGGAGATCTTCCCGACCAAGGTCCGCTACAGCGGCTTCGCGTTCAGCTTCAACACCGCGAACGCGCTCTTCGGCGGAACCGCGCCGTTCGTCGCCACCTGGCTGATCGGCGCGACCGGCAGCAAGCTCGCACCGGCGTGGTACCTGGTCGCGGCGGCAATAGTCGCAGTCATTGCAATGCTGATGAGCCGGGAGACCGCGAACCATCCGCTCGCGGACTGACGACCCGTCGGCAATGCCATTCGCACTCGTTGCCGGCATGGCTGCCCCGATGCGACATCAGCTTCGGCGGGCAGGACCCTTCCTTTTCCTCGCTGATGCGCCACCCCCGCAAGGGCAAGGTCCCGGCGCGCTGACGGCGGGCCGGGACCGATGGCCGCGCGCCGGTCAGACGGGCGCGGCACAAAGGGACGCGCCCGCTTCGTTGATCCGCGCAGAGCCAGCCGACCAGCAGGCAACGCCTGTCTTGGCTACGCCGATTCACACGAGGGCGGCGCTTCTGGCTCAGGCAGCCTCGGCCAAGGCATGCGGGTCCTGGGGCGCCGCCACTTTCGCGATCGCAGCCATGACAGCTTCCGTCGCGGTCTGATGGATCATGTGCCCCATGCCGGGGACGCGGTGGAAGCTGCTTTACGCGCTGTCACCGTGCAGCCTGGCTGACTGTAGCTCGGCATCGACGACACGGTCGTCGGCGCCCGCGAGGATGGCGACGGGCATCCTGAGCCCAGAGTACGTGTCCGCGGCCGCGACGGCACCCGGAACCATCAGAGCCGCCTCGGCGGCGCTGGCGCGGATCTGGGAGGGCCGGACGGCCATGGCTTTCGGGAAGCCGGCGAACTTCTCCGGCACCGACTGAGGGCCGAAGAGTGTCCGCATCAGCAGCGGCCAGGTCAGCCGGGCGACGATGGGGGAAACGGTGTAGCGCATGATGTCTCGCCCATCACCGGCACCGCCGACGGCGCGGCCGCCGGGCTTTAGCAGGCTGCTGAAGAACTCGGCTCTCGACGTGGATTCCGGGACATGATTCATCCTCACCGCTGCGTTTGCGGGGGTGAGGATGCGCGGGACGGACGGGACGACGGGGTCGCTGTTCAGCTATGTCGACCTTGAGGAGCGCATCCCGGCCCGGCACCCGCTGCGCAAGGTGCGCGAGATCGTCAACGACGCGCTGGCGAGCCTCGATGCCGAGTTCGACCGGCTCTATGCGGCCGAGGGTCGCCCCTCCATCGCGCCGGAGCGACTGCTGCGCGCGAGCCTGCTCCAGATCCTGTTCTCGGTCCGCTCCGAGCGTCAGCTGATGGAGCAGATGCACTACAACCTGCTGTTTCGGTGGTTCGTGGGCTTGGGCATCGACGATCCGGTCTGGGTTCCGACGGTGTTTTCCAAGAACCGCGACCGGCTGCTGACCACCGGTATCGCCCGCAAGTTCCTGGCGGCGATCCTGGCCCACCGCGAGGTGGCGCCGCTGCTGTCGGACGAGCACTTCTCGGTGGACGGCACGCTCGTGAAGGCTTGGGCCTCGATGAAGAGCTTCCAGCCGAAGGCCGCGGAGGGGCCACCATATGAGGACAGCGGCCCGGGCGATCCGCCCTCCACTGGCACCGCAGATGTCCCTGACCAGCCACCGCCCGACACCGAGACCACCCCGATGACCCGCCCCGCCCACCGTAACCGCAATGCCGAGATCGACTTCCGGGGCGAGAAGCGCGCGAACGCCACGCATGCCTCGACCACCGACCCCGATGCGCGGCTCTACAGGAAGTCTCCTGGCGCCGGCGCAATCCTCTGCTTCATGGGGCACACCCTCATGGAGAACCGCAGCGGCCTCATCGTCCAAGCCGACCTGACCCAGGCCGACGGCCATGCCGAGCGTCGGGCCGCGCTCGCCATGATCCACCGTCACGCGCCAGGCTCGACCCGCCGCCTGACCCTCGGCGCGGACAAGGGCTACGACAGCGCGGACTTCGTCGCCGATCTCCGGCAGGCCTGCGTCACCCCGCATGTCGCCCGGAAGGCACGGCACTCCGCCATCGACGGACGCACCACCCGCCACGCCGGCTACGTCTTCTCCCAAAGGCGCCGCAAGAAGATCGAGGAACCCTTCGGTTGGGCCAAGACCATCGGCGGCATGGCCCAGACGGTCTATCGCGGCGTCGAGCGTGTCCGCGCCCGCTTCACCCTGACCATGGCCGCCTGCAACCTCGCCCGACTGCCGCGCCTGCTGGCCGCGTGATCGGGGAAGGTCCGGCGCGGGACGTCGCGACCGATCGCAACTACAGCCATCAAGTCCGGCAGATCGGGAAACCCTCCTGGTCGCCAGACTTCTTCAGCAGCCTGTTAGATCTCGATGGATTCAGAGATCATAAGCGCATCTTCTAGTTCAACGCCAAGGTATCTGACGGTGCTGTCCATTTTGGTATGGCCCAACAGCAGCTGGACTGCCCGAAGGTTGCCCGTTTTCTTGTAGATCTGGGTCACCTTCGTTCGCCTCATCGAATGCGTTCCGTAGGCGCTGGCCTCCAGACCGATGGACGTCACCCAGTCACGCACAATGCGTGCATATTGACGGGTCGAAATGTGAACCCGGCGCGGTTCATTCCTGTTTGTCAGAGACGACCTTAGTAACAGCTGTTGTCCACGATCCTACTCCGACTGTATGGCTCCTACGAACGGCAGAAAAGTCCCGCACTGCTGACCTTGAAGCCCTGAACGATGCTGCAGGTGCCACGAAGGTCAGGTATGGGGAAGCCGCACTGCGGCGATGTCCGCTCTGGCGAACGGCTGCTCAGGGCCCTCAGCGCCCGCGGGCCTGGCGCGCCAAGGCGACGGGCCTGCCGCGCCGCCGCAGGTCTGCTTCGAGCCGTTTTTGACGAATGCTGCCGAGCGACTGGACGGCCGCTTCGGCGGACCCGCAGCTTAGCGAGGTGTTCTCCGTTCGGGTCTAGACATACTCCGTAATGCGTTTCAACAAGGCGACACCGGCACCTGATAGAACG
>RRZT010609329.1_pt1 | contig 10932 bp, 7 predicted proteins | sample 2165551 | NCBI WGS metagenome assembly RRZT01 (sample SAMN10456910, study PRJNA506462) | wastewater metagenome | biome: wastewater; feature: sludge; material: wastewater sludge; isolation source: wastewater sludge with Escherichia coli K12::gfp cells carrying plasmid... | place: USA: Moscow, Idaho ...
ATTCGATGCATATACACCAGAAATTCGTCGTGCACGTTCAACAGGTTTAATCACAGGATTACCTGATGCATACGGTCGTGGACGTATTATTGGTGATTATCGTCGTGTTGCACTTTATGGTATTGACCGTTTAATTGAAGCTAAAAAAGCTGATTTAAACACAATTAAAACAATCAATGTTGAGACAATTCAACTGCGTGAAGAAGTCAGCGACCAAATCCGTGCTTTAAATGATATTAAAGCAATGGCTGCAACTTATGGCTTTGATATTTCAGGCCCAGCTAAAGATGCACAAGAAGCAATCCAATGGACATACTTCGCTTACTTAGCAGCAATCAAGGAAAATAACGGTGCTGCAATGAGTTTGGGACGTACTTCAACATTTATCGATATTTATATCGAACGTGATTTAAAAGTAGGCGTGATTGATGAAAAAACTGCACAATCATACATTGATCAGTTCATCATGAAATTACGTTTAGCACGTCACTTACGTACACCAGAATATGATGATCTCTTTGCGGGAGACCCAACATGGGTTACAGAATCAATAGGTGGTATGGGACAAGATGGTCGTCCTTTAGTGACTAAATCATCATTCAGATACCTTCATACACTAACAAACTTAGGACCTGCACCAGAACCAAACATGACTATTTTATGGTCAGATGATTTACCACTTGGTTTCAAACGCTACGCAGCAAAAATGTCAATCGAAACAGGTGCAATTCAGTACGAAAACGATGACATCATGAGACCAGAATTTGGTGATGACTACGGTATCGCATGTTGTGTTTCTGCCATGGAAATTGGTAAACAAATGCAATACTTTGGTGCACGTGCTAACTTAGCAAAAGCACTTCTATATGCAATTAACGGTGGTATTGATGAGCTAAAAGGTTCAAAAGTAATGGAAGGTTATGACATCATGACAGATGAAGTCTTAGACTACGATAAAGTGATGTCAGTATACGATAAAGTATTAAAAGACCTTGCAGGAACATACGTTGATGCAATGAATATTATCCACTACATGCATGATAAATATGCTTATGAAAAGAGCCAAATGGCACTTCACGATACAAACGTACAACGCCTCATGGCATTTGGTATCGCAGGACTTTCAGTAACTGCTGATTCCTTATCAGCCATTAAATATGCAAAAGTACGTCCAGTACGTGATGAAAATGGTATCGCTGTTGACTTTGAAATCGAAGGCGACTACCCACAATTTGGTAATGATGATGACCGTGTCGATAGCATCGCTGTTGATCTAACAGAAAGATTCTCACGTTACCTCAAATCACACCCAATCATTAGAAATGCAAAACATACACTTTCAATTCTAACCATTACATCTAATGTTGTTTATGGTAAGAAAACAGGTTCAACACCTGATGGACGTGTTAAAGGTGAAGCCTTTGCGCCAGGTGCAAACCCAATGCACGGACGTGATAAGTCAGGTGCACTTGCATCCTTAAACTCAGTCGCTAAAATTCCTTATGCTGAAGTATGTGAAGATGGTGTTTCAAACACATTCAGTATCGTACCTCAAGTATTAGGTAAGAGCGAAGACGAAAGAATCACTAACTTAGTGGGTGTTATGGACGGTTACTTTAACCAAAATGCACACCACCTTAACGTTAACGTTTTAGATAGAGAGAAACTGGAAGATGCGATGATCCATCCAGAAAACTATCCGCAACTAACAATCAGAGTTTCCGGTTATGCTGTTAACTTTGTGCGTCTCTCAGAAGAACAACAACGTGAAGTAATCTCAAGAACCTTCCATGAAGCGATCTAATCGTGATCAAGAAGGCTATGTCAGAAAATTAGAAACAATGGGAATGGTGGACGGTCCAGGGATAAGAACAATTGCGTTCTTATCGGGCTGTCCGCTTCGTTGTCTATTCTGTCATAACCCTGACATGTGGAAAAGTGACCCTGCGGATAAAACCACAGTAGAGGAGTTGGTCACGAAACTCAAACGCTACCAACCTTACTACGGTAAATCAGGTGGTGTTACCTTCTGTGGCGGTGAACCTTTAAATCAACCAAAATTCTTGTATGAAGCCATGAAAGCCTGTAAAGAAGAAGGCATTCATACCGTACTTGATACTTCAGGATTTGGTCGTGAGGATACTTTTGATGATATCTTAAGTGTTACAGACTTAATTCTTTATGATATTAAAGGCTTAATGGATGATAAATACCGTGAAATGACCGGTGTTCCCATTAAAACCACAAAAACATTTTTAGCCAAAGCACAAGAACATCAGATTCCAATTTGGATTCGTATTGTAATTGTTCCAGGCATCAATGATACTTATGAATACATGGATCAACTTGCATCTTACATTGCACCTTTAGATAATATTGAACGTGTCGAAATTTTACCTTATCATACGATGGGTGTAAATAAATATGAAACGATTGATATGACTTATCCATTAGAAGGTGTGCCTGCGATGAATAAAGAAATCGCAATGGAAATGCAAGATTATCTTCATGAAAATATTAAACTAAACAGAGAAAGAGCTTAAGTGCTCTTTTTTGTCGTCTAAGCACTGTATAATAAAGTTAGGAGGAAATTTTTTATGAACGTACTTGGAAATTTATTATGGTTTATCTTTGGGGGATTGTGGCAAGGATTATCTTGGTTGGTTGTGGGTTTATTGTGGTGTGTTACCATCATTGGGATCCCAATTGGCCTTCAATGTTTTAAATTTGCGGGATTCACTTTTTTCCCATTTGGGAAAAGCATCGTATATGATGGACATCCTTTATCTTTAATGGTGAATATCCTGTGGTTTTTCTTTGGAGGAATTCCACTTGCGCTTAGTGCAATAGGTAATGGGATCTTACTTTGTTTGACCATTGTGGGTATCCCATTTGGTATTCAATGTTTCAAGTTTGCCAAACTTGCACTCATGCCAATTGGAGCGCGTGTGATAAAGATATAAAAGCCTTTATCTAGCGTGTTCTTGTGGTATAATAAGAAAGCATAAGTCAGGAGGAATGGTTTGTGAAACCAGATAAAAACTACTATATAACAACGGCCATTGCGTATACTTCCGCAAAGCCACACATTGGTAATGTTTATGAGATTGTACTAACCGATGCCATTGCCCGTTACAAACGTGCCCAAGGCTACAATGTGCATTTTCAAACAGGTACTGATGAACATGGACAAAAAATAGAAGAAGCCGCAAAAAATTTAAATAGAAAACCAAAAGAACATGTTGATGAAATCGCAGGACTCATCCGCAGTATTTTTGATGAAATGAATGTCTCTTATGATCACTTCATCAGAACAACAGATCCATATCATATGGAGCAGGTACAAAAAGTATTTGAAAAACTTCTTGAAAAAGGAGACCTTTATAAAGGTGTTTATTCAGGATGGTACTGTCAATCATGTGAAGCATACTATACTGAATCTCAAGCAGTTGAAGGACATTGTCCAGTATGTGGATCAAAACTCATCGAACAAGATGAAGATACATACTTCTTTAAGCTTTCAAAATATCAAGATCGCTTAATCGAGCATATTGAAACACACCCTCAGTTTATTCAACCAGAATCAAGAAAAAATGAAATGCTTCAAAACTTCTTAAAAGAGCCACTCTATGATTTGGCTGTTTCACGCACAAGCTTTAACTGGGGAATCCCTGTTACAAGTGATCCAGAACACGTGGTATATGTTTGGATTGATGCACTGATTAACTATATTGCAGGACTTGGGTATGATGTTGATGGCAATCATGGTGAACTCTTCCATGAATTTTGGCCAGCAGATGTTCATATCATTGGTAAAGATATTTTAAGATTCCACACTATTTATTGGCCAATTTTGCTCATGGCACTTGATGTGGAACTTCCTAAACAAATTTTTGGTCATCCTTGGCTATTAATTGGTGAAGGTAAAATGAGTAAATCCAAAGGGAATGTGGTTTATACAGATGAACTGACAGAAGTCTTTGGGGTTGATGCTTTAAGATACATCATGCTTCATGAAATGCCATTTGAAAGAGATGGCTCACTCACCCATGAACTGATGATTGAACGTATCAATACAGACCTTGCGAATATCACAGGGAATCTTGTAAATCGTACACTTGCGATGACTAACCGTTACTTTGGGGGCAGCCTTAAAGTACGTGATATCCATGAACCGATGGATGATGAGCTGGTTGAGATGGCTTCAACACTTGTTGAAAAAACAACAGCATCTATGGATAGACTCCATGTTCAAGAAGCAATTTCACATGTGATTGCGCTGTTCAGACGTGCCAATAAATACATTGATGAAACAGAACCTTGGAACCTCGCAAAAGATGAAGAGAAACACGATAGACTTCAAACAGTGCTATATAATTTAATTGAAAGTATTCGTATTGGGGCGATTGTGCTGGAATCCTTTATCCCAGAAACTTCACAAAAAATCCTTTCACAACTGCGCACAGCACACACAAGTTTTGAGAGCGCAAAAACATTTGGTTTATTTGAACTGAATCATGATGTGATTGAAAAACCAGAACCTATTTTCCAAAGACTGGATATGGATGAAACGATGAAGCGTTTTGAAAAACCAGAACCCAAACCAATTGTGGACGAAAAAGACCTTATTTCTATTGATGACTTTGCGAAAGTCGATATGAGAACTGGTGTTATTTTAGAAGCTAAAAAACATCCTAAAGCAGATAAGCTTTATGTTTTAAAAGTTCAAGTTGGTGAACACATCTTACAAATTGTCAGTGGCTTGGTGGGTCACTTCGAGATGGAAGACTTAATTAAAAAACGTGTCATTGTGGTTGTGAATTTAAAACCTGCGATGTTACGTGGTGTTGAATCCCAAGGCATGATCTTAGCCGCTAAAGATAAAGACGGTATGGATCTTGTGACAACTGAAAATGTTGTGTCTGGCACAAAAATTTCTTAATACTAAACTGAAACACAGGGCAAATACCCTGTGTTTTCTTGTGGATTCTTAGACCATTTTGTTGGATTATAGGATGTAAGCGCTTTGAAATTTTTGAGATAATATGTTTACAAAGGTAGAAACAAAATCAATTTCTACGTTTAAATCGTATCGTACGATAGTAAGGAGGAGTTATGAAACGATTTATTTCGAAGTTTTTTGTGTTAATGTTAGTCTTTGGCCTATTGGTAGCTTGTGGATCACAAGGTAATAAAGGCGGCGGTGAAGGTGGCTCAGGCGGCGGAGAGCTTGTAGTTTATTCACCTAACTCAGATGGTGAAGTTGAAGGACTACTTTACTATTGGGCAGAGAAAAATGGCGTTAAAGTTAACTTACAATCCATGGGAACTGGTGAAGCACTTGCGAAAATCTCAGCAGAAAAAGATAATCCTCAAGCTGACTTAATGTTTGGTGGTATGAACTTAGGTGCATATCTACAACACGAAGGTCTCTTTGAAGAATATGTAGCAGAAGGTTATGACAAGATTCCAGAAGGTTACCGTACACACGTTGAGAAATATCCATTCTTTACACATTATGGACTCAGTGGCAGTAACTTACTTGTGAATGTGAATTTAGAAAAAGAAATGATTGAAAATGGTGAATTAGATGGCGAAATTAAAGGTTATGCTGATTTACTTAATCCAGCCTTAAAAGGAAAAATCGCAATGGGTGATGCAGCCGGTTCATCAAGTGCTTTAGCACAGTTGACCAATATGTTACTCGTTATGAATCCAGATGCTAAAAAAGATGGTTTAGATGGCGAATTGGCCTTTGGACCAGATGCTAAGGGTTGGGAATATGTAGAAAAATTCATGTTAAATCTTGATGGTAAAATCTTAGGTTCATCATCAGCACTTTATAAAGGTACTGAAGCTGGAGAGTATGTTGTAGCCGCAACATATGAAGACCCATCCATTGCATTACTCACAGACGGATCACAAAACGTACGTGTTGTATATCCTGAAGAAGGTGCAGTATGGCTTCCAGCAGCATCCGCAATTGTAAAAGATGCGAAGAACTTAGACAATGCGAAGAGTTTCATTGACTTCTTAGTATCAGAAGATGGTCAAAAACAAATCGCTAAATTAACATACCGTCCAGTTCGTGATGATATTGTTCATGAAAATGAATTTATGCAACCATTCAGCGATATTAATGTAGCGTTCGAAGATATTGAGTATGTATCAAATCATCGTTCAGACATTCAAGCTAAATTTAAAGATATGCTCACAAACTTAGGTATTGATACCGAAGAATAATCATAGTAATAAGGAGTGATCTCATGAGTATAGAAATCAAAATTCGTGATGCTGTGAAGCGTTATGGAGATGTTACAGTCATTGACGGTCTTTCCTTGGATGTTAAGGAGGGTGAGTTTTTCACCCTCCTTGGTCCATCCGGATGTGGAAAGACAACATTATTAAGAATGATTGCAGGCTTTAACTCTATTGAAGGCGGCGACTTTTATTTTGGTGAAAGACGTATCAATGATTTTGACCCTGCAAAAAGAAATATAGGAATGGTTTTTCAAAACTATGCAATTTTCCCACACTTAACCGTTGAGAAAAACGTTGCGTTTGGATTACAAAATAGAAAATTAGATAAAAATACCATTAAAATTGAAACTGAAAAATTCTTAGAATTAATGCAAATTAATGATTACGCTGATCGTTTACCAGAACGACTCAGTGGTGGACAACAACAACGTGTTGCGCTCGCAAGAGCTTTAGTGATTCAACCTGATGTCTTATTAATGGATGAACCACTTTCAAATCTTGATGCGAAACTTCGTGTTGAAATGCGTCAAGTTATTAAAGAAATTCAATCCAACGTTGGCATTACAACATTCTACGTAACCCATGACCAAGAAGAGGCTATGGCTGTCAGTGATCGTATTGCGATTATGGACCTTGGTGAAATTCAACATATTGGTACACCCAAAGATGTTTACCAAAGACCAGCGAACTTATTTGTGGCATCCTTTATTGGACAAACCAATATTGTGGATGCAAACTTAGAAGTAGAAAATGACAAAACTTATCTTGTATTTGAAAACGGCTATAAACTTGAAGTTCATAATATTTTAAAGGACTATCAAGAGAATCAAAAAGTTAAAGTATCCATTCGTCCAGAAGAGTTCACAATTGTTTCAGAAGAAACAGGACTTCAAGCAGTGACGGAAGATTATTCATTCTTAGGACTCAATACTGTTTATAATGTGAAGGCGTTTGAAGACATGCGTATTCAAATCATTCAAGAATCAAGTATTAAAGACATCATTAATCCTAAAGAAACTGTTAATTTAAAAATCAATACAGAAAAAATTAATATCTTTACAGAAGATGGTAAGAAAAATATTGTTGAAGGCGTCAACAATGACAATGAAGTATATGTGAAAGGATGATTCATGTGAAAAAAACTAAAAAATCACTGGATATATGGACAGTCCTTTCTCTGTCTGTATTGGCAGGATATGGGTTATTTCTGATCTTTCCATTATATAAAATCCTTCGCGGTGCCTTGATGGATACAGATGGAACCTTTTCCTTCATGTGGTTTCAACAATTCTTTAACGACCCTTATTATTTCAAAATATTAGGGAACAGTTTTAAAGTTTCAATCAGTGCAACCTTCATGACATTAATTATCGGTTATCCTATGGCTTATTTCTTTAATCTATATGAGATTAAAGGAAAGAAATTCGTGCAAATTTTAGTAATTTTAAGCGCAATGTCAGCACCATTTATTGGCGCTTATGCATGGATTCAGCTCTTAGGTCGAAGTGGCTTTATTACAGTCTTTTTACGCAATACCTTTGGCTTTGAAATGCCAACCATTTATGGGTTTAATGGGATTGTGCTGGTATTAACACTTCAACTTATTCCGCTGGTCTTTATGTATATCAGTGGTGCCTTAAAAAAAATCGATCGAAGTCTTATTGAAGCGTCAGAAAATATGGGGATTACAGGCGCAAAACGATTCTTTAAAGTCATCGTGCCACTCACCATGCCAACAGTTCTGGCAGCCGCAATCTTGGTATTCATGCGCGCGTTCTCGGACTTTGGAACACCCCTATTAATTGGTGAAGGTTACCGTGTATTTACCGTTGAGATTTATCAACAATTTATGGGTGAGGTTACAAGAAACTATAACTTTGCTTCAACCATCAGTATCATTACGGTTATTATTACAGCGACAATCTTCTTAATTCAAAAGTATATTTCAAAGAGATTCTCATTCTCAATGCATTCAATTAACTCAATCGAAAGAAAACAAGCCAAAGGCATCAACAATATTTTGATCCATGGATTTGTATATTTCGTCATATTCCTTTCGTTTTTACCACAAGTTCTTGTAGCATATCAATCATTCCAAAAAACATCGGGGAAACTCTTTGTGAAGGGATTCTCGCTTGATAGTTATAAGACGGCACTGTATCGTGTTGGAGATGCCATTCCCAATACCCTATATATTGGGGGACTCGCCATTGTCTTTACAGTTTTAATTGCAGTATTCATTGCATATCTTGTGGTTAGAAGAAGTAATACAATCAACAACTTTATTGACATCGTCAGTATGATTCCTTATATCGTTCCAGGTAGTGTTGTGGCGATTGGACTCATTATGGCCTTCAGTAAAAAACCATTTACACTTACTGGTACCGTTGCGATTATGGTAATATCGCTGGTCATACGGCGAAGTCCTTATACCATCAGATCATCGGTTGCGATCTTACAACAAATTCCGATGGCGGTTGAGGAAGCATCCATTTCACTGGGTGCAAGTAAACTGAAGACTTTCTTCAAAATTACAATCCCGATGATGGCATCAGGTGTTATCTCAGGTGCAATTCTATCCTGGGTTACCATCATCACGGAGTTATCCGGTGGTATCTTACTCTATGGTCCAAAAACGCTCACATTGACCTTGGCGATTTATGCCTTCGTGTCTCGTGGTAGTTATGGATATGCTGCAGCCCTTGCGACAATCCTATCGGCCTTCACAACAATATCATTACTTGTTTATATGAAGGTTTCTGGATCAGACGAGATCACACTTTAAAGTTTACAGGACAAGAAAACAAACCATCTTGTCCTTTTTTGCGTAGAAAACTTAGAATAAATCATCAAATTATGGCATAATAAGGATGTAAGCGCATTAGTTTCAGGAGGAAGTATGCATAAATTTAAGAAAACAGGCTTGATGTTACTGAGTCTTCTTTTGTTGGGGGGATGTAATGTCAATAAATCAAAAAACAAGGCAGGCGATCTTGTGATTTATTCACCCAACAGCCAAGGCATTATGAATGCGGTCATTCCTTTATTTGAAGAAAAGACAGGCATCAATGTTGAAGTTGTTTCAGGTGGTACTGGTTTTCTTATGGAAAAAATTGAAAGTGAAAAAAATAATCCACAAGCTGATGTTTTATTTGGCGGCACGTATACACAGTTCACCACCAACAAACATCTTTTCCAAGATTATGTTTCAGAAGAAAATGAATTCATTCTTGATGAATACAAAAATGCTGATGGATATCTTACATTTACCGTGTTAGATGGCTCAGTAATTATTGTGAATAAAGCACTCACCTCTGATATTAAAATAGAAGGATACGCTGATTTACTCAATGAAAAACTTCTGGGTAAAATTGCAACTGCTGATCCTCAAACTTCATCCAGTGCCTTTAGTCAACTCACCAATATGCTTTTAGCCATGAGTGATGATGGCACTTACACATCAGAGGCTTCATGGCGCTATGTCTCAAATTTAACAGAACTTTTAGATGGTAAGATTCAGTCTGGTTCATCATCTGTTTATAAATCTGTGGTTGATGGGGAAATGTGGGTTGGCTTAACCTATGAAGATCCTGTCGCAACTTTAATTAAATCAGGCGCCAAACATATTGATATTGTTTATCCTAAAGAGGGAACTGTCTTTTTACCTGCAGGATCAGCTGTAGTTAAAGATGCGAAAAACCTTGCGAATGCCCATAAGTTTATTGACTTTATTCTCAGTGAAGAAATGCAGAATATTTTTGGGACAACACTGACCAACAGACCTGTAAGAAAAGGGGCCGTAGTGGGAGACCACATGCGTCCGATTGAAGAAATCAAAGTCATTTTTGAAGATATGGATTATGTTCATGAACACAAACAAGACATCATCTTTGAATATATGCAAATAATGGAATAGATTATGAAAGATAACATACTTACCTTTGAAGAAAAAATTAAATCATCCTTTAAAAGACACTTAAGATTACCGCTCATTGGGCTTTTAATCACTTTATTAAGTGTCATTTTTCTCTTGAATTTCAACAATAATCTTATTGAACCCAATAAAGGATACAGTCTTGTATCAAGGCGTTTTGATGATTTAATACATAGTGTTGAAATGACACTAGAGACGGCGATTCAAGAAGATAGTTTTATTGAAAGTATTAAAGATGAAAATATCTCACAGTATCCTTTCACAAATCTTTATTATCAATTACTTCAAAATTCACGCGTGAATTTAGACTATGTGATTTTAAACAGTGAGCTAGAACCCATTCATGCCACGCGTAATATCTTTGATAATTCTGTTTATGTATCAACCTACAATAAACTTTTTTCCACACGGATTCAAAACAGCCCCCATGTTGAAATTGGAAGTGTAAACCTTAATGATATCAATGTGAAACAAAATGCCCTTGCGATTGGTCAAAAGATTGACTTAGGACAAGATGATTATGCGATCTTTATTGTCTATATTGATCCTTTATCTATGGAATCTTTGATTGACCAGTACTATGTAAACTATGTGGTAGTGACGGATCAATTTGGTTATGTGGTGGCCAGTTCAAGTGATGTTTTCTCTGATCAACTCAATCGTTTTAACACAAAACAGGATTCAGAAGTGACGATAGAAAACAGTGTATATCGTGACTTTCATAAAGAAAATCAACA
>RRZT012332322.1_pt1 | contig 10932 bp, 12 predicted proteins | sample 2165551 | NCBI WGS metagenome assembly RRZT01 (sample SAMN10456910, study PRJNA506462) | wastewater metagenome | biome: wastewater; feature: sludge; material: wastewater sludge; isolation source: wastewater sludge with Escherichia coli K12::gfp cells carrying plasmid... | place: USA: Moscow, Idaho...
TCATGGACATCGCGTTCCGGATCATATTATTATCAATACTATTTCAGCAATGGTTATGTTACTTATTCCTATAGCTATGGTAACGGCAGTTCCTACTCATCCACCGGAAACTATCAGATTGTTGGGGTTAATCCTAATGGCACCATTGGAACGCTCTCTGTTTTCAATATGACCGGCTATTCTCTGCCCAGCACCCTTAATATTAATTGTGAGCCACTGGGAGATAACATGATATCAATCAATACCCGGGGTTATAACTATAGTCCATGATCGTGACTGGAATAGGAGAAAACCATGCATATTCAAAATAAAAAGCGCTTCGTTCTGATGATGGGACTACTGGGATTACTGATCATCCTGATCGGGTTTTCGATCTGGATGATCGGGTCAGCTATTTCTTCGCAGAATGCCTCAGCTAAAATCACCAGCAATCCCACCAATACAGCTACCGCCGATTCGGCTCAGGGAAACCGTACCGATTTAACAGCCAGCCAGGCTATCACCGAGCCGATGGATACCCTGGTTTTAGTCAATAAAACCACCAGTCTGGCGGAAGATTATCAGCCTGCGGATCTGGTCTGGGTCGATTTACCGGGAGTTCGGGAAACGCAATTGCGAAAAGAAGCGGCCGGGGCATTGGAAGAGCTCTTTGCTGCGGCCGAGTCAAAAAATCTGTCGTTATACTGTTGTTCCGGCTATCGATCCTATCAAACTCAGGCAGAGCTGTACGCTGAAAATGTCAAAGCCTATGGCCAGAAAGAAGCTGATCTGGTCAGTGCAAAACCTGGCCAAAGCGAGCATCAGACCGGACTGGCTATGGATGTCACCGCCGAATCCGTTAATTTTGATCTGCTGGAAAGCTTTGGACAAACGCCAGAAGGGGTCTTCATCAAAAACAATGCCCATCAGTATGGCTTTATTGTACGCTATCCTGAGGACAAAACGACGATCACCGGTTACGCTTACGAACCCTGGCATCTGCGCTATGTGGGTAAGGCTGTGGCAACGGAAATCTACGACAATAAGCTGACCTTTGAAGAGTATTTAAAAACCAGTTGATGATTGGTTTAGCCATCATCGTTTTGGCTTGAAAATTATCGGCTACTAAATACAGACCACCCGTTGCGAAGTAAGACTGCTTAACGGGTGGCTTTGTTTTAAATAAAATGATACAATACTGCTATCTTTTTGAAAAACTGGAGGTACACCTTGCAACCAAAAATAATTCTTGCCAGTCAATCACCCCGCCGACGGGAGTTGTTTAAGCTGGTGGTTAAAAGCCATGGCATTCAAGATTTTAGCATTCAGGCCGCAGAAATCGATGAAAAACGAATTGAAGCCGAGATTCTGGCAAATAGTGATGGGGCTTTTCAGGACACGGTAAAAAAACTGGCGGGCGAGCTGGCGGCGAGAAAAGCCCGGGTTGTTCAAAAAATTAATCCCCGGGCCCTGGTGGTGGGAGCGGACACGATGGTGGTCCTTGATGAGCAGATCCTCGGTAAGCCAACGGATGAAATGGAAGCCTACAAGATGATTAAACAATTGGCTGGTAATACCCATCAGGTCTTAACCGGGGTCAGTATCCGCTATCGGGACTGGGAAGAGCGGTTTGTTGCGATATCGTCGATACGTTTTTATCAGTGGGATTACCAGATGCAGCGGGAGGTGGCGGACTATGTGGCCTCTGGTAAGGCCATGGACAAAGCCGGCGCCTATGGCATTCAGGAAGAAGCCGGTCTCTGGGTTAAGGGGATTAAGGGCGACTACAATAATATTGTCGGGCTGCCGATTGCAAAGCTCAACAAGCGGCTCGGCAAAATGCTGGAACAGATCGCCAACCAGTAACAGGCAGACATTCTACATCGCAAAAGAGGATTCCGTGCGTTCAGGAATACAGGGTAGTGTTTAATACAACGATAACTCACGATAAAAAGCCGGGTTGAGAAACTCTTTCAAGGTAATGTCGGCCATTTTAAAAAGCCGTCGGGAAACCTGGGTGGCATCGGCATCCGGGTATTTATCTTCCAGATAGACTACTTTTTTGATCCCAGCCTGAATAATCGCTTTGGCGCATTCATTGCAGGGGAAACAGGTGACATACAAAATGGAATCAGCCAGCGACCGCCCGTCCGAATTTAAAATGGCATTTAACTCGGCGTGACAGACATAGGCGTATTTGGTGTCTTGAAAAGAGCCATCCCGTTCCCAGGGCAGGACGTCATCGCTGCAGCCTTTTGGCATGCCGTTATAACCGGTGGATAGTATAATATTGTCTTTATTGACAATGCAGGCCCCCACCTGAGTATTGGGATCTTTGCTGCGCCGGGCCGATAACAGGGCAATCCCCATAAAATATTCTTCCCAGCTGATATAATCATGTCGTTTCATCGCATTCTCCAGTTTTTTCTTTAGTGTAACATAATTCGATTGAAAAGTGGAGTCATCTCGGATAAAATTAATGCGTTTCCACGGTCAGTTTTTAATAGCTAAAAATTGGCGTGACAGCATAGAAAAATACTTATTTAAAATAGATGAACATTAAGGCTGATGGTTGTGGTCTGGAAAGGTGAAAATGTGGGTAAAAAGCGACTAATTGTGATATTGGCATGGAGCTGCACTCTGATCTGGATGGGTATTATCTTTTATCTTTCCAGTCAGCCAGCTACCCAGTCGGCCCATCTCAGCACCGGTATAAAAAACGAATTACTGGCGCTACTGGCCCATTTGATCCCGGGCATCGAAAACATGGAAATAAAAAGTCTGGATTTCTATATCCGCAAAAATGCTCATTTCATCGCCTATTTTATTTTAGGAATCCTGACCCTGGTGGCACTCATCCAAAGCGAGGCCAGAAAACCGGCCAATCTGGCTCTGTTGATTGGCATTCTTTACGCTGTATCTGACGAATTTCATCAATTGTTTGTACCCGGCCGCGCCGGCCAATTTCGGGATGTGCTCGTCGATGGAGCCGGCACCGTGCTCGGAGTTTTACTCGCATCGATTGTAATTAGCCGAATTTCTCGACGGTTTTGAATAAATTCGATTAATCCCCATCGTAGGGGGTATAAAAGAAACAACCAATACAAGGAGGTCTAACTTATGAAATTCAGAGAATTTACAGTGAATAGTCACTCAACCAGAGAATTTGTCGATAGTAGTGTGGATGAGCGGGAGATAAATGAGATAAAAACTTATCTTGACGAGGTCAATATGACCATTGGCAAAGAAAAGGGCTTTTCCCTGATGCTGATGGAAAACGGTGATACCGTTTATCAGGATCTGGAAGGTTTCGGCGGTGATGGAGGGGTCATGATCAAGGGGCCTCATTATATCGGGTTGCGGTTGGATAAGGCAGATCATGAAATTGAAGTCTTTGGGGCTTTTTATCTGCAGTCGGTGGTAAAAAAACTCTATGATCTGGGCTTGGGCAGCTGCTGGATCAGTCTCAATGAAATTATTCCTAGTCAGGAAGAAAAACTACTGGCGGGCAAACCCGGGATCATCCAGTATCTGCTGGTCTTTGGAAAGCCCAGTAAAAAAGAAGCAAAAACCGATAAACACAAAACGATAATCAATTGTGATACGAAATATGAACAGAATCCTTATGGCATCACTATGATTACCACCAGCGATGAGATCCGTCTTTCGGTAGTCGATACCATTTTCCTGCAAAACTGGGGGAATGTGGCGCCCTATGAAGAAATGGAAAAAAGAGGGGTTCTGGATTTGCTTTACTACGTTAGAAATTCGCCTTCATTTCAGAATGTTCAGCCTTGTCGGCTGATCCTTAAAGATGGTTATGCGGAACTGGCGGTAGTTAATCCGGATAGGGAAGAAAACTACACCGATGCCGGGATTATGCTCTTTACCCTGGAAGGCCTGGCCAAAGAACTGAGTTTCCCGTCCAACTGGCATTTTATTAATGACGATTCCGATAATACCGAATATCGCCGGGTCGCTCATTTCGACCTGTAAAATTAAATAAACTGATAAAATTAAAGGGGCTATTGTCATCGGAATCGATGACAATAGCCCCTTTTTTATAGATATTGAAGATGGGCATTGGAACGATTGAGGTACATCAATGCCAATTCCAGTTTCATTTCGATACTGTTTTTAAGGTAATCCCATTCATCCGCCCGCTGTTTTTTGGCTCGGGCGATTTCTTTTTGTGACAGCGAGGTGGCTCGCAGTGGTGATTTATTGGTCGTGCTGCTTGTTTCGAGAATCAGTGAAATATCGTTAGTCTCTGGATGGTTTTGATAATACGTTGCAAATCTTGACTGTACCATTGTTATTTCCTTTCGTTGAACAAATTTATTAAGTGATTGCGAACGGCGGTGAGCTTTGTGTCCAGTTTCGCACAAAGCAATTGTTACACTGTACGTCGTACAGGCTATCGCCTGTTCGCCTACACGTTACACAATTGATTTCGCGAAGGCAACGAGCCAATCACAAGCTTTCTTGTAGTTGGCGACTGCCCGCGAACCAGTAGAAATTAGCATAGCGATTTCTGCTGGTTGTGGAAACTGAACGCAAAGCAATCATTGTTCGATATTTTAGTTCGGCAGGTGCCTATTTCAGATTTCAGCTAAGCTCGTAAAGCTTAACCGTTGATCTGTTATCAGTATAAACGATAGATGTTAAGGAATTTTGAACAGAATGTTAAGGTTTTGTGAAGATTGTTAAAAAAGATAACCTAGTACCGACAACCGTAATGCGCCCTTCCTTGTCAGCGGCAGTCTTTTATCTTATAATAGAGAGATATGACACAAGTCAGGGTTCCCGCGGAACCGTCTAATCGGAGACAAGGATTCACAGGAGGTTCTTAGTGACGCTTAAAAAAAACCTGAGCCAGTATTTTGGCTACGATACATTTAAAGAAGGACAGGAAAAAATCATTACGGCGGCGGTTAACGGCCAGGATGTGCTGGGGATCATGCCCACCGGTGGGGGAAAATCCCTCTGTTATCAGCTACCCGCCCTGCAGCTGCCCGGCATCACCCTGGTAATCTCACCGCTGATCTCACTGATGAAGGATCAGGTCGATGCTTTGGGTGAAATGGGAATCCCGTCCACCTTTTTAAACAGCAGTCTCGATGATGCCACCTATCAACAGCGGCTGGAAAAGATCCGGGCCAATCACTACAAGCTGCTTTATATCGCTCCGGAACGGCTTTGTGCCCCGGCCTTTGTGGAGTTGGTGCGGACGCTTTCGGTTTCCATGGTGGCAGTGGATGAAGCCCACTGTATCAGCCAGTGGGGCCATGATTTCAGACCCCACTACCGGGAGATTCCCGCTTTTATCGGAAATATTTCGCCCCGGCCGGTGGTCGCGGCTTATACGGCCACGGCTACGAAGAAGGTTATTCAGGAAATCCGGGAATTGCTGGCATTGCAAGATCCGGTTGAATCGATCATCGGCTTTGACCGGCCCAACCTGCTTTATCAGGTGGTTAAAACCGGCGATAAGCTCGGTTATGTCAAAAATACCATCACCCAGACCTTTCCGGATCAGTCCGGGATTATTTACTGCGCCACCCGAAAAACTGTCGAAAGCGTCACTGCCAAACTCAGGGGCCTGGGCTTTTTAGCCGGCGCCTATCACGGCGGTATGAGTCCCGCCGATCGGGAGCAGAGTCAGCAGGATTTCATTAATGACCGCCTGCATATCATGGTGGCCACCAATGCCTTTGGGATGGGGATCAACAAGCCAGATGTGCGCTTTATCATCCATTACAACATGCCCCAGAATATGGAGGCTTACTATCAGGAAGCCGGACGTGGTGGCCGGGATGGCGAACCCAGCCACTGCACCATTCTTTATTCCCCCGCCGATATTGTCAAACAGAAACAGCTGATCCAGCTGAATCAGACCTCGCCAGAGCGAGAGACGCTGCTGTTTGAGAACCTTCAGTATCTGGTTGATTATTGTCACACCAATGACTGCCTGAGAAAAAGCATCCTCAACTATTTTGGCGAATCCGCCGAATATGACCGCTGCGGCAATTGCGGCAATTGTCTGGACCAATCGGAAATGGTGGATATTACCCTGGATGCCCAGAAGATCCTGTCCTGCATTTATCGGATGAAAAATCGCTTCGGCCTGAATATGGTGATTGCGGTGCTGCGGGGCTCGAAAAACAAGAAGGTGCTGGAGTTGGGTTTTGATCAGCTGTCCACCTACGGGATCCTTCAGGAGCAGAGCGCCGAAAGCCTCCGCGAAATCATCATGACCCTGGTGGCTAAAGGCTACATCGTCGTCACTGCCGATGAGTACCCGGTTCTCAAACTGACCCCAGACGCCAGTGGGATTTTAAAAGGCAGTGAAAAAGTCTTTCATAAAAAACACCTGCTGAATATCAAGGCTGCCAAAACAAAAACTTCAGGTAAGGCTAAACCACCGGTGGATTGCGACGAAGCCCTGTTTGAAGAACTGCGCAGCCTGAGACGTAGCATTGCCCAGGACAAGGGACTGCCGCCCTATGTGATTTTTCCCGATGCGGCTTTAAGAGAAATGGCGGCCTATGTTCCCCGAACCGAAGCCGAATTTCTAAACATCAACGGCGTCGGCCAGGCCCGCTATGATCATTATGGCACGGTCTTTATCGAAGCGATCAGCAGCTTTGCTGAAAACAACCCGATTACCATCCGGCCCCGGCCGGTCGCGGCACCGGACGACCCGGAACCCCGGGTGACCAGGCGACAAACGGGCGAAAAAGAAGCAAAAGTGCCCTCCTGGGAACTCACCTACGAGCTGTTTGCCGGAGGCATGACCACCGCTGCCATCGCGAAGCAACGGGAACTGAGCGAAAACACCGTCCTCGCTCATTTAATCCGCTGCGATCAGGAAGGAAAAGCGATCGACTGGCGGGATTTTGTCGATGCCGAAAAAGAAGTGATGATCATCAACGCCATCGGAACCGTCGGCCTGGAAGCCCTGCGCCCCATCAAAGATGCCCTGCCAGAGTCCTGTTCTTATGCGGATATCAAAATTGTTATTCATAAAAATGGATTAGCATAACTACTGTCAGAGAAGGAGAAAGACAGATGACCTCGACGAGCTTAAAAGTAATCGCTCTGATTTTAATGCTGCTGGACCATATCGGACAGTTTATTCCGGGCACCCCGCTGTGGTTGCACTGGCTGGGCCGGCTTTCGGCGCCAGTGTTTATGTTTTGTATGGCCTGGGGCTTTTATTACACCCGTGACCGCAAAAGATACCTGCTGCGGATGTATTTTTTTGGCGTCGGGATGGGAATGATTGATCTGATCAGCAATAACAGTATTACTGATCCCTATGCGATGATGTCCAATAATATTTTTGTGACGCTGCTGTTGGTGGCAGTGATTGTCTGGCTGATCGAAATTCGGAAAACTGACAAGCCCAGGGGCAACAAATTTATCGCCCTGTTCGCCGGCTATCAGATTCTGACCACAATCCTCTGTGTTCTGGCTGGTCAGTTCGTGCCGCTGACTGGCATGATGAGCTTTGTCGGGGCCATCACCGGCAATCTGATTTTTAACGAGGGCAGTTTTATCTTTGTTTTTCTGGGGGTGCTGATCTACTTCAACCGCACCGATAAAAAGCGGCTGATCCTGGCCTACGGGCTTTTCTGCATGGCCTTTTTCGCCCTCGAATGGTCCATCGATCCCCGGCCAACCGCCCTGCTTTACAATAATTATCAGTGGATGATGATCGGGTCATTGCCGCTGATGCTGTCCTATAACGGTGAAAAGGGGCGGGGACTGAAATACCTGTTTTATATTTTTTATCCGGTCCACATTGTGATCCTGTTTTTTATCGGCAATCTGTTTTTTTAAGGCCTACCAAGAACTGGTGAGAATGAAGAGTGTGAGTAAGCGATCAACAAATCGCTAGCAGCAGAAAAGGAGATCGGTCGGATGGTAAAAGCTGTCAAAGATATGGAATTTTTGCGGAAGTTGGGCGTTAAAGCCGAGTACAAGTATTTTCACCGCAGTTTTCTGGGCCCGGATGGTGAAAGACAAGCCCAGATCGGTCCCGCTGAGATTGCCGGTTTTCAGGAGCAACTGCAGTAGTTGCCGGAATACCTGGCCCCTTATCAGGCGGCCTTAAATGCCCAGGGGTGGGCGAATATTCCCGATGCGCTGACCCAATCCTTTGAATCCTGGTGCAACGAAAACAAGCTGCACACCCTGATGCAGGTTTATACGCCCCATCTGGTGGCCTTTGGTTTTGTCAAGTCCAGCGAGATTCCGGCCATCTATGCCCTGAAGTATCTGGACATCATGCCCCTGTCCTCGATGATCGAGTCCCGGAAGCTGATCAGTTTCTCCAACGGTGCCAACGAAATCATTGCCAAATTGTCGGAGCGGCTGGAGGACCTCCGTTTGAGTAGCCCGGTCACCGGCATGAGCTCGATTGAGAATAACCGCCTGACCATTGAAACCCCGGTTGGCGAAGAAGATTTTGATGCGGCGGTGATCACCGTGCCGCTGGACCGGTTGGTGATTCACGCCCCGGACCATGCCCGCCTGATGGGTTGCTACCGACGCAAAGCCTACAATGTGCTGGCCTATGTGGCCCGGGAAAACTACCGGACCACCAGTTATTTCACTCATAATTTTGACAAAGACGGACACCTGCTGCTGTTGTATAGCAGTAAGCCCGATAAACCCGGACCGCTGCTGACCGCCTATGCCGCCGGAGATCTGCCAATTAAAGATTTAAAAGCCCAGATAGATGCCGATCTGAAACAGGCCGGCTTTAAGGCTGAGCGGCTGTTTGCCTATAAACATTGGCAGACCTTTCCGCATGTTACCGGGGCCGAGATAAAAAATGGCTTCTACGATCAGGTCAATGCTCTTCAGGGCCAGCAGGGAATCTATTTTTCAGGCAGCCTGACCTGTTTTCCGACCCTGGATAAACTGACCCAATACCTCAGCGATTTTACCAACCGCTATTTTACATCCGATCAACCATAAACTTATTTATTTTAGCTTGCTGTTAACAGATTTACGGTAACAGCCGGCTTTTTTTATAAACACATCCCGTTAAGCTGTTAACACCAAGTTAAAACAGCTGACGGGATGTGTTTTTATGCGGTGTTAAATTGTTGTCAAAGATAATCAGATGGACTATAATCAGTTCAAAGAAGCTACTGAAAACAATTACAAAACTGATAAACTGCCGTGCGCTTCGTTGTTGGTTTCTCACAAACAATTTGCGCGATAGAATTAGGTAAGCACTTCGCTATCGTACCGACCAATTGTTAATCTGTTGTTCGCCACAAGCTCGGACAGGCGCTGCCGTGTCCCCCTTGATGCGTACAACATGATGTAACAATTGTCGGTACTGGTTTGTTGATTAAGTAAAAAACGAGAAAAAGAGGTGGAGTCCATGCATGAACTGGGAATCGTTTATGAAGTGATAAAAATCGTTGACGAATTTGCGGTGGCCAATGATTTGACCAGGGTTGATAAGATTATTCTGGAGATCGGGCAATTGTCCCAGATTTTGTCGAAGCCTGTTATCCGGCAGCAGTCTGTGACACACCCTATCATGAGACCAAGCTGGAAATCATCGTGCTGCCGGCCATGGGGGAGTGTCAGGCTTGCCATGAACATTTTAATGTGGTCGATAACCGTAAGATATGCCCCAGCTGTCAGGCGGAAGCTTTCCGTTTGATATCCGGTCGGGAATTTAATATCAAAGAGGTTGTCGCCTATTGAGCTAGTGCTTAGCTAGGATCAGGGTTGATCTATTTATAAATGATCCTTAATGAAATCCTTTTAGCTTTATTTTTTCAGAAATTCTGGTATACTAAACTTATCTTTTTAAACGAAACTAATAAAGGAGAACTTATGCCAGACAAATTATTCAACCTGGACGATTATTTTAAGCGAATTAACTATAACGGGGGCCGCCAGGTTTCGGCCGAAACCCTGAAACAACTCCACCTCGGTCACGTGATGAACATTCCTTTTGAAAACCTCGATATTTTTGCGAAGAAGAATATTTCTCTGGATCTTGACGATCTTTTTGACAAGCTGGTGCTACGCCGTCGCGGCGGTTATTGTTTTGAAATGAACGGCCTGTTTGCAGCAGTGCTGACGGCGATGGACTTTCCGGTCACCCAGCATCTGGCCCGGGTCTACCACGGAGGCTTTGACAACTCGGGAAAAACCCATATGGTCTTGCTGGTGCAAGCTGATGGCCAGCAATGGGTCTGTGATGTGGGCTTTGGCGGCAATAGTTTGGCCGCACCACTGTTGTTTGAGGAAGGCCGGGAGCAGGAATACCTGGGCCGTATCCATCGGGTGATGGCTGACCCCGAATACGGTTACCGGGTGGAGTTTAAAACGGCTACCGGTTTTGAACCAATCTATGCCTTTACTTTGGAAAACTGCTGTCCGGCCGATTATCTGATCGCCAATCATTATACCGCCACCTACCCGGAGTCCTTTTTCCGACAGGCCGAAATGTGCGCCCTGGTTACCGCCACCGGTAAGATCACCTATTTTGACGGCAGCTTAAAGATCGCCGATGGTGAATCACTGACCGAAACCACCATCAGCGGTGACGCCGCAATCAAAGACGCCTTGCAAAGCTATTTCGGAGTGGAACTATCATAAAAGCTGGAAAAAAAAAAGCAACAAGCCTTAAATCGGTTTGTTGCTTTTTAGTTCTTTAGTTCATTATGATTAACGACCCAGTACCGACAATTGTTACATCATGTTGTACGCATCGGGGCGGACATGGCATCGCCTGTCCGATCCCGCAGCGAACAACAGATTAACAATTGGTCGGTACGGCAGTTTAAGCCTACCGCAGCTACAAACCTGCAGTTAATTTAAGACTTATTTCTGGGTGGCCAGGAAGGTGTCAATTTCAGCGGCGGTGGGCAGCGAAGGTTGCGCACCCAGCTGAGTACAGGTCAGGGCACCAGA
>RRZT010312338.1_pt1 | contig 10930 bp, 10 predicted proteins | sample 2165551 | NCBI WGS metagenome assembly RRZT01 (sample SAMN10456910, study PRJNA506462) | wastewater metagenome | biome: wastewater; feature: sludge; material: wastewater sludge; isolation source: wastewater sludge with Escherichia coli K12::gfp cells carrying plasmid... | place: USA: Moscow, Idaho...
CCACAATGGCCATACCCGATCAAAAAGGCTGATTATGGACGGCAATGATTTTTGGCTGTGGCTGGCGCCGGTGGCTTTGCTGCCGGTGTTTTTCGCCATGGGCTGGTTTGCCGCACGGGTGGACATGCGCTCGGTATTGGCGCAGGCCAAATCGGTGCCGGTGGGCTTTTACAAAAGCTTGGATGCCTTGGTGGAGCGCAACAGCGGCAAGGCCGTGCGTGAATTGGCCGAGGTGGTGGATCAGCAAAGCGACGCCAAGCAAAGCACTTATGAGCTGCACCTAACCTTGGGCAAGCTCTACCGCCAGCGCGGCGAAAACGACAAAGCCGTTGTGCTGCATCAAAAACTGCTCGACTCCCCCGACACCGTGGGCGAGCGCCGCGATGCGGTGCTGTTTGAGCTGGGGCAGGATTATCAAGCCGCCGGCTTGGTGGACAGAGCCGAGCAGATTTTTATCGGCTTGCAAAACGGCGTGATGGCCAAACCGGCGCGGCAGGTGTTGTTGCACATCTATCAGCAAGACCGCGACTGGGAAAAAGCGATTGAATTGGCGCAAACGCTCAGCCACGGCGATCAGAGCTATCAATTTGAAATTGCCCAATTTTATTGCGAGCGGGCGCAGGCAGCCTTGTTTCAGTCGCGCTTTGACGAAGCCACGGCTTATGCTCATCAAGCCTTGGCGGTAAACCGCAAATGCACCCGTGCCAATCTGATTTTGGGCGATGCTGCGCAAAAGCAGGGGCAATATCAAGCCGCCATCAATGCCTACAGCGCGATTGAAAAACAAAACCACGAATACCTGAGCATGGCCGCCGAGCGCCTGTACGATGCCTACGACGCTTTGGGTAAGCCGCAAGAAGGCTTGGCGGTGTTGCAAGGCTATGCACAAACCTTTCCGCAGCTGGACATCATCAATGTGATTTACGAAAAATCACTGCTGCTCTACGGCGAGCAAGCAGCAGCGCAAACCGCTGCTGATCTGGTGCGGGCCAAGCCCGATTTGGCCGGGGTATACCGTTTGCTTGGCTTGCAAATCAGCGATATGGATCCCACTTGGCGTGCCGATGCCGACTTGATGCGCAGCGTGGTGGGGCGGCAAATGCAAAAAGCGGTGATGTACCGTTGCCGCCATTGCCATTTTAAATCGCAAGTGTTTTTCTGGCATTGCCCGGCGTGCAATAAGTGGGAAACATTTACGCCCAACCGCATTGAAGTGTAGCGTTATCTTTCAGGCAGCCTTAAGGCTGCCTGAAAAACTTAAATACAAGCGATAAAGGAAAGCGCATGAGCGTAGAACAACTGTATGCCTTGGCCGCCGAATATCTGGATTTCTTGGCCGAGCAAGGCGAAGAAGCGGGCATGGCCAAGCTCAGCGATGCGCAGCACACCTTGCTGGCATATTGTTATCTGGACAGCCAAGTGCAAGAGGGTGGCTTTGTACAGCTGATTGCGGCGGGTTATGGCGATTATGTGTTTGCCAACCCCTTGGCCGACAGCCTGCGCCGTTGGGGCATCAAAGCCACGCCCAAGGTGCTGGACAAAGCGCGGGTGCTGTATGCCGAGCACGGCGGCCAAATCGAAGCACTGGCCAGTGATGAGGTTGATGTGGATGCCTTGCGCGCCCAATTTGCGGCTTTTGAAGACTTGGACGGCGATTACTACGATGTGGCCGATGAGGATTTGGCCGCCGCTGCTGAGTATGTGGCCGCGCATCAGGCGGAATTTGCCTTGCCGGTATAAGGTCTTGAATCATGAAATACATGATGATTTTTGGCCTATTGGCCGTGTTTTTATTGTTGTTGCTCAAGCGCCGCCGGCCACAGTCGGATGTGCAAACCCTTCCACCGCCGCAGCATACGGCTGCTGCGGATGCCGCCGCATTTCGCCATTGGTTGGCGGTGCTGTATCGGGATCAGCCGCAAGATGTTGACGCCGTGTATCAAGGCGTGGCGGCTGAATTGGTGGCAGAAGGGGAAACCGATTGGCAGCCGGATAATATTATTCATTTCGGCACCGGCGAATTATTGGATGCGCAACGTGCTTTTCTGGTGGATTGGAAAGACGGCGAGTCATTTATCGATTGGACGGCAGAGATGGCGGCACGTTTTGGTTTCCAGCTGGTATGGACGGCACAAAATAAAGATGCAGACCTGCCCGAAACGCTGATGCAGGCGGCTTATGCGCAGTTTTTGGCGCACGGCGCGGTGTTGTACAATACCGCAACCGGCGGTGATTATTATTGCCTTGCCATCGTGCCGCAGGCCGACAGTGCCGATTTTGAAGCCGCATCGCAACAATGGGGTTTGGCGGTGCGCACGGCAGACCAGCCGTATTAGTTTCAATTCAATTCACTATAAAACCCTTTCAGGCAGCCTTTATGGCAGCCAAACCATCCGTTTGCGTAAAAATAAATTGCAAAGAAACAAAATCTTATGAATCCTTTAATCCTCGATGGCGGCCAGCCGGTACAACGCACGCCGGTGATTGTGGCGCTTGACTTTGCCGGTGCCGATGAAACCTTGAACTTTGTGCGCAGGCTCGATCCCACACTGTGCCAGCTTAAAATCGGCAAAGAATTGTTTACCGCCACTGGCCGCCGCTTGGCCGAAAACCTGATTCAGCAAGGCTTTAAATTGTTTTTGGATTTGAAATACCACGATATTCCGCACACCGTGGCGGCGGCCTGCAAAGTGGCTGCCGAAATGGGCGTGTGGATGGTGGACATGCACAGCTTGGGCGGGCGGCGCATGATGGAAGCCGCGGTGGACGCGCTAGCGCCTTTATCGCACAAACCTTTGTTGATTGGCGTTACCGTGCTCACCAGCATGGAGCAGGCCGACTTGGCCGAAATCGGCCTTGAATTGCCGGTGGCCGAGCTGGTGCTGCGTTGGGCGCAGTTGGCGCAATCTTCCGGTTTGGATGGCGTGGTGTGCTCGGCACAAGAAGCAGCGCTGTTGCGCCAGCATTTGGGTGCGGATTTTGTACTGGTTACCCCCGGCATCCGCCCCAATGTGGCCGCGAATAACGACGACCAACGCCGCATCATGACCCCGCAAGCAGCACTGGCCGCGGGCAGCAGCTATTTGGTGATGGGGCGTCCGATTACCGGAGCAAGCGATCCGGTGGCGCTGCTGCGGCAAATCAATGCCGAGGCCAATGTTTAAGGGCAGATAGGCGTGGGTTTTATCAAGGCTGTCTGAAAGATTTGAATTGATTTTCAGGCAGCCTTAGATGATGTTGTCAAACTGCTGTTTAAAAAACGCACCCGTGTATTCATACTGGGTGCGTTTTTTAAACAGCTAAGCTGAAATGCGAGCAGACCCTAGCCATCCCCATTCACTTTATGGCGGATAAACTGCTCGGCGGCATCTTTGAGCTGATAGCGGTCGGCGCAGTCGGTGTAGCCGCTGCCCATCAGTAAGGCGAAGTCCACTTGGGCGGTGATGTGCGGCTGGCGGGCGATGCGCCACAAAGAAGCAAAAAACGGCGTGTCGCCTACCCAAGCAGCGGCGGTGCTGCGTTGGCCGTGCGGGTTTAGGTAGCGCAAGGCCATGGCCTGTACCGGGGTGTTGGTGTCGATGGCGGCTTGAAACAGCGCGGCTTTAAACGGCAATACGTTTAAGCCGTCGGAGGTGCGCGCTTCGGGGAAGAAGGTTACGCTTTGTCCGGCCGCCAAGGTGTGGGCAATGGTTTGGTTGACATTGCCCGCATCGGTGCGCGAGTGGCGGTTGATAAACACGGTGCCCACATGCGCGGCCAAGGTGCCCACCACCGGCCAGTGGCGGATGGATTGCTTGGCAATAAAACCGCTCGGATACAGTGCCATCAGCACAAAAATATCCAGCCACGAAACATGGTTGGCCACCGCCAACACCGGTGGGTTGGCCGGACATTGGGCGTGGCAGCTTACATTCAGGCGGATGTGCAAAATCTTCAGCAGCCGCTCGGCAATGCCCATCATGGCCGCATCGCGTTGTTTGGGGCTGAGGCGGCCAAAGCGCGATACACGCCAGCCGGCACCGGCCAGCCACCAAAATAGCCGCCACAGGCGGTATAGCGCAAGCAGAAACGGGGTGTTTTTTTGAGCATTCATGGTGGTGTTGGGCTTAATGTTGGCATTGCGGGCAGTAAAAGCTGCTGCGCTGCCCTTGGGTGATTTTGTAAATCAGGCCGCCACAGCGCGGGCAATTTTCGTTTTGGCGGCCATACACCGCATAGTGTTGCTGAAAATAGCCGCTGCGCCCTTCGCTGTTCACAAAATCACGCAAGGTGCTGCCGCCGGCAGCTAAGGCGCGTTGCAAAACATCTTTAACCGCCGCCACCAGTGCGGTGTATTCGTGCGCTTGCAGGCTGTTGGCGGCGCGAGTGGGGGTGATGGCTGCCTGAAACAGTGCTTCGTTGGCATAGATATTGCCCACGCCCACCACCACGGCATTGTCCATCAACGCCAGTTTGATGGCGCGTTTTTGTTTGGCTAGGGTGTGCTGTAAATAAACGGTATCGAAGCCAGCACTTAAAGGCTCCGGCCCCAAGTGTTGCAGCAGCGGATGGTGTTCCAATGCACCGGCAAACCACAAAATGGCGCCGAAACGGCGCGGGTCGTGGAAACGCAGCAAGGTGCCGTCGGCAAATTCAAAATCGGCGTGGTCGTGTTTTTGCGGCGGCGGATGTTGGCCGGGCTCGTAAATACGCAGGCTGCCGGACATGCCCAAATGGATAATCAGATAACCGGCGCCGGTGTGAATCAGCAGATACTTGGCACGCCGACTCACCGCCGCCACGGTTTGGCCGCTTAACACCGCCGCCAAATCGGGGTTTACCGGCCAGCGTAATTTGGGCTGGCGGATGTGAACCTGCGCAAAGGCTTTGCCGCTGATGTGCGGAGCAATACCGGCGCGGGTGGTTTCAACTTCGGGCAATTCGGGCATGGTGTGGATATGAAAGCTAAAGGTGTGCAACATAGCACAAGCAAGCAAGGCCAAACAAGGCTTGGCTGCCTGAAGATAGGCATGGGCGGGTAAAATTTGTTAAGCGGCAAAACGCAGCGCAAAAAGGCTGTGTTAAAGTAGCGGCTTTGTGAACGCAAGTTCCGTTTGTGCCGAAGGAAAACCAGAATATGTTGCATTGGGCTTATCGAATCACCCCCGTGGCCGTGGCCTTGATGTTGCTGCCCGCTGCTGCTGCCGCGCAGGCCAATGAAGCGGCCAGCGGCGCACAGCTGCCCGCCATCGAAACCAAATTACAGCACGCCAAAACCCAAGTGCTGCGTCAGGGCGACAATGAGCGGCAGCAGCGTGTGGCCATTGCCGAGCGTGCCAATAATGTGTTTACCTTGCTGGCCAGCGAAATGGTGCTGGATCAAGGCCAGGTGGGCAGCGCCTTGGCCACGTATATGGTGATGTTGGAGCGCACGCGCGACCCGGAAGTGGCCGAGCGCGGTATGGAAATTGCACTCAATGCCGATGCCGTGCCGCAAGCACAGGCCATTTTAACCCGCTGGCAGCAGCTGGAGCCCACGCCTTCGGCGGCACAAAAGCGCATGGTGTGGGAAATGGCTTTGGCACAGGGGGATGTTGGGGCGGTGGCGGCCGGGCTGGACGACGTATTGGCCGATGCTTCCGACTACAAAACACGGCGTATTTTTCTGCAAATGGCGCAAATGAGCCTGCGCCATCCCGAGCTGGCGGCAGATGCAGCGGCACCGATACACAAAGCGGCGCAAAATCATGCCGATATGCCCGAGGCGATGATTGCCGATGCCATTTTCTCGGCGCAAAGCAACCGCAGCCAAGATGCGGTGAGCGCCTTACAAAAATTGGCCGAGCTGGATGGCGATGTACGCCCGGCCACCTTGCTAACATTGAAATTGATTAACCAATACCGCCCGCAGGTGTTGGTGTCGTTCTTTAAGCAAACCGACATCAACGCCTTGCCGCCGATGTGGCAAAGCCTGTATGTGGATACCTTAATCAGCAGCAAGCAATGGCCGCAAGCCTATGCTTGGTTGCAAAAATTACTCACCCAAAGCCCGGATGCCGATCTGTATCTGCAAGCCGCCGTATTGTCGGTAAGTCAGCAAGCACCCACCGCCGACACCTTGGGCTATTTGGACAAAGCCTATGCCATCGGCACGCAGGCACAAAAAAGCCGCGCTGCTTTTCTGGCCGCCTCCCGCTTAATGGACGACGAACAAACGGCTTTAGCCAGGAAGTGGGCAGAAAAAATCACCGCTGCCGATATGGCGTTTGACAAGCAATTATTGTTAACGATGATTGCGGCGGAAGACAAAAACTGGGCTGCGGCCAGCCGCCACTTGGATGCGGCCGCCGCCATCAGCCCGCAAGTCGGTCAGATTTATGACAGCGGCGATTTGTGGCGTTTGCGCCTGTTTGTGATTGGCCAATACCAAACGCCGGCGCAAAAACTGGCCAGCTATAACCGCTTATTGGCGCAAGCCGAAAAAGCCACCGCCAGCCCCGAGCGTACAGAACGCATTGCCGAAGTGCTGTATGAGCGCGGTATTGTTTATGCCAATGATTTAAACCAGCCGCAGCGTGCAGTGGCCGATTTGCGCCGCTTTGTGGCCATGAAACCGAACAGCCCCGACGGTTTGAACGCCTTGGGCTACACCATGTTGTCGCTGCCCAAAAGCGAATGGCCCGAGGCCATGCGTCTGATTGAAGAAGCCTACCAGCTCGACAGCCAGTCTGCCCCCATCAACGACAGCTTGGGCTGGGCTTATTTTCTGAAAGGCGATGCCGAAGCGGCGTTGCCGTATTTGCAGTTTGCCTACGACCAAATACCCGATGCCGAAGTGGCCGCCCATTTGGGCGAAGTTTTGTGGACATTGGGGCGGCAGGAAGAAGCGCGGCAGGTGTGGCGCACCGCCTTGCAGCAACAGCCGCAACACCGCGTGCTGCGCGATACCTTGCGCCGTTTGGGTGTGACTAATCCTTAAAATACGTTAGGTTCTGTTTATGCTCTTTTTTATAAGCGGTTTTAGTGCAGAAAAAGGTGCAGGCAAGACAAAAAACACAGCTAAAGCCCGCTTGGGCGCGTATCTTTGCTGATAAAGAAACGGAATAAAAGATTGTGAACAGGTACTTCGACCTAGCCATGGTGAAAAACGCATATCCAAAGACGCCAAGCTAGCCCTTTCAACGGATGGATACAGGCAGCGCATATGAAGCTCACCACCGCAATTGCACGCATGATTCCCTGTGCTACTTTACTTGTTTGTTTGTTGATGCCTGTATTGGCATCGGCGGATGAGCGCAAAGAAAATATGCTAATCGAATATGTCCGCCTTGATGAGGATGCCACCAGCAGCTTTTATTACTTTTTCTACAGCCCTTTGCATGGTGATTACATTGAAAAAGTTCGGATTTTATGGAATGGTGGTGCAAGCAGTAGGCCATTCATCACCGATTATATATTTGAGTCCGGTAAAATCCGCGTGGTTGAGATGCAGGCAAATCAAGCCGATTTAGGTCAATTAACCCAAGGCTTGGATGGGCAATTCGAGATGCTTGGGGAAACGGTGTTTGCTTCAATCAGTGAAGCCTGGTACGTAAGCATGGATGTATCCAACCCAAACGCATATACGGCAGGGGTTTTATTTAGGAATTTGCTGAGTGCCTTATTGTTGCAACGCGCGCCTGTTAAGGCCACCGATGCGCATGCTGTGCCAAAGTCTCGTTAGCTGATACAGCGTCTGCCTGCTGCGTTTTCAGGCAGCCTAAAATCATGGCAAACAATGGAAATCGTATCAATATGATCAATAAACTCTTGTTATTGCTGGCCGCTGCGGTATTGGCGGCCTGTACCAATTTCAATACGCTGCTCAAACAAGCAGGCTGGCAGGCCGATACCGATAGCGCAGAAGGCTTTAGCAGCGAAGGCCGCTTGGCGGTGCGCGAGGGCGAAAAAGGCTCGTATGCCAATTTTGAATGGCAGGATTTCGGCACGGTGCAAAACATCAGCGTCAACACCCCTTTAGGCAATACCGTGGGCGTGTTGTGCCGCGATAGCGAGGGGGTGATTGCCGAAGACAGCAGCGCGCGCCAATACCGCGCCGACAGCATCGAAGCGCTCAGCCAAAACCTACTCGGCTTCACCTTGCCCATGAGCCACCTCAACCAATGGGCGCGTGGCCGCTGGGCGCCGGGTGAAGCACATGAAATCCTCGCCGATGGCCGTTTGCGCCAATCGGGCTGGCTGATTGGCCGCCAATTGATGGCCGACGGCGTGTCGCCCAAAATTCTGGTGCTGGAAAACGAACGCTTGAACATCCGCTTGGTGTTCGACCAATTCCAGCCGCTGGATTTGCGCACAATGAAAATCGGGCGTTGCGCACTGCGTGGTGTATGAAGGGTAAAGGCTGCCTGAAAAGGGTATCAATCTTTCAGGCAGCCTTTATATTGGTATAGATTTTGACACAGATCGTAGGTCGGATTCTTGAATCCGACGCTTGTTCGCAGAACAAGGCCCCGCATCACTTTGGCCGATGGCCAAACGCCGGATTCAAGAATTCGACCGACGCGGATAGTATTGTCAAACTGCTTTATTTTGTAAGGTTATTTTTTAGAATTGGTATTAAAGGCTGCCTAAAGTAGGGTGTGCGTTTTTCAGGCAGCCTTTAATTAAACTTAATCTTTGCAACTAACCCAACCCAACAGGTATCTGTATGTCGGTCGATTCAATCTCAGATTTAGCCCCAATTCCATCCGCCGCACAGGCATTTGCCGCGCCGGCCAAGCTTAATCTGGATTTGCGCATCACCGGCCGCCGTGCCGACGGCTATCACTTGCTCGAAAGTGTGTTTACGCTGATTGATTTGTGCGACACGGTGTATTTGCTGCCGCGCCATGACGGGCAGATGATATTGCACACGCCCACGGCCGGTGTGGCGGTTGCGCAGGATTTGGCTTATCGCGCTGCAGCGGCTCTGAAGCAGGCTTCAGGCAGCCCTTTGGGCGTAGAAATATGGTTGCACAAACGCATTCCCACCGGCGGCGGCTTGGGTGGCGGCAGCTCGGATGCGGCCACGGTGTTGATGGCCTTAAACCGTTTGTGGCAATGCGGCTTGGATAAAGCACAATTGATGGCGCTGGGCTTGGCATTGGGTGCCGATGTGCCGTTTTTTATTTTTGGCGAAAACGCCTTTGCGCGGGGCGTGGGCGAGGATTTGCATCCGCTTTCATTGCCGAAACAATGGTATGTGATTGTGAAGCCGCCGGTGCATGTGAGCACGGCGGTGGTTTTTTCGCATCAGGGCTTGACACGCCATTCCGAAGCCAGCATAATGCCAGTCTTTCAAACGCCACAACACTGGCGCAACGATATGCAAAGTGTTGTTTTGTTTGAATATCCCGAGGTAAAAGCCGCATTTGAAGCACTGGCTGCCCATGGCAAGCCGATGATGAGCGGATCGGGGGCTTGTGTATTTTTACGCTTTGAATCGGAAGCGGCGGCACAAGCGGTTTACCAGCAAGTTTCAAGCACGCATCAAACGTATTTGGCCGCCAATTTGGCCAGCCATCCGTTTTACGGTTGATGTGTGTTGTTGGGGAGTCGTCAAGTGGTTAAGACTCTGGGTTTTGATCCCAGCATGCGTAGGTTCGAATCCTACCTCCCCAGCCACCCGTTCAGGCTTTCAGGCAGCCTCTGCTTGGTTTGATAGTGGGGAGTCGTCAAGTGGTTAAGACTCTGGGTTTTGATCCCAGCATGCGTAGGTTCGAATCCTACCTCCCCAGCCAAAATATCCGGAAGCGTGTAAGGCAACTTACACGCTTCTTTGGTGTTTAAATAAACCCAAGCCGCATACGTGAATTAACACTTTGGCCTAAAGAGGGCGCAGTGGTATCATACGCGCTGCACAGTAACACCGTTATTGAACAAACACCCCTTGATGGAGTGCAAACGGTATGTTCCCACCCATATACAAGCAATTGGCAGGTACAGACGAGATGGCAGCTTACGACAGCCTGATGGTGTTCACCGGAAACGCCAACCCCACATTGGCCAGCAATGTGGTTAAGCATTTGGACATTTCACTGGGGCGTGCCTCGGTGAGCAAGTTTTCCGATGGTGAAATTGCCATCGAATTGCTGGAAAACGTGCGCGGGCGCGATGTGTTTATTTTGCAGCCCACCTGCGCACCCACCAACGACAACCTGATGGAAGTATTGGCCATGGCCGATGCGCTCAAGCGGGCTTCTGCCGGGCGCATCACCGCGGCAATTCCGTATTTCGGCTACGCCCGCCAAGACCGCCGCCCGCGCTCGGTGCGGGTGCCGATTTCGGCCAAGCTGGTGGCCAATATGCTGTATTCGGCCGGTATCGACCGCGTGTTAACCGTGGATTTACATGCCGACCAAATTCAAGGCTTTTTCGATATTCCGGTAGACAATATCTACGCCACCCCGATTTTGATTCACGACATCGAAAAGCAACGCATCGACAACCTCACCGTGGTAAGCCCCGATATCGGCGGCGTGGTGCGCGCCCGTGCGGTGGCCAAAGTGTTGAACGCCGATTTGGCGATTATCGACAAACGCCGCCCCAAAGCCAATGTGGCCGAAGTGATGAACATCATCGGCGATATCCAAGGCCGCACCTGTTTGATTGTCGACGACATGATCGACACCGCCAACAGCTTGTGCAAAGCGGCCTCGGCGCTGAAAGAGCGCGGTGCCGAGCGCGTGTTGGCTTATGCCACCCATCCGGTGTTTTCCGGCGAAGCAGTGAACCGCATTGCCTCGTCCGATATCGACCAAGTGGTGGTTACCGATACCATCCCCTTGTCGGAAGCCGCCCATGCTTGCGGCCGCATCCGCCAAGTGACCATTGCCGGCTTGCTGGCCGAAACCGTGCGCCGCATCAGCAATGAAGAATCCGTATCCTACCTCTTTAACGAGGATTTGGTTGC
>RRZT010840920.1_pt1 | contig 10930 bp, 11 predicted proteins | sample 2165551 | NCBI WGS metagenome assembly RRZT01 (sample SAMN10456910, study PRJNA506462) | wastewater metagenome | biome: wastewater; feature: sludge; material: wastewater sludge; isolation source: wastewater sludge with Escherichia coli K12::gfp cells carrying plasmid... | place: USA: Moscow, Idaho...
ATGACCGACGGAGGCTTGAAGCGGGATGAAGGCGGCCAGTTTGACACCCGAGCGGATGACCGCCGGCGAACGTCGGACGGCGTTCTGGCTGGCGGGCGTCTTTTCGCTGCGGATGCTGGGTTTGTTCATGATCTTGCCGGTGTTCGCCCTGTACGCCGAACATCTGCGCGGCAACACGCCGGCGCTGGCGGGACTGGCCATCGGCATCTACGGCTTCAGCCAGGCGCTGTTCCAGATTCCCTTCGGCTTCCTGTCCGACCGCTACGGCCGCAAGCGGATGATTTATCTGGGCCTGCTGATCTTTGCCGGGGGCAGCGTGGTCGCGGCCTTGGCCGATTCGATCTGGGGGGTGATCCTCGGCCGCGCCTTGCAGGGCGGCGGCGCGGTGTCGGCGGCGGTGATGGCGCTGGCCGCCGATCTGACTCGCGAGGAGCACCGGATCAAGGTGATGGCGATGATCGGCATCACCATCGGCCTGTCGTTCGCCGCCTCGATGATTTTGGGGCCGCTGTTGAACGGCTGGGTCGGCGTGCCGGGCATTTTCTGGTTGACCGGCCTGTTCGCCCTGCTCAGCATCGCCGTGGTGCGGTTTCGGGTGCCTGATCCGCTGTCGAGCCGCGTCCACCGCGACGCCGAGCCGGTCGCTGCCCAGTTCGGGCGGGTGCTGTTCGACAGACAGTTGTTGCGGCTGAATTTCGGCATTTTCACCCTGCACTTGCTGCTGACCGCCACCTTCGTCGCGGTGCCGCTGGCCTTGCGCGACGCCGGCCTATCGAGCGACCGGCACTGGGAGGTTTATCTGCCGGTGCTGCTGCTCTCGATGGTGGCGATAGTCCCGTTCATCGTCATCGCCGAAAAGCATCGTCGGTTGAAAGCGGTGTTCCTCGGCGCCATCGCAACCTTGGTTCTGACCGAGTTCGGCCTGTTGCAACTGCACGATTCGGTGCTGGAAATCGCGGCGCTGATGCTGGTTTTCTTTTCCGCGTTCAATCTGCTGGAAGCCACCTTGCCGTCCCTGATCGCCAAGATGGCGCCACCCGACGCCAAGGGCACGGCGATGGGCATCTACTCCAGCAGCCAGTTTCTCGGGGCGTTCGTCGGTGGAGCGCTGGGCGGCTGGCTGCGCGGGCTGCTCGGTTTGAAGGGCGTGTTCGCTCTGGCCACCTTCGGCGCGCTGGCGTGGTTTCTCGTGGCCTGGACGATGGCGAACCCGCGCTATCTGAGCAGCTATCTGCTCAACGTCGGCGATCTCGATGACGTGGAGGCGCGGCTGCTAACACTCAGGTTATGCGAGGTACCGGGCGTGGCGGAAGCGGTGGTCGTCGCCGCCGAGGGCGTGGCCTATCTCAAGGTGGACCGTCACGCCTTGGACGAAATCGCGCTGCGGGAGCTAGTGGCGACCGAATGCTAGGCAAGTTCGGCCGGTCTACCAATCTGTGGCATGATGCCGGCATCGACCCCCATCACGACTATATTCTGGAGCAAAACTCGTCATGGCCAGCGTTAATAAAGTCATCCTGATCGGCAATCTGGGCAAGGACCCGGAAGTGCGCTATATGCCCAGCGGCCGGGCGGTCGCCAACGTCTCGCTCGCAACAAAAGACACTTGGAAAGACAAGAACACCGGCGAAAAGCAGGAGCGAACCGAATGGCACAACATCGTGTTCTACAGCCCGTTGGCAGAAATCGCCGGGCAGTATCTGCGCAAGGGTTCCTCGGTCTTTGTGGAGGGGCGCCTGCAAACCCGCAAATGGCAGGATAAGAACGGCCAGGATCGCTACACCACCGAAATCGTCGTCAACGACATGCAAATGCTGGGCGGACGCGGTGGTTCCGGCGGCAGCGCGCCCTTCGCGTCGGAAGGAGCGGAGGGGGAACCCGCCACCTCCGCGCCACCGCAACAGCGCTCGGCTCCAGCGGCGTCCCGCGCTCCGGCGCCGCCCGCGCCGGGGGGGGATAACGGCTTCGACGATGACATTCCCTTCTGACCGGTTAGGCGTTCCCAATGCCGCGCCGCCCGCGCCGCCCGCCCCGTTGCTTCGCTCAGATGCCCCGGAACTGTCCCAGCGCCTCGCCGGCGTGGGCCAACACCCGCGCCAGCCAGGGTTTCTTGCCGGTGTAGCTGACTTCGTACAAATCGGCGCCGGCGCTGGCGGCCAGCAGATAATCGTCGCTGGTGCGCAACTCGTCCACCAACCGGCCCTCCAGCGCCCGCGTCCCGTACCAGTGCTCGCCGGTCGCCACACGTTCCAGATCGACGCCGGGACGGTGGGTTTTGACGAAATCCTTGAACAGCCGGTGAGCGTCCTCGATTTCCTCCTGAAACTTTCGCCGGCCCTGATCGGTGTTCTCGCCGAAGACCGTCACCGTGCGCTTGAATTCGCCGGCCATGAACTGTTCGTAATCGACATCGTGCTTCTTGAGCAGGCGATTGAAGTTCGGCAATTGGGCGATGACGCCGATCGAGCCGACCACCGCGAACGGCGCGGCCAAAATATGGTCGGCCACGCACGCCATCATGTAGCCGCCGCTGGCCGCCACCTTGTCCACCGCGACCGTCAGCTTCACCCGCCGGTCGCGAATCCGCAGCAGTTGCGCCGCCGCCAGCCCGTAGCCGTGCACCAGCCCGCCGGCGCTCTCCAGCCGCACCACCACTTCGTCTTCCGGCTGGGCGACGGTCAGCACCGCCGTCACCTCTTCGCGCAACGAAGCCACCGCAGCGGCGCGAATGTCGCCGTGGAAATCCAGCACGAACACGCGGCGCCGCTCGATCTTGTCGCGCTGCTTCGCCCTGGCTTTCTCCTCTTTCTGATAATGTTTGAAGGCTTTTTTCGGCAGCGTCGCGGCTTTGAGAGCGAACGCCATGCTATCGTATGTCTCGTTCAGATGGCGGATATCCAACCGTCCTCGGCTCTCCGGTTGACCCTCGCCGCGCCGCACCAGCGCCACGACGCCGCCGACTACCACCAGCACCGCCGCGACCAGAGTCGCCGCCTTGGCCAGAAACATGCCGTATTCGCTGAGAAACTCCATCGCGCCCTCTCGATCCTCGCGGAATTAGAAGCTGTCTAAAAACTGCTATCGCAAAATCAAGGTCTTGTGGGTGTTGGAGCCCGCTTGCACGCGATTTTGGCAGGCTATAGCAGATAAGATATATTTCACAATCAACAAGTTATTTTTCAGCCTCCGACACCGATACCCCGACCGGATCAAGGCTTGTGCTGTGGTGCTGGCTGCCGGCGCCCATCAACACCAGCACCTCCCCCGTTGCGTGGCGCGCTCCGGTCTTAACCGTCGCGCCGTTGTTGACCAAGCTGTAGGGGTGACCGACGACCCCCGCACCCTCATCCCAAGCGATCCGGTCGGTCGCGTCGGTGGCGCCGTCGCCCACCACCAGAATCGCTAGCTGTCGGAAACCGCGCCGCCAACTGTGCCAGGACTGGCACTCGGTCGCCCGTCTATTTTTAGCCGGCAGAACAATGTTCAAAGTGTAGTCCATGATGATTCCTGTTCCTATCGCGATAACCGCAGCGTAGCCGATCCCGCCAGCATAGCGCCCAAGCCACGCGGTACTCGCGCACACTCGCGCACATCAGATAATTGAAAGCCGCCGGCGGATAGGATGCCCAGCCGGATAGAGGGGACCATCCGCACCCCACTGATAAAATAACCTTTTGGTCATCAAGAAGTTTATTCTGTGTCGCTGGCCAAACCAAACGCGCTTGGTCGGCGGCGGGCGGGAGCGATTCACAGGTAGTAGCGGCTACCCCGCTCGTTTTGTGAGTATTTTTTGACAGGATGGCGCGCGGAGGATCAACGATTTGCCAGCCGCCGAATCCCCTGCCAAAATAAAAGTAGTGCACAAAACCACCTTTGAGCCATCGATGACGACCATCTCTGCGGCGGAAGCCAACCGTCACTTCTCGCCGGTTCTGCGTCAAGTCGCGCGAGGCGAGACCCCGATCATCACCTCGCGGGGCAGACCGATGGCTACGATCGCCCCTCAGGCCGAGCGCATTCTGGCCAAACGCCAATTGTTGGCGCGGCTGACGAGCCAGCTCCCCGCCGGCGCGGGCGCTCTTGGACACGCGCTGGACTGTACGAGGATTAATGCGGTGCGCCCCGCGGTGCTGGAGTGGAGCGACGCCTTCGAGGTGGCCGACTCGACCGCCCCAGTTTCATGGCGGCGCTGGATCTGGCCATGGATCATCAACTGCGATTCTGGGACAGCCCCATCCTCGCGATTGCCGCGCGCTGCTCAGCGAGGGCATGCAACAAGGCTTTACTCGGGGCGGGGTAACGGCGGTCAATCCCCACTCGCCGTCACCTCATCCCTTATTGGAGCAACCCCTGGCCAGTGAAGGTGAACGGCCGGCTTGACGGCGCTCCGAAGCGGTAGATCAGCAAGCGCCGCAAAGGCTTGTGGCAAGGCTCGCTCCCATCCCCGCCGCCGTCCCCAAAATCGGTTGAAATACCGCCCATGGGCCAAAAAGACATCATCTCCAAGGACATTCTCAAGCGCCTGCTGCTGGACATGGCGGTCTATCTGTTCCGGTTGGACCTGATCGACGCCGAACTTCTCTCCAGCGAGGAGCAGCGCATCGAAGACCGTCGCGCCGATCTGGTCGCCAAAGTGACCCCCGCCCAAGGCGACCCGTTCGTCCTCCACCTGGAAATTCAAAACGCCAACGACGGTCAAATGGCGGTGCGGATGCTGCGCTACCTGACCGACATCCATCTGGCGCATCCGGGCCACCGGGTCCGGCAATGCCTGGTCTACATCGGCGCCGAGCGGCTGACCATGGCGTCCGGGCTGGACAGCCCGCAACTGAGCTACCGCTACGACGTGGTCGACATGCGAACTATCGACTACCGCAGCCTGTACGCCAGCGACCAACCCGACGCCTTGGTACTGGCTATCTTGGGCGATTTTGGCGACGACGATCCGCAAGCCGTGGTGGCGCGGCTGGTGGAGAAATTGCGCGCCCTCACCGGACCCGACGAAAAACGTCTGCGCGAATGTCTGTCCATGCTGGAAATCCTGGCGGACAATCGCCATCTCAACCTCAACCTTCAGGAAACCTACGCCATGCTCGAAATCAACCTCGAACGGCTGCCCAGCTACCAGAAGGGCATCGAAAAGGGCATCGAAAAGGGCATCGAAAAGGGCATCGAAAAGGGCATCGAAAAGGGCATCGAAAAGGGCATCGAAAAGGGCATCGAAAAGGGCCTGCACCAAGCATTGGATCGGCTGGTAGCCGGTGGCATTCCTCCCGCCCAAGCCAGAAAGCTCTTGGGGCTGGATTAATCCGAACGAGCCTCGACCGCGATGACCAGACTGCGCGCCTTCGCCATCCATCTGATCGCCAGCGCCATCGTCGTTCTGGCTTTTCTGGGCGTGATGCTTTTTGTCTGGTATCCGACGCCCTATTTCGAGACGGACGGCGGCTGGACGGTGCTGCGGATTCTGGCGGGCGTGGACGTGGTGCTGGGGCCGTTACTGACCCTGATCGTGTTCAAGCCCGGTAAGCCCGGCCTCAAATTCGACATGAGTTGCATCGTGCTGGCGCAGTTGGGCGCGCTGATTTACGGCGGCACGATTATTTACCAGCAACGCCCCGCATTCGTCGTTTTCGGAGTCGATCGCTTTACCTCGGTCTCGGCGTCCGAGGTGGAATTCGACAAGCTAAAATATCCGGAACTCCAGCGCGTCGCCGGCATCGGGCCGCTGCTGGCGCAAAGTCGCCCGCCCGACGATCCCAAATTGAGACAAGAACTGCTATTGGGTGTCGTGCTGGAAGGCAAGAAAGATTTGGAATTCCGGGCGGAACTCTATGAACCCTATCGGCCCGACCTCGCGCAACTGCGCGCCCGCAGCATCGACCTGTCGAAGATCGCCGCGCTCGACGCGGGCGCAAAACAAGCTATCGATGGCTTTATCGCCAACAAAGGCGGTCGCCTGGGAGATTATCTGTATCTACCGCTCAAGGGCAAAAACAAGGATATCGTGATGGTGTTGTCCCCAACTGACGGGATGCCGGTGGGGTTCATCAGCATCAGCCCTTGGATCGAGGATTATCGGGGATCTGCCCCCGCTCCATCCACACCCCCGGCGCCAACCGCTCCACAACCCCCACCAACTCCATCCGGCAACCCGTCCGCCGCCACCAACGGATAGAGTCATAGAATCGTCGCCTCATCCAAGCCTGCTCCACAACCGCCAACGGCACGGCATCAATACAAGCTTCCGTCACCTGAAGCGCCGCGTGTCCAGCATCGGCGAGATGACCAGCCGCCTTGTCGGCTTCCCGACAAGCGCGCGGTCTATCCCGTGTGAAACCTCGCACGAAAATCGGAATTATTCACCCAAGTCATTGTTAAACGAGTCTTCCTAAGTTGGCATGGGCTTTGTATGCCAATCGGCAATACAGCTTCAAGCGAGATTGCCGCGATGACCGCTCCTTCCCGCACCATCGTGATCGACGACACCACCCTGCGCGACGGCGAACAGTCGGCGGGAGTCGCCTTCACCCAGGAGGAAAAGCGCGCCATCGCCAGCCAACTGGATGCGCTGGGCGTGCCGGAGTTGGAAATCGGCATCCCGGCGATGGGCGCGGAAGAGCGCGACAGCATCCGCGACCTCGCCGCATTGGGTCTGAACGCCACGCTGCTGGTCTGGAGCCGGATGCGCGAAGCCGATTTGCCGCTGTGCGGCGATCTCGGCGTTCGCTGCGTGGACCTGTCGATACCGCTGTCCGACCAGCAACTCCGGCACAAGCTGGGCTGGACCCGCGAGCAGGCGTTGGCGGCCATCCGCCGTTGCGTTCCCCGAGCCCGCGATCTGGGTCTGGAGGTGATCGTCGGCGGCGAAGACGCCTCCCGGGCCGATCACGATTTCTTGCTCCGCGCCGCCGAGACCGCCCAGGTCGTCGGGGCGCGTCGATTCCGTTTCGCCGACACGCTCGGCATCATGGAGCCGTTCGGCGCGCTGGCGATTTTCCAACGGCTGCGGGCGGCGGTGGATATCGAGCTGGAAATGCACGCCCACGACGATCTGGGGCTGGCCACCGCCAACACCCTGGCCGCCGCGCTGGGCGGCGCGACCCACGTCAACACCACGGTCAACGGCTTGGGCGAACGGGCCGGTAACGCCGCGCTGGGGGAGGTGGGGATGGGCTTGCGCCAGCTGTACCGCTTCCGGGTCGAGGTCGATCTGTGCCGCTTCCCCGCGCTGTCGCAGCGGGTCGCCGCCGCCGCCAACCGCCCGCTGTCCTGGCACAAGAGCCTGGTCGGCGAAGGCGCCTTCACCCACGAAGCCGGCATCCATGTCGATGGCCTGCTCAAGCATCCGCTCAACTATCAGGGCGTGGACCCGGCCGAACTGGGCCGCAGCCACCGGCTGGTGCTCGGCAAGCACTCCGGCACTCGCGGGGTGTTGAAGGTCTATCGCGATCTCGGCATCGCCCTCAGCGACCGCCAGGCGGGCGCGTTGCTCCAGCGCGTGCGGGCTTTCGTCGGCCATGCCAAGCGTTTGCCCGAAACTCCCGAACTGGAAGCGTTCCACCGCGAACTCGACCGAGGACCGGATCGCCAACCCGCGATCCATGCCGAATCCATCCGCCCCTCCGAGGTGTCCTCATGACCGTATCGACCCTGCAACAGGAACTGTCCGAGATGACCTCCGCCGAGGATTTCCTGGAGTACTTCGAGATCGCCTTCGACCTGAAAGTGGTGGAGGTCAACCGACTGCACATCCTGCAACGCTTCCACGATTATTTGCTGCAAACCAACGCCCTGGACCGGGCCGATTACGCCCGCTGCCTGTATCGGGCCTATCGGGACTTCGTGGAGTCCGACGCCCTGACCGAAAAAGTGTTCAAGGTCTTCCATCGGCAAGCCCCGCAACGGGAGGTGCGCGTCCCGCTGGCGGACATCGGTCGCCCGGCGTGATTCTGGAGCCGCGCTTCGCCTGCGACGACGCGGTGCGGGTGATCCGCAACATCCGCAACGACGGCACTTACCCCGGCCAGCCGACCGGCGCGCTGCTGGTGCGGCGCGGCAGCATCGGCTACGTGCGCCACATCGGGGTGTTCCTGCAAGATCAGATCATCTACACCGTGCATTTTCTCGAAGCCGGCAACCGCATCGTCGGCTGCCGGGAAACCGAGTTGATCCGGGCGGACGCGCCGTGGATTCCCAACCGCTTCGAGCGGGGCGACCGGGTGACCGCCAAGTGGGCGCTGGCGGTCGGCGGCGAGGTGGTCGGCGCGGCCGGCGCGGTCGGTGAAGTCATGGCCGTCATCCGCGAGCCGGAGACGACGGCGGTTTATCACGTCCTGTTCGACAAGCGAGTCCTACAAGTCCCGGAAAGCGCCCTAGAGGGTGTCGCTCCTCTCGGCACCCCCGCCTGAACCACGCCCAAACGGGCGACCGCATCCCGTTTGCGGTTGCGCTCTGTCATAATCGCCGGCCATTCGCCATTTCCGAGTCGAAACATGGAACACTTCGTTCAATGGTTCCGGCAGGCCGGCCCGTACATCAACGCCCATCGCGGCAAGACCTTCGTGGTGCTGTTCGGCGGCGAGGCGGTCGAATCCGACCATTTTTCCAGCTTGATCCACGACTTGGCTCTGCTGCACAGCTTGGGCATTCGCCTGATGCTGGTCCACGGCGCCCGCCCGCAGGTCGAGGAACGCTTGCGCGAAACCGGCCGCGAGCTGCGCTACGTCAATGGCCTGCGGCTCACCGACGCCGACGATCTGCGCTACGTCAAGCAAGCGGTCGGGCGGGTGCGCATCCGGGTCGAGGCGCGACTGTCGATGGGTCTGGCCAACTCGCCGATGCACGGCGCGCGCCTGCGGGTGGTGTCGGGCAACCTGATCACCGCTCGGCCGCTGGGCGTGCGCGACGGAGTGGACTACGGCTTCACCGGCGAGGTGCGGCGGATCGACGACCGGGCCATCCGCCTGTGGCTGGACCAAGACGCCATCGTGCTCTTGTCGCCGCTGGGCTATTCGCCGACCGGCGAAATCTTCAACCTCAGCGCCGAGGAAGTCGCCACCGCCACCGCCATGGCCCTGCGCGCCGACAAGCTGCTGGTGCTGAGCGAAAGCCCGGCGCTTTGCCATCCCGACGGACGGCCGATCCGCGAACTCAGCCCCAGCGACGCCGAGCGCTTGCTGGCCGAACCCGCCGCCCTGCCCGAAGAGACGGTCCGCCACCTGCGCCAAGCGCTCCGCGCCTGCCGGGCCGGCGTGCGTCGCGCCCACTTGCTCGAACGGCGGGTGGACGGCGCTCTGCTGCTGGAGCTGTTCACCCGCGACGGCATCGGCACGCTGGTGACCGCCGACATCTACGAAGGGCTGCGCCCCGCCACCATCGACGATATCGGCGGCCTTCTGGAGCTGATTCGGCCGCTGGAGGATGATGGCACCCTGGTGCGGCGCTCGCGGGAACGGCTGGAGATGGAAATCGAGCGGTTCATCTTGCTGGAACGCGACGGGACCATCATCGGCTGCATGGCGCTCTACCCGTTCCCCGACGAACGATTGGGCGAGTTGGCCTGCGTCGCCATGCACCCGAACTACCGCAACAGCGGTCGCGCCGAAGCGCTGCTGCGCTACGTCGAGCGGCAGGCCCGCGAGCGAGGGCTGAGCCGGCTGTTCGTGCTGACGACCCGCGCCGCGCACTGGTTCCGCGAGCGCGGTTTCGAGCCCGCCGAGGTCGCCGACTTGCCGGTGCGGAAACAGGCGCTCTACAACTGGCAGCGCCGCTCTAAAGTGTTCATCAAAACCCTGTAAGCTGCACACATCGCCATTTTTTGAGGACTCGAAGCCATGCCGACCGTCGCCGCGCCCCTGCGGATCATCCAAATCACCGACCTCCACCTCAAGGCCAAGCCCGGCAGCCGCCTCTGGGGCGCCGATGTCGATGCCGGATTGAACGCGGTGCTGGCCCACATCCGGGCCCGGAATCCCGCGCCCGATCTCATCCTCGCCACCGGGGATTTGGTCGGCGACGAGCCGGACGCCTACGGCCGCTTGCGCCGGATTCTCGAACCGCTGGGCGTGCCGGTCTATTGCCTGCCGGGCAACCACGATTTTCCCGCCGTCATGGGCCAGATGTTGCGCGGCGGATCGCTGCGGTGGGAACGCCATCTCATCGCCGGCAACTGGCAACTGGTGTTGCTGGATTCCAGCTTTCCCGGCACGCCGGTCGGCCATCTGGCCCGTCGCGAACTGGCGGTGCTGGACACCGCGCTGGCCGTCCATCCCGATCTGCACACCCTGGTTTGCCTGCATCACAACCCGCTGCCGGTCGGCACGAGCTGGCTGGACACCATGACGGTCGTCAACGGCGAGGCGCTGTTCGCGGTGCTGGAGCGCTATCCCCAGGTTCGGGCGGTGGTGTGGGGACACATTCACGCGGAATTCGCCGGCCAGCGGGGCGCTATCCGACTGTTCGCCGCGCCCGCCACCAGCGTCCAGTTCAAACCGAACACGCCGGAACCGCAGGTGGACGAGTTGCCGCCCGGCTATCGCTGGTTCGAGCTTTATCCCGACGGGACGCTGCAAACCGGCGTGGAACGGGTCGAGCCGGCGACCCGTTCCCTTGGCCTGACGCGGCGTGTCCCGGTCGTTTGAAATAACCGCAGTAGGGTTACGCGCTCCTCAAATAATCCTTGATAATGCTCGACCTCTTCCTAAACTAAGCTCTAGCCAGACTACGCGGATCAAACCGTGTCGGCGATGAATGCCACCAATTATGGAGGAGCCAACATGGCGGTCATAGACACGCGAGTACAGGAATTCATCGATCAAGCCATGAAAAATCCCGGCCTCGGCTGTTGCGGCAAGGTAGAAATCGCCTTTAGAACCCTACAGAAACTCCGCCAACAACCGGGACGTTCGCTGGATCTGGAGCTGGCCGC
>RRZT010473922.1_pt1 | contig 10927 bp, 11 predicted proteins | sample 2165551 | NCBI WGS metagenome assembly RRZT01 (sample SAMN10456910, study PRJNA506462) | wastewater metagenome | biome: wastewater; feature: sludge; material: wastewater sludge; isolation source: wastewater sludge with Escherichia coli K12::gfp cells carrying plasmid... | place: USA: Moscow, Idaho...
ATGGAAATGGCAAGAGAATCTTTAAGAGGTAAATGGGGAATAGCAGTTGGGACATATTTAGTTTATGTGATAATAGTTGGAATTCTTTCAGAAATCCCAGTGATTGGAACAATTGGAACAATCCTTGTTTCCAGTCCTTTATTACTAGGCTATGTAATATTTTCCTTATCCATATCAAGAAACGAAGATGCTAAGTTTAAGCAGTTATTTGACGGGTTTAATAATTTTGGGAAAGCATTCGTAACAGGTTTGTTAGTAGGATTATTTACAATACTATGGACTTTGTTATTAATAATTCCAGGTATAATTGCCACTTACTCATACGCAATGACTTTTTATATATTGGCAGACGATAGCTCTATTGGGGCAATGGAAGCTATTAGTAGAAGTAAAAAGATGATGGATGGTAACAAATGGAATTTATTTTGTTTAGGTTGTAGATTCATAGGCTGGGGCTTACTTTGTATTTTGACACTAGGAATAGGATTGTTGTGGCTACTTCCTTATATTCAAATTAGTACGACAAAATTTTATGATGATATTAAACTTAGCCATTAAACTTTTTTTTGAAGTTAATATAGATACAAATATTTTGTAATGATTATCGTAACATTTATCACAACATAAATACGATTGTTTTGGTATACTTTATCCAAAGAGGTGATTTTATGAAAAACTATTACAAACTAGAAAATGACACTAGTTTAAGAAACAAAATAAGAACTGAAGAAGAATTTTATCAAAAAGCAACAAAAATCGGAGAAACTCCCTTTATGAATGAAGATAATGTTTTCCCACAAATTCTTGAAAGTCACATGGCTCCTAAAGGTAAATGGGGAAGAGTTGTTGTAGAAGAAGGACATATTAATTATAAATGGAATGATTCAGATGATATTTATGTTATTGACAAGGAAAATCCTCTAATAATAGAGCCTGAAAGAGAGCATAAATTAATAATTAATGGTTTTGTCAAAGTTAAAGTTGAATTTTATAAAATTGAAGAAGAAGAAAAGGTTTCTTATACAGAAAATGTTTTAAGACCTGGAGAGAACTTTTTATAAGGCTTCTCCCAAGAGGCAAAGCCTTATAAAACAAAATATCCCAATACACCTGATAGGGCTAAAACTCCCATAGGGTGTATTTTTTTACTTCTTAGAAGTAAAAGAGCTCCAACAGAAATAAGAATTATAGGAAAATTAATTTTTTTGTCTACATAATAAATAGTCTTTCCTATGCTATAACTAGCATAAAAAATAAGAGCTATACTCCCTGCTTTTATCCCTCTAAATAAAGAAATTTTTAAAGGATGCTCCTTGTATTTTATAAGGATTTTGTATAAAAGAAACATTAGTATAAAAGAAGGTAAACAAAGTCCCAAAGTAGCAATAACACTTCCAAGCATTCCTGCTACTCTTTGACCTACAAAAGTTGCCATATTAACAGAAATAGCTCCAGGAGTTACTTGAGCTACAGACACTATACTATAAAACTCCATAGAGCTTAACCAGTTTCTACTAGTAAACTCTCTTTCCATAAGGGGAAGCATTGCAAGTCCTCCACCAAAACTAAAAAGCCCTATTTTTAAGAATACAAAAAGCAAATTCAAATAAACCATTAAAATCTCCTCTCAAAAATAAAACTTACATAGCCACTTAAAAAGCCAAATAATATAATGAAAATGGGATTTACTCCAAATACAATGAGAACCAAAAGACTTAAAAGAAATATAGTTTTTGTAAATTTTGTTTTTATAGATGATTTATAAAGATTTATAGCTGAATTGAGTATAAGCATAATAACTCCTGCTTGAACTCCTGTATATATCTTGTTTACTGCATCCATTTGAAAACTTTTTTGCAATAAAGGATACAAAGCCCATATAACAAGAAATGAAGGTAATGTCACTCCTACTGTGGCAACTAAAGCTCCAAGACCCCCTCTAAGTTTTTGTCCAACAAAAGTTGAAACGTTGGAAGCAAGTATACCTGGAAGAGATTGAGCAACAGCTATTATTTCTAGAAATTCATCCTGTTTAAGCCATTTTCTTTTTTCGCAAAGTTCTTTTTCTATAAGAGATATCATTGCATAGCCACCACCTATTGTAAGAAGCCCCAACCAAAAAAAATACCAAAATATCTCTTTTAATTTTACCTTATTCATGCTTGTGCCTATAATGTTCAATACTCTGACTTACGATATTTGTTATGTGATTGTCATCTAATGAGTAGTAAACAACCTTTCCTTCTTTTCTATTTTTTACTATTTTAAATTGTCTAAGAACCCTCAATTGATGTGATATAGATGAATGACTCATATTTAATATGGTCGCTATATCACAAACGCATAATTCATCTTTTAGCAAAATAGTTACAATTTTTAAACGAGTAGGGTCTGAAAAAATTTTAAAAAACTCAGCCACATTTGATATAAGTTCATGAGGGAGCATTTCTTTTTTATTCTTTTCTACTAAATCTTCATGAATAATTGTACATTCACATATATGAGATTTATCCATTTCATCAACTCCTAATATAGACTAGCTTTTATATTGTATCATTATTTTCATAAATATGCCAGATTTTGTAAGGAAAATAACAATTATATAACTCAAGTTACGCACCAAAAGTCTCCGCCGAAGGCGGGGACTTTTGGGTGGGATAGTATGGGGCTTTGCCCCAAACCCCTAAAAACAAGGAAGATTCCTTGTTAATCCTAATGAAAAAGATTTTTTTAATTTTTTACGTAACTGCAGTTGTTTAAGTAATAAAATTTGAATTTTTCTTATTTTAGAGCTATACTTACTTTGGAGTAGAATATATTAGGAGGTAGAGAAATGAATAAAACTATAATAATGCTTTTGCTAAGTTTAAGCATTTTTGGAGCAAAAATTGAAGTAACAGGGCAAGGAGTTGTAAAAGCTGAACCCAATATAGTAAAAACTAATCTTGGCATAAATACACAAAGACCAACTGTTGGAGAGGCTATGGAAGTAAATAAAACTATGATAAATAAGCTTTATGAAAAACTTATTAGCCTTGGAATTGATAAAAAAGACATAAACACTTCACAATTTTATTTAAATTATTACCTAGATCAAGATAAAAAAGATGTTTATACAGTAACCAATAATCTTGAAGTAAAAATCAGAGATTTGAGTAAAATCAATGACGTTTTAGCTACTAGTACAGAAGTTGGAGTAAATAATATTTGGGGAATTAATTTTGTATCTGATAACACCGAAAATCTTGCTACAGAAGCTAGAATTGCAGCTATCCAAGATGCAAGAAAAAAAGCTGAAGAACTTGCAAAAGCCTCTGGAATGAAGCTTGGTAAAGTTTTGGAAATAGTAGAAATTCAAAGTTATAATTATGGTTTTGAAACAAGAACTAAAACTATGGCTTACGCGCCTAACGATATGGTTTTTGCCCCTTCTGAACTAAGTTATAGTGAAAGTGTAAAAGTTATTTATGAGTTAAAAAAATAAAATTGAAAGCTTTACAATTTTATAAAGCTTTCATTGACAAAAGTGTATAATTTTGGTAGACTTTTAGTGAAAAATATAATTATAAGAAGAGGTGGCTTTATGAAATCACTTGAACTAAAAAAAGATATTTACTGGGTAGGAAGTCTTGACCCTAACTTAAGAATTTTTGACATTATTATGGAAACAGAATTTGGAACTACTTACAATTCTTATATTGTAAAAGGTAGTGAAAAAATCGCTTTGTTTGAAACTGTTAAAGTAAAATACTTTAATGAATATTTAGAAAAAATCAAAGAATTTATTGATCCTAGAAAAATAGATTATATCGTTGTAGACCATACAGAACCTGACCATGCTGGCTCTGTAGAGATGTTACTTGACTATGCAACCAATGCAAAAGTTGTTGGCTCTCAAGCAGCTATTGATTTTCTTAGAGAAATTGCCAATAGAGATTTTGATGCAATAGTTGTAGAGCATGGAGATACTTTAAATTTAGGAAATAAAACTTTGAAATTTGTTTCAGCTCCTTTTTTACACTGGCCTGATTCAATTTATACTTATATTCCAGAGGATAAAATGCTAGTAACTTGTGATTCTTTTGGTTCTCATTATTCTTGGGATGAAGTTTTATTTAGTAAAATTCCTCAAGAAAAAATGAAAGATTACGAAAGTGCTTTACTTTACTATTTTACAGCTATCTTTGGACCTTTTAAAGAATATGTATTACAAGCTCTTAACAAAATTAAAGATTTTGATATAGAAATGATAGCTACTGGACACGGCCCTGTTCTTGATAAAAATACTCAAATAATTATGGATACTTATAGAAAGTGGTCAACAGAAACAAATCCAAACAGCCAAAAAACTATAATTATTCCTTATGTAAGTGCATATGGTTATACTGAAGAACTTGCTAAAACTATTGCTGAAGGAATCAAATCTCAAGGAGATTTCAATATTAAAATGTACAACCTTAATATTGCTAATTATGGAGGCCTAAAACAAGAGATTATGAATGAAATTTACTGGGCTGACGGTGTACTTTTAGGTACTTCTACAATAAATGGAGATGCTCTGCCACCTATTTGGGATATTGCTACTTCTCTAAATCCTATAGTTCATGGAGGTAAAGTTGTATCTGCCTTTGGTTCTTATGGATGGTCTGGAGAAGGAGTGCCTAATATAATAGCAAGACTTGACCAATTACGTATGAAAGTGGCAGAAGGATACTCAATTAAATTTAAGCCTTCTCCTTATCAAATAGAAAATGCTCTTGCTTATGGTAAGACTTTCGCTAAGTATGTTATTGAAGGGAATGTCCCACCAAGAAATAAGGAGGAAATTGATATGATAACTGACCTTAATCCAAGTGGCGAAGTAAAAAAATGGAGATGTGTTGTTTGTGGAGAAATTTTTGAAGGAGTTTTACCACCTCAAGTATGCCCAGCATGTGGTGTAGGTCAAGAAATGTTTGAAATAGTAGAAGATAATGGCCTACCTTCTTTTATAAATAATACAGAAGAAAAATATATAATAGTTGGAAACGGTGCTGCTGGAATAGCTTCTGCAGATGCAATAAGAACAAGAAATAGTTCGGCTTCTATAGAGATTATCACTAAAGAAGATTGTCCAGCTTATTATAGACCAAGTCTGTCTGATTATATTAGCGGAGAAATCAACGAAAAAGATTTTTATCTTAGAGATGAGAGTTGGTATAAAGAAAAAAATATCAATGTTATCTATGGTGTCAATGTAGATGATATTAAACCAGTTGATAAACTAATTAAATTATCAAACGGAGAAACTAAAAATTACGATAAACTTATTCTTGCCAATGGTTCTAGAGGAAATATCCCTCCTATTTTAGGAGTTGAAAAAACTGGTACTTTTGTTTTAAGAAGCAAAAAAGATGCTGATAGAATAAAAGAATATGCTAAAGAAGCTAGTAGAGTTGTGGTTATTGGTGGAGGGATCTTGGGTCTTGAAGCAGCTTCTGAACTAAAAACTCTTGGACTTAATGTAACAATAGTTGAAATGGCTTCTAGAATTTTCCCAAGACAACTTGATGAAGAAGCTTCTGTTCTCTTTGAAGAAATAGTTGCTAAAAAAGATATTAAGATTTACAAAAATCACTTTGTTAAAGCTATTGGTGGAAAAACTAAAGTTGAAAGTGTTGAGTTAGATAATGGAAAAGAGATAAAAGCAGATATGGTTTTAATTTCTGCTGGAATAAAAGCCAATACTCAAATTGCAACAGGTTCCCCAATTATGTCTAACTATGGAATAATAGTAGATGATACTATGCTTACTTCAGAAAAAGATATTTATGCTTGTGGAGATGTTGCCGAGCACAAAGGTATAGTTACTGGTTTATGGGCAACTGCTCTTGACCAAGGAAACGTTGCCGGAGCAAATGCTTCTGGAGATAGTTTAGTCTATAAACCTAGCATACAACCTGTTACTTTTGCTGGTTTAGACACTAATATTTTCTCAATAGGAGATATTGGTTCTGACCCTGATAAGGATTACGGAGTTTCTGTATATGATGACAAAAAAAATGGAGTATATAAAAAATTATACTTCTCAAATGGAAAATTTGTAGGTGGAATCTTATGCGGAGATATTTCTAAAGCTTCTGCCCTTCTAAATGCAATAAAATCTGATACAGAAATGAAAGATTTGGTTAAAAAAGTGTTTTAGATTTTTATAAAATTACTATTTATACACAAAAGAAAAGGATTTTGCCAATGTATCTATTGGCAAAATCCTTTATTTAACTTCTATATACACAGGACAATGGTCTGAGCCTTCTACTTCATTTAATATTTCAACATCTACTACTCTATCTATAAAATCTTTATTCACACAATGATAATCAATTCTCCAGCCTATATTCTTGCTTCTTGCCATCATTCTATAAGACCACCACGAATATTTTACTTCTGTAGGTCTAAAATGTCTAAAGGTATCTACATATCCAGCTTCTAAAAATTTTGTCATGAAGCTTCTTTCCTCTGGAAGATATCCGGGATTTCCTTCATTTTGTTTTGGCCTAGCAAGGTCAATTTCAGTATGGGCTATATTATAGTCACCACAAAGGACTATGTTTTCTCCCCTAGCCACTCTTTCATTACAAAGTTTAAGCATAGTTTCACAAAAATCAACTTTGTATTCTATTCTTTTCCCTGCATCTTGACTATTTGGGAAATAAGCATTTATGAAAGTAAATTCTGGGAATTTAGCAATAATAACTCTTCCTTCAGAATCAAATTCTGAAAATCCCATATCACTTATCTCTAAAGGTTCAACTTTAGTATAAATAGCTACTCCAGAATAACCTTTTTTTTGTGCTGACATAAAATATGATTTATACCCGTCAATATTCAAAAGCTCCTCACTTAATTGTGACGGTTCTGCTTTTGTCTCTTGAAGGCCTATCAAATCATAGCCACTATTTTTTACATATTCTATAAATCCTTTTTTTTCAACAGCTCTAATTCCGTTGACATTCCAAGATAAAATTTTCATTATAAAGCTCCTTTTTTAAGGTACCTTTTCATTTTAGCGATAACCATATTTATAGCAACTTTGTTTTCTCCTCCACGAGGAATTATTACATCTGCATATCTTTTACTCGGTTCAGCAAATTCAAGGTACATAGGTTTTACTGTAGAAAGATATTGGTCTCTAATAGACTCAAAAGTTCTTCCTCTTTCCTTAATATCTCTTTCCATTCTACGAATAAGCATTTCATCTGCATCTGTATCAACAAATATTTTAACATCAAAAAGTTCTCTAATTTCTGGTACTGCAAAGATAAGGATACCCTCTACTATAATTATTTTTGAAGGTTTAATTCTTATTGTTTCTTCTTTTCTCATATGGGTAGAAAAATCATAAATTGGTCTTTCAATTTCTTTGCCTTCTACCAAACTGAGTAATTGCTCTCTAAGTAACTCAAACTCTATTGCGTCTGGATGGTCAAAATTCATTTTTGCTCTTTCTTCTATAGATTCAATATGAAGCTCTTTGTAATAGGCATCTTGTTCAACCAAAACAGCGTCCTGTGCCTCAAAAGTTTCCAATAATTTTCTGGCTATAGTTGTCTTTCCTGAGCCACTACCTCCTGCTACACCAATAATTATACAGTTTCGTTCCATTAATATCCTCCTTCGGAATAAATCACATAGATTATACAATAGAAGTAAAAAAACTTCAATGATTCATTTACTTATTCTAAAGATAAATTATTATTTCCTTTGAAATATTCTTTTAATATGGTAAAATCCTTCTAAAATATTTTTAGGAGAAAATCATGGAATACATAAAAATTGAAAATATTGATGATTTAAATAGCTTATCTAATCTTGTTTTAAACTCTTTTGATAAGTTTGTAGCACCTGATTATTCTAAAGAAGGAGTAAAAACCTTTTATGGGTTTTTTGACCAAGGAAAGCTTTTAGAAAAAACTTTGGAAAATGGAGATAGCATTTTTATTGCAAAAGAGAATAATCAAGTTACAGGCTTACTTGCTACAAGGAATAAAAGTCATATTTCTCTACTTTTCGTAGATGAAAATCATCAGAAAAAAGGTATTGGTAAAAAATTATTTCATATATTATGTGAAACTATTGAAGAAAATAAAATCACTGTAAATTCTTCTCCCTTTGCTGAGAAAATTTATGAAAAACTAGGTTTTATTAAACTTTCTCCTATACAAGAAAAAGACGGGATTAAGTTTATTCCTATGGAATTTCTAAAAAAATAAGAGGTTGACTATAGGTCAACCCCTATCTAATTTAGTGTTTATTTAAATACTCACAAGCAGTAAGAGCAGCTTTTGCTCCCTCTCCAGAGGCTATTATTATTTGTTTAAAAGGAACATCAGTAATATCCCCACAAGCATAAATTCCCGGTATTGAAGTCTCACAGCTTTTATTTACTACTATTTCTTTAAATCTATTAAGTTCTACAAGACCTTCTACAAATTGTGAATTTGGAACAAGTCCGATTTCCACAAATACTCCTTGTACATCAACAGTTTTTTCTTCTCCTGTTTTTCTGTCTATATATTTAAGACCTGTAACTTCATCAGTTCCAAGGACTTCGGCTACTTGAGCTGAAGTTATTGCTTCAATATTTGGAGTTGCAAGTGCTTTATCTACCAAAACTTTATCTGCATTAAGTTTATCTGTAAATTCAATAAGTTTTATTGATTTTACCATTTTTGATAAGTCAAGAGCAGCTTCTACTCCAGAATTTCCTCCACCTATTACTGCAATATCAAGACCTCTAAAGAATGGTCCGTCACAAATCGCACAGTAACAAACTCCTCTACCTCTTAATTTTTCTTCTCCCGGAACATTAAGTTGTCTCCATTTGCTTCCTGCTGAAATTATTACTGTTTTAGCTCTATATTCAAATCCATCTGTAAGTTTTATTACTTTTATATCGCCTTCAAGACGTATATTTTCAACAAAAGTATGTTCTTTAAAAGCAATTTCAAATTGTCTAACTTGACTTGAGAATTTGGCAACCAGTTCGTCACCCTCTATATAATTATATCCCATATAATTTTCGATACCCTTAGTATCTCCAACTTGTCCTCCTATTTTTCCTGCAACTATAGCTGTTTTTATCCCTTTTCTCATTAGATATACAGCAGCAGTCATTGCAGCAGGTCCGCCACCTATAATAAAGCTCTCGTATACATCATTTACATCTAAATCTCTTGTTTTTGTTTCGGTTCCTAGTCCTAAATCTAAGTTAAAATTGAAATCCATACTACCATCTCCTATATATTAAATTCACTTTTGTAATGATTACAATTTAGTATAACATACAGTATTTTTTATGTCAATATCAATTATATTTTACTTTAGAAAAAATAAATAAGCAATAAAAGTAGTGAATAAAATTTTAGTAGCTTCTTAGGCTTTCTAATTTGATTATTCATCCGAACGTCCTCGCCTTTATCCCTAACCCCATAAAACAATAATATTCGGTTTATCTATTTATTATAGTTGAGCAGTTAAAAATTCTATTTATAATAATTGAATAGAAAATTAATTTTTAATATTGACAAAAGTAAAAAATAAAGGTATCTTCATATAGTTAGATATTCATCTAATATTAAATTTTTTCTCGGAGGAAATTTTGAATAAATACAATATCACAATAAAAACAAGACCTCTAACTGAATTTAAATATTTTGTTACTGGTTATTTGGAAAAAAAGGACTTAGATAGTCTTTTAAAAGATAATAAACTCGCAAAAGACAAAAGAGTTGAAGAAATTTATGCTTATATTGAAAAAAATCAAAAGGAAGATATCAAAAAAGAAATTGAATTTTTTAATAGTAATTCTGAGACCTTAGCGATAGCATTAAAAGCTTTTGTTGATGATTTCCCAGAACTTTATACAGTAGAAGATTATTTTGATAAATTTGACAATACTAGTGACCAAATTCTTTTCAATTATTTAGGCGGCTCTTTTTTATGGGAGCATTATAAGGGTGATAATAACTGGCAAGAAGTAAAAAATGATTTTGAGCTTATGAAAAACTATATAAATAGTATTTCCTTGCCTAAAAAAACTCATGTATATATAAAAAGCCTTTTTTCCTCTCCAAAGGAAACAAGGGCAAGACTAAGATTAGTATTAATGGATTTTTATAATTTCTATAAAGAGTTTCAAGAAGAAATAACAAAAAAAATTCAAGAAGAAGCAAAAAAATTGAATGTACTTTTAGAAAATAAGCCAGTAGAACTTATTAAAAAATATTTTTCCGAAAGAAATATTGACCTTTTAAATGAGAAAATTGAAATATATCCTTCTTTTATGCTTATGTATAAAAAAGATTTGTATAAAATCAGAAATACTGGGATAACAACTTTATTTTTAGGCCTTAGGCATGACGAATACCTTGCTGAAAAAGAAAAAAATTATGGACTAGATAAATTTTTAAAAATTATAAGTGATGAAACTCGTCAGAATATTTTGAAAATTCTCTCAGAAAAAGAAAGTTATACACAGGCTTTAGCTAAAGAACTAAGTTTAGCTGCCCCAACTATAAGTTATCATATGCAGAATTTTATAGCCAATGGTTTGGTAAAAACTCGTCAAAATGATAATGATATTAGGATTTACTATTCTCTTAATAAAGAGAAAGTCAGAGAATATATTGAACTTTTGAGTAAAAAATTGAATTTGTAAATTTAAGTTTAAAAAGCTATGAAAGCTAAGGGTAGACACGCAGGTCTACCCCTATAGAATCAAATGAATTTGTAGGGCGAACCTACGTATTCGCCCAAATTGAAACAATGACTTTTCTTAACTTAATGACATTGAGGATGCCCCCCCTGACAATACTAGCCAAATAATTAACTGAGAGTTAAAATTTTTGTAACTACTCAGCATACATCCGACCGTCCACGCCTGTGG
>RRZT012090507.1_pt1 | contig 10927 bp, 8 predicted proteins | sample 2165551 | NCBI WGS metagenome assembly RRZT01 (sample SAMN10456910, study PRJNA506462) | wastewater metagenome | biome: wastewater; feature: sludge; material: wastewater sludge; isolation source: wastewater sludge with Escherichia coli K12::gfp cells carrying plasmid... | place: USA: Moscow, Idaho ...
AAGCCCTCGATATCGACGACGATGTGGCCGATGTGCTGGTGCAGGAAGGCTTCGCCACGCTGGAAGAAGTGGCTTATGTGCCGCTGAACGAAATGCTGGAAATCGAAGTGTTCGATGAACAGACTGTGAACGAGTTGCGCTCCCGCGCCCGCGATGCATTGCTGACCCAAGCGATCGCGCTGGAAGAAAAGCTCGAACACCAGTCCGAGGACCTGAAGGGCCTCGAAGGCATGACCAAGGAACTCGCGGCTAAGTTGGCTGAGCACGAGATCCGTACCCGCGACGACCTTGCCGAACTGGCTGTGGATGAACTCACAGAAATGACCGGTATCGACGAAGAGGCCGCCACGCAACTGATTATGAAGGCGCGCGAACACTGGTTCGCCTGAGCGTCCGGGAGGAATTAACGCATGAATGAAATGAATGTGAGCCAGTTTGCAGCGGAGCTGAAAATGCCCCCGCAGGAGCTGCTCGAACAACTGCGCGCCGCTGGCGTGGACAAGAAGACCGAGTCGGATTCGATTGCGCCGCAGGACAAGGCGCGTTTGCTGGAACATCTGAAAAAAAAGAACCGTGGCAATCGGGATGGCGACAAGCCGAAGATCACGCTGACTCGCAAGGAAACCAGTGAGATCCGCAAGACCGATGCGACCGGCAAGGCCAAGACCATCCAAGTCGAAGTGCGCAAGAAACGTGTTGTGATCGCTCCGGACGCTGGCTCCGGTTACAACGGAGCTGCGCCTGCCGGGACCGTGATTGACGAGCCGGAACGTCTGGCGCGTGAAGCCGAGGTTAATCGCCAGAACGAGCTCTTTGCCCGCCAAGCTGCCGACATGCGTGCCCGTCAGGATCGCGAAACGCGCAAGCAGGAAGTGAAGGAAGAACAGCTTGCCGAGGCCGAATCCGCGAGGCAGGCTGCCGCCGAGCCTGCGCCTGCGCCAACTCCGGAGGTCGCCGCTGCTCCTGCCGCGCCAGAGCCAGCTCCGCATAAACCCCGCGTTGAAACGGATCGCCCGCGTGTTGGTCAGCGCGTCAATTTGCGCAAGCCCAGCGACCAGCCGCTGCGCGCGCCCGAGCCGGCAAAAGCTGCTCCGGCCGCCGCGACCCTCGCGCCGTCGGCGGCGCAGCCCGGTCGTACAGGTGACAAGAAAGGCAAGAAGGACGGCTGGGAAGACGGCCGCAACAAGAAAGGAATCAAAACCCGCGGCGGCGATAGCAGTAACGAATGGAAATCGCGCAAGGGCGGCAAGCACAGGGGTTCGCATGCTTCGGACAGTGATAACGTCCATGCGTTCCAGGCCCCGACCGAGCCGCAAATCAAGGAAGTTGCAATTCCGGAAACCATTTCGGTGGCCGATCTTGCGCACAAGATGGCCGTGAAGGGCGTCGAGGTCGTCAAGGCGTTGATGAAGATGGGCATGATGGTGACCATCAATCAGGTGCTCGACCAGGAAACCGCGATGATCGTCGTCGAGGAAATGGGTCACAAGCCTATTGCTGCGAAGCTCGATGATCCGGAAATCTATCTCGATGATACGGAAGTCACTGAACATGAACTGCTGCCGCGTGCGCCGGTTGTGACCGTGATGGGTCACGTCGACCATGGCAAAACCTCGCTACTCGATCATATCCGCCGCGCCAATGTTGTGTCCGGCGAAGCGGGCGGCATCACCCAGCATATTGGCGCCTACCATGTGAAGACCAGCAAGGGCATGATTACCTTCCTGGATACCCCGGGTCACGAAGCGTTTACCGCGATGCGTGCTCGTGGCGCCAAGGTAACTGACTTGGTCGTACTGGTCGTTGCGGCCGATGACGGCGTGATGCCGCAGACAATCGAGGCGATCCACCATGCGAAGGCGGCCGGCGTGCCGATCGTTGTCGCGGTCAACAAGATCGATAAGCCGGAAGCCAATCCGGAGCGCATCCGCCAGGAACTCGTCGCCCACGAAGTGGTGCCGGAAGACTGGGGTGGCGATGCGCAATTCGTGCACGTTTCCGCCAAGAAGGGGATCGGCATCACTGAACTGCTTGATGCGATCCTGCTGCAGGCCGAAGTGCTGGAACTGCAGGCATCGGTCGAAGCGCCTGCCAAGGGCGTCATCATCGAAGCGCGCCTCGACAAGGGCCGCGGCCCGGTCGCGACACTGCTTGTGCAGTCTGGCACGCTGAAGAAGGGCGATGTGGTGCTGGCAGGTCAGGTCTATGGCCGGGTTCGCGCGATGGTCGACGAGAACGGCAAGACGGTCAGTGAAGCTGGCCCGTCGATTCCAGTCGAAATCCAAGGCCTGTCCGAAGTGCCGGCTGCTGGCGAAGATGCGATGGTGATGGCTGACGAAAAGAAGGCGCGCGAAATCGCGTTGTTCCGTCAGGGCAAATTCCGCGATGTGAAGCTTGCTCGGCAACAGGCCGCCAAGCTTGAGAATATGTTCGCCCAGATGGCCGAAGGCGAAGTTCAGAGCTTGCCGCTTATCATCAAATCCGACGTGCAAGGTTCGGCGGAAGCGTTGGCCAGTTCGCTGCAAAAGCTGTCGACCAGCGAAGTTCGTGTGCAGATTCTGCATTCGGGCGTGGGTGGCATCTCGGAATCCGATATCAACCTCGCGCTGGCTTCCAAGGCCGCCGTGATTGGCTTCAACGTGCGCGCTGATGCTGCCGCGCGCAAGCTGGCTGAGTCCGAAGGCGTGGATATCCGCTACTACAACATCATTTACGATGCCGTGGATGATGTGAAGGCTGCGCTGTCGGGCATGCTGGCGCCAGAGAAGAAGGAACAGATCACAGGTCTCGTCGAAATCCGCAAGGTATTCACTGTTTCCAAGGTTGGCTCGATTGCTGGTTGTCTGGTTCTGGATGGGGTGGTCAGACGCCATTCGAGCGTGCGCGTGTTGCGCAACCATGTTGTGGTTCATCAGGGTGAACTCGACAGTCTGAAGCATTACAAGGACGACGTTAAGGAAGTGAAGGCTGGTACCGAATGTGGCCTGTCGCTGAAGAACTTTAACGATATTCTGGAAGGCGACCAGCTGGAAGTCTTCGAGGTTATCGAGGTTGCTCGTACGCTGTAAGCAGTGAGGGGTGAGGCGATCGGAGCGAGGATTCTCTCCCCTTTGGGCGCAAGGCTGAGGTCTTGCGCCTTTTCCTTTTTGAATGTTTGTGGGTCTGCGGGTTTGCACTTTACTCCTGCGCCTCTTGTCTCACGGATGGAAACAGAATGGCAAAAAATTTTTCCCGCGCCGACCGCGTGGCGCAACAGATCCAGCGCGATATCGCCGAACTGATCCGCGGTGAACTTGATCATCCGAAAGCGCGTCTGGTCACGATCACTGACGTTGAAGTGACGCGCGATTATTCGCATGCGAAAATTTTCTACACCTTCCTCGGCGATGCCGATGAGGCGAAGGAAATGGCCGAAAAACTTGAGCATGCGAAAGGTTTCCTGCGCAGCGAACTGGCGCGTGGCATTTCGCTCTACAAGATGCCCGAGCTGCATTTCGAGTACGACCATTCAGTCGAGCATGGCGTCGAGCTGACCCGGTTGATCAATGAAGCGACCAGCCTGCCGAAGGCTCCGGATGGAGAGGAGTGAGGTGGTGAACGGGTGAACAAGTAAAAACACTGTTCCCGCCCGGTCGCAGGTTTATCGCTTTACTCGTTCACGGATTCCTTATGGCCAAAAGAAAAATTGACGGCGTGTTGCTGCTGGACAAGCCGTTCGGCTTCTCAAGCAATGGCGCGCTGCAGAAATGCCGCTGGCTGCTTTCGGCGGAAAAGGGTGGGCATACCGGCGTGCTCGACCCGTTCGCGACCGGCCTGTTGCCGCTGTGCTTCGGCGAGGCGACGAAGTTCGCCCAGCGCATGCTCGATGCCGACAAGAGTTACCGTGCAACGATCAAACTTGGCGAAGTTTCGACCACGCTCGACGGCGAAGGCGAGATCACGCGTTCGGGCGATGTCACTTGCGACGAGATCGACATTCGCCGCGTGCTCGACGGGTTCCTTGGGCCGATCGATCAAGTGCCGCCGATGCACTCCGCGCTGAAGTTCGAGGGCAAGTCGCTGTACGAATATGCGCGCCAGGGGGTCGAGATCGAGCGCGCGCCGCGCCGGATCGAAATCTATGCGATTGACCTGATCGATTTTGCCGATGACATCCTGATTGTCGACGTGCGTTGCTCGAAGGGCACCTATATCCGCGTGCTGGCCGACGACATTGGCAAGACGCTTGGCTGTGGAGCCTATCTAACCGGATTGCGCCGCACGCAAACCGCCGGTTTCCGGCTCGAGGATGCGCTCACGCTGGCCGACTTCGAAGCGATGGAGCTGGCCGCACGCGATGCCTGCCTGTTGCCGGCAGACGTGTTATTGCAGGATTTGCCGAGACTCGATCTGACGCCCGCCGAATTCGAACGTATCCGCCACGGCATGACCTTGAACCGGCCGGCGGAAGATGGCGAGTACCGGCTTTACGCACCGGGCGAAAGCACGGATAATGCACGGTTCATCGGTTTGGGTGAGGTGGTTGATAATCAACTGCGACCCAAACGCCTGCTCTCCGGCCTGTAGCGGTCCGGCGGGTTAATGGAGCACCGGGGGGTGATGACTCCCCATTGCTTGTCGGGCGCAAGCCCTCTTTATATTGGAGTTTTACCATGGCAGTTACCGTTGCCCAGAAGGCAGACATCCTCAAGCAATTCCAGCGCGTCGAAGGCGACACCGGCAGCCCCGAAGTTCAGGTTGCGCTGCTGACCGCCCGCATCAACGACCTGACTCCGCACTTTAAGGAGCACAACAAGGATCACCACTCCCGTCGTGGTCTGCTGAAGATGGTTTCCCGTCGTCGTCGCCTGCTTGACTACTTCAAGCGCACCAACCCGGAAGGCTACCGTGAGCTGATCGCCAAGCTCGGCCTGCGCAAGTAATACCGGCAGAAAGTCGCAGCCTCGGCTGCGATTTTTTGTTTGTACCTTTCCCTGGATTCAACAGCGGTTTCGGCGGTTCAGGGAAAGTAGTGGTGTGCCGAAGCCGGCGACCGGGACGGAAAGCCGTCCGCCAGCCAGGTCGCAGCGGAATGCAATCATGCTCCGGCGGGGAGCAAACGATGAAAAAGGATAAAACAGTGTTCAACAAGATCACCAAGAGCTTTACCTACGGCAAGCACACCGTCACTCTGGAAACCGGCGAAATCGCCCGCCAGGCCACCGGCGCCGTGCTGGTTAGCATGGACGACACCGTCGTGCTCGTGACCGTTGTGGCTGCAAAGAATGTCAAACCCGGTCAGGATTTCTTCCCGCTGACCGTGGACTATATGGAACGCACCTACGCCGCCGGCAAGATTCCGGGCGGTTTCTTCAAGCGCGAAGGCCGTCCTTCGGAAAAGGAAATCCTGACCTCGCGCCTGATTGACCGTCCGATCCGCCCGCTGTTCCCGGAAGGTTTCTACAACGACGTGCAGATCGTTGCGACCGTGATTTCGGTCGATCCGCAGATTGACTCCGACATCGCTGCGATGATCGGCGCTTCGGCCGCACTGGCCGTGTCTGGCGTGCCGTTCGACGGCCCGATCGGCGCAGCGCGCGTCGGTTATGTCGACGGCCAGTACGTGCTGTGTCCGACCGCTGAAGAACTGGAAGCCTCCAAGCTCAACCTGGTTGTCGCGGGCACCGAACAGGCCGTGCTGATGGTTGAATCAGAAGCCGACGAACTGTCTGAAGCCGAGATGCTTGGTGCGGTTGTCTTTGGTCACGAGCAGATGCAGGCCGCGATCAAGGCGATCAACGAACTCGCCGACGAAGTGAATCCGGAACTGTTCGGCTGGGCGGAACCGGTCAAGAATGAAGCACTGATCGCCCAGATCCGCGAACTTTCGAGCGCCGGCCTTGAAGCCGCCTACAAGGTTCGTCAGAAACAACTGCGCACCGCTGCGGTCAACGACGTGTGGGCCAAGGTCAAGGAAGCGCTGATCACCGAAGAAACCGGTACGCTGGAAGCCAACGAAATCAAGGACATCTTCCACGGACTGGAAGCCGAGATCGTTCGCGGCCAGATCCTGCGCGGCGAGCCGCGTATCGACGGTCGCGACACTCGCACCGTACGCCCGATCACCATCCGTACCGGCGTGCTGCCGCGTACCCACGGCTCCGTGCTGTTCACTCGCGGCGAAACCCAGGCTTTGGTTGTTGCTACGCTTGGCACTGCCCGCGATTCGCAGATCATTGACGCGCTGGCCGGCGAATACACGGACCGCTTCATGCTGCATTACAACTTCCCGCCGTACTCGACCGGTGAAACCGGCCGCGTCGGCAGCCCGAAGCGCCGCGAAATCGGCCACGGCCGCTTGGCCAAGCGTGCCCTGCTTGCGATGCTGCCGAAGCCGGAAGATTTCAGCTACTCGATGCGTGTCGTATCCGAAATCACCGAATCGAACGGCTCCTCGTCGATGGCTTCCGTCTGCGGCGGCAGTCTGGCGCTGATGGATGCCGGCGTACCGATGAAGAACCACGTTGCGGGTATTGCGATGGGTCTGATCAAGGACGGCAACCGTTTCGCCGTGCTGACTGACATCCTCGGCGACGAAGATCACCTCGGCGATATGGACTTCAAGGTTGCCGGCACCGATTCCGGTGTGACCGCGCTGCAGATGGACATCAAGATCAACGGCATCACCAAGGAAATCATGAAGGTGGCGCTGGATCAAGCCAAGGAAGGCCGCCTGCATATCCTCGGTCTGATGAAGAACACGCTCGACGGCGCGCGCGAAGAAGTTTCCGAGCACGCTCCGCGCATGTTCGTGATGAAGATCAACCCGGAAAAGATCCGCGACGTGATCGGCAAGGGCGGCGCAGTGATCCGCGCGATCACCGAGGAAACCGGCACCACGATCGATATCCAGGACGACGGCACGATCACGATTGCGTCGGTCAGCTCCGAAGGCGCCGATGCAGCCAAGAAGAAGATCGAGGAAATCACCGCTGAAGTTGAAATCGGCAAGATCTACGAAGGTCCGGTCGTCAAGATCCTCGACAACAACGTCGGCGCGATCGTTTCGATCATGCCGGGTCGCGATGGCCTTGTGCACATCAGCCAGATCGCCAACGAGCGCGTGAAGAACGTCAGCGATTACCTGAAGGAAGGCCAGGTTGTTCGCGTCAAGGCTCTTGAGCAGGATGACCGCGGTCGTGTCCGTCTGTCGATCAAGGCGGTGCTGAACGAGGAAAACCCGCAGCCGGCCGAAGCGGCTCCGGCTCCGGAAGCGCCGGCCGCTGAATAAGCGCGCCTTGCCAGCAAAAAACGCCAGCACTTAGTGCTGGCGTTTTTCTATGGATGGATTGATTGTAACTGATTGATTTATTTGGTATTTTGTTATGCAAAAAAACGGGCCGATCGTTCGGCCCGTTTTTGATTGATGTGCGTGTGCTTACAGCGTGATGCGGCGCGCTTCCATGTAGTAGCGCTTTTCCTCGGCGTCGCCCATGCTGAACGACTTGCGCGGCAGCGGGCCGTTTCCCTGCACCCAGCCGATCAGGTTTTCGCGTGCGATCACCGGCAGGAAGAAGCAGCCAGCGCCCTCAAGAGCCAGCTTCTTGTTGTCTTCCCAACCGTGGATGAAGTCGATGCGAGCGGAAGTTTCGCTTTCCTTGAAGCGCGCGAACAGTTCGTCGACCAGCGCCGGCGGCAGTTTTTTGACTTCCGGCTGGTAAGCGACGACGAAGTATTGCTGCCCGTCGAAGAAGCCGGCCTTGTCCTGACCTGCCGGACTGACGAGCAGCGCCTGCAGTTCGGCTTCACCGATCGGCGTAACTGAAGCGACTTCTTCGCTGGCTTGCAGTGCGGCGGCAAGGCCGGCCACGTTCGAAGTGAACACGACGCGGTGGATCGGTTCGAACATCAGGCCCGGGCTGTGGATGTTGACGACCTCGGCCAGCGCGTAGCGGGCCGGATGAGCGAGGATCTCTTCCTGCGAATGGCCGGCCGCGGTCAGCGCAGTCTTGATTTCTTCCCAGCGCGCCTTGGCGGTCGCCAGACTGTGGTTGCCGTCGCCCATCGCGAAGAACAGCGGTTCCTGGCTGTTCTGTGCGGCGATGGTCTGGTCGAGCAGTTTTTCCAGGCCGGCGATGATCGACTCGACCTGCTCCGGTTGGCTGATGCGCCAGCCTTGCAGGTGGCCGCCGTGCTGCATCAGTTCAACGTCGTAGGCCGGCTCGAATTCGGCGGTTTTTGCGGCGAGATCCTCGATCAGTTCGCGGGCCGGGTCGGCAATCAGGATCATGATGTGCGGCAGTTCCAGCGGCGCAGCGCGGCGTACGGCCAGGCGCGGCGGGATGCGGTCGACGATCGTACCTTCGGTCGCGCGGATCAGGCTCTTTGAATTGCGCGCGTAGCTGTAGCGCTCGAGGTCCATCGCGAACAGCAGACCTTCGCGGGTGCCCGAATGCGCCGTTGTGCGCTTGATATAGGTAATCGCTTCACCGCGATTTTCCAGAATGCCCTGGGCCATGTATTCGGCCATCCGGGCATGGATCGCGCTGATGCGCGCTTCGATGCCGGGCTGCTCAAGGAAGATTTCCGGCAGGGTGATGCGCAGCGTTGACGGCGCATCGCCGACGAGATTGTTGACCTCGTTCCAGTAGGCGTGGTCGGAAGTGTATTGATCGCAGGCGACGACCGACCATTTGGCCAGATCGGTGCCGGATTTCGGCAACAGTGCTTCGGGGATGCGGATGCCCAGGCGCGCCAGGCGGCTGGAAAACTGTTCGTTCAGGGTCGGCATGAAAAACTCCGGGAGACAGCCTGGATGGAAAGTCGGCTATTTTACCAAAACGCAGGGAAATCGCTGTGGCAATTCGGACAAAGCGTGAATCGTTGCGGTGGGTCGCGGCGGAAGATTGTGCGAGTTCAGCCAGAAGGTGTGCAGACCGGCGGCCTGAGCCGGCGCGATATCGGTCGCATAGCTGTCGCCGATCATCACGACCTGCTGCGGTGGCAGGCCAAGTTGCGCCAGTATCGCTTGCCAGAAACGAGGATCAGTTTTGTCCGCGCCGATGTCGCGCCGGCAGAAGATGAAATCGATCAAACTGTCGAATCCAACCCGTGCGAGCGCGGCGCGGATATCGGTGGAATCGGAGTCGGCCGCGCCGCTGGCGATGCCGACCTGGCCGATGCCGCGCGCCCAGATCAGCGCCTCGCGCGCGCCGGGCAGTACGGCGACTTCCGGCCACTGCGCCATCGGCCCAGACTGGGCCGGGTCATCGCGCATCAATGTATCGCCCCAGTCGAACAGTAGAATGGCTGGGCGATCAGGATCAGGCATCGGCACCGCAGCATTTCTTGAATTTTTTGCCGCTGCCACACGGGCACGGGTCGTTGCGGCCGATCTTTTCGCTGTCGCGCACGACGGTCTTGACGCTGAATTTGCGCTCAAGCCAGCGGTACAGCACGCCTTCGACCAGCCACGGCAGTTCGTCAGCGCGTTCCTCGCGCGTGCGGCGGTTCAGTACTTCGCTGGTGCGCTCCGGGTGGCGGCCGAGTTCGAGCGTCATGATGTCGCAGACCAGATCGGAAAGCTCCTCGTCGGCGTCCATTGCGTCGAGCCAGTCTTCCTCGCGCAGCATGACGGCGGCGCGGAACCCCCCCGCCCAGTACTGGCCGAGCGAATCCTGCCAGCCGTCGTCGTTCTCGTCCTGCAGGATCAGCGGGTAGTAAAGCGGCTCGTCTTCCGGCTGTTTTTCCCGTGCGGTGGTCGTGAAATGGCTTTCCACTTCCTCGGCCTGACGCAGAATCAGGTCGCGGATGTCGTCCGGCAGGTCGTCTGGGACCTCGCCGCCGAACACTTCCGGCAACCACAGCTCGGCTGGCGTGCCTTCCGGGCCGATCGCAAGGCCGACCAGAAAACCGTCGAGCATTTCCAGATCCATCGTTTCTTCCGGCGTATCGCCGGACATCAGATAGGCATCAAGCCGGTCGAGTTCTTCGTTGCTGACGGACATCGCGGTTCTCCAGGTGGGCGGCAATGGCGTTCATACTAGCAAACCTGACTGACGCGGGCATGCGTTACGGCAGGAAAAATGCGCCAGTTTGAGTGTTGTTTTATAACTTATTGATTTTTATGAGTATTTTATCTGTTTTCGGGTGTTGCGTCCGAGGATGTACGTTGCGCGCAGCCACTCACGCTTTCAGCTCCGCCAGGATTTCCTTGACCCGTACCGCGCGCAGGAAGGCTTCCGGCCAGTTACCCTCGACGCGCAGTTTTTCCGGGCCGGCGAGCTTGTAGTTCTTTTTGCTCTGGATCAGCTTCAGGATCGTGAACGGCTCGACCGGCGTGGTCTTGGAGAACGTGATCACGATTGCGCTGTCGGCGGCATCGATCTTCTGGACGCCGAGCGAGCGGGCCAACAAGCGCAGGCGGTGGCTGTCGAGCAGCACTTTTGCTGCGTCAGGCAACAGGCCGAAACGATCGACGAGTTCCTGGTGCAGATCGTCGATTTCGTCGGCGCTTTCGCAGTTTGCCAGGCGCTTGTACAGCGACAGGCGTTCCTGCACGTCCGGGCTGTAGTCGTTTGGCAGCAGCGCCGGCGCGTGCAGGTTGATCTCGGTGGCGGCGCCGAAGGGGCTCATCAGGTCGGGCTCGCGCCCGGCCTTCAGCGCGCTCACCGCTTCGGCCAGCATGTCGTTGTAGAGCTGGAAGCCGACCTCCATCATGTTGCCGCTCTGGTTCTCGCCCAGCACCTCGCCGGCGCCGCGGATTTCAAGATCCTGCATCGCCAGGTAGAAGCCGGAACCGAGCTCCTCCATCTGCTGGATCGCCTCCAGCCGCTGCGCGGCCTGCTTGGTCAGGCCCTCGACGTCGGGCACCAGCAGGTAGGCGTAGGCCTGGTGGTGGCTGCGGCCGACGCGCGCGCGCAGCTGGTGCAGCTGCGCGAGGCCGAAC
>RRZT012837297.1_pt1 | contig 10927 bp, 6 predicted proteins | sample 2165551 | NCBI WGS metagenome assembly RRZT01 (sample SAMN10456910, study PRJNA506462) | wastewater metagenome | biome: wastewater; feature: sludge; material: wastewater sludge; isolation source: wastewater sludge with Escherichia coli K12::gfp cells carrying plasmid... | place: USA: Moscow, Idaho ...
CCGTTTCTCCGCAGTCAGATATTGAATTTACACAAGTTGTTTCTTGAACGTTCCTAAGCACATTTGCCAACAGCCGGAATGCGCTTGTCGGCCTGGCTGATCGCCTTGCGTCCATCGTGCCGGAACGTGAAACCAACATCCGCGCCACGCTGGCGAACGTCGTTGACAACCGCTTCGAAATCGGCGTGATCGGCCAGATCAAAGCGGGGAAAAGCACCTTCCTCAACGCGCTCTGCGAACTTCCCGGGTTCCTGCCTGCCGATGTTAATCCTTGGACTGCGGTCATCACCCGGCTGTGCTTTACGAAAGACCAGGACCATGCCGAGGCGGTCTTTCGTTTCTTCACGCCCGAGGAGTGGGCGCAGATTAGCGAAAGCCGGACTACCACCGACCGAGCGCGACGGGGTAAAGAGGACACGTCTGGTCAAGACGGTAGCGAGGACGCAGGTCTGCAGACCGAGCGGCAGAAGATTGCTGAGCGGGCTGAGCGACAACTCGGCCCCAAACTGCCCGAGATGCTCGGACGCGAAAAGCGCTTCGAATTGGTCACATCTGAGGTGCTCGAGCAGTTCCTTGCCAGCGGTGATTTCAGCGACGATGCCAAGCCCGAAGCGGGCAAATACTCGATCATCACCCGGGAAGCGGAGATCTTCTTACCGCTGGGATCCTTTTCGGAGGATTGCACGATGGTCGACACACCCGGGACCAATGATTCGTTCAAGTCGAGGTCGAGGGTCACTGCTGAGTACCTGGCTCGAGCGGATGCCTATGTTCTTCTCATAAACGTACACCAAGCTCTTAACAGCCACGAGGCCGACCTCGTCAAAGACCTGCTCGTTGGTCTCTACAAGGAACGGATGATTGTCTTCATCAACCGGGTTGATCAGATTAACGACGGGAAAGACTCCGAGAAAGTCACCCAACGAGTTCGCAAATGGTTCAGGGAGAACTATCCGCAATACGAGATCCCAGTGCTGGCAGGAAGTGCGTTCTGGGCCGAACAGAGCCTTGGTTTAAAGACCGAGATAGCTCAGGACTTTGTCAACAAGGTCCGCAGAGATGCGGTTTTGAGCCAAGCCGTCACAGCAGAGGCATTGTCGGCCTGGCAGAAGGAGCCCGAGTTTCACCTCGACGCGATCAGCAAACAGATGCTCGCTTGTTCCGGTCTCCCAGAGGCACGTAAAGCCATTGCCGAAACCCTGCTATGCGAAAAGGGAAGAGCATTGCTTGACAGTGCGCGCGGCAACCTGCTGGCCCAAGCCGAGGCTTTGGCACAAGAGGCGCGGATGGTCGCCACCCGCAATGACGAAGACGCTCGCGTACTCGATGACGATGCTACGGCCGCTCAGATGCAACTCGACCAGCTGGAAACCAAGAGGGCCCGGATGCAGGAGTCGAAGGTGCAGCTCGGCGAGGCCCGTCAAGCTGGCGAAGGAGAGCTTCGTGAGGTTCTCGAAGAGGAGATCAAGACACTCACCAATGAAGTCGAAAAATGCCTTCGAGAGCAAGCCTCACGCGAGGGAAAGGCGATTCGCGAGCAGGGGATTCAGTCCTGGAAGCGCCAACGACCTGTCGACACTGTGCGGATCCGTGTCGAGCTGGAGAATACATTCCTTAACCGGTACCAGCAAGCTTCACACCGCGTCGCAGAACGGCAGAAGAATTTTCGCAAACAGATCCGGCGCCATCTTGCTGATGTCGGAAATCTCGGTACGGTGGAAATTGATGTAGTTCTGGTACTCCCAATTGACCCGCATCCGTCGCTGATAGCGCTGAGGGAAGATCTTGCGCTCGACCTGGGTAACGGCTTATATCGGCTTTTTGGCGGGCAGAAGAAGCGGGATGACAAGGCGATCCAGATGGAGGACATCATCAAGCGTCATTTTGAGAACACGTGTCAAGCTCTCGTCCAGGAAGCCTGGCAGGAATTGAAAAAAGCCGTCGAAGCCACTATAGCAGATTGCCGTTCGGCAGCGGAGCGAGCCGTAGCACGGATCGAAAGCGATATGGAAGATCATCGCCAGCTCTACACCCGCCGAATCCGTGAAAAGGACCCGACCGTGATCAAGAAACAGGTCGTTGAGGTTCGAGCCCGCGCGAGTCAACAACGTGAGATCGGCGCCAGGCTTGATAGGCTTGCCGAAGACCTCCGCCGTTTTCGGGTCTCCGAGGAAACCCAGGATCCGTGATATGGACGGACGCCTGGTAATGGTCAGAGAGTCCATCGAGAAAGCACAGGCGGCGGCGCGCTATGCATCGAGTTTCGATGGAAGCCAGCTCGCCGTACAACTGGCCGGCATTGCATCTTTGCTCGAACGTCCTCCCCTCGTAGCTGTTGTCGGGGAATTCAATGCGGGCAAGTCAACGCTAATCAACCGGCTGCTGAACTTGGAGACCGACGTTCTGCCGACGGACGTGCTGCCCACGACGGCGCTGCCGCTTCGCATCCAGTACGGCCAAGCCGCGGGGTTGCTCCTGCACCGGCGGAACGGTTGGCGCGAACTTCGAGCCATCGACGAGTTGTCGCGTTATCAACACCAAAGTCACACGAATCGTGACGATCCGGGCCTTCCCGATGTAGCATTTCTCGAGATCTTTCTGCCAAATCCGCTGCTACACTCGTTCTCGCTGCTCGACACACCCGGTCTGTCGGATCCAAAGCAGGACATCGGGCCAACGCTCGCAGCAATCCGGGAGGCAGATGCCGTAATCTGGTGCAGCATGGCGCCGCACGCTTGGAAAAACTCGGAAGCGGAATTCTGGTCGCGGATGCCGAGGGATGTGAGGAACGCCGCGATGCTGATCGTCACGCACTGCGACCTCCTGAACAACGACCGTGATCGAGAGCGTCTTCGCCACCGCCTCGAAAACGAAACGGAGGGTGCGTTTGCCCGTGTGGTCATGGCCAGCTTCCTGGACGACGGCGCGCTTGCTCGCGACAGCCTGCGCACTGTTCGAGCGGTGGTTCAGGAAATGGTTGTGGATCGTGCCCACGACCTCCGCGCCGTTTGGGCCACTCGCTCTGCGACAAGCGCCGTGGGCGTTGAACGCTGCAAGAGGGATTGCGCGCCTCGAACAGCCGCTGTCGAGAAACTCGCGCGTGCCTGCAGCGACATGAAGGGTGAATGGGGGCGTGCGCGTGGGACGATCAGAAATCAGCTATACCATACGTCGAAGGAATTTCATTCCCTAGCAATACACGCCGGTCGCATGTTGCAAGAGATGATCATCCGGCGGGAATTTCGCGAGCCGGTGGAGGTTTTTGCTGGAGGATTCTTTACACCGAGCTACAAGGTTGTCTGGCGCCCACGTTGGATGGAGGATCTCGATTGGGATCTGATCCCAAGCAAGAACTCGGAGTTGATCCATCGGGTATCCCGGCTCCGCGAAGTTGCAGCCTCGCAGATCAAGAAACAGGTCGACGGCTTCATAGACATGCTGAGTACGGCCCCCGATTCACTTCTGGGAGGGCTGGAATCCTCCGCATCGCAAACGATCGCTCTCCTACGCCAACACGCCCTCCTGATCGACTTTGTGTTTGCCTCGGCAGTTAACCGCGCGATCGGCAGCATTGAGCGTGCTGGCTTCCGTCAGGTGTCGATGCTGCACAGGCAGGAACGAAAACACGAGAAAACATTACCGAACGACGAGAACCTTCGCGACCTTCTTGATGAGTGCTTCTCTTTTGCCGACGCCGCCGAGATCTGCCGCAACGACGGACTAATGCAGCTTCAAGCGATGACCAGGCATGTCGCCAGGATGTTCGAAAACTGGGAGGCCACTCTTGAGCAAGAGCAAGCGATGATGGCGAGTGTGCGCCGCGAGCTGGACGATATTCATGCCATGCTCTCGCTGAACAAGCTCGCTGAAGACTCGCTCAGGTCCGAGAAGGCGCCCCGATCGAGTCGCGCAGCGAGTCGCCGCAGGCCGAGCGCGTAAGTGGGCAAGTTGCGCCACAGAGTTCAACGCGGCCTGATAACCAACGTCTGGGAAGAGGGAGCGACATGAGCGGCGTTTTCGACGTTTTTCTTAGCTACAACAGCCAAGACCTGCCGATCGTCCGGAAACTGGCCCAGAGATTACGTGAAATGGGCATCAGCGTCTGGCTCGACAATGAACAACTCATTCCGGGGCGCCTCTCCCAGAATGCGCTGGAAGAGGCCATCAAGACGACGCGCACCGCCGCCGTACTGATCGGCAAGAACGGCCTTGGTCCCTGGCAGAACACGGAAATGCGCACGTTCGTTTCGCTGGCCGTGACACGCGGCATGCCGGTCATTCCAGTGCTCCTACCGGATGCTCCAGTGCTATCGCAGTTGTCAGTATTCCTCCAACAATTCACTTGGGTCGACCTGCGTGACGGACTGACTAACGAGGGCATGGAGCGACTGCGACGGGGTATCAACGGCGATAGCGGTGAGTCAGGACACGCGACACCGCGAACCAGGGACCCGGTTTCGAGCCGCTTCATCCCCGATGCCTTCGAATACATTGCCAAGTTCTTCCGAGACTCGATCAGTGAACTTGGAACCAGAAACCGGAAGATTGAAATACGTTTCTCGCGCGTCAATTCCAGGTCGTTCGAGGTTGCCGTGAAGGGAGTCAGAGACGACGAGAAACCGATTGATATCTGTTACAGGATATGGACGACAGGAACAGAGATCATGATGGGCGAGAAGCCGACCCGTGCGCTTGAGATGACAGTCTCGCTGGCAGTAGCGCGCGCTCCCTACTCTTCTGTTCCTGCTGCAAAAGACATTCTGCTGGCAAAGTGGAGGTTGTCAGCTGACAGGAACAGGGACGGTCTCCATCTCAGCGCTCACGCGAGGGGTTGGCTCGGGTTTCGCAACGAGCGCCAGCAGTTGTCCATGCACGGCGGTGCAGAATACCTGTGGCAAGTTTTCACCAAGCTGGTGCAGAACCCTAAGAGTGTATAAGACCAGTACTCGGCGGCGGTGGTCCGCTCCGAGCATTTTAATCTGTCATCGCAGGAATGATCTTTCAGGACACCCACAAACCCCTGACGATGTGGTTTCGGGGGTGAGCGCGGTCTGATGTGCCTGATGCGAGGGAGTCGCCTGGTGGCGCCAACCGCTGGCTGGTCGTGGAGTCTGGACCAGTGAGCGCATTTGGTGAGCACGCCCCTGCTGGATCTGCCCGAGCACCATCGCGAGCATGTGTGGACGGCCGTCCCGACCTGGCCCGACGCTTTCGGGCTTGTGCCACAGACTTACGGCCGTTGCGCTTGACCACTTTGATTCCCACCCCGGCAAGGAACCTGGATTGACCGCTGTCGACAGGGCCACATATACTCCTCCCGGTACCAATGACCCTCCTTTCCTTATCGAGATTGCCCACATGAATATGAACAACAAAAGTCCCCCTCTGAGTATCGGCGTCCTCACCAGCGGCGGTGATGCCCAAGGCATGAACGCGGCAGTACGCGCAGTGGTCCGCACGGCGCTGCATCAGGGTGCCGTGGTGTACGCCATTTACGAAGGTTATCAAGGAATGGTGGACGGCGGCGAGCGCATCCGGCCACAGTTCTGGGATGATGTGGGCAGTATCCTGCATCGCGGCGGCACGATCATCGGCACGGCTCGCTGCGCAGCCTTCCGCGAACGCGCCGGGCGCCTGCGCGCCGCCCACAACCTGCTCCAGCACGGTATCGACCGGCTGGTCATCATCGGTGGTGACGGTAGCCTGAGCGGCGCGGACACCTTTCGCCGGGAATGGCTGGGACTGGTGGCGGAACTGGTGCAAACCGGACAGATCGATGAGCAGACGGCCTGCCAGCATCCGGCACTGATGATTGCCGGCCTGGTCGGATCGATTGACAATGATATGGTCGGGACCGACATGACGATCGGTGCCGACTCCGCCCTGTATCGGATCACTGAAGCGATCGACGCCATCGCCAGCACCGCCGCCAGTCATCAGCGCAGTTTCGTAGTCGAGGTCATGGGCAGACACTGTGGCTATCTGGCCTTGATGAGCGCCATCGCCGGCGGTGCCGACTACGTGCTCATCCCCGAAAATCCTCCGCCCAATGGCTGGGAGGAACAGATGTGCGGCTTGTTGCGCAACGGGCGCGCCGCTGGTCGTCGCGACAGCATTGTCGTGGTCGCCGAAGGCGCCCAGGACCGTGCCGGCAATCCCATCAGTTGCGACTATGTGCGGCAGGTTCTGGAAGAGCGACTCGGTGAGGATGCCCGGGTGACCATTCTTGGACATGTGCAGCGTGGCGGAACCCCGAGCAGCTTCGACCGCTGGATGAGCACCCTGCTCGGTCATGCCGCCGTTCAGGAGGTGCTGTCTGCAACACCGGAAAGTGAACCGCAACTGATCGGCATTCGCTGTAACCGCATTCAGCGGGTGCCCTTGATGCAGTGCGTTGAGCAGACCCGTGCCGTTGCGCAGAAGATTGCCGAACAGGAGTACTCCACGGCAATGGAATTGCGTGGCGGCAGTTTTACCGAGATGTTCGAAGTTTTCAGGGCAATTGCCGAGGCGTCACCGAGTGTCACCACGCCAAGCCAGCCCCGCCGCCTGGCGATCATTCATGCGGGCGGACTAGCGCCGGGAATGAATTCTGCCGTGCGCGCCGCGGTGCGCTTCGGCCTGGACCGCGGCCATACACTACTGGGAGTGCGTGGCAGTTTCGAGGGATTGCTTGCCGGCCGAATCGAGGAACTGACCTGGGGCGATGTTGAAGGGTGGGCCGGCCTGGGGGGTTGTGAACTGGGCACCAATCGCCATATTCCCGGCATCGAGGAACTGTACGCCGTTGCTCGTGCCATTGAAACCCATCGGATCGAAGGCCTGCTGATCATCGGCGGCTGGATGGCCTACAAGGCAGCCTATCAACTGCACAGCGAACGCGACCGCTATCCAGCCTTCAAGATCCCGATGATCTGCCTGCCGGCGACGATCGATAACAACTTGCCCGGCTCGGAACTCAGCGTTGGCGCGGATAGTGCGCTCAACGCCATTGTCACCGCTCTGGATCGCGTCAAACAATCGGCGATGGCCGCGAAGCGTTGTTTCGTGGTGGAAACCATGGGGCGCTATTGTGGCTACCTGGCGCTGATGAGCGGTCTCGCCGGTGGCGCGGAGCGCGTCTATCTGCACGAGGAAGGGGTCACGCTGAAAGACCTGCAAGCCGAGGTCGAGCGTATGGTCAAAGCCTTCCACGCTGGCCGACGGCTCTATCTGACCATCCGCAACGAGCGAGCCAACCCGCAATACACGACCGACTTCATGTGCGCGCTGTTCGAGGAGGAAGGTCGTGGCCTGTTTGATGTGCGTCGCTCTGTTTTGGGCCATTTCCAGCAAGGTGGTAACCCTTCGCCGTACGATCGCATTCTGGGGACCAGACTGGCCGCGCATTGCATCAACTTCCTGAGCGGACAACTGGCAAGCGGCTCGGCGGACGGCGCGTTCATTGGCCTCGTCGAAGGCAAGGTGACGCTCTTCCCGCTGGGCAGAATGTCTGAAATGGTCGATTGGATTCACTTTCGCCCCAAGGAACAATGGTGGCTGGAGCTTCGTCCGGTGGTCAGAGCCATGGCGCAGTCGACCCTGCAGGATAGGGAGAACTGAACGGCAAATAGGAACGGCTGGACCATCTCGTACAACGGCCCGCGCAGGCGAAGCCTGGCGGGCCGTTGAGTGGTACTACGCGACCGGGAAAGCTTACACCGTCACCGTATCCGCCACGTCACTGAACTCCTTGATCTGGTCGAAGTTCATGTAGCGATAGACGTCCGCGGCCTTGGCGTTGACCGTCTGTACCTGCTCGAGGTACTCGGCCGGCGTCGGGATTCGGCCCATCAGCGCGCAGACGGCGGCGAGTTCGGCGGATCCCAGGAAGACGTTGGTGTCGATGCCGAGACGGTTCGGGAAGTTGCGCGTCGAGGTGGACATCGCGGTACTGCCTTTCCTGATCTGCGCCTGGTTACCCATGCACAGCGAGCAGCCGGGCATCTCCATGCGCGCGCCGGACTTGCCGAGGATGGCGTAGTAACCTTCCTCGTTGAGGATCATCGCGTCCATCTTGGTCGGCGGGGCGATCCACAGGCGGGTCGGGATGTCGCTCTTGCCGTCGAGCACCTTGCCGGCGGCGCGGAAGTGGCCGATGTTGGTCATGCACGAGCCGATGAACACCTCGTCGATCTTGGTGCCGGAGACCGCGGAGAGCAGCTTGACGTCGTCCGGATCGTTCGGACAGGCGACCAGCGGCTCGGTGACCTCGGCCAGGTCGATCTCGATCACCGCGGCGTACTGTGCGTCGGCGTCGGCCCTGAGCAGTTCGGGATTGGCGATCCATGCTTCCATCGCCTTGATGCGGCGACCGAGGGTGCGCGCATCCGAGTAGCCGTTGGCGATCATCCACTTCATCAGCGTGATGTTCGAACGCATATACTCGATGATCGGTTCCTTGTTCAGCGACACCGCGCAGGCCGCGGCCGAACGCTCGGCGGCGGCGTCGGAGAGTTCGAAAGCCTGCTCGACCTTGAGATCCGGCAGCCCTTCGATTTCCAGGATGCGCCCCGAGAAGATGTTCTTCTTGCCCTTCTTCTCGACCGTCAGGAGACCGGCCTGGATCGCATAGTAGGGAATCGCGTTGACCAGGTCACGCAGCGTCACGCCGCGCTGGCCGGCTTCGGCGAGCGAGCCCTTGAAGCGCACCAGCACCGATTCCGGCATGTCGAGCGGCATCACGCCGGTGGCAGCGGCGAAAGCGACCAGGCCCGAACCGGCCGGGAACGAGATACCGATCGGGAAACGCGTGTGCGAATCGCCGCCGGTGCCGACGGTGTCGGGCAGCAGCAGGCGGTTGAGCCAGGAGTGGATGACGCCGTCGCCCGGACGCAGGGCAACGCCGCCACGTGTGCTGATGAAGCTCGGCAGCTCGCGGTGCATCTTGACATCGACCAGCTTCGGATAGGCAGCAGTGTGGCAGAACGACTGCATCACCATGTCCGCCGAAAAACCGAGGCAGGCGAGATCCTTCAATTCATCGCGGGTCATCGGGCCCGCCGTGTCCTGCGAGCCGACGGTGGTCATCCGCGGTTCGCAGCAGGTGCCGGGCAGCACGCCCTTCCCTTCGGGCAGACCGCAGGCGCGTCCAACCATCTTCTGCGCCAGCGAGTAGCCCTTGCCCGGATCGGCCGGATTCTGCGGCAGGCAGAACAATGTCGATGCCGGCAGGCCGAGCGCTTCACGCGCACGCATCGTCAGGCCGCGCCCGATGATCAGCGGAATGCGGCCACCAGCGCGCACTTCGTCGAGAATCACCGGCGTCTTCAGTTGTGATTCCGCGATCACGGCACCGTTCTTCAAGGTGGTGACCTTCGAGGTGGCGGCGTCGATTCTGAGTTCGATCTCGTCGCCCATGTCCATCTGGCCGACGTCGATTTCGACCGGCAGCGCACCAGCGTCTTCCATGGTGTTGAAGAAGATCGGCGCGATCTTGGAGCCCAGGCAGACGCCACCGAAACGCTGGTTCGGGACGTAGGGGATGTCTTCGCCGGTGAACCACAGCACCGAATTGGTCGCCGACTTGCGCGACGAACCGGTACCGACGACGTCGCCGACATAGGCGATCAGATGGCCTTTGCTGGCAAGTGCTTCAATCTGCTTGATCGGACCGCGCTCGCCAGCCTTGTCGGGGTCGATTCCGGGACGCGGGTTCTTGAGCATCGCCAGCGCATGCAGCGGAATGTCGGGACGCGACCAGGCGTCCGGCGCCGGCGACAGGTCGTCGGTGTTGGTTTCGCCGGTGACCTTGAAGACGGTGAGTTTTTGCGAAGCTGGCACTTCGGGGCGTGAGGTGAACCATTCGGCGTCGGCCCAGCTCTGCAGCACGGACTTGGCGTTCGCATTGCCTTGCCCGGCAAGTTCCTTGACATCATGGAAGAAATCGAAGACCAGCAGTGTCTTCTTCAAGGCTGCCGCGGCGATCGTTCCGGTGGGACCGGAGAGCAGGTCGATCAGCGGCTTGACGTTGTAGCCACCCAGCATCGTGCCGAGCAGTTCGGTGGCCTTTTCCGCCGAGATCAGCGCGCAGGACTCTGCACCCTTGGCGACCCGCGCCAGGAATTCGGCCTTGACCTTGGCGGCATCATCGACGCCGGCCGGCACGCGGTAGGTGATCAATTCGACGAGAGCTGCTTCTTCGCCCTGTGGCGGGTTCTTCAGCAGTCCGATGAGTTCCTCGGTCTGCTTGGCAGTCAGCGGCAGCGGCGGAATGCCGAGCGCAGCGCGTTCGGCAACATGGGCACGATAGGATTCCAGCACAGCGACGTCCTTTCTCAGAGATTGTAACTACGGCAAAAGTGTGATTGTACTGCAAGGGGACACGCCTACGGCCCGGAACAAGCCAGGCAGCGGCGTTTTGTACAAGATCCGCTGACAGCGTGGCCTGGGCTTGTCTATAATGCGCCGATGGATCTTCCTGCAACACTCCTGTACAGCATTCTCAGCGCCATCGCCGAAGCCGCACTGGCGCCCTCCCCTGACCCGCGATTGCTGCATGAACCGATGGCCATGGCGCGGACACTACCTGAAGCGGCCAGGCAAGGGGTCTTGCAGCCACCGACCGGAGATGGTTTTCTGACCATCAGTGGCCAGCAATGGCCGCTCGCTCCGACGGCGCAGTTTCGTAATCGGCAGAACCTGCTGGTTTTGCCGATACAGATTCAGGATCCCGTCGAGGTCGTCTATCTCACCGACGCTTCCGGCGCAATCTATCGCGTCTGGATGCTGACGCCGAGCGAAGCCTCAGTGTCGCGATCGCGCTAACGGTCATGACTTTTCCAGGCGCCTCCGATCATGAAAGCCATGACCGTTACCCTCTCCCCCACCCCTCTCCCGCGAGTGGAGAGGGGAGATTCGTGAGTCGCTGACGCGACTTTCACATTAA
>RRZT010354090.1_pt1 | contig 10926 bp, 8 predicted proteins | sample 2165551 | NCBI WGS metagenome assembly RRZT01 (sample SAMN10456910, study PRJNA506462) | wastewater metagenome | biome: wastewater; feature: sludge; material: wastewater sludge; isolation source: wastewater sludge with Escherichia coli K12::gfp cells carrying plasmid... | place: USA: Moscow, Idaho ...
ACATGCTGGGCAAGCCCATCGGATCGGATGCCGAGAGCGAGAAGACTACCTTTGTCACCCTGAAAGGGGTGGAGGCCTGCCGTACTCTGGTGGCACAGAAAACCGAACAAGCCAAGGACGCCTTACGGAAGACCACTTCCGACTCCGGCTTTCTCTGCTGGCTAGCTGACCGTCTGGTGGCCCGCGAAGCCTGATACCGAAACGAGAGAGGGTATGGCCCATGCCGCATATAGAATATAATCTGCCCAACTACCACATGGGTAATTTAATTTTACTTCTCGCAGTCATCGCCTGGGCTGCGGCACAAGTATTGAAGGTCATTATCGTCCTGCTGACCAAGCATAAGCTGGATTGGCGCTATATCTGGGCCAGCGGTGGGATGCCCAGTTCCCATTCGGCCTTTGTGTGCGCCTGTGCCTCCACTACGGGCCGCCTCTATGGCTTTTCCTCGGCACTCTTTGCCATTGCCGCAGCACTGGCCATCGTAGTTATGTATGACGCCGCCAATGTCCGCAAGGCGGCGGGGGAGCAGGCCAAGATACTCAATTACATTATGGACCACTGGAATGAGATGAAGCCAGATATCTTCGGTAGGGAACTGAAAGAGCTCCTTGGACATACGCCGATCCAGGTCATCGCCGGCGCGCTGCTGGGGGTACTGGTAGGTATGCTGGGCGTGGCGCTCGTACATCCTTGAAGAGGTGCTTATGATATTACCCGAAGAGATTCCAGACCTACACGCCATGACAGACGGAGAGGCCGAAGCGCTCTGCGCCCGGCTGAGGTCAGACTTAATTGACAGTATTTCCCGCACCGGGGGCCATCTTGCTTCCAACTTGGGAACGGTGGAACTCACCGTGGCCCTGCACCGAGTGTTCCATTTGGACAGGGACCGATTGGTCTTCGATGTGGGGCATCAGTGCTATACGCACAAAATTCTCACGGGCCGGTCCTCCGCTATGTCCACGCTGCGCACCTTCGGCGGCATCGCGGGCTTCCCAAAGCCCGCGGAAAGCCCATGCGACGCCTTCATTGCGGGACACGCCTCCAACTCTGTGTCGGTGGCGTTAGGCATGGCCCGTTCCCGCACCATCAAAGGGGAGGATTATGACGTGCTGGCCCTGCTGGGGGACGGCGCACTCAGCGGGGGGCTCTCCTACGAGGGCCTTTCCGACGTGGGCAACAGTGGGGAAAGGCTCATTGTCATTCTCAACGACAATGGGATGTCCATCACCAAAAGCGTGGGCGGCGTGGCCGAGCATTTGGCCCGTCAGCGCCTGCGGCCCCAGTATCTGGCCTTTAAAAAGGGCTACCGCCGGGTGATGGGAGCCATCCCCGGCGGCAAGGCTGTCTACCGGGTGACCCATTCCTTAAAGCGGATGGTTCGTTCAACCCTGCTTCCCTGCAGTATGTTTGAAAACATGGGTTTTACCTACCTGGGTCCGGTGGATGGGCACGACGTGCGTGGCCTGACCAATTTGCTGCGCTACGCCAAGGAGTTTAAAACCCCAGTCCTTCTCCATATCAGGACTGTAAAGGGTAAGGGCTATACACCTGCAGAGGAGAATCCGGATTTATTTCACGGCGTTGGACCCTTCTCAATCAACACGGGAGAACCGCTGAGCAGGGGAGGAGAGAATTTTTCCTCAGTCTTTGGAGAGACCCTCTGCCGTCTGGGGGAGGAGGAGCCCACGATCTGCGCCGTCACTGCAGCCATGCGCTCCGGTACTGGGCTGGAGGACTTTGCCCAGCGCTTCCCAAGCCGATTCTTCGATGTGGGCATTGCAGAGGGCCACGCCGTCTCCATGGTCTCGGGCATGGCTAAGCAGGGGGTCACGCCGGTCCTTGCCGTTTACTCCACCTTCCTTCAGCGGACCTATGATATGCTCATCCACGATATGGCCATCCAAAAGCTCCACGTGGTACTGGCCGTAGACCGGGCCGGGCTGGTGGGTGAGGATGGGGAGACCCATCACGGTGTCTTTGATGCTGCCTTTCTTGATACAATTCCGGGCATAACCGTGCTATGTCCTTCCAGCTACGCTGAGCTTCGCTCCATGCTCCGCTCCGCCGTCCTGGAGAGTAAGGGCCCCGTCGCCCTGCGCTATCCCAGGGGTGGGGAGGGGACATACCGCGAAGATGCGGGGAGGGCCGGGACCAGTCTCCTGCGGGAGGGAAGAGATATCACCTTGGTGGGATATGGCATCCTCATCAATCAAATTCTGTCCGTCGCCGAGGGGTTGAACGCCAGGGGTATCTCGGCAGAGGTTGTAAAGTTAAACTCCATTACGCCAATAGACATGGAGCCAATTATTCTGTCGTTGAAAAAGACCGGACGGCTTTTGGTGGCAGAGGACGTGGTAGCTGCGGGCTCGGTGGGTCAGCGCCTTTCGTCCGCCCTCCTGGGGGCAGGGGTACACCTCGACGGGGTGGCACTTTGCAGTCTGGGGGATCAATTTGGGACCCATGGTTCGGTCTCCCAACTTCAAAAGCTCCACGGTCTGGATGCAGAGAGCTTATGCCGAAAGGCGCTGGAGGTGTGCGGCCGTGGCTAAGAAAAGACTGGATATCCTGCTCTGCGAACGCGGCCTGGCAGAGAGCCGTCAACGGGCCCAGTCCATGATCATGGCGGGCCTTGTCTACGTGGGGGGACAGAAGGTGGAGAAGGCGGGCTTCCCCACGGCGGAGGGGGCCGAGCTGGAGGTGCGGGGCAGGACCCTGGCCTATGTGAGCCGGGGAGGACTGAAGCTGGAGAAGGCCATGGCCACCTTCCCCATCCGGCTGGAGGGTGCGATCTGTGCCGACATCGGGGCCTCCACGGGGGGCTTTACCGACTGTATGCTACAAAACGGAGCCAGCAGAGTGTACGCTGTGGACGTGGGGTATGGCCAGTTGGCCTGGAGCCTGCGCAGCGATCCAAGGGTGGTCTGCCTGGAACGGACCAACGCCCGCTATCTCACCGCCGAGCATATCCCAGAAGCGCTGGATTTCGCCAGCATTGACGTATCCTTTATCTCCCTGAGTCTCATCCTTCCCCCACTGCGTCCCCTTCTAAAAGAGGGGGGCTCCATCGCCTGTCTCATTAAGCCCCAGTTTGAGGCCGGGCGGGATAAGGTTGGGAAAAAGGGTGTGGTCCGGGACAGTGCAGTCCATCTCCAGGTGCTGGAGCAGTTTCTCATCCATGCCAATCAGTCTGGTTTTTCTGTAAAGGGGTTAACCTTTTCACCCATTCGGGGCCCTGAGGGAAATATTGAATACCTGGGCTATCTCTCCGCATCGGAGGGGGAGCCATATGCTGGCGATTTGGAGGCTCTGGTAGGGGCCTCTCACCAGGAGCTGGAGGGAAAAGAGATATGAAAGTGGTACTGAGCCCCAACCCCTATCGGGACAGGGGCCTGCGCTCCGCTCTGGCTGCAGACCGTATTTTGAAGGGGGCCGGCATCACCACCGCAATCTGCCTTCCCTTTCCGCTGGAGAAGGGGCATCGACTGGACATCCCCAAGAGCGTCCACTTTCAGGACATGCAGACCGAGCTCCAGGGGGCGGATATGCTCATCTGCTTTGGAGGGGACGGTACCATCCTCCACGCGGCCAAAGACGCCAACGCCTGTGGTGTTCCCATTCTGGGCGTCAATACGGGCAGCGTGGGCTATATGGCAGAGCTGGAGCAGGGGGAGCTCCCCCTGTTGGCTAGGCTGACCGAGCGAAAATATACCATTGAGTGTCGCATGATGCTGGACGTTCGTATCATACGGGAGGGGAAGGTCATTTTGGAGGACCTGGCCCTCAACGACGCCGTCATCACCAAGGGTGCGGTGGCCCGCATCATCGACCTGTCGGTCTACGGGGATGACATGCTCATCACCGATTTTGCAGGGGATGGCGTCATCATGGCCACGCCCACCGGCTCCACAGCTTACTCTCTCTCGGCAGGCGGCCCCATCGTGGAGCCCACAGCCGAGAGTATCATCGTTACCCCCATCTGCGCCCACGCCCTCCATGCCCGTCCCATCGTCCTCAGCCAGGGGAGGACGGTTACCACCCGGCTGGGGAAGCTGGGACGCAGAACGGCCTATCTCTCGGTGGATGGGGGGAAGGCAGTCAAGCTCTCCAGTGGGGACACGGTGGAAATCCGCAAGTCCAAGGCGACTACCCGGCTGGTCCGCCTCTCCTCACGGAGCTTCTATGAAATCATGAATCAGAAACTTGGAAATGGGTGAGAGCATGAAGAGTAAACGGCAGGAGGAAATTCTGCGCATCATCACCGAGCAGGATGTGGAGACCCAGGACCAGCTTCTGGAGCATCTGAAGGCCAGGGGACTTAGTGCCACCCAGGCCACCATATCACGGGACATCAAAGAGCTACACCTCATCAAGGAACCTACCCAGTACTGTGCCTATACATATGTCGTCTCTGAGCGGAAGACCACCCTCAATTTTGCGGGACGTCTGCTCACCATCTTCCGGGAAGGTGTCACCTCCTTTGATGTGGCCCAGAACATCGTGGTGGTAAAAACCATGCCGGGCCTGGCGGCGGCGGCCGCCGCTGCCTTGGACGGGATGGACATCCCCGACATGGTGGGCTCCCTCGCCGGGGATGACACGGCCCTTCTCATCATGCGTTCCAGCGAGGCGGCCAGCGTCCTCTGTGCCGAGATTCACAAGATTTTAAAGTAGAGAATTGCCCAGCGGAGGAGGATTCTTGCCGTGCTATCTCTCTTGCATATCGAGAATATTGCAGTTATCGAGTCGGCGGATATTTCGTTTGGTGGCGGCTTCAACGCCCTCACCGGAGAGACCGGCGCGGGCAAATCCATTGTGGTAGACGCCATCGGGGCCATCATTGGTGAGCGCACCAGCCGGGATCTCATCCGCACCGGGGCCAAGTCGGCCCTGGTGGAAGCCGTTTTCCGGGATCTACCCCAGCTCCCCTGGTTCGGGGAGAACGGCATAGCCCCTGACGGGGACGGAGCCCTGGTGATCCAGCGTGAGATCCAGCCCGACGGGAAAAACATCTGCCGTCTGGGCGGTCGGCTCATCACGGTGTCCCAGCTCAAGGCCCTGGGGGGACAACTGGTGAACATACACGGCCAGCACGACGGACAGCAGCTTCTGGACGAGCGCTGCCACCTCTCCTACCTGGACCGCTTCGGCGGCACTGAGGCCTGTCTTGCCGAGTACCAGACCTCCTTTGCGGCGCTCAACGCCGTCAGACGCAACATCGCAGCCCTCCAGATGGATGAGGCCGAGAAGAGCCGCCGTATCGACAGTCTGAACTTTCAGATCAATGAACTGGAGCGTGCCCAGCTGAACCCGGGGGAAGAGGAAACTCTGAGCGAGCGGCGGACCCTTCTGCGCAATGCGGGCAAACTGACCGACGCGGTGGTGGTGTCCTACGCCGCCCTCTCCGGGGATGAGGACAGCGAGGGGGCAACATCCCTAATCGCCTCGGCCGAGCGCGCGCTCACGCCTGCAGGGCGTATGAGCGCCCAGGCCGCCGAGCTTCTGGAAAAGCTGACCGAGCTCCGCTGCGCGGCCGACGATCTGTCAGAGCTCCTGCGAGACCTGCGTGACAGCTTCGACTTTGAGCCCGGAGCTCTGGACGAGGTAGAGGGTCGGTTGGAAACACTCTCCCGCCTAAAGAAGAAATATGGCGGCAGCGTGGAGGAAATGATGGACTACCTAGAGCGCTGCAAGGTTGAACTCAATAGCATTGAGGACGCTGACGATACCCTTCTCCGCCTGGAGAAGGAGTCTCAAAAGCGGCTGGAGGCCTGCGTGAAGCAGGCACAGGCTCTCTCTGAGGCCAGACGCGGGGAAGCGGCGGCACTGGAGAAGCGCATCCAGGCCGAGCTAGCCCAGCTGGATATGCCTAAGGTCCAGTTCAAGGCGGAGTTCACCACCAAAGCCGGAGACCTGGGTATGGACGCCACCGGAATGGACGAAGTCCAGTTCCTCATGTCGGCCAACGTGGGCGAGGCTCTGAAGCCCATCCAAAAAATTGCCTCCGGGGGTGAGCTGGCCCGCATCATGCTGGCACTTAAAAATGTGCTGGCCGAGAACGACGACGTGACCACACTGGTCTTTGACGAGGTGGACACCGGTGTATCCGGCCGGGCCGCCCAGAAGGTGGCCGAGAAAATGGCTGACGTGGCCCGGCACAAGCAGGTTTTGTGCGTCACCCACCTGCCCCAGATTGCCGCCATGGCCGACATGCATTTCTCCGTGGAAAAAGGGGAGCGCGAGGGAAGAACCTTCACCCACGTGGAGAGCCTGAGCAGAAGCCGGCGCAAGGAAGAGCTGGCTCGCCTCACCGGTGGGACCAGCATTACCCCCGCCATGCTGGAGGGGGCAGGAGAGCTGATGGACAGCGCCGAGCGCTACAAAAGCGGCAAAAAAATGGGTTGACAAAGCAAAACAGCTGTCATATAATGCAATGCATACTAAATTGCGATGACGAGGAAGAGTAGCAGGCTTGGTCCACGCACAGAGAGCCCCTGTACCGGTGAAAGGGGGACGGGACGAACTTGTGAATACCCCTCGGAGCAGCCGCCCGAACAAACAGTAGGGCAGGCCGGGTACGCCCGTTATTGCGTGGGAGTGTGTTTGCACTCGACGAGGCCCGTTTTCGTGAGAAGCGGGCGACCAGAGGTGGTACCGCGTTTTTACGCCCTCTGTCCGAAAGGACGGGGGGTGTTTTTTTTATATGGTATATCTTTGGAAACCGAATGGATGGTATACACGATTGGCATTGGCTTTGGCCGCAACACGGCTCCATGGCGGCAAATTTTATAAGGTAGAGGAGAGCACAATACGATGACTTTATTTGACGAACTGAAGGCCCGTGGACTGGTCGCACAGCTGACTGACGAGGAGGAGATCAAGGATCTCATCAACAACGGTAAGGCCACCTTTTATATCGGCTTTGACCCCACCGCTGACTCCCTCCATGTGGGCCATTTCATGGCCTTGAACCTAATGCGCCGGATGCAGCGGGCAGGGAATCGGCCCATTGCCCTCATCGGCGGCGGCACCGGCATGGTGGGGGATCCCTCAGGCCGGAGCGATTTGCGTCAGGTCCTGACGGAGGAGACCATTGCCGACAACTGCGCCCGCTTTCAAAAGCAGATGGAGAAATTCATTGACTTTGGCCCCGGCAAGGCCATCATGCTCAACAATGCCGACTGGCTGATGAAGCTCAACTACGTGGAGCTGCTGCGTGAGGTGGGGGCCTGCTTCTCGGTGAACAATATGCTCAGGGCCGAGTGCTACAAGCAGCGCATGGAGAAGGGTCTCTCCTTCCTGGAGTTCAACTATATGATCATGCAGAGCTACGACTTCTATCATATGTTCCAACATCACGGCTGTAACCTCCAGTGCGGCGGTGACGACCAGTGGAGCAATATCCTGGGCGGCACCGATCTCATTCGCCGCAAGCTGGGCAAGGACGCTTACGGGCTCACCATCACCCTGCTCCTCACCTCCGAGGGGAAGAAGATGGGCAAGACCCAGTCGGGCGCCGTGTGGTTAGATCCCGATAAAACCAGCCCTTACGAGTTTTTCCAGTACTGGCGCAACATTGACGACGCCGATGTGGTCAAATGCCTGCGTATGCTCACCGACCTGCCCCTGGAGGAGATTGACGCCATGGCGCACTGGGAGGGCAGCCAGCTCAACGTCGCCAAGGAGATTTTGGCCTTCGAGCTCACGAAGCTGGTTCACAACGAGGCCGAGGCTCAGAAGGCTCTGGATGCGTCCAAGGCCCTTTTCTCCCAGGGAGGAGACCTGTCCAATATGCCTATGACCGAGTTGACCGCAGACGACCTGGCCGACGGGGCCATCGGCATCCTTGAGTTGATGGTCAAATGCGATATCGCCCCCTCCAGGGGGGAGGCAAAACGTCTGGTCCAGCAGGGTGGTGTAGAGGTCAACGGGCAGAAAATCAGCGAGATTACCCACAGCCTCACCCCCGCTGACTTTGGCGACGAGGGAGCCATGATTAAAAAGGGGAAAAAGGTTTTCCACAGGGCGATTTTGAAATAAGCATATAAAAAGCACCGAACCAAATGGGTTCGGTGCTTTTTGCAAGCAGGCCTGTAAGCCGGGTTCTGTCATTTAAGACAGCCATCTATCTCGACGTGCCGTTGCCGACACGCTCTAGCCGCCTCCCGAGAGCGACCGGGCCGGTCATTTGCTCTCCCACGGCGTTGCTCCGGATAGAGTTTACAGCGATGAGCGCTTTTACACGTCATCGGGCGGGCGCTTAACTCCGCCTTTCCACCCTTACCTCGTCGGAGCAAGCTGCGTATCCCTCACTTCCGCGCAAGCGCGAAAGCTCGTTCACTTTGCTGCTCCCCCTCTTCCGGACAGAAGCCAACGAATTGGTTTTTGCTCGGACACAGGAGACTGACGCGGCGGTTTCTCTCTGTTGCACTTGTCCTAGGGTCGCCCCCGGCGGGTGTTACCCGTTATCCTTGCCCTGTGGAGCCCGGACTTTCCTCACGAAAGGGCCGTTGGGCCCAGCCGCGCGGCTGTCCAGCCTACTTGCGGAGTCTATTTTAACCGATGTTACGACGCTTGTCAAATACCACTCCGCGTTATATAATAATATATTAGATTGTAAGAGCCTTTTTAAAGGAGGAATGACCATGAGCGCTGCCATACAGGAGTATTTAGAAGGGCTGAAGGGCAAGCGGGTGGCCGTTATCGGTATCGGCGTGTCCAACACGCCCCTCATCAGACTGCTGCTTCGTGCCGATATTGCCGTGACAGCCTGTGACAAGAGCCCACGCGAGAGCTTTTCCGGCCTAATCGAAGAACTGGAGAGCCTGGGCGCAGAGACCTGCCTGGGGGAGGATTATTTGGACCACTTGGCGGGGCACGACATCATTTTTCGTACCCCTGGCCTGCGCCCCGACGTGCCACAGCTCGAAGCAGCCAGGGAGCGGGGGAGTACGGTCACCTCCGAGATGGAGGTCTTTTTTCAGGTCTGCCCCTGTGAAATCATTGCCGTAACGGGGAGCGACGGGAAAACCACCACCACCACCATCATAGCCGAGCTCCTGAAAAAGGCAGGCCTCAATGTCTATGTAGGTGGGAACATCGGAAAACCCCTGCTGTCCGAGGTCATGAATATGGAGCCTGACGACATGGCGGTGCTGGAGCTCTCCTCCTTCCAGCTCATGACCATGGATATGAGTCCCGACATTGCCGTGGTCACCAATCTGGCACCCAACCACCTGGACGTGCATACCTCCATGGAGGAGTATGTGGCAGCCAAGAAGAACATTTTCCTCCACCAGGGGAGTGAGGGCCTGGCAGTCTTCAATCTGGATAATAGCATCACCCGCGACTTGGCACGGGAAGCCCGTGGCAGAGTGACCATGTTCAGCCGCCGCCAGGTTCTGGAGCGGGGCGTCTATGTAAAGGACGACGCCATCTGGTGCGCCGATGAGGAGGGGACCAGGCGGGTCCTCCCCCTGGGGGATATCTTAATCCCCGGCGAGCATAATGTAGAGAACTATATGGCCGTTATTGCCGCAGTGGACGGCCTGGTGTCCGATGAGACCATCCGGGTTTTCGCCCGGAGCTTTGCCGGCGTGGCCCACCGCATCGAGCTGGTGCGCACCTTCAACGGCGTGCGCTATTATAATGACTCTATCGCTTCCAGCCCCTCCCGCACCATCGCGGGGCTCCGGTCCTTTCGGGAGAAGGTTATCCTCATCGCGGGCGGGTACGACAAGCATATTCCCTTTGACGCGCTGGGGCCCGAGATTCTAAAGCAGGTCAAGGTCTTGGTGCTGACAGGGGATACATCGGCCAAAATCCGTGCGGCGGTGGAGGCTGCCCCCGGCTATGAAGAGGACCACCCCCCCATCGCCGAGTACGCCGACTTCCACCAGGCGATCATGGTGGCCGCCGGGGCGGCCCAGCCGGGGGATGTGGTTCTGCTGTCCCCGGCCTGCGCCTCCTTTGACCGGTTCAAAAACTTCATGGAGCGGGGGGACCTCTTCAAAAAAATTGTACGTGAAATGGAATAGGAAGTGAAACCATGCTGGATATCAAAAACGCCCTGGAGACCCTATGCGCCGCCACCGCCCCCTCCGGGTTTGAGGGACCGGCTGCCGACCTGGCAGCCGAGCTCCTGCGCCCGCTGGTCGATGAGGTGCACATCGACCGAATGGGCAATGTGGTCGGCGTGCGCCGCTGCGGGAACGTGGGGGCCAAGCGCCTTCTGCTGGACGCCCACCTGGATGAGATCGGTCTCATCGTAACCGGCATTGAGGACGGGTTTCTCCGCTTTCGGGCCATTGGCGGGGTGGATCCCCGTATGCTGCCCGACCGGGAGCTGACCGTCCTCACCGATCCGCCCATCTTTGGTCTTGTGTCCTGCCTGCCACCCCATGTCCAAAAGGCGGGGGACTCGGACAAGGCGCCTGCCCTCGAGGACCTGATTGTGGACATTGGCATGAGCCAGGAGGCGGCAACCAAGGCGGTACCCATCGGGACACCCATCGTCTACCGGGGAGGCGCCTTCCCACTCGGGGAAGGCCTCATGTGTGGCAAGGCAATGGATGACCGCTCCTGCTTCGTCACCCTCCTGCGCGCGGCGGAGCTGCTGCGGGACAAGGAGCTGGATGTGGATCTCTATATTATGGGCAGCACCCGCGAGGAGGTGGGTGGCGCAGGGGCCAAGACGGCAACCTTCGCCATCGACCCGGCTTGGTGCGTGGCCGTGGATGTAACCCATGGCAAGACCCCAGATGCACCCAAGGACAGGACCTATGAAATCCTGGGCGGCCCCGCCATTGGGGTGGGTCCCAACATGACCCGCTGGATGAGCGAACGCATGGTGGAAAAGGCCAAAGCAAACGAAATCCCCTATCAAGTTGAGGTTATGTCAGGCCGCTCGGGCACCAACGGCTG
>RRZT010329969.1_pt1 | contig 10925 bp, 9 predicted proteins | sample 2165551 | NCBI WGS metagenome assembly RRZT01 (sample SAMN10456910, study PRJNA506462) | wastewater metagenome | biome: wastewater; feature: sludge; material: wastewater sludge; isolation source: wastewater sludge with Escherichia coli K12::gfp cells carrying plasmid... | place: USA: Moscow, Idaho ...
CATGTGGCCGGCATCAAGCTGCCCGTGCAGCGCCGCCTTGAAAGTGCCGGCGCAATGGTGCCGGGCCCCAACTTCGTCACCTATCGCACGGACGCAGACGCCGTTGCAGCGCTGAAAACCACACTCTCCGCACCATAAAATCCGCACCCATGATGCAGCAGCAACCCCTTGTCACCCAAGAGTGCTGGCAAGGCTGCTACACTGCGATTCATTCCATTTGTTTCTTTTTGTGACTGACGCACAGCCCTCCGCTTCCATCCGCCTGCGTGACCTGCAGCTGGCCACGGCCCATGCGCTGGTGGCCCAGTCGCTGGGCTCGGAGCAGGCCTTGCGCGAGCAGGTGCCGTTGCAGTATTTGCAGAACCTGATCGACGGCTTGTGCGAACTCTCGCTCAAGGATCCGCTCACGGGCCTGCCCAATCGCCGCCATGTGGGTGCCGTTCTGGAGCGCGAGATCGACCGCGTGGCACGCTCCGGCGAAGGCGCCCTGCTGCTGATGCTGGACATCGACCATTTCAAGCGCGTGAATGACAGCCATGGCCATCTGGCCGGGGACATCGTGCTGCAGTCGGTGGCGCGCACGCTCGAGTCCTGCGTGCGCCCCATGGATACCGTGGCCCGCTACGGCGGCGAAGAGTTCGCCATCGTCCTGCCCGCATGCCAGTTTGGCTTTGGCCGCGTGGTCGCCGAGCGCATGCGCCGCGCCATCGAGGCCACGCCGGTGCGCATATCGCCCTCGCTGGCGCTGAACGTCACGGTCAGCATCGGCGGTGCCTTTGCATTGCAATGGATACGCAGCACCACCAACCTGTGGATAGACCGCGCCGATGCCGAGCTGTACAAAGCCAAGCTCGCCGGGCGCAACCGAGTCAGTATCGAAGAACAACCCGACAGCAGCGTCAGCGCCGAGGAGAAGAGTTTGCTGTTTGGCCCCCTGTACACCCCATCCGGATGGGGCGACCTGCCCCCACCCGTGGATGCACCCACTGGCAGCGCCCACTGAAAGTCAAGCGATGAACGACGCGCTGTCCCCTTCAACGAACTCCACCACCGGTACGCCCGCAACCGAGGCCGCCGGCAAGCCCACTGCCAACCCACCGGTCGATGCCCGCATCATCGCCATCACCAGCGGCAAGGGCGGCGTGGGCAAGACCTTTGTATCCGCCAACCTGGCGGCGGCCCTGACGCGCCGTGGGCACCGCGTGCTGGTGCTGGATGCCGATCTGGGCCTGGCCAATCTGGACGTGGTGCTGAACCTGCACCCCAAGGTCACGCTGCACGATGTGTTCACCGGCAAGGCCAGGCTGGATGACGCCGTCATCCAGGCAACCGGAGGGTTTTCGGTGGTGCTGGCCGGTTCCGGCATGGTGGAGTATTCGCGCCTCACACCCGAGGTGCGCAACGAACTCTTCAACATCATCCAGACGCTGGCGCCGCGCTATGACGTGGTGTTGCTCGATACCGGTGCCGGCATCTCCGACGTGGTGCTGTTTTCCGTGTCGCTGGCGCAGGAAGTACTGATCGTGGCCACGCCCGAACCCACCTCGCTGACCGACGCCTATGCCGCCATCAAGGTGCTGGCTACCCAGCAAAAGCGCCAGCAGGTGCGCCTGGTGGTCAACCAGGCCGCGCGCCCGGGCGACGGCCGCGCCATCACCGGCCAGTTGCAGCAGGTGCTGGATCGCTTTGTGACCACGGATACCGGCCGTCCGATGCGGCTGGTGCACATGGGTGACATCCCGGCCGACCCCTCGGTACGCGAGGCCGTGATGCGGCGCCAGTTGCTGATGCAGCAAATGCCGGGCTGCCCCGCAGCCCTGGCCGTGGCCCAGCTGGCCAACAAGATCGAGTCCACTCTGCTCAAGCCGGCCGGTCAGTAGTCTCCAGCGCCGGAAGGCCAACAACGGACGTCAGCGCATCAGGCGCGCCTCAAACCGGGCGCGTGCCGCTGTCCGAAACCTGAAAACCGATGATGGGTGCATTGCCATCGGCAAAGGACACGCCCAGCGCGATCTCCCCCGAACCATGCAGCAGACAGTTGTCGCGGCGCAACTGCACGGCTGTCTCACTGCCGGCGAAACGCACCCAGGTGCCAAAGCTGCTCAGATCGGTAAGCACAAAGGCCCCCTGGCGCCACTCCACCCTGGCGTGCACGCGCGATACCCTGGGATCGATCAGGCACAGATCTGAGTCGGCCGCACGCCCCAGCTGAACTGGCGATCCAGACGAAGCCCGAAGCCGCTGTCCACCGGGCCCGGAGAGTTGGATCTCGGCGACCGGCTGATCGTCTATCCGATTGAGCTCGCTCATCAGATCGGAATGCATGGTGCAGTCGGCCTCTGCATCCTCGCGCCATTCCACCTGGTACATCACCTGCGCTTCGGACTTGCCGCGCACCTCGACATGCCCCAGGCGAATAAAGCCCACGCCCCGCGCCGGCACCAGGCCAGCCACCACGGCCTGGGTGGCCCACACCTCGGCGCCGCCGGCCAGGTCACACAACCGAGCGGCCACGTTCACGGCATCGCCATAGCAATCGCCATCGACCTCGATCACCTCTCCACTGGCCAGGCCGACATGGATTTCGACCCGCAGCGCCTGGGGTTGGGACTGGAGCCACTGGCGGTGCTCGCGCATCAAGGCCACCGACGCCGCCACGGCCTGGCCCGGTTGCGCAAAAACCCCCAGCACGCCGTCGCCCAGCTTCTTGATCACGCGCCCGCCATGGTCCTGCACGCAAACGCCGATGCCCTGCGTGAGCCGCGTCACCAACGCGGCGGCTTGCTCATTGCCGAGCGTTTCAAACAGCGCCGTGCTACCGGCCATGTCTGCAAACACTACGGTGGTGCTGGAACTCACGTCCTACTCCCTGTCATGGATATCACTGCCGGTCTGCAAGCCCAAGTCGCGGCATGGAGCAGCCACCGAAGGTTACAAATTGCAAGAACTTTATCTTATACGAATTACAACCAGGCGCATTCATATGCCGCCACCCCTGGCTGGACATTGACAAACGTTGACACGCATATAACGGCCAAGCATGAACCCGTCGGCAACGCGGTACCCGGCAGGGTCACCGCCATCGCCTGCACAAGGGCAAGAATGCTCAATGCGCATGCCCCCAGTAGATCAGCGCGTCACGCCCCTCAACTGACAGTGACACCTCGGCCCCCACGGGCAGCAGCACCTTGGTCGGCACATGGCCGAACGGCAGGTTGCTGAGCACGGGGGCCTTGATCTGGGTGCGCAGCCAATCAACCACGCTTTGCAGCTTGAAACCCTTGTCGTGCGCAGCCAACTGGTAGCCGTTGAACTGGCCCAGCACCACCGCCTTTTGCCTGGACAAGACACCGGCATGCAACAGCTGGGTCAGCAGGCGCTCGATGCGGTAGGGGTGCTCACCCACGTCCTCCAGGAACAGCACGCCGCCCGCTATCTGCGGCAAATAGGGCGTGCCCACGAGAGAGCACAACACGGCCAGGTTGCCGCCCCACAAACAGGCTTTTTTCACGTAGATGTCGCGCACCGCGGGTCGGCCATCGGCCAGGGGTTTCTCGGCATGCATGCGCCAGCCGCTGCCCTCGCCATGGCCGGTGAACAAGTCATCCAGGCAGGCAAGCATGATGTCGTCCGGCTCGCCTTCCACCCCCAGGTCGCCCACCAGGGCCGGGCCGGCCCAGGTGGTGGCGCCGGTGCGGGCCAGCAGCGCCAGCTGCAGCGCTGTGAAGTCACTCACGCCGACAAACTGCGTGCCGCGCTCCACCGCCTTGGCCAGGGCCTTGTACTTGATGCCGGGCAGGATGCGCGTGATGCCATAACCGCCGCGGCTGATCAGCGCCACGTCGGCACCGCTGGCGGCCGCGCGGTGGATGGCGGCCAGGCGCGTGGCATCGTCGCCAGCAAAGCGCGTATGGCTGGCCAGGGCATCCTGGTCCACCTCGACCTCATGGCCCATGGCCTGCAGGCGCTTGATGCCGCGGCGGAACGCCGCCTTGTCGCGCACCGCGCCCGAGGGGGAATAGATGTAGATGTGGCGCGGGCCATGGTCGTGGCCGCAGTGGTGGTGGTCGTGGTCTTGGGACAAGGCGGTGTGTCGCACCCTTGCGGGCGCGCTCCGTGGCTGGCGGGCGCCATCGGCAAGAAGGCGCCCAGAAATCAAAGGCGAAAGTATTCCACAGCGCGTGCCGCCAAGGCCCGGGCCTCTGCTGGCTGATCGAGCGCACAGCGTTCCGCCAGGCGTGGCAACTGCGCGGGCAGGGAGCCACGATCCACCACCCATCCGGCAAAGGCACGCGGCCCGGCACGGTGGCCAGCGTCGGGAAATGGCAAGCGGTAGGCAAGGCCCTGCGGCGCCGGCACCTGCAGTGTCAGCAAGCCCGCAATGCGCTCAGGCGCGGCCTGGGCCAGCTGGTGCCAGGTGCCGCCCTGCTCCACCAGCACCACATGGCGCAGGTCGAGCCGCTGCATCAACTCCAGCAGCACCTGGACATGCCAGGCCTGGCCATGCGCGGCCTGCTGCTTGGGCTTGTCACTCTTGCCAAAGCCGATCAGGTCAGGCACCAGCACGCGCTCGCCGGCTTCGACAAGGGCGGCCAGCAGGTGACGGTATTGGTAGCTCCAGCCAGCGCCACCATGCAGCAGCAGCCAGCTGCGCGGCGCCTGCCTGGGCCCTTCGTCGAGGTAATGCAGGCGCAGCCCAGCGAGTGCCGGCAGGTCGCTGACATGGTGCGCCGCCCAGGGATAGCCGGGCAGGTCGGCAAACGCGCTCTCGGGCGTGCGCAGCGCATCGTCGCGCAGCGGGTGGGCGGCCAGCCGCCGCGCACGCTGGGCGCGGCGGCGTTCACTGAAAAAATTCTGCAAGAGCGCCCCGCACTCCTCGGCCAGCACGCCGCCTTCGATCTGGGTCTGGTGGTTGAGAAGCGGCTCGGCAAACAGGTTCACCACCGAACCCGCCGCGCCCGTCTTCGGGTCGGCGGCGCCATAGACCACGCGCGGCAGCCGCGCGTGCAGCATGGCGCCGGCGCACATGGCGCAGGGCTCCAGCGTGACGTAGAGCGTGCAGCCGTCCAGCCGGTAATTGCCCAGCTGCTGCGCCGCCACGCGCAGGGCCGCCATCTCGGCATGCTGCGTGGGGTCGTGGCAGGCAATCGGGGCGTTGCGCCCGCTGGCGATCACCTGGCCATCGCGCACCAGCACCGCGCCCACGGGCACCTCGCCGGCCTGCTGCGCCGCGCGCGCCTCGACCAGGGCCGCCTGCATCCAGCTGGTGTCATCGAGTTTACTCATTTATTTATAGCTTATAGCACTTATACATAAAGCGCTAGAGGCATATTTTACTGAGTATCGTCCGGCAGGGCCCGTGGCTGCTGCATGAGCGTGTCCAGCTGCTGCCGGATCTGCTGCTGCACCTGCTGGCCTTGGGTACGCGCGGTGGGCGCCGCGCCGTCGATGGGCGCGCCTTGCCCCTGCACGGCCGGCGGCACGGCGATGCGTGTAGCGCCGATTTGCTTCTTCACCAGCATGGCGACGATGGCCAAGGCAATCAACAGTCCAATGAATCCCCAGATCATGCGCATCGCTCGTCCCTCCCGTATCCGCTGCCAACTCCACGCCAGGCCTGGACCCGCCAATTGCAGCCCTGGCCGCATGGGCGCAGCTGGCATGGGGGCAAGGCAGGAATGTAGCCGCACTGGGATAATCCGACCCCTATGTCCCTGAGTCCCCACCTGCTAGAACTGCTCTCCCCCGCGCGCGACGCCGATATCGGCATGGCCGCCATCAACCACGGCGCCGACGCCGTCTACATTGGCGGCCCGGCCTTCGGCGCGCGCGCCACGGCGGGCAACGACATCCGCGACCTGGAACGGTTGATTGCGCACGCGCACCGCTTCAACAGCCGCATCTTCATCACCCTCAACACCATCCTGCGCGACGACGAGCTGGAGGACGCACGCCGCATGGCCTGGCAGGTCTATGAGGCCGGGGCCGACGCGCTCATCATCCAGGACATGGGCCTGCTGGAACTGGACCTGCCGCCGATACAACTGCACGCCAGCACCCAGACCGACATCCGCACGCCCGAGAAGGCGCGTTTTCTGCAGGACGCGGGCCTGTCGCAGATCGTGCTGGCACGCGAACTCGACCTGGCGCAAATCGCCGCCATCCGCGCCGCCACCGACCCCGCCAGAACCACCATCGAATTTTTCGTGCACGGCGCGCTGTGCGTGGCCTATTCGGGCCAATGCTTCATCAGCCACGCCCATACCGGCCGTAGCGCCAACCGCGGCGACTGCAACCAGGCCTGCCGCCTGCCCTACGAGGTGCTGGACGGCGCCGGCCGCATCATCGCGCACGAAAAACATGTGCTGTCGATGAAGGACAACAACCAGAGTGACAACCTGCGCGCACTGATCGACGCCGGCGTGCGCAGCTTCAAGATCGAGGGTCGCTACAAGGATCTGGGTTATGTGAAGAACATCACGGCGCACTACCGCAAGCTGCTCGACGAGATCATCGAAGAAGGCGAATTTGCGCGCGCATCGAGCGGGCGCACCACCTTCAGCTTCACACCCGACCCGGATCAGAACTTCAACCGCGAGTTCACCGACTACTTCGTCAATGGCCGCAAGGATGACATCGGCGCCTTCGACACGCCCAAGACCCCGGGCCGCGCCATTGGCTGGGTCACCCAGCTGGGCGACAAGTGGTTCGAGCTGGAGGTAAGCGACAAGGCCACCATGCTGCACAACGGCGATGGCCTGTGCTACTACGACCTGCAAAAAGAGCTCGTCGGCGTACACATCAACCGCGCCGAAAGCGTGAGCGCCAAAAAGGGCATCTGGCGCGTCTTCCCCAAGAACGACATGGCCGAGTTCAAGGATCTGCGCAAGGGCCTGGAGATCAACCGCAACCGCGACATGGACTGGGTGCGCACGCTGGAGAAAAAATCCAGCGACCGGCGCATAGGCCTGTGGGCGGCACTGACGGAGACCGCCGACGGCTTTGCCCTGACGTTGACCGACGAGGACGGCTTCGTCGGCAGCGCCAGCCTGGCGCAGGCGCACCAGGCCGCCACCGACGCCGCCAAGGCCGAAGCCACGCTGCGCGAACAACTGGGGCGCTTTGGCACTACGATTTTTGAGATCAACGACATCTCCCTGCGCATGAACCAGCCCTGGTTCGTTCCCGCCTCCAGCCTGAACCAGTTGCGCCGGGACGCCGTGGCCCAGCTTGAAGCCGCCCGCGCCAAGGGTTTCATCCGCCTGCAGCGCGCCCTGCCGGTCGAACCGCCCACGCCATTCCCCGAAGACACGCTGAGCTACCTGGCCAACGTCTACAACCAAAAGGCGCACGACTTCTATATGAAGCACGGCGTGAAGGTGATAGACGCGGCGTATGAAAGCAAGGAAGAAGAAGGCGAGGTCAGCCTGATGATCACCAAGCACTGCGTGCGCTACAGCATGAGCCTGTGCCCCAAGCAGGCCAAGGGCGTCATCGGCGTCAAGGGCACCATCAAGGCCGAGCCCTTGCTGCTCATCAACGGCAAGGAAAAGCTCAAGCTGGTCTTTGACTGCAAGCCCTGCGAGATGCATGTGGTGGGCAGGATGAAAAAGTCCGTCATCCACCAGCACCAGAAGGACATGCTGGCCCAGCCCATGCAGTTCTACCGCACGCGGCCGCAGATCAGCCCATAGCCAGGCATTGATCCGGGCAGGCCGCGCCTTGACCGACAATGCCCGGTTGCTACAACCCAACCCAAGGAAGACACCGATGCGCATCGAAACCCTGGCCGTCCACGCCGGCTACTCGCCCGACCCCACCACCAAGTCCGTGGCCGTACCCATCTACCAGACGGTGGCCTATGCCTTTGACAGCGCCCAGCATGGCGCCGACCTGTTCGACCTGAAGGTGCCGGGCAACATCTACACGCGCATCATGAACCCGACCAACGACGTGCTGGAAAAGCGCGTCGCGGCGCTCGAAGGCGGCATTGGCGCGGTGGCCGTGGCCTCGGGCATGGCGGCCATCACCTATGCCATCCAGGCGATTGCCGAGGCCGGCGACAACATCGTGTCAGCCAGCACGCTCTACGGCGGCACCTACAACCTGTTTGCCCATACCTTCCCGCAGCAGGGCCTGACGGTGCGCTTTGCCGATGCGCGCGACCCGGCCAGCTTTGCCAAGCTGATCGACGCGCGCACCAAGGCGATTTTTTGTGAGTCCATAGGCAACCCGCTGGGCAACGTGACCGACATCCGGGCGCTGGCCGACGTGGCCCATGCCCACGGCGTGCCGCTGATCGTGGACAACACCGTGCCCAGCCCCTACCTGCTGCGCCCCTTCGAGCATGGCGCCGACATCGTGGTGCATGCCCTGACCAAGTACCTGAACGGCCATGGCAACAGCATTGGCGGCGCGGTGGTCGACAGCGGCAAGTTCCCCTGGGCGGAGCACAAGGAGCGTTTCAAGCGCCTGAACGAGCCCGACGTGAGCTACCACGGCGTGGTCTACACCGAGGCCCTGGGCCCGGCCGCCTACATCGGCCGCGTGCGCGTGGTGCCGCTGCGCAACACCGGCGCCGCCCTGTCGCCGCACAACGCCTTCCTGATCCTGCAGGGCATAGAGACCCTGCACCTGCGCATGGATCGCATTTGCGAGAACTCGCAGGCCATCGCCGAGGCACTGCAAAAACACCCCAAGGTGGAATGGGTGCGCTATGCGGGCCTGAAGGATCACCCCGACCATGCGCTGGTGCAGCGCCAGCTTGGCGGGCGCGCCTCGGGCATTCTGTCGTTCAGCCTGAAGGCCGGCGACGGCGACGCACGCGCCGCCGGCGCGCGCTTCCTGGACGCGCTCAAGCTGTTCACGCGCTTGGTCAACATTGGCGACGCCAAGGCGCTGGCCACGCACCCGGCCTCCACCACGCACCGCCAGCTGGCCGCCGACGAACTGGCCAAGGCCGGCGTGAGCGAAGGCATGGTGCGCCTGTCGATAGGCATTGAGCACATCGACGACCTGATGGCCGATCTGACCCAGGCGCTGGACGCGGTTTAAGCATTTTTGGCCTGATTGGCGACATGCCTCAGAGCAGGCCGCAGGCCCTCACCCTCTCCCAGAGGGCTTGTGTATGTACACATCTTTCGATAGCACGCAACGCTTGTTTGGCGCGGTTTTAACTCCCTCGCCCCCTTGGGGGAGAGGGTGGGGGTGAGGGGGTGGTTGGGTGCAGCGCCCGCTTTGACGACCCTCACCCCCACCCTCTCCCGCCAGCGGGAGAGGGAGAAACAGCCGCAAAGCGTTGTCGATGTTGCCTGAAATGCTATAAAAAAGATGTGTGCATACACAACCCCAGAGGGAGAGGGGAGTAAAACCGGCGCAACCGGCCGCCCTCGCCCCCTTGGGGCTGAAGGCTGCGGCTCCAGTGCCGCCTGCGGGGAACTGGACAGCCTGCAGAGCACAGCGTCTCGCTGCCGCCCCCGGGAGGGGTGAGGGGCATCTGCCACATGTACATAGTGAGGCATTTTTAGCCTCCGGCGCTTATACAGCAAGCGCTGGAAGCTATGCTTTTGAAAGCATTCAGCGCATATCGCGCGCCAGTCGCACGCCCGTGAACTGCCAGCGCGCCGCGGCCGGAAAGAAGTTGCGGTAGCTGGCGCGCACATGGCCCGCCGGCGTGGCACAGGAGCCGCCGCGCAGCACATACTGGTTGATCATGAACTTCCCGTTGTACTCACCCACCGCGCCCGGCGCTGTGGCAAAGCCGGGGTATGGCGCGTAGCTGGACTGGGTCCATTCCCAGACATCGCCAAACATCTGCCGCAGCCCTGCCCCCTGCTGGCGTTCCGGCAGGGGTTGGAACAACCCGCTGTCGGCGAAATGCCCCTGGGAATCCGCCTGGCCTGCGGCCGCTTCCCATTCGGCCTCGGTGGGCAGGCGCGCGCCGGCCCAGCGGGCATAGGCATCGGCCTCGTAATACGACAGATGCACCACCGGCTGGCGCGGCACCAGCGGCCGGCCGCCCGCAAGCGTGAATTCCTGCCAGCCAGCCTCCTCCTGGCGCCAGTACAGCGGGTGGGTGATCTGCTGGCCGCGGCACCAGTCCCAGCCCTCGGCCAGCCAGTGCGCGGGGTTGGCATAACCACCATCGGCCATGAAGGCCAGGTACTCGGCATTCGTCACCGGCCGCGTTGCCAGCGCATAGGGCTGCAGAAAGACGCTGTGGCGCGGCAGTTCGTTGTCGAAGGCAAAGCCTGCGGCTGCATGGCCAATCTGCACCAGGCCGCCCTCGAACGGCTGCCAGTCGCTGGGCGCAGCCGCCTCGCTGTCTGCCACCGCCGGGGCATCTCGGTAGGCGGGCCACAACGGGTTGCACCACAGCAAATGCTTGATGTCGGTCAACAGCAGCTCCTGGTGCTGCTGCTCGTGCTGCAGCCCCAGCTCCAACAACGTCCAGATGGGCTCCGGCAAGCCATCTTGCTGCAGCAGGCGGAGCATGCGCGCATCAACATCGGCGCGGTAGGCCAGCACGGTGGCCAGCGACGGCCGCGTCAGCAGGCCGCGCTGCGGGCGCGGATGCTGGCGCCCCACGCCCTGGTAGTAGGAATTGAACAGCACGCGAAACGCCGCGTCGAACGCGACAAAGTCGCTCTCGCAACGCTCCAGGATGAAGGTTTCGAAGAACCAGCTGGTATGTGCCAGATGCCATTTGGCGGGGCTGGCGTCGGGCATGGACTGCACGCAGCAGTCCTCGGCCGACAGCGGCCGCGCCAGCGCCTCGGTGGCGGCGCGCACGGTCAGGTAGCGGCCCACCGCATCGTCGTTGCGCGCCTGCGCTGTGGTGGTGTCGGTGCTCTGGTTCATGGTGGGGCGCATCCTCACGCCCGGGCGTACACCATGGCAAACCAGCCGCGCTCGTCCGTCCAATG
>RRZT011709873.1_pt1 | contig 10925 bp, 6 predicted proteins | sample 2165551 | NCBI WGS metagenome assembly RRZT01 (sample SAMN10456910, study PRJNA506462) | wastewater metagenome | biome: wastewater; feature: sludge; material: wastewater sludge; isolation source: wastewater sludge with Escherichia coli K12::gfp cells carrying plasmid... | place: USA: Moscow, Idaho ...
AATTTGAGGCATTTGATTTAGTAGTTTTTAAGCCTCCTTGAGAATATTTCGCTCTTTGGTCTGAAAATAGTTGAAAAAGACTTAAAGGAAATGAATGTAATAGATGCTAACAAAATACCCGACCCAGTAAAAGGGTAAATCATGTATGAGGGGTTCTTTTTGATGCTATTAGTTAACCGTGGCATTATTGTCGTTTTATTTGAATTACCTACGGCGGAAAGGGTATGAAGGTTTTTTGTAATGCTTAGATCGTTGAAGGCGGATGTCATTGAGGCAGGGGAAATGCCTGTATTTTGAGCAAAAATGTTGTAAGAAAGTGTACTCAGAGATTTGCCTAGAAGTGCTTTCAGGGGGGCTGCCTTGAAATTATTGAGCAAATTTTTAGGCTCTATTCTGTTTTTATTTGCGCTAAGGCCTATATTCATTGCAGCCGGTAGCAGGATATGAACCCATTTTGTTAGCCAATTCGTAACCGGGGCAATCCAAAAATTAACGCTGGTAAACTGCTTAAGCAGCTTGCAAAAGGAACCAATAGCCTTATATATAAGAAGGCAGACTGCGGCTATGTTTGTTTTACGTATGATTAAAATCCATTGAACCGCAGGAAGACGCAGCAGATGCTGCAGAAAACCGGCATGGAGATTGTTTTGGATTGGTTGTGAATTCATCATGCATTTTTCCAGAGATAAACTTGCATTTACGCCTTTTCGCGAAATTCTCTGTGGATGCACGCAAATGCCATGCCAGCCTGTGTGCTTTTAAAAAATACGCTGGTCGGTGAAGGTTGGCTTGCAAGTATCAAATTGATAAAACGAAGTCTGTAACAATTTGTCTCAAAGTGATAAGTGGTGATACTGATTTGATAGGGACTGTTGCGGGTAATAGTAAAGGTTTGGGTATTTCAAAATATTTAATAGCGCTTTGAAAGAGGTGCGACGGTTCTGCGTGGCTTGTATCTGTAAGCGGAGGCTGGCGCTTTGGGATAAAAGTGGCGGAGATCTCAAAAAAGAAATTTTTTGGCCTGATTGTTGCTATGTATTCCACAGAGGGGCGTCCTCATTATTTGGCAATATGCAGGGGTCGCCCGGATTTTGCGCAATAGCTAAAAAAGGAGAAATACTATGGGGGATATCATGCGCCCTGTGCCGTTTGAAGGACTGTTAAATAGAATCGCTGATGAGTTTGCTCAAAGCCGCTCGGTGTTTGGCATCCCTGAGGGCGTGTTTTATCGTAAAGCTGATGAGCGCAAGATTCGGGTGTTTGGGGAAAGTTGTGAAACCCCCGTCGGTCCGGCTGCAGGCCCTCATACGCAGTTGACGCAAAATATCGTAGCTTCATGGCTCACGGGCGGGCGCTTCATTGAGCTCAAAACCGTTCAGATTATGGACCGTTTGGAAATTGAAAAGCCTTGTATTGACGCTGAAGACGAGTGCTACAACACAGAATGGTCGACAGAGTTTACGCTGCCCAAGGCTTTTGATGAATACTTAAAAGCTTGGTTCCTGCTCCATGTGATGGAAGAGGTTCTGGATCCACGTAAAGACGGTGAGGCAAAATCCTTTGTCTTTAATATGAGCGTTGGATATAACCTTGCTGGTATTAAAGAAGTGCCCATGCAGACTTTCATCGATAGCATGATTGATGCTGCAAATCATCCAAAATTCAAGCAATATCAAAATGTATTGCGTCAATGGTTGCAGAATGATGACCATTTGCGTCGTTTGGGCTGCTTAGATAAAAAAGCTCGCCTCTTAGCTTTGGTAGATCAGATTCCTAGCAAGTTGGTTCATGGTGTGACGCTTTCAACCATGCACGGTTGCCCACCAAACGAAATTGAAGCAATTTGCCGCTACATGCTGGAAGAAAAATCGCTCAATACATTCGTTAAACTCAATCCAACGCTGCTTGGCTTCAAACGCGTACGTGAGATTCTGGATACCTGTGGCTTTGACTACTTGGGCTTAAAAGAAGAGTCTTTCGATCACGACCTTAAGCTTGATCAAGCTAAAGCCATGTTGCGTCGTTTGATGGACTTGGGTAAAGAGAAAAAGCTCAGCTTTGGCGTGAAGCTCACCAATACTCTAGGCTCTATTAACAACAAAGGGGCTTTGCCGGGCGAGGAAATGTACATGTCTGGCCGGGCGCTGTTCCCGCTCTCTATTAACGTTGCAGCCGTGCTGTCTCGTGAGTTTAACGGCACATTACCCATCTCTTATTCTGGTGGTGCAAGCAAGTTTAATATTCGTGAGATTTTTGACACGGGTATTCGCCCCATCACCATGGCAACAGACCTACTCAAGCCCGGTGGCTACTTACGCATGCTCGATTGCATGAAAGAGTTGGATGCTTCCACCGCTTGGGAAATGAATCAAGTTGATGTCGCTAAGCTAGAGGCTTTGGCTGCTAAGGCTGTTTCTGCTGAGTATACGCAAAAACATTGGCGTTCAGACGACCGTATCGATGCCGGTGGTCCTCTGCCTTTAACCGATTGTTATGTTGCACCTTGCGTCACCGCTTGTGCGATTCACCAAGATATTCCAGAGTACATCCGTCTCTTGGGCGAAGGCCGTTACGTTGATGCTTTGGAAGTTATTTATCAGCGCAATGCTTTGCCGGGCATTACGGGTCACATTTGCGACCATCAGTGCCAGTACAACTGTACACGTCTGGATTACGATGAGTCACTCCGGATTCGTGAGCTTAAGAAGGTTGCTGTTGAGAAAGGCTTTGAAGAGTACAAGCGCCGCTGGCATAAGCCTGCTGGCACCGGTGATCGTCACCCCGTTGCCGTGTTGGGCGCAGGGCCGGCTGGTTTAGCAGCGGGTTATTTCCTGGCTAGGGCCGGGCACCCCGTCACGATTTTTGAGCGTGAAGCCAATGCGGGTGGTGTTGTTAAGAACATCATTCCACGTTTCAGAATTCCGGCAGAGCTGATTGAGCAAGACATCAAATTCATCGCCGATCACGGTGTGAAGTTTGAATATGGCTGCAACCCCGGCCTGACGGTAGATCAGCTCAAGAAAATGGGCTTTGAATACGTATTGCTGGGTGTTGGAACGGACAAAAACAGCGGCATTGAGCTGGGTGGCGACAATCAGAAACGCTTCAAGTCACTCGACTTCCTGCGTCAGTTCGGTCAAGGCAAGATTCAGTCATTGGGTGAGCATGTGGCCATTGTCGGCGCAGGTAATACTGCTATGGACTGTGCCCGGGCTGCCCTCAAAGTACCTGGTGTGAAGAAGGCAACGATTGTTTATCGCCGCACCGTTAAAGAAATGCCAGCTTATCGTGAAGAGTACGAAGAAGCCGTTGAGGATGGCGTACAGTTCCGCTTCCTGACCAATCCAGAAGCGTTCAATAGCGACGGTTCTTTGGTTTGCAGAGTGATGAAGCTCGGTGAGCCTGATGAGAAAGGTCGTCGCCGTCCTGTTCAAACAGATGAGACGGTTACGCTGAAAGTTGATGCGCTGATTACCGCAATTGGCGAGCAGGTTGATGGCGATTTGCTCAAGGCGATCGGTGTGCCGGTTGATCAAAAAGGCTGGCCACAAGTGAATGTCAAAACGGGTGAAACCAGCCGTGAGAATGTCTTCTTGATTGGTGACGTTCAAAAAGGACCTTCCAGCATCGTTTCTGCTATTGGTGATGCACGTCGGGCAACAGATGCCATCATCGCTCGCGAAAATCTAAAGAGCCACCATGGCGACAAGTACTGGCTCAATACCAACCCAAGCGATATTTATGCACGTAAGGGTGAAGTGGTCGTACGTCTGGTTAAGAAAGATGACCGGGATGCGTTTGTTAAACAAGAGGCTTCACGTTGCTTGGAATGTAACTACGTCTGTAGCAAGTGCGTGGATGTATGCCCGAACCGTGCCAATATCTCTATCCCAGTGCCCGGCTTTAAAGACCGTTATCAAACACTGCACATTGATGCGTACTGTAATGAGTGTGGCAACTGTGCGCAGTTCTGCCCATGGCAGGGTCGTCCGTACAAAGACAAAGTGACCATCTTCAATCTGCCGCAGGACTTTACTAACAGTACCAACCCCGGCTTTTTGGTAGAAGGCTCTAAAGTCACCATGCGTCATGATGGCAAGGTACATACCACCACGATAGATGAGAAGGGTGAGGTAGGTAGCGTGCCTGCTGAGTTTGGCGATCTGACCCGCATCATGCAATACGTTAAGCTTCACCACGGCTACTTGCTCACATCTGTGGAGGAATAATTGATGTTGATTTTGAAAAACGTCACTGCTGTTCAGTTTGAACCTGCTAAAGTTGAGCGCGGTGTAGATATTGCTGTCGAGGGCGCTGTGATTAAGGAAGTTGGCAAGAATTTATCTGCCAAATATCCGCAGGCACAGCTCAAAGAGATGAACGGTAAAGTGGTGATGCCCGGCATTGTGTGCGCGCACAACCACTTTTACTCAGGTTTGGCACGCGGCATCATGGCCAACATCAAGCCTTGTCCTAATTTTATCTCTACGCTGAAAAACCTTTGGTGGCGTTTAGACCGGGCTTTGGACGAAGAGTCGCTTTACTACAGCGGCTTGGTCTGTTCTTTGGAGGCAATCAAGAGTGGTTGTACTTCAGTCATTGATCATCATGCCTCTCCAAGCTACATCGCAGGCTCTTTGAACACCCTGAGAAAGGGTTTTCTCAAGGCCGGCCTGCGGGGCATGACTTGTTATGAAACCACCCACCGCAACGGCGCCGAGGCAGAGCTTCGCGCTGGCGTGGATGAGAATATTGCCTTTGCCAAGCAGATTGATGCGGCAAAGGCGAAGGGGGAAGAACCCTATCTCGTTGAGGCTCATATCGGTGCTCACGCTCCCTTTACGGTTTCTGAGGCTGGCATGGAAATGCTTGCCGATGCTGTTAAGCAAACTGGACGGGGCTTGCATATCCATGTGGCAGAAGACTCTTATGATGTCTCTTATGGTCACGACTTATACGGGCAAGACCTTATTGCACGTATGGCCGGTCACGGTTTAATCAATGCCCGTACGTTGATTGGGCATGGTTTGTACCTGTCGGAAGGCGACATTGAGATTCTTAACAGCCAGGATGGTTTCTTGGTGCACAATGCTCGTTCCAATATGAACAATAATGTGGGCTATAACCACAAGCTGGCTAAGTACCGCAATTTAGCTCTGGGTACGGACGGTATTGGCGCAGATATGTTTGAAGAGATGAAATTTGCTTACTTCAAACATCGTGACGCTGGTGGCAGCATGTGGCCTGATAGCTTTACCCGTTTCCTTTGGAATGGCAATATTCTTCTTGAGCGCAATTTTGGCGCCAAGTTCGGTAAGTTAGAACCTGGATACAAAGCAGATCTCACCATTTGCGCTTATGACAGCCCGACTCCCTTCCAGGCAGAAAATGTGGGGGGGCATCTTGCGTTCGGGATGAATGCTTCGGTAGTCGATTCCGTTATGGTTGAGGGACGGATGGTGTACGAAAACCGGGCCTTCCCCTTTGATGTCGCTCCAATTTATGAGCGTGCACGTGATGTTGCCGCTCAGCTTTGGAAGCGAATGGATTCACTCGATTAAATCCCTTTAGCCGTTTTGCTGATGGAGTAAAAGCAATGATTAAACAATTTTTTAAACCAGCTTCAGTTGATGAGGCCCTCAAGTTAAAGGGGCAATTTCAAGATGAAGCTGTTTGGATGGCTGGTGGCACAAAGCTAAATGCAACCCCAACCCGTACTTGTAAAACCGTCGCAATTTCGTTGGCGGGCCTAGGGTTTGACAAAATTGAAAGCACCGGCTCACAGCTGCGCATTGGTGCCGGGGTAACGCTACAGGCTTTGATCGACAATGCACAAGTGCCTTGTGCATTGAAAGAGGCCGCTGGTTTTGTCTATTCGCGTCATGTTCGTAATCAAGCTACTTTGGGTGGGGAAATTTGCGCCAGCCAAGTAGAGAGCGTATTGCTTCCAGTTCTGCTCGTTTTAGATGCTGAGGTCGTTTTGGCCGATGGCAAAACGCAGTCTTTAGAGCAATATCTTGCAGCGCCTAAAGGTGCTTTGGTTTCAGCAATTGTATTGCCAGAGCCTAAGCGTGTATGCGCCACAGAAAAAGTTTCCCGTTCAGCGGCTGGTCTGATTGTTCTCACCGCTGCCGTGGCATTGGATGCACAAGGCAAGCAGCGCATCGCAGTTGATGGTGTGCTATCACAACCGGCTCGTTTGAAAGAGGTTGAGGCTAAGGGTCTACAGGAAACAGCGCTTGAGCAAGCCGTATCTCAGGCCGTTTCGCCTAAAGAAGATCTTCGGGGTTCTGTTGCCTACAAACGTTACATTTCTGGCGTGATCGTTGCAGATTTGCTAGCGAAGTGTTTGCAGAAAAAGGGAGGCAAGTAAAATGAAAATCTGTTTTACCTTAAATGGCGTTTCTCAATCGTTGGATACTTGCCCCGGACAAAATGTGCAGGCATTGTTGTTTGGTTTGGGAATGCATTCAGTTCGCAACAGCGATGATGGCTTTGGTTTTGCCGGGTCGGATGCGATTCTTCTTAATGGCAAAATCGTCAATGCTTCATTATTGATTGCAGGCCAGCTAGAAGGGGCCGACATTAAAACAGCAGAATCTCTGAGCAGCTGGAATCAGCTTTCTGTTGTACAAAAGGCCATGATTGATATTGGTGTGGTTCAGTCTGGTTATAACGACCCTGCTGCAGCCTTGATCCTTACAGATTTGCTCAATCGTCACCCCGATCCAACACGGGAGCAGATTGAAGATGCACTGTCCGGGCTATATACCCGCGATGGCGGTTATCAGCAAATGTTTGAAGCTGTTTCACTTGCCCGTGCAAGAATGAAGGATCCAAAAGTAGAGTCCAGCACAACGCCGGAGTTCCGCGATGATCTGACCCATGTTGGTAAGGCATATCCTAAACTGGATTCGGCTAAGATGATTCAGGCCAAGCCTTGCTATGTGGAAGATAAGATTCCTGAAGGAACTGCTGTAATCAAAATGCTGCGCTCACCTCATGCACATGCAGTGATTAAGAGCTTGGATGTGAGTGGGGCTGAAAAGCTTCCTGGCGTTATTCATGTGATTACGCATAAAAACTGCCCTGAAGTGTATTACACCCCGGGCGGGCAAACTGCGCCAGAGCCTTCTCCGTTAGATCGCCGGATGTTCAGCAAAAAAGTGCGTCACGTAGGGGACCGGGTAGCAGCTGTTGTGGCTGAGACCGAGGAAATTGCACTGGAAGCGCTTAAACTCATTCGGGTAGAGTATGAGGTTTTGCCTGCCGTTATGAGCATTGACGAAGCTGCCGCACCAGGCGCAGCCGTTATTCATGACGAGAGAATTGAGTATGTAGCTGGCGCACCAGCTGATCTCGCTGAGCAGAACAAGAAGGCTGTTGATCGCGGCGAGAAGATGATTATCAACTTCCCGATTGGCGCACGCCCTCAAGAAAATATTGCAGCGAGCGTTCATGGTTTGTTGGGCGATCCTGAGGCCGGCTTTAAAGAAGCCGACAAGGTTATCGAGCGCACATATTATTCTAAGCAGGTTCAGCAGGCGCCTGTCGAGCCACATATTTGCCACACCTATATGGACGGCGATCGTCTAGTTGTACGCGCAGCCACACAGGTGCCTTGGCATATTCGTCGCCACATTGCTCGCATCGTTGGCATGAAGCAGAATAAAGTGCACGTGATCAAAGAGCGCGTAGGCGGCGGTTATGGTTCAAAACAAGACATGCTGCTGGAAGATGTTTGCGCTTGGGCAACTTGTGTAACCGGTCGCTCTGTCACCTTCCGCTATACACGTGAAGAAGAGTTTATTGCTTGCTCAACACGCCACGTAGCTAAAGTTATCGTTAAAGTCGGTGCGAAGAAAGACGGCAAGATCACCGCCATTGCCATGGACTTTAAAGCCAACACAGGTCCTTATGGTAATCACTGCTTGACGGTGCCTTGTAATGGCCCGGCGCTGTCTTTGCCGCTTTTCCCATGCGATAACGTGAAGTTTAACGTTACAACGTATTACTCAAACATCTGCCCAACCGGCGCCTACCAAGGCTATGGTGCACCGAAAGGCAACTTTGCACTGACGATGACTTTGTCTGAATTAGCTGCAGAACTTGGCATCGACCAGCTTGACATGATTGAGAAGAATCGTGTTCAAGAAGGACAGATCCTTAAGATCCTCGGTTCGATTGGTGAAGGCAAGGCGCCAACCTCTATTCCTAGAGCAGACAGCTGCGCGTTAGAGCCTATCCTCAAAAAAGGGCGTGCTCTGATTGATTGGGATAAAGCCCGGCCAGCAAATGGCGATTGGCGTTATGGTCGTGGTGTAGCCATCATCATGCAAAAATCTGGTATCCCTGATATCGATCAGGCAAACTGCATGATCAAGCTCGAATCAGACGGAACATTTATTGCGCTGTCTGGTGGTGCCGATATCGGAACGGGTTTGGACACGGTTGTGGCCAAATTGGCGGCTGAAGTGCTGTGCTGTTCGATTGCCGATGTGCATGTTATTTCTGGCGATACGGACCATACGGTATTTGATAAAGGTGCTTACGCTTCTTCTGGTACCTGCTTCTCTGGTAATGCGGCCAAAATGGCGGCAGAGAATCTACGTGCCAAGATGTTGCAGCACGGTGCCAAAATGCTTGGCGAGCCTGAAAGTGATGTCAAACTCGTCGCTCCCGGCAAGGTTCAAGGCAAGAAAGGTTCTATCAGCTTTGAACAATTGGCTCATCAGTCCGAGTCTGGTGTGGGTTTTGGCGTGTTGGTGGGGACTGCAAGTTACATTACGCCTGATTCATGCTTCCCATTTGGCGCAAACTTTGCTGAAGTTGCAGTCAATGTGCGGACAGGGGAAATTAAACTGGAAAAATTCTATGCCTTGCTTGACTGTGGCACTCCAGTAAACCCTGAGCTTGCGCTTGGCCAAATATACGGTGGCACCATGCGGGCAATTGGTCATTCCATGATGGAAGAGCTGATTTACGATAAGCAGGGTGTTCCGCTAAATCGTGACTTACGTAGCTATGGTGCTCCAAAAGTCGGTGATCTTCCTAGAGACTATCGTGCGATGTTAGTGCCAAGTGATGATAAGGTTGGTCCATACGGGGCAAAATCTATTTCTGAGATTAGCCTAAATGGTGCCGCACCGAGTATCGCGAATGCTATTCACCATGCATGTGGTGTGTGGATCAGGGAGTGGCACTTTACGCCTGAGAAAGTTCTAGCAGCGCTTGGAAAATTGCCTGCTTAAAAGTTGTGCCGAACAGCCCGGGTTTTAGCCCGGGTTGTATTTTCCGCAGAAGTTCGAGACTAAGTTAGGGAAATAAAATGGAGTTGGAGAATTCTGTTAAGGCTGTACGTGGAGATTTTTTAGATTTTGCTCGTACTATTCAGAATCCCCAAGAGGCAGAAGAAAGTCTGCGCTATTTGGAGGATGGGTTGCTTATCATCAAGAATGGTAAGTTTGACTGGATTGGGAAATGGGAAGATGGCAAGCATTTAGTGCCTAAGGATGTCCGGATTAGAGATTATCGCCATAAGGTCATCGTTCCGGGGTTTGTGGACACGCATATTCATTATCCTCAAGCGGAAATGATAGGGGCGTTTGGTGAACAGTTGCTCGAATGGCTGAATAAACACACCTTTCCTGCAGAGCGTCGCTACCAGAATTTAGAATATGCTCGTGAGATGTCTCATTTTTTTGTTAAGCAATTGCTACGAAATGGAACAACCACGGCATTAGTATTTTGTACCGTTCATCCTCAATCTGTAGACGCATTTTTTGAGGCAGCGGACCGGATTAATATGCGGGTGATTGCAGGCAAGGTCATGATGGATCGCAATGCGCCAGATTACCTGCTCGATACCGCTGAAAGCAGCTACACCGAGAGCAAAGCGCTGATTGAGCGGTGGCATAAAAAAGGGCGTTTGCTTTACGCCGTTACACCTAGGTTTGCGCCAACCTCTACGCCAGAGCAGTTGAAAATGGCTAAAAGGCTCAAAGACGAGTACCCCGATACCTATCTGCAGACTCATCTAAGTGAGAATGTTAGTGAGATTGCTTGGGTCAAGGAGCTGTACCCTGAGTACAAGGGATATTTGGACGTATATCATCAACATGGTTTAACTGGGAAACGTTCTGTTTTTGCACATTCTATTCACCTTGAAGATCATGAATGGGATTGTCTGCACGAAACGGATTCTGCCGTTGCTTTTTGCCCAACCTCTAACCTTTATCTGGGCAGTGGCTTTTTCAAGCTTCAAAAAGCCTGGCAGAAGAAGATTCGTGTTGGCATGGGAACGGATATCGGCGCGGGTACAACCTTCAATATGCTTCAAACGCTTAATGAAGCTTATAAAGTACTACAGATACAAGGCTACAAATTGGCACCTTATGAGGGTTTTTATCTAGCTACTTTGGGTGGTGCCGTTGCCTTGGGTTTAGAAGACAAAATTGGAAATTTTGACATAGGCAAAGAGGCTGATTTTGTTGTGCTTGAGCCTAGTGCTACGCCACTTCAGAAACTTAGGGTAGATAACTCCGTTACGCTTAAAGACAGAGTGTTTGTCATGCTCACGCTTGGGGATGATCGTAATGTCTACAGGACTTATGTAGATGGGCGTTTAGTTTATGAGCGGAGCAATTAATTTAATTGCAGGGTTTTAGTAAATATAGCAAAGTAAGGGAGGTAGGCGTTTTAATCACTAGGTAGCACTGGTATCTCAGGGAAGGTTTACTGATTTTAGCATTGTAATTATTACTGGAGATGAGTGATGTCTGACGGTTATCAAGCAGGTTCGTCTAAGAGCGGGATTGATGCATTTTTTGACATTTCCGCGCGGGGCAGCTCAACCAAGCAGGAGATGATTGCGGGTTTGACCACCTTTTTGGCTATGGTCTATTCCGTCATTGTTGTTCCAGGCA
>RRZT012214366.1_pt1 | contig 10923 bp, 11 predicted proteins | sample 2165551 | NCBI WGS metagenome assembly RRZT01 (sample SAMN10456910, study PRJNA506462) | wastewater metagenome | biome: wastewater; feature: sludge; material: wastewater sludge; isolation source: wastewater sludge with Escherichia coli K12::gfp cells carrying plasmid... | place: USA: Moscow, Idaho...
GATGATACAAGTGTTTGCAAGGATAGGATTGAGGCAATTTTTGGCTCCATATCAAACTTTAAAGTATATAAAAATTAAGAGAGCCTTTGAGTGAAAGAAATTGACTATCGCACAAAATAACAACCTATAGGCAGTTCTACCCGATAGACGACCTCGACTACTCCATCGAGAGCGACCGTGGGCGCATACTCTCGTCCCCGCTTTTAGGCGGCTTCAAAGTTTGCGCTGGAGCTTGAACGCCTCTATCCGCACACGGGCAGACGGCTAGGTTTATCGCCAAAGACTATCATCTTATTACGATCAAAAGAGCAGGGGGGCTCAGGCGATATAGGCCGCCACAGATTTTGTGAGTGAATTCATTGTTTCAGACCTAGCACGAGGCCGATGTACTGGGAGATCTTTGGCATTTCAGAGGACGGCATGGAGCCTAGTTTTTTGACAAGTCTGGAGGTGCTGATCACACGGATTTGAGCTATTAGCAAATCGGACGGACGATCCAAAAAAGAGAGGCCGGAATAATGAACCCTGAGAGGTTCATTGTCCGGCATCACGACGGTCGAGAACGGCAGTGCTACGGTGCTGTTGTAGTATTCGTTTACGTCGTCGTCTTGGATGATTAGAGCCGGACGGACTTTTCCGACTTCATCCGGACGGGTAGGGTCGAAGTCCACGAGCCAGATATCTCCCCTCTTGTGCTTTGGTTTATTCGATGCCATCTGCTAGAGTCCCCTCGCCGATATCCTTGTAATCAAGGTCGTTTTGTTTTGCGGTTCGTTTGGCTACCTCTTTTAGGCTTGCTAAGGGTTTGTAGCCGTTTTGTTCGGCTGATTTTCTGACGAACATAGAGAAACCGCCGAATTGCTGAAACAGTAGCTCAAAGCTTCTGGCTTCTTTTGCGCCCGGTTTGAATACGAATGTTTGCGCCATTTGCGTACCTTTTTTATTTAGTACAATAATTATATAACTATTTATCTAAATAGTCAATAGCTAAGCAGATATTTTTTGGAAGTTTTTTTGATGGGTTGTGCCGCCCGCCCGCACGGCGGCGATTTTTCAGTAAGCGGTAGATTTGCCTGTTCAGGCTTATCCGATAGGGGTTTAAGCTCTATTACTGTGATGTATTTTCCATTCTCGTCACGAGTCTGGTAACGCCCTATAGCACCGATGTTCTCTAGCTCTTTAAACGAGTTACGTAGTGCATCACGTCCGTTTGATGATAGTTTTTGAAGATACGAAAACCCAAGCGAAGCCTTGTCGCTAAAGCCACAGAGGAGGGCGTACAGCCCCTTAGATTGGAGCGAAATTTGTGGATTTCGCAACACGATATTATCAACAATTGCAAAACTTTTCGGGTTTCGTATTTGAATTTCTGATGATTTGACATACTTCACAACACGCCACCGATTGCATTATGACAATTTAGCAACAAAAACAACAGATTCCAGAAACCTTGTATTACAGACCTACAAAATACCTTTCCAGAGAATACATATTATGTTAACCAATATATGCAAAACAATTAAAATCAGAGGATAATCGGTTTGCCTACATAGTATCCTTGTGCGTAGTCGACTCCGATTTCTTTTACGGCATCGTAAATTTCCTCGGATGATACATACTCGGCAACAGTCTTTATATTTAGTTTTTTTGCAAACTCAACAATTGTTTGGGCAATAATTTTTGAGCTATCGTTTGTGAGAATATTTTTAACGATAGAACCGTCAATTTTTATATAGTCCAGATCCAGATGGATTAGGTGCTCAAAATTAGAATACCCTGCCCCAAAGTCGTCTGCGGCAACTTTGCACCCAAATTGTTTTAATTCGGATATAAAGCCTTGTAGCTTGCTGTAGTCCTTTATGCTTTCAGATTCCAAGATCTCGAATGTAATTTTATCCCCTACTCCGCTCTCGCTCAGAATATCAAATAAAAAATTAGTTAATGATTTATTGGATATGTCTTCATACGATAGATTTACGGAAAAGTTTTTACCTGTTTTTTTGGCCGCTTCAAATGCGTTTTTAATTGCAATTTTTGTCAAAGCTTCGTATTGACGACCTTTTTTTGCAATCTCCAGAAAAAAAAGCGGGGATATAATACTGCCGTTTTCATCTATGAGCCTTAGTAACAACTCATATTTTTCGGTAATTTTCGTGTTGATGTCCTGTATCGGTTGATAGTGTGCAATGATATTACCGGTTTGAAGTGCCTTTTTTAACTTTTTTGAGATCTCTATATTTTTCGAGTATTCGTTTCTGGTATCCAAAGACTCATTGAATACCTGATAAGGTCTCATCTCTTTTTTTGCGTTTTTAAGGGCAATACTAGCATCTGCTACGATGCTTTTCGGGTCGTTCTTGTAAGTGGCAGTTTTTTGAGGACTTGATATCCCTATGGTTATTTTTATCTCAATATATACGTCGTCGATAACAAATTTGGTTTTTTCCGCAATTATATTTGAATTATCCGCAAAATCAGTAAGATACTCTTTCATCGCTTTTTGTCCGACAAAATCAAACAAAACGGCAAATTCATCGGCTCCAAGCCTATAAAATTCGCATTTTAATATTTTGTCTTTACTCTTATTATGGGCAAAAAATAGATCTAGCATCCGCTTTGTCTTTGAGGCAAACTTTTGGATTACGCTATCGCCTATATTGAATCCGTAAAGGTCGTTGATCTCCCCGAATCTATCTATGTTCATTATTACCAAAGACGGATGGTTGCATATTTGGATATCTTGAGCCAGTTTGTTTCTATTTGGAATACCTGTTAGTGTGTCGGTAAAGTACCTATTTTTTAGCTCCTCTTTTTGCATGATAACTTCTGTTATATCATCCATCGTTACGACATAAGATATGATTCCGGTTTTATGTGTTATCTCTTGGGCATTAATCTCAAAGTGTACTTTTTTGCCGCCGATTGTAACAAGCGCCCTACCCGCCTCTTGTGCTGACGATTTTACCCAGCCGTGCTCATTTTTTGCAAAATATTTTTTCCCCTCGGACTCATATTCCTCGAAAAAGTCGCATACGCACTCATGTTTTGTTTTGAAATCCCAGATTGTCGGATACTCATAAAAATAGTCAAAAAATCTTTTATTTGCATCCATCAAATGCTTTCCATCCGACACCAAAACGATACTTGTTTGACTATCCAAAAGAAGTTTTGTATATAGCTTCTCCTCTTCGACCGCACTTATTAGTCGGAGTGTCTCATCCAGCTTCTCTTTTAACCTGCTACTCATTTTGTTTATATGAGCCACTAGAGCATTAAACTCTCTTGATGAGTCTATTTTGAGCGGCTCCAGATACCCTACGCCTATCATATCAAGATGGGTGAAGATTTTTTTGAGCGGCATCCTTACCGCCACATAAAAAGTAATTATGGAGATTATCAGAACAAATATCGCCATTATAAGAGCTGCACCGTATATATACTGCTCTTTTTGCCCTATTTTTTCATAAAAGAGCGGCTCAACCTTGATTGTTAAAAGCTTTGCGTCGATATTCTCAAGTTTTTCAGACATATAAAAGACATTTCCGGCGGTTCCGAAGTCCTCTAGCTTTCCGTTTTTCCCAAGATTTTTTACGTTTGAAAATCCATTTTTTGAAAACTGGTGATAATGCCCGGTTTCGTCTATAAAATAAATAGCATATCCTGTATTTTCGGACATTCCGGCAAGACTTATATTTAATCGTTCTATTAGTGAGTTTAGAGTTAAATTTTGATTTTTTAGTTCGTTTTTAGAAGTATTAAAGACAACTTCATGCATAAGAGCCAGTTCGGCTATCGATTTTTGTTTTGTTGCATTGTATATGATGTCTTGCGCTTCGTCACCCATAATAAATGCGGCTACACCTACGGCCAACAATATAGGTGTTATGATTCTGAGTAGCATACTCCGATATAATCTTGACAAAATATTTCGCATGATTAGCCGTCTTGATTCCAGATTAAAGATATTTTAACTCTAATTGTATAACTATCAAGCTTTGAAACAACTATAAAATTAATTTAATATTTCAAGATGCTATAATAATAATTTATATTCTTAATCATATAAAAGTTAAAATTTTTTTAAATTTTTAATTAAAATCTGGGAGGTATATTAATGACGGAAGGTATGGATATCTATCAAATTTTACTTTTTTTAGCAGTTGGTGCAGGGGTATTGTTTATTCTGAGGTCAAAAAAATAAGTTTTTGGCTGAATTTTGATTGGTTTTTTAGCTTTGCAAAAGTAAAATTAGAATACTTTTAAAACTATATTTACAAAATCACAAGCGTAGTGTTTTGTAGCGCCTATTAGTCTGCAACTTGTTTAAAAAATAATAATCACGGAGGTTGGGTTTTGATATCAAAATTTGCCGTTGCCGCTCTGCTATCCGTATCGTTATTGCATGCGGATGCCCAGTTGCCGTACCAAAAAGAGAGTCAAACCTCTTTTCAAAATGAAGTTTTGGGTCAAAAATCACCCTTTAGCGAAATAAAAATACACGGTAAAACAGCCGGATACTTAGAGAAAATAGACGAAAATACTGTAAATATAAATGATATTTTTAGTGTAGACTTGAGAAGCGACGAAAGATTTTTGGCGGCTCTCGACAACTCTATACAGTTTTATGCAGGTATATTGGATACCGAGGAGAGCTTTAAATACGGTGAGGAGAGCTATACCCCTACCCAAATGTTTCACTCCCTTATTTTGTTTAGAAAACTCGCCGCCGAAAACGTGAGTTATGAGCAATTTTTGTCAAATCTGCAAATGCATTTTGATATCTATCTAACCAGAAGCGAGAATAAAGATTCAAAACTAACCGGATACTACACTCCGGAAGTGAAGGCAAGCATAACAAAAAACGGTATATTCAATCATCCTCTGTATTTGACAAAACCTTCAATAAAAGTTTCAAAACCTGATTTTTATGTTCAAAGTAGAGATGAGATAAGAAAGTTGGAGATGGAGGGGGCCGGGATACTATCATTTGACGACGGCAAGACCTTAAACATACAGTATGGCGGTAGAAAAACAGTTTTGGACTCGATTTTGGCTAAAAAAAAGAGTGTGAAAAAAGTAGTTATGAAAAACGGCAAAAAAAAGGTTGTTATAGCAAAGGTTAAGCCTAAAAAAGAGACAAAAGCCGTATTTTATATCTCAACAAAAGGCCCCTTGGGGGCGTTGTCTACACAGCTGATTCCGGGTTATACGGCTGCTATGGATATGAGTGTTACTCCAGTCGGTAGTTTGGTATATGTAAAAAGCGGGAAATATACCGATGAAGTTTTTTCGCAAAACGGTAATATGGACGCTATCTATAAAAAACCGACCTTTGAGAGTTTTATGCTGGCGCAAGATACCGGAGGCGCTATAAAGGGCGTCGGAAGGGTCGATATTTATTGTGGAGAGGGAAATGCGGCTAAAAACTGCACATATGATGTATCTTCACGAGGCTCCGTGTATTTGATTGTTGCAAAAAAAGATAGATTAAAAGAATTTTTTACGGATAACTAATGGATAGAAGATTATTTGCAAAGCTTTGCCTAGGCACGGTATCGGCTCCTTTATTTGCTATCGAAAAACCAAAGGAGCAAAAAGAAGAGACTAAAGTTTTTTTGACCATCGATGACGGTTGGCATTACAAAAAAACTATCCTTGAGATGGCCGACCATTACAAAGTTCCTTTGAATATGTTTATTATCGGCAAAATAATAGAAGAAGATCCAAAGGTGTGGCAAAAAGCGGTAGAAAAAGGGCATATGCTAGGTTCCCATTCTCAACATCACCATAAGTTTTCAAAAACAGATAAAAAAACAATCTACAACGATTTCAAAGAGTATCAAAAGTGTGTAGTCAATACACTCGGTAAAGAGAGTTTTGAGAAGATAAAATATTTCAGATTCCCTTACGGTGATAGGGGAAAGGGAGAGGTAAAGACTACAGCCGAGGGGATTATATCCGACAATGGATGGCATCAGTCGTGGTGGACTATGGATCTCTCTTTTTCGTCAAACGGCTACGGTGTAAAAGCTTTCAAAAGTCCGCAAGATCAACTCAGAAAATTTGTCTCAAACGTGAAATCGGTAAATGTTCCGCTATTTCACTTTAAAGATCCGGATGTGAGGGCTTTGGAGCTTGTCATCCAATACGGCCTCTCAAAAGGGTATAAGTTTTGTAGATTGGACAGCGAAAAACATATAGTTTGAAGCAAATAGCAAAAGCATATATAGAGATTACCGATTATTGCGGGTTGGAATGCGATTTTTGTACCCCTGAAAAATCAAAAAACAAAACAGACACAATGAGTCTCGAATTGTTTGAGAGGATACACAATGAGATAAACAGTGTCGCCAAAGAGTTATCCTATCATATCCTCGGTGACCCTTTAACTGCACCGAATTTGTCTTCCTATCTGGATATATCACTAAAGTACAAAATTCCGGTAAACATAACAACATCCGGATTTTTTTTAACTCCGAACAACTTTGCCACCCTAACCCATCCTGCAATCAAGCAGGTGAATTTTTCCATATCCTCTTTTTTTGCAAATAAAAATATAGATACTGTAGACACTTATTTAGGTAAAATATTTGATTTTTGTGATTTTAGTGCCGAAAATCCGAAACGGTTTATAAATCTTAGGGTTTGGAATATCGGAAATGAAAGATATGAAAAACTCAATAATGTATTTTTTGATAGATGCAGAGATAGATACGGAGATTTGGACTTTAATACGGATAAGACGAAAATAGCCCCTTATTGTCTGGTTGTTAAAGACTCTATGTTCGAATGGCCGGATTTTGCAAAGGAGAAGTCAAATACAGGCGGTAGATGCTATGCAATCAGCGGGCAGATAGGATTTTTGAAAAACGGTGATACGGTACCGTGCTGTTTAGATTCAAAAGGTGCTATGGCTTTAGGGAATATAAAACATAAAAGCCTGAGTATGCTTTTGAATTCGCAGAGGGCAAAAAATATAGTTGATGGTTTCTCTAAAGGGTTACTTGTTGAAGATTTTTGCAAAACATGCGGTTTTTTGGGTAGCAGACTCGGCTAGCCTATGCTAACCATATTTCTGCCACCCCTCTTTGCTTCATATAGAGCGTTATCAACTCTTTTCAAAAACTCTTTTGTGCCGTCATCTTCGTACTGGGCAACACCGAAACTGGCTGTTACGAAGTCGAATTTTTCAAATTTCAGTGACGCTATTAATTTTCTAAGGTTTTCAGCCATTATATGAGCCCCTGCCTCGTCAGTATTTGGGAGCATGATCATAAACTCTTCCCCACCCCATCTGGCAAGGACGTCGGTAGATCTGATATTTTGCTCTACCGCCCTAGCTATCGCTATTAAAACTTCGTCCCCTACATCATGCCCAAAAGTATCGTTGATGTTTTTGAATCTGTCGATATCAAACATGATTAGACTAATCGGCGTTTTATATCTATCTGTCTTTTTTATCTCGTAGTTTAAAAGCTCGTTTAGCTTTAGTCTGTTATATATTTTCGTAAGCGGATCGGTATTTGCCAACCTCTCCAGTATTTTTGCCTCTTTCTCCATTTCGGTAATATCCGACATAGATATGATATCAAGCTCCGGCTCTTCATCCGGAAACTTTGTCGCTTTAACTAGAAATGTTTTTACCTCATCGTTAATCGGGCTTTTTATCTTGACGACATCTTTTGAGAATTTACCGTCCAAAAAGTTTTTTATCCAGTTCTCGCCGTCGATTTTGTGGATAATATCCGTTTCATCTATAAAATAATAGTCAAGAGCATTCCCTTCGGCCTCAAATTCCTCCGCAGATGATTTTGCGAAAAAAGAGAGAAAACTTTTGTTTGCGTCTACTATTTTCTCCCCATCGGTTAGAAAAATCATATTATCTTGAAAGTTTATTATTGTCTCAAAACGTTTTCTTTGCCTATCCAGTTCTTTTTCAAGTATTATATCTCTGCTTTTTCGCTCCAGTGCAGCTATTAGGGCATCTATGTCTACAGGTTTTAGTAGAAACTCACTCACCCCTATGCCGATCGCTTCCATCAGAAGTTCGGATTCGCTGTGAGCGGTCGTGATTATGATCGGTATTTTTTTGTCGCTATTCCTGATTGCTTTTGACATCTCAAGGCCGTTCATTTTCGGCATTTTAATATCTGTGACAATTATGTCAGGAGCATATTTATCAAAAAATTCCAATCCCTGCTTGCCGTCGCAAGCCGTAACAACCTCTGAGACTATCCTCTTTAGGAGTCTCTCGAGTTGTTCTCTTATTATATCTTCGTCTTCGACGTATAAAACTCTAACCGGAATTTTTTGCTTAACGTTGTTCAAATCGCATAACCTATATAGCTTTTTTTTCGCCGTAGCTGTCTATTACGGCTATCAAATCGTCTAATGCAACCGGTTTAAAAAGTGTTTTATCGGCAAATTTTGCCTGCTTTTCCGGATCTTTGTATGCAGTCAAAACAACACACGGCGTAGCAGAGTCAATCTCTTTTATCTTTCTAACCAATTCTGCACCGTTCATCACAGGCATCTCTATATCTGTTATCACCAAATCCGGTTTCTCTTTATTGTACGCCTCAAAACCGGCCGCTCCGTTATCGCATAGAATAACGCTACTGTAAAGTCTATTGAGCATCTTCCCGACTGTTTCTCTGATGATAAATTCATCCTCTACATACAGTAGCTTGATATTTTTCTTATCCATGATACTTCAGCCCTCTCCGCCTAACATGATTCCAATTCGACGACAAATATAGCACCGCCGCTATTATTGTTATAGGCTCTGATTGAGCCGCCCATATTATCCTCTATAATCATTTTGCTCATATAAAGTCCTATACCGGTCCCTCTTCCCTGCTCTTTGGTTGTAAAATAAGGTTCAAATATCTTATCTAAAACCTCTTCTTTTATTCCGGTTCCGTTATCGGCTATCTCAAGCACAACTTTACCATTTTTATTTGAAACTTTGATCCCTATCTGCCCCTTAAAGCCTGTTTCCTGCCCTATTTTATCCAAAATTGAGTCTTTAGCGTTTGCTATGAGATTTAGCGCTACCTGCTTGAATTCGTTTTCATAGCCGTCAACTTTTAGATTTTCATTTTCTCCACATAAAAACTCTATATTGATTTTGTTGTTTTCAAGTTGTGCAGATGAGATTTTTAGGACATCGGTCATAGCGTTTTTAACGTCAAATACCGCTTTTGGCTTATCCGGTCTAAAAAAGTTTCTAAAATCATCTATGGTTTTTGACATATACTTGATCAGCTCCATAGCATCTTTAGTTGTTTTTCTCATATGGTCAGTGTTTAGTTCACCAATTTCACATGTAAGGCTCATATCCTGTATCATGAGACCCATAACGTTTAGAGGTTGCCTCCACTGATGCGCAATTGCCCCTATCATCTCACCCATTGCCGCCATTTTGCTTTGCTGAATAAGCATCCTGTCTTTCTTTCTAACTTCACTAACGGCATCATTGACCATGCTCTCAAGATTTTCGTTTATCTTTTGGAGTTCTTCTTCGGCATTTTTTCTACTTGTTATGTCTATGCATACAGCAATTTTTACGACTCTACCGTCCATCCATGTCGTGATCTTGTCGTTTACGGAGTACCACTCTTTTGTCAACTCGTTAAAATATTCGTACGAATACCCTGTTTTATATAGCGCTGGATTGTCTTTTATTTTTGCAAAAAGGCAGAATTCGCAAACATTATGCTTGTCGTGCTGCACCTCGTAGTAGCATCTTTTGCCGACTATTTCACCGAATTTTGAAAGTGCATATTTGTTTGCAAATACTATCTCATAACTTGCGATATCTACGGCATAGATAATAGCGTTAATGGAGTTTAGGACTCCGGAGAAGTTTCTGTTGATGCCCCTTAGATACTCCTCTTTTTTCCTTTTTTCAGAGGAGTCGTTGATAATTGCGACAAAAGCCCCCTTGTGCGATGCACCGTCGAGTCTGGAGACCCTTATGTCCCCCCAAAATTCTGTTCCGTCAATCCTTTTTAACATTATCTCGCCGCTGGCCTTGCCGTTAATACCGAGTATTGACAGGAGCTCCTCTTCGTCGTTTTCATCTACAAAAAATGATGAAAATTGAGGATTATTGAACTCTTCGGAGCCGCATAGCAGCTCCTTTGCGGCCTTGTTTTGATACGAGACTCGGTTGCTTTCAATCATTATGACGGCATCCGAGCTTGATTCGACGGCATCAAAAATGAGCTCAAGTCTGTTTTTTGTCTCTTGCGATGATTCTACTTCTGCCTCTAACTCTATTTTTTTAGAGACAAGTTTGTACATAAAAAACAGCATCAAAGATATACAAAGAGCGGCCAAGAAGACTTTTGTATACGTTAGGTTGAGCCACAAAGAGAGTAAATCTTCCGTATTTAGACTCGGGAGGATTAGTGTGTATTCATATGTTGCGGCAACTACTATGAGTACTTGCATAGCTATAAAAGCTGCCAAAAACAATATTTTATGATGCTTGTTTTGTCTCATTTGTTCCCGTTTTCAAAAAGGGCATCGAGGATACCCTTTTTTGAGTTTGGAGAAATTAGCATATTAGTATTTAAAACTCTCTTTCTCATATGTTCAGTTTATAGATTTTGTTTTTAATTTTCTCTATAATTCCCGCATCGGATAGCTGCTTAAAAGTCGATACTACAGTCGGCTTGCTGACGGAGACAACACCCATTATGTCTTCATAAGAGCCTTTAAATACATTGTTTTCATCTACATTTTCCATTAGATGCTTAATAATCTCTATTTTTTTACCGCCGACGAATACAGATATTGCTTTCATTAGCCTTTTAGCATATTCGAGTTCAGCGGACTGTTCTTTTGCTGCAAATATTTTCTCTATCTGCTCCAAAATATCTTTCGGTTCAAACGGTTTTACGGCATACCCGTCTA